>Ga0070679_100007301_pt1 | contig 10321 bp, 10 predicted proteins | sample KBSC63BmetaG_FD_65652 | JGI IMG/M metagenome (GOLD analysis project Ga0070679, IMG submission 65652) | Corn rhizosphere microbial communities from Kellogg Biological Station, Michigan, USA - KBS C6-3B metaG | ecosystem: Host-associated > Plants > Roots > Rhizosphere | place: USA: Michigan... | reverse complement strand
CCCCGGCAGCTCGCGGCACAAGCTCTCGACGAGCGCGGGCTGCTTGACGGCGCTGGTGCCGAGCACGATGGCGCGCGCGCCCGCGTCGACCAGCGCGCGCGCCGCCGCCAGATCGCGCACGCCGCCGCCGCACTGCACCTCGGCCCCCGTCGCCACGATGGCGCTCACCACCGCGCGATTGTCACCGTCGCCGAACGCGGCGTCGAGATCGACGACGTGCACGCGCCGGGCCCCCGCGCGGACGAACCCGGCGGCGACGTCGGCGGGCGCGTTCGAATAGATCGTCGCCGACTCGCGCTTGCCCTTGTACAGGCGCACCGCGTTGCCGCCCATCAGATCGATCGCCGGCAAGATCAGCATCGCCATCCGACGAACTGCCTGAGCAGCTCGAGCCCCGCCGCCTGGCTCTTCTCCGGGTGATATTGCACGGCGACGACGTTGTCGCGCGCGATCGCCGCCGTCACCGGCATGGGGCCGAACGCCGCCACGGCCGCGATCAGCGACTGGTCCTCCGGCAGCGCGTGATAGCTGTGCACGAAGTAGAACCAGTTGTCGGCCGCCGGCACGTCGAGCACCGGATGCGTCGCGCGCACCGCCACGCGCGCCCAACCGATGTGCGGGATCTTGAGCCGCTGATCGGCGTCGTCCTTCATTCCCGACGGCAGCCGCCGCACGTGACCGCGAAAGATGCCGAGCCCGGGATGGCCCGGCGACTCCTCGGAATCCTCGAACAGCACCTGCAAGCCGAGGCAGATGCCGAGGTACGGCTTGCCGCCGCGGATCGAGTCGGCGATGGCGCGCCCGAGCGGCGCGTCGGGCCCGAGCGCGCTGGCGCAGTCGCCGAACGCGCCCTGCCCCGGCACGACCACGCGCGCGGCGTCGCGCACCAGCGCCGGATCCGACGTCACGCGCACGGCCTCGAGCGCGCCCGTCGCCTCGAGCGCCTTGGCCACCGAGCGCAGATTGCCGAGCCCCGCGTCGACGACCGCGATCACCGGCGCACCTTCATTGCGTCAGCGTCCCCTTGGTCGACGGCACCACGCCGCCGACGCGCGCATCGACGCGCGAGGCGTCCATGGTCGCGCGCGCGAACGCCTTCCACAGCGCTTCGAGGATGTGGTGCGCGTTCTGCCCGTAGTGCAGCCGCATGTGCAGGTTGCACTGGCAGCGATTGGTGAACGCCTGAAAAAATTCGTGCGCCAGCTCGGCGTCGAAGCCGCCGACCCACTTGCCGGCGATGCCCTCGACCATCCACACCAGGTGCGGGCGCCCGGAGAAGTCGACGACCGCCTGCGCCAGCGTCTCGTCCATCGGCACCGTGCACTCGCCGTAGCGGCGGATGCCGCGCTTGTCGCCGAGCGCCTGCGCGAACGCGTCGCCGAGCACCAGCCCGACGTCCTCGACGACGTGGTGCGCGTCGACGTCGACGTCGCCCCTGGCCGAAAGCTCGAGATCGTAGAGCCCGTGGCGCGCGAAGGCGTCGAGCATGTGCGTGAAGAACGGCAGCTGCGTGTCGATGGTCCTCGTGCCGGTGCCATCGAGATCGAGCGTCACCCGGATGTCGGATTCGGACGTCTTGCGCTCCACCGTGACGCGACGCACCAATCTTCTATACCATCATTATTCGCGCTCGAACCCGTATTCGCGCGCGACCTCGGCGACGCGCACGCGATAGGCGCGGTACCAGCGCTCGCGCCCGAGCCGCTGCGCGCCGGCGTGCGCGGCGACCGCCTTCCACGCGCGCGCATCGTCGACGGTGCGCCAATAGCTGACCGTGATGCCGAGGCCGTCGGCGCCGCGCGCGCTCTCGATGCCGAGAAAGCCCGGCTGCATCGCGCCGAGCCGCTCCATCTCGGCGGCCATCGCGTCGTAGCCGGCGCGATCCTCGTCGCTGCGAAGGGACGTGAAGATGACGGCGACGTACGGCGGCGCGGGCGTGCTCGCGAGCATGCTACGCGAATAACACGCCCGCGCCGTTTGTCACGCGCTCGGCTTCTTCCCCGTCGGCGGCATGGGCGCGCGCTCACTTCGCTCGCCGCGCTCGAGCTCGCGCGGCCGCACGCGGATCTGGTTGTGTACGTCCTTGACGCCGAGGATCTCGTCGGCGAAGTCTTCGATCGCCCGCTTGGAGGCGCGGTCTTCGACGGTGCCGGCGAGCGTGACCTCGCCGCTGCGCACCTGGATGTCGACGTCCTCGGCGTCGATCCAGCTGTGCATCAGCCGATCGCACAGGTCTTCCTTGATGCGCTCGTCGCTGCGCACGTAGCCGCGCGGCGCGCGGCCCGTCGGGCGCTCGCGGTAGCCACGCATGCGGTCCATCCGGTAGCGGTCCATCTCGTAGCGCTCCGGCGCGTAGGTGCCGCCCCAGCGCTCGGGCTCGTACGGCTGCCGGTGATCTCCTTCGTACGCGCCGCGATCGCCCATCGCGCGCTCCGCGATCGAGCGGCCGTGCCAACGCGGTCCGTACACCAGATCGCGCTCGCTCCAGCCGCGCTCGCGATCGTATGGGCCCCCCTCGCGATCGTCGTCCCGTCCCCAGCGATTGGGCATGTCCGCCTCCTTTGATGAGCGCGGATCGTCGTAAGCAAGAAAGCGCGCGCCGCTACAGCGACGCCACGAACGCGTCGAACCAGCGCCCGAGCGCGCGCGGAAACGGCCACATCCAGCCGTACGCGCCCGAGGTGAACTGCGCGAGCACGTGCGCGCGCCGCCGCTCGCACGCGGCGCGCCCGCCGAGCTCGTGCCACGCGCGCAGCGACTCCTCGTAGGCCTCGCGCTCGAAGCGCATGCGACACCACGCCAGGCCGAGCGGCAGCGGCAAGAGCAGATACGCGACGGCCATGACGACGCCCCAGCGCTCGAACTGCCGCACGTGCACGAGCTCGTGGCGCAAGGTCGCCCAGCGCTCGTCGATCGGCCGCGCCTCCCAGTCGTCGGGCACGTACACGGTGTGCCACAGCGTCGTCACGTAGCGGTCGAGATACGCCGACTGCGCGCCGAGCGTCACCACGCGCAAGAGATGATGGATCGCGCGCTGATGCCAGACGTGGCCCTTCGGCACGATGCGCACTTCTGCGGCCAGGCGCGCGTAGTCGGCGTGCAAATCCACAAGTCAAGATTGCATCGTCCGCGCGCGCACGGCAAAAGAGGCGAGTGGTTCGGCTGGACGAGCTCAATCCCCCACAGCGCGAAGCGGTGACGACGGTCGACGGGCCGCTGCTCGTCCTCGCCGGCGCCGGCTCGGGCAAGACGCGCGTCATCACCTACCGCATCGCGCACCTCCTCGATCGCGGCGTCCCCGCCGACGCCATCCTCGCCGTCTCGTTCACCAACAAAGCCGCCGACGAGATGCGCCAGCGCGTCGACAAGCTGGCCGGCGCGCGCGCCCGTCGCTGCACGCTGTCGACGTTCCACGCGCTCGGCCTGCACATCTTGAAAGCGGAGAAGGCCGCGCTCGGCTTGCCGACGGGCTTCACCATCTACGACGCCTCGGATCAGCTCGGCACCGTCAAGGAGATCCTGCGCCGCTTGTATCAGAGCGACGACGACCGCCGCTTCGACGCCAAGGCCGTCCTCTTCCGCATCTCGCGCGCGAAGAACGCCTTCCAGTCGCCCGAGGAATACGCCGAGCAATTCACCGACGAGGATCACGAGTACGACGTCACCGCCGCCGCCGTCTATCCCGAATATCAAGCGGCGCTGCGATCGTTCCACGCCCTCGACTTCGACGATCTCATCTGCGAGACGGTGCGCCTCTTCGACCGCGACGAAGCCGTGCGCGCGCGCTGGGCCTCGCGCTTCCGCTACGTCATGGTCGACGAGTACCAGGACACCAACCGCGCGCAGTTCCACCTGCTCAATCATTTGGTGCGATCGCACAATAACGTCTGCGTCGTCGGCGACGACGACCAGTCGATCTACGGCTGGCGCGGCGCCGAGGCCGGCCACATCCTCGAGTTCGACAAGCACTTCGCCGGCGCCAAGATCGTCAAGCTCGAGGAGAACTACCGCTCGACGCCGCACATCCTCGACGCCGCCAACGCCGTCATCGCCAACAACAAGAAGCGCCACGACAAGCGGCTGTGGACGGCGCGCCCGCCGCGCGACAAGCTGCAGCTGGTCGTGTGCGACGACGCCGAGGGCGAGGCCGAGTTCGTCGCCGGCGAGATCGAAGCGCTGTGCGCGACGCGCGGCTTCCGCATGCGCGACTTCGCCGTGCTCTACCGCTCGAACGTGCAGTCGCGCCCGATCGAGGAGGCGCTGCGCGCGCAATCGATTGCGTACAAGATGATCGGCGGCCAGGCCTTCTTCGAGCGCAAGGAGGTCAAGGACGCCATCGCCTACTTGAAGCTCGCGCTCTCGCCGCGCGACGAGATCGCGCTCCGCCGCATCATCAATTATCCGGCGCGCGGCATCGGCCCCACGACGATCGAGCGCATCGCCGAGGCCGCGATGCGGCGCGGCATCCCGATGTTCGACGGCTGCCAGAAGGCGCACGAGATCGCCGCCGACGCGCTACAAGATCGCAATCGCAACGCGCTCTCCGCCTTCTGCGACCTCGTCGAGAACGGCCGCGCGCTCATCGCCTCCGCGCAGAACGGCACGCACCCGGGCGGCCTGAAAGAGGCGGCGCGCGCGTACCTGCAGGCGGCCGGCCTGCAAGACGATCTGCAAGCGGCCGCGCCCACGCCGCTGGCCGCGCAAAAGAAGCTCGACAACCTGGAGGGCTTTCTGACCTCGCTCGAGCGCTTCGAGCAGCGCGAAGGACGCGATCTGAGCGCCTTCTTGCATCGTATCTCTCTCGATACGAAAGACGACGACGACGGCCACGATCAGTCGGACCAGGTCACGCTGGTGACGCTGCACGGCGCCAAGGGCCTCGAGTTCCCCGTCGTCTTCCTCGTCGGCATCGAGGAGGAGCTGTTGCCGCACAAGCGCACGCTGTACCCCGACGGCCCCGACGTGCTCGACGCCAATCCCGATCTCGGCGAGGAGCGGCGCCTCATGTACGTCGGCATCACGCGCGCCCGCGAGCTCCTCTACCTGACGCGCGCGCAGCAGCGCTCGCAACGCAGCTCGGCGCGGCCGCGCTCGCCGTCGCGCTTCTTGTCCGAGATCCCCGTCGAGCTCTACGACGCGCGCGACGCCTCGATGCCGTCGACGGTGGCGACGCCCGAGGACGAAGAGGCGTTCGCTCGCGCGGCGCTGGCCAAGCTGCTTAAAATGACGTCGTGATCGCGCTCCTCCTGATCGCCTTCGCCACGCCCGCGACGGCGGCCGCGCTCGATCTGCACGAGCTCCCCGGCACCGACGGGCAGTGGACCGAAGGCGTGGCCATCGTCCCCGCGCCGCCCGCGCGCGTCCACGACTGGCTGACCGACTACGCGCACTGGCAGGGCCGCTTCCCCGACATGGCGTGGGCACAATATCTCGGCGACGACGAGCGCGGCCGCCACATCGTCCGCTTCCACTCGTACCTGGCCAACCGCACCTTCACCATTCACGAAGCCGTGCGCCCCGACCTCCTCGTCTTCGACGGCTGGGCGCCCAACGTGCACACGCAAGGGCGCATCTGGATCCTCGACGCCGGCGGCGGCCGCACGCGCGTCGTCATGCAATCGACCAACGAGGTGCACGGCTTCATCGGCCTCTTCGCCACGCGCAATTACCGACGGCGCGCCGCCTACGCGGCGACGGCGTCGCACCTGCGCGCCTTGCTCGCGCTCGCCGCGGCGCGGTAAGATGAAGCGTGGCCTCGCGCCCGCGCACCCAACCGCCCTACTTCGCCCATGAGACCGCCGTCGTCGACGATGGCGCGGTCATCGGCGCGGGCACGCGCATCTGGCACTTCTCGCACATCGCCTCGGGCGCGCGCATCGGCAAGGACTGCGTGCTCGGCCAGAACGTCTACGTCGCGCCGACGGTGATCATCGGCGACGGCGTGCGCGTGCAGAACAACGTCTCGCTCTACGACGGCGTCACCATCGAGTCGCACGCCTTCATCGGCCCGTCGGCGGTGTTCACCAACGTCGTCAACCCGCGCAGCGAAATCTCGCGCAAGAACGAGTACCGCCCGACGCGCGTCGGCCGCGGCGCCACCATCGGCGCCAACGCGACGCTGGTGTGCGGCCACGACGTCGGCGACTACGCCTTCATCGGCGCGGGCACCGTCATCACCGCCAACATTCCGCCCTACGCGCTCGTCTACGGCGTGCCGGCGCGGCAGCACGGCTGGATGTGCCGCTGCGGCGAACGGCTGGCCATCGAGGGAGCGGCCGCCTACTGCCAGGCATGCGGCCGCGGCTACAAGGCCGTCGGCGAGGGCATCACCGAAGCGTAGCTCGTCGACGAGAATTTGCGAGCGGGACGCCCCTGGGTTACACTGGGTTCGTGGCCCGCCTCGTGGATTGTCACGACTGCGAACGGCCGCGCGGTTCGAACGCGCCGATGAGGCGCCCTTACGAACGCCAGGCGTTCGCCGCGTCAGCACACGTGCGGCCTTTGCCCGGCGCCGGCCCCCGGCCGGGGGAGGAGAAACGACGATGAGTCAACACAAGCGCTTTGCCCTGGTGAGGTCGCGGCGGTAACACCCGCGAGCCCAGGCAAAGCCTGGAAAGGCCCGTCGGCCCGGTGCCGGCGGGCCTTTTTTATTTTATGCTGCAGGCGACATGCGAGTCCCGCTGCTCGATCTGCGCGCGCAGTACGCCACCATCGCCGCCGGCGTCGAGGCCGCGGTCAAGCGCGTGCTCGAGAGCGGCCACTACATCCTCGGCGAAGACGTCGCCGCCTTCGAGCGCGAGCTGGCGGCGGCGACGGGCAGCGCCCACGCGGTCGCGATGTCGAGCGGCACCGACGCGCTCCTGGCCGCGCTCATGGCGCTCGGCGTCGGCCCGGGCGACGAGGTGGTGACCACGCCGCTGTCGTTCTTCGCCACCGCCGGCGCCATCGTGCGCCTCGGCGCGCGCCCGGTCTTCGCCGACATCGATCCGCGCACCTTCAACCTCGATCCGCAGGCGGCGCTGGCGTGCATCACCGATCGCACGCGCGCGATCTTGCCGGTGCACCTGTTCGGCCGCGCCTGCGCGCTCGACCCGCTGCGCGCTGCCGGCGTCCCCATCGTCGAAGACGCGGCGCAAGGCATCGGCCTGCCCGGCCTCGGCCGCGGCACGCGCTGCGCCACGCTCAGCTTCTTCCCGTCGAAGAACCTCGGCGCCGCCGGCGACGCCGGCGCCGTCCTCTGCGACGACGCCGACTTCGCCGACAAGCTGCGCCTGCTCCGCGCCCACGGCTCGCGCCCGAAGTACGTCCACCACGTCGTCGGCGGCAACTTCCGCATCGACACGCTCCAGGCCGCGATCCTGCGCGCCAAGCTCCCGCATCTGCCGGCGTGGAACGCCGCCCGCCGCCGCAACGCCGCCCGCTACCGCGACCTCCTCGCCGACACGCCGCTGACTTTGCCGGAGGCGACCGAGCCCCACGTCTGGCACCACTTCGTCATCCGCGTCCCCGCCGGCCGCCGCGACGCCCTCCGCGCCCACCTCGCCGCCGCCGACATCGAAACCGAAGTCTACTACCCCACGCCCCTCCACCTGCAGCCCTGCTTCGCCTCCCTCGGCTACGCCCCCAACTCCCTCCCCCACGCCGAACGCGCCTCCACCGAAGCTTTAGCCCTCCCAGTCCACCCCGACCTCACCGACGCCCAACAGGAACACGTCGCCGCAACGGTTCGCGCGTTCTTCCGTTGAGCCGAGCGCTTGCACCGTCAGCAGCTTCGGGTCACCCTCTGAACGCCTGAGCGCCCGACGGCAACCATAATCGTGGGCTCGCTTGACCCAACGCCCGTCGAGGGCTAACGTATTGGATTCTCGATGAATGATCCTTTAATGCAACTCTCCGGGTCGAGCGTCAACCTCGACGCGGTCCTGTCGACGATCCGTAAGCGCCTGTGGCTCATCGTGGCCATCGCCGTGTCTGGGCCCGCGCTCGTCGGCTTCATCGTCTCGAAGCAGCCAAAAATTTACGAAGCCAGCGCGACGCTAATCATCGACTCCTCGGTGCCGCAGTACCTCGGCCAGGACTTCAAGGACGTCGTCGAAATGGAGTCTGCGTGGTGGAACGCGCAGGAGACGCTCCAGACGGAGCTCAACGTCATCCACAGCCTCTCCGAATCGGTCGCCTACGCCAAGGCGCTGTGCACCCGCAAGGTCGGCAAGACGCGCGGCATCGACCTACTGATGCCCGGCGCGGATTGCGAGAACCCAAAGCAGATGACCCAGGCGGGCATGCTGGTTCAGAGCATGACACGCGCCGAGCCGCGCCCGAACACGCGCATCGTCACGGTCAGCGTCGACTCGTTCAATCCCGACCTCGCGGCGCTCCTCGCCAACACGGTCGGCGAGACGTACACCTCGCGCAACCTCGCGCGCCGGCTCTCGCAGTCCGAAGGCGCCGCTACGTGGCTCGGCGACGAGTACGGCGATCTCTCGACACAACTCGCGAAGGCCGAGCAGGACCTCATCGAGTTCAAGAAGCGCAACAACGTCGTCGCCGTCAGCCTCGAGGATCAGCAGAGCGACATGGCGGCCAAGCGCCGCAAGATCTCCGACGAGCTCAACACCGTCGACGTCAAGCTGATCGCGGTGCGCGCACAACGCGAAGAGTACAGCAAGCTCAAGACGACTGATCCGATGCAGGACGTCAGCCCGGGCGTCGCCGACAGCCCGGTCATGATCAAGCTGAAGGAGATGTACGTCGATCAAGAGCACCGCCTCGTCGAGCTCCGCGGCAAATATCTCGACAAGCACCCGCTCATCATCGCGCAAGAGGCGCGCGTCGCGGCGGCGCGCGACGACCTCGCGCGCGAGGCCGGCCTCGCCGCCAAGAACGTCGAAGCGCAGTACGAGATGCTGGAGAAGCAGCAGCATGATCTCAAAGCTGCCCTCGACGCGTCGACGCGCGAAGCGCTGCAGCTCGAGCAGCGCGCCATCGAGTACCGCGAGCTCAAGCGCAACTACGATCACCTCGCGAAGCTGTCGGAGCAGGTCGGCGGCCGCGAGCAGGAGACGTCGCTCGCCGGCAAGCTCAAGACCAACAACGTCCGCCCACTCGACGCGGCGCTCGTCCCAACGGAGCCCATCGCGCCAAACGTGCCGCGCGCCGTCGGCATCGGCTTCGCCGTAGCGCTGCTGCTCGGCTTCGGCCTTGCGTTCCTCCTCGAGACCCTGGACTCGACGGTCAAGGGGCAGGACGACGTCGAGACCAAGATCGGCTTGCCGTTCCTCGGCCTCATCCCGTCGATCCAGCCGGGCAAGGAGCGCACGGCGCCGGCTGTGGCGCCGCCCGCAGTCGCCGATCTCATCGACGGCGGCAGCCGCGACCTGTGGGTGCTGTCGCATCCAAAGTCGGCGGTTGCGGAATGCTGCCGCGCCATCCGCACGAACTTGTTGTTCAGCTCGCCGGACAATCCACCGCGCAAGCTACTGATCACGTCCGCGGGCTCGCAGGAAGGTAAGACGACGACGGCGGTCAATCTGGCAATCGTTTTGGCGCAGTCGGGCCTGCGCGTCCTGCTCGTCGACACGGACATGCGCCGCCCGCGTTTGCACAAGGCGTTCGGTATCCCGGCGACGCCCGATGGCCTGTCCAAGGCGATCCTCGGCGAGGCGCCGGTGCTCGAGCAGGTGCGCGAGACCGGCGTTCCGAACCTCATGCTGCTACCCTGTGGCGCGACGCCGCCCAATCCCGCGGAGCTGCTTCACGCCGAGCGTTTCAAGCGCATTGTCGGCGAGCTCGCGGGTGCGTTCGACCGTGTCATCTTCGACTCGCCGCCGCTCGGCCCGGTGACGGACGCGGCGATCCTCGCGCGCATGACCGACGGCACCATCATCGTCGCGAAGTTCGGCGAGACGTCGAAAGACGGCCTGCGCCGCACGCGCCGCCAGCTCGCCGACGGCGGCATCAATGTCCTCGGCTGCATCCTCAACGACGTCGACGCCGCGCGCGGCCGCCAATACGGCTACGACGCCGGCAAGTACGGCTATTACTACTCCGAGGACGACGCCGCACGCAGCCACTCGTCGTAGCAGCGCTCGTACAGCCTCATCATCTTCGGAAAGTTGAACTTGTCGACGGCGCGACGCCGCGCCTCGCGGCCCATCTGCTTGACTCGCTCCGGGTCGTAGAGGAGCTCGACCATCGCGCGCCCCATCGCATCGGCGTCGCGCGGCGGCAGGATCATGCCCGTCTCCCCGTGATCGAGGATCTCGGCGGCCGCCGACTCGCCGGTCGTCACCACCGTCTTTTCGAGCGCCATGCTCTCGAC
>Ga0070679_100007300_pt1 | contig 10322 bp, 9 predicted proteins | sample KBSC63BmetaG_FD_65652 | JGI IMG/M metagenome (GOLD analysis project Ga0070679, IMG submission 65652) | Corn rhizosphere microbial communities from Kellogg Biological Station, Michigan, USA - KBS C6-3B metaG | ecosystem: Host-associated > Plants > Roots > Rhizosphere | place: USA: Michigan... | reverse complement strand
TCGCCGCCGTTCGTGATCCACATCTTCGAGCCGTTGAGCAGGTAGCGGTCCCCCTTCGCGTCGGCGCGCAGCTTCATGCTGACGACGTCGGACCCGGCGTTCGGCTCGCTCATCGCCAGCGCACCGACGTGCTCGCCCGAGACGAGCCCGGGCAGGTATTTCTTCTTCTGCGCTTCGCTGCCGTTCCTGTGCAGCTGGTTCACCGCCAGGTTGGAATGCGCGCCGTACGAGAGGCCGACCGACGCCGACGCGCGCGACACCTCCTCCATCGCGACGATGTGGGCCAGGTAGCCGAGGTCGCTGCCTCCGTACTCCTCCTTCACGGTCATGCCGTGCAGGCCGAGCGCGCCGAGCTTCTTCCAGAGGTCGGCGGGGAAGGCGTTGTCGCGGTCGATGGCGGCGGCGCGCGGCGCGATCTCGGCGTCGGCGAACTGCTGGACGCTGTCGCGCAGCATGTCGATCGTCTCGCCGAGATCGAAGGCGAGTCCGGGAAGATGGGGCATCGGGATCTCCGCTGGAAGCTCGGCCAAGCTTAAACGGAGCCGGTGCTACTGTCGCCGCCATGCGCCCCAGGACGTCGTTGTCGCCGCTCTTCTGGAAGCTGCTCGCGATCGTCTTCGTCGCGCTCGGCGTGATCGGCGCGTTCCTGCCGATCCTGCCCACCGTGCCGTTCCTGATCGTCGCCGCCTGGGCGGCCAGCCGCGGCTGGCCGTGGCTCGACGAGAAGCTCACGTCGCACCCGCGCTACGGCGCGGCCATCGTCCGCTGGCGCGAGCGCGGCGCGATCCCGCGATCGGCCAAGCTGGCCTCCACCGCCGGCATGCTGGCGAGCGCGGCCGTGCTCTGGCTGGTCGCGCTGCCGGTGTGGGTGCGGATCGCCGTCCCGGCGGCGATGGCGTGCGTCGCCTTCTGGATCTGGACTCGCCCCGAGGAGTAGCGGCGGCCGCGCTCCTCGAGATCAGGCAGGCGCGACCGCTCCCTCGGCGGCGGCGATCGCCCGCTGCTGCAGGTCGGGCGCCGGCGGCAGGCCGGTGACCGCGAGGATCTCTTCCTGATCGAGCGTCTCGCGCTCGAGCAGCGCGGCGACGAGCGCGTCGAGTCGATGCCGGTGCGCGCGCAGCAGCGACTTCGCCTGCTCGTGGCATTCGTCGATGATCTTCTGCACCTCGGCGTCGATCAGCTCGGCGGTGCGCTCGCCGAACGGCTTGTCGCCCGTGTAGCCGGGCGCCTGGCCCTGCAGGAACGGGTTCTCGGGCGGCGCCAGCTGCACCATGCCGAGCCGGTCGCTCATGCCCCAGCGCGTCACCATGTTGCGCGCGAGCTGGGTCGCCTGCTGGATGTCGTTCTCGGCGCCGGTCGTGCGCGTCTCGTAGACGATCTCCTCGGCGGCGCGGCCGCCGAGCATGCCGACGATGCGCGCGCGCAGGTACGCCTCGGGATAGTTGTAGCGGTCGGTCTGCGGCCGCTGGTAGGTGACGCCGAGCGCGCGCCCGCGCGGCACGATCGTCACCCGCTGCACCGGGTCGGCGCCGGGAACGACGAGTCCGAGGATCGCGTGGCCGCTCTCGTGCGTCGCGATCCGCTCGCGGTCCTCGGGGCTCAGCAGCAGCGGCCGCTCGGGGCCGAGGACGATCTTCTCGAGCGCGTCGAGGAAGTCCTTCTGCGAGACGTCGTTCTTCTCGCGCCGCGCGGCGAGCAGCGCTGCCTCGTTGACGAGGTTCTTCAGGTCGGCGCCGGAAAGGCCCGGCGTGATCCCGGCCAGCTCGTCGAGCTTGACGTCCGCTGCCAGCGGCACCTTGCGCGTGTGCACTTCGAGGATGGCCTTGCGGCCCGCCTTGTCCGGCAGGTTGACGAACACGCGCCGGTCGAAGCGGCCCGGGCGCAGCAACGCGCGGTCGAGCACGTCGGGCTGGTTGGTGGCGGCGAGCACGATCACGCCCTCGCGCCCCGAGAAGCCGTCCATCTCGGTGAGGATCTGGTTGAGCGTCTGCTCCTGCTCGCTCGAGCCGCCGATCGAGACCGGCCCGCGCGCGCGGCCGATCGAATCGATCTCGTCGATGAAGATGATCGCCGGCGCGTTCTCGCGCGCCTGCTTGAAGAGGTCGCGCACGCGCGCCGCGCCGACGCCGACGATCATCTCGACGAACTCGGCCGCGCTCATCGAGAAGAAGGGCACGCCCGCCTCGCCCGCGACCGCCTTGGCGAGCAGCGTCTTGCCGGTGCCGGGCGCGCCGATCAGCAGCACGCCCTTCGGCGCCGAGCCGCCCAGGCGCGTGTACTTCTCCGGTGCCTTCAGGAAGTCGACGATCTCGACCAATTCGTTTTCCGCCTCGTCGATGCCGGCGACGTCCTTGAAGGTGATCTTCGGGCCCTCTTCCTGGTCGTAGCGGCGCGCCCGGCTCTTGCCGATCCCGAGCAGGCCGCCGCCGAGGCCGCCCGCGCCGCCCATCTGCTGCGCACGGCGGTAGATCCAGACGTAGAACAGGATCAGCAGCAGCGCCGGGCCGAAGCCGTAGAGCAGCGTCGCGATGCCGCTGCCCTGGATCGGCACGGCGCGGATCTCGACGTCGTGGTCGAGCAGGAAGTTTTCGAGGCCGGGTCCGACGAAGGTCGGCAACGTGGTCGTGAACGAGGTCGCCGGGCGCGGCTCGGTGCTCGGGAAGAAGCCGCGCGGCGAAGACGCCGCGGCCGAGGCGGCTCCTGCCGGCGGCCAGAGCACGGCCGTCTTGAACTTGCCCTCGATCCCCGCGCCCTGGCTGTAGATCGCCTGCACGTTGCCCTTGGCGACTTCTTCCTTGAAGACGGTGTAGGGGATCGTCGCCGCCGCGTCTTCGCCCGGGAAGAGCGCGCGCATCACGAAGTAGTTGACGAGCAGGAGGGCGAGAAAGGTCCACCAGGCGCGTCGCGGCGGCACGTTGAACTTCTTGCTGTTGCTGCCGTTGCCGCGCTCGCCCGGCCGCGCCGGCGGCGTGGCGCCGCCACCGGCGCGCGGCGGCCAGCCAGACGCGCCTTGCTTCACGGCGTCTGGGCGCTGCGCGGGGCGGCCTGGGAGGGGCATCTCCGAAGCATGGAGCAAACGGCAAACCCGTGCTGGCGACGCGTTGCGCACGCCGCACGGCGACGTTCTTGCGCACGACGATTGCTCCTTGAGCCACAGCCCATCACCGGAGCCTCGCCGTGCCACCGAGCAACAACGCCCCACCCGATCGCGACACCATCCGTCGCCTCGCCGACGAGCTCGACGCGACGCCCGAGCAGATCGAGGAAGCGATCGCCGCCGTCGGCCCGCGTCCGGCCGACATCGAGATGCACCTGAAAGGAACGCGCAGCACCACCAACAGCGATCGCGTGCGCGACGCCGGCGCCTAGCAGGCTGCTCGGCGCCCTGCGCGCTCAGCCGACGTGCTCGAGCGCCTGCGCGAGGTCGTCGATCAGATCGTCGGCGTGCTCGAGGCCGATCGAGGCGCGCAGCAGCCCTTCGGGCGTGCGGCTCTCCGGCCCCTCGATCGACGCGCGGTGCTCGATCAGGCTCTCGACGCCGCCGAGGCTGGTCGCGCGCGTGAAGATCTCGACCGCGGCGGCGACGGCCATCGCCGCCTGCTTGCCGCCGCGCACCTCGAACGACAGCATGCCGCCGAAGTCGCGCATCTGGCGCCGCGCCAGCGCGTGGAACGGGCTCTCCTCGAGGCCCGGGTAGTGGACCGCCGAGACGTTCGGATGCGTGTGCAGGAAGGCGGCGACGCGCCGCGCGTTGGCGCAATGCGCCTGCATGCGCGCCGCCAGCGTCGGCAGGCTGCGCATGACGAGCCAGCAGTCGAACGGCGACGGCACTGCCCCACCGTAGACCTGCGCGTTGCGCAGCTCGGCGAACGCCGCGTCGTTCTCGCGCGCGACGACCGCGCCGCCGAGGACGTCGCTGCGGCCGCCGAGGTACTTGGTGGTCGCGTGCACGACCAGATCGCAGCCGAGCGCGAGCGGGTTCTGCAGCGCCGGCGAGGCGAACGTGTTGTCGGCGACGGCGCGCGCGCCGGCGCGGCGAGCGATCGCCGCGGCGGCCTCGATGTCGACGCAGCGCAGGAGCGGATTCGACGGCGTCTCGATCCAGACCAGCCGCGTCGCCGGGCGCAGCGCCGCAGTCATCGCATCGGCGCTGGTCATGTCGACGAAGCTCGCGTGCACCTGCCACTTCGCGAACAGGTGCTTGAGCACGTTCGCCGTGCCGTGATAGATGTCCGAAGGCGCGAGGACGTGGTCGCCCGGCTGCAGTCCCTGCATCACGGCGGTGACGGCGGCCAGCCCGGACGAGAACGCCGCGCACGCCGCGCCGCCTTCCAGCGCCGCCAGCGCGGCCTCGAGGCCATCGCGGTTGGGGTTGCCGTTTCGCGCGTAGACGTGGCCGTGCGGATACGAGCCGTCGGGCGCGCGCTCGAACGTCGTCGAGAGGTGGATCGGCTGCGTCACGGCGCCGGTCGACGGGTCGACGTCGTGGCCGGCGTGGACGGCGAGGGTTTCGAAGCGCAGCGGTTTGCGAGTCTTCATTGCGTTTTCCTGTTTGCTTCTCACGCGGGCGCGGGTGGCGGGCGGCCGATTTCCTCCATGTCCCCCGGTGTCAGGACGTCCGGCCTTCCACCTCCTCCTTTACTTCCGGAAATCGGCCGCCCGCCACCCGCGCCCGAACCGAGCCGCACGCGGCGGCGCTGCGCGAGGCTCGGTGCAGGATCGGGACGGCAGGGCGGCCTGTTTTGCGGAAGTAAAGGAGGAGGGCCGGCCGTTCAGGCCAGGCCCGGGGGACATGGAGCAAAACAGGCCGCCCTGTCGTCCCGATCCCGCATGAGCGCACGGCCCACGCGCACGCGCACGCGCAGGCGCAGGCGCAGAATCGATCGACGACACACCGGAGCACCTCGCCGATGAAGGAAGTCGAAACAGCGCGCGCAGCGGAAGTGAAGGCCGTCCGCCCCGCGGCCGAAGTCCTCACCAGGCAGCGGCTTCCATATTTCGTCGGCGTCTCGGGGGAAACCGTCGGCGCGCACGGCCTGTCGATGCACATGGTCGTCATCCCGCCCGGCGCGCGCGCCGAGCCGCACGCGCACCGCGGCCACGAGACGGCGATCTACGTCCTCGAGGGAAGAGTCGAGACGCGCTGGGGCGAGGGCCTGCGCGAATCGGTCGTCAGCGAGCCGGGCGATTTCCTGTTCATTCCGCCCGGCGTTCCGCACGAGGCGATCAATTGCAGCGCGAGCGAGCCGGCGCGCGCGATCGTCGCGCGCAACGACGCCGCCGAGCAGGACAACGTCGTGCCCTACGAGTCCGGGAAATGACGGCGCGCGCCGCCGCGGCCGGCGGCTTCGCTCAGAAGGTCGGCTGCGTCTCGAGCAGCGCGTCGTAGAGCTTCTCGAAGGCCGCGTCGGGCTGGCCGTCGGCGCCCACGAGCCTGGCGCGCACGATCTCCGGCAAGGCGGCGAGCGCCGTCGCCGCGTCGCTCTTCTGCACCACCGCGGCGGCGATCGCGCACGCGCTGCGCAGCGCCAGATCGAGCGGCGAGTCGGTCGCCGCGAGCGGCTGCGCGCACTTCCTGATCGTGTCGGCGACCGGCTGCGGAAAGCCGATCGCCTCGACCCAGAGCGCGCCCACGGTCGGATGGTCGGTGCCGAACGACTCCGCCTCGATCGCCGCCAGCTCGGCGCCGCGCAGCGACGCGTAGCCGGCGAACATGAACTTGGCGATGTCGGGATACGTCTGGCAGAGGATCAGGTGCCCGGTCGCGTGCAGCAAGCCGCACACGTAGGCCGCCTCGGCATCGGCGCCGAGTCGCCCGGCGAGCTTCTGGGCGGCGGTCGCGGCGAGCAGCGCGTCGCGCCAGAAGCCCGGCAGGTCGATGCCGGGGATCTCGGGAAACGCCGCCGAGACGCCGCTGGCGATGATCAGCCGGTTGAGCGCCTGCACGCCCACGAGCGCGATCGCCGCGTCGATCGACGCCATCGACCGCTGGCCGCCGAAGAACGACGAGTTGGCGAGGCGCAGCACCTTCGCGCTCAGCACCGGGTCCTTGGCGAGCGCCTCGCCGAGCTTGCGCGTGTCGACGTCGGGATCGCGCAGCGCGACGATCAGCCGCTGCACGACCGCCGGGATCGTCGGCAGCTCGACCTTGCCGGCGGCGATGTCGTTGATGAAGTTGGGCGCCTGCACCGTCGGCGGCGCATTCGCCTCGGCGGCGCGCTTGGCCGGCTCGAGGGTGAAGGCCGGCACATAGGTGGCGGCGCGATCGGTGGTCGGCTTCATCGGCGATTCGTCGGGGGAGCCGTCGCGGGTGCGAACGACGTGCAGCCGGAAGTGTTCCGCAGCCGCCCCCGCCCGACGCCCGGATCAGCGCCGCAATCGCGGCTTTGTTCGCGCTTGTGCCCGCCGCGTGCCGGCGGTGGGCGCCGATCAGGTCGGCTCGCTGCCGCGAAAGAGCCGCTCGCCCATGACCGGCGGCCGGCAGCCGGTCGCGCAGCACTTGCCCGGCTGCTTCGCCGCCGACGGCGCGCTGCCTTCGGCCAGCACGCCGCGCTCCATCAGCGTCTCGATCAGCTGCGTCTTCTCTCCCACCGGGTAGTTGCGCCAGATCTCGCGCTTCATCGCTTCCGGCGAGCCGCCGCCGTGCAGCGAGATGAGCGAATACCAGCCGCCCTGGCTCGACACCGTCAGGTCCTCGAGCACGCGCGCGAGCTCGACGCGGCGCCCTTCCGGCTGCCCGGGACGGCCGGCGAAGATCTGGTCGAGCTGCGCGTGGACGGCGGGGTTGTGGTCCTCGTCGGGCGAGGGAAGCGCCACCAGCAGGCCGCCCGACACGTAATGCGCGAGCCGGTGCATGTCGTAGATCTGCGTCGACATCAACAGCTTGCCGACGTTCGCGAACACCGGGTCGGGCATCGCACAGCCGCTCTCGTCGCGCTTGGCGTAGACCGACGAAGCGACGCCGCACGCGAAGAAGCCCTCGACGATCTTGATCAGCTCGACCATCGCGTCGCGCACGTGCTGGTGGCGCTCGGTATCGAGGCCGTTGGCGTCGATCATCAGCGCGCCGGCGCCGATCAGCAGATCGCCGAAGCCGGCGCGCGCGCCGATGCACGAGTGCCGGTGGTGCGTCGCGTAGCTGGTCGTCGCGTAGCCGGCTTCCTCGGTCTCGCCGGCGAGAAAGACGCGCTCCCACGGCACGAACACGTCGTCGAAGACGACGACGGCCGTCGACTGGCCGAACTTCTTCGAGAACTTCGCGTTCCTGACGCCGGGGCGCCCTGCCGGCGTCGCGTGGATCGTGACGCCGTCGGCGTCGACCGGCAGCGCGCAGCAGACCGCGAAGTCCTGCTCGTCGTCGTGCATCACGCGGCACGGCATGACGATCAGCTCGTGCATGTAGGGCGCGCCGGTGACGATCGCCTTGGCACCGCGCAGGACGATGCCGCCCGCCTTTCGCTCGACGATCCGCACGTAGGCGTCGCGGTCGCTCTGCGCGCCGGGGCGCAGCGACCGGTCGCCCTTGCTGTCGGTCATGGCGCCGCCGATCGCCAGGTCTTCCGCCTGCACGCGGTGCAGGTAGGCGAGCAGCCGCTGGTGGTACTCGGTGCCGCGCGCGTCGTCGCAACGCCGGGTCGCCTGGTAGAGGCCGTTCAGCATGTCCTGGGCGATGTAGCGCTGCGCGCAGCCTGCCTCGCGGCACGTCAGGCGCATCGCCTCGAGCTTGTCGAGCAGGTCGTCGGCGCTCTCGTTGATGTGCAGCATGCGGTTGACCCGCTGGCCCGACGTGCGCTGCGTCGCCGTCATCATCTTCTCGAACTGCGGATCGCGGGCGAAGTCGTAGGTGACGCCGACGGCGGCGATGCCGGGCGCGAACATCGGCTCGTCGGCGACGCTCGCGACGGCGCGGCCGTCGACCGTCACGCGCGGCTTCAGGCGCCGCAGCGACTCGCGATAGGCCTCGGAACTCATCAGCATGGCGGACTCCGGTGTCCGGCCGCTGCAAGTCGCGGCCGCACCCCGTTTCTATCACCCGGCGCCACGTCGCCGGCGCGCGCTCCGGTCACGCGCGCACCGATCAGGAGCTCTTGGCGGCGCCCGCTTCGGCGAGGCGCTTCTTCTCGCGCAGCAGCGCGAGCTGCGCTTCCTCGCGCTGGCGCCGCTCCTCGAGCTCCTTCTGCGTCTTCTGGAACTCGCGCTCCTCGAGATCGGCGGGCTGCGTCAGCGGGTTGAGCGCGAGGCCGCCGAAGTCGGTCGCCTGCGGCTCGCCGCGCTTGCTCTTCAGCTTGATGTTCAGGCGCAGCTCGTTGGTCGAGTCGGCGTTGCGCAGCGCCTCGTCGAAGCCGATCAGGCCGGCGTCGTAGAGGTCGAACAGCGCCGCGTCGAAGGTGCACATGCCGAGCTCGCGCGAGCGCGCCATGATCGTCTTGATCTCGTGGAACTCGCCGTTGAAGATCTTCTCGGCGAGCGTCGGCGTGTTGAGCAGGATCTCGATCGCCGCCGAGCGGCCGTTGCCGTCCTCGCGCCGCACCAGCCGCTGCGAGACGATCGCGCGCAAGTTCGCAGAGAGGTCCATCAGCAGCTGCTTGCGGCGCTCGTCGGGAAAGAAGTTGATGATCCGCTCGATCGTCTGGCTGGCGCTGTTGGCGTGCAGCGTGCCGAGGCAGAGGTGCCCGGTCTCGGCGAAGGCGATCGCGTGCTCCATCGTCTCGGCGTCGCGGATCTCGCCGATCAGGATCACGTCGGGCGCCTGACGCAGCGTGTTCTTGAGCGCGTGGTGCCAGGTGTGCGTGTCGATGCCGACCTCGCGGTGCGTGACGAGCGACATCTGCGACACGTGCACGTACTCGACCGGATCCTCGACGGTGATGATGTGGCCGGGCGACGTGCGGTTGCGGTGATCGATCATGGCCGCGAGCGTCGTCGACTTGCCGGAGCCGGTCGCGCCGACGACCAGCACGAGTCCGCGCTTGGTCATGACGACGTCCTTCAGCACCTCGGGCAGCTTCAGCTTCTCGAAATTCGGGATCTCCGAGGCGATCGTGCGGATCACCATGCCGACCGAGCGCTGCTGCACGAACACGTTGACGCGAAAGCGCGAGACGCCGGGCAGCGAGATCGCGAAGTTGCACTCCATCTCCTTGGCGAACTCGGCGCGCTGCGCCTCGCTCATCAGCGAGTGCGCGAGCATCCGCGTCACCTCGGCGCCGAGCTTTTGCGTCGTCAGCGGCTTCATCGCGCCCTGCGACTTCATGCTCGGCGGGAAGTCGGCGGCGACGAACAGGTCGGATCCTCCGGCCTGGCTCATGGTCGCCAGGAGCTTGTGCATGTAGGCGCGGGCTTGCTCCTCGGTGAAGGCTGCAGACATGGTGCTCCGTGAGAGGTGAAGGCAAAGAGAAGGCGTCGTGCCGGGCTGCGGACGCGACGCCGTGGGAAGGGACAGCGCAGCTTGCCAGAGGCGGCCGTGCGCGTGGGCGCGCTCGGCGCGCAAGAAACCACGCTGTTGCGGATGCGCGGCCGAACGGAGCGGCGCGCGCAGCCTCGGCGCTCAGTCGCCGGACGGCGCGCTCGGCGGCTTGGGCAGGTACGCGCGCTCGATGCGACGGTCGGGAACGAGCCACGTCAACGCGACCGCGACGTAGATCGCCTGCGCGATGCGCGGCGCCGAGAACGCGACCGCGATCGCGATCAGGTAGAGCACCGGCGACGCCTTGCCCTTCCAGTCGAAGCCGACCAGCGATTTCAGGAGCGACGATTCGCCTTCCGCGGCGATGATGGTCTGCTGCAGCACCCAGTACGAGATCGCCGCCATCAGCAGCACGACGCCGTAGAGCGCCGTCGGCGTCGGGCCGAAGTGGTTCTCGCCCATCCACGCGGTCGCGAACGGGAGCAGCGACAGCCAGAAGAGCAGAAGCAGGTTGGCCCACAGCACCGCGCCCGAGATCCGCTCGACGGCGCGCAGCATGTGGTGATGGTTGTTCCAGTAGATGCCGATGTAGACGAAGCTCAGCACGTAGCTGAGGAAGGCCGGCAGCAGCGGCACCAGCGCTTCGATGCCCTCGCCGTGCGGCGCCTTGAGCTCGAGGACCAGGATGGTGATGTTGACGGCGATGACGCCGTCGCTGAATGCCTCGAGCCGATTCTTTTCCACGACGCCCCGCCTCGTTCGGACGCGGCGATTGTGCGTTCAGGCGCGCGCCGGACGCCCCAGGCGCCCGGGGTCAGGTGCCGCAGAACGTCTGGTAGCAGGCCGTGACCGCGGCCGGCGCGGGCTCGCCGAAGCGCGCGAGCTCGGGCGCTTCCTCGTACGGGCGGCGCACCGC
>Ga0070679_100007299_pt1 | contig 10323 bp, 9 predicted proteins | sample KBSC63BmetaG_FD_65652 | JGI IMG/M metagenome (GOLD analysis project Ga0070679, IMG submission 65652) | Corn rhizosphere microbial communities from Kellogg Biological Station, Michigan, USA - KBS C6-3B metaG | ecosystem: Host-associated > Plants > Roots > Rhizosphere | place: USA: Michigan... | reverse complement strand
GTGGAAGAGCGCATTGCAAGATTGGAGGCGGATGTCGGCCACATCCGCACGGACATATCGGACATGAAGATCGATATCCGCCGGCTCACCGACAAGATCGATGATGTCGACAAACAGCTCACCGACAAAATCGACGGCCTGGACCAACGGCTCACCGACAAGATCGATGATGTCGACAAACGGCTCACCGACAAAATCGACGGCCTGGACCAACGGCTCACTGCCAAGATCGATGATGTCGACAAACGGCTCACCGCCAAGATCGACGGCCTGGACCAACGGCTCACTGCCAAGATCGATGCTGTCGATCAGCGCCTCACCGGTAAGATCGATGGAATTACCCAGACACTGGCCTCGATGGTCAGGAGCCACGCAAACGACCGGGTCTGGTGGTTGTTGATCAGCGGTGGGCTGCTCGGAGTAATGGCCCGTGGTTTCAAGTGGATCTGAGTGGCAGCGAGGAGCTGAATCCGCTCCCGCACCACCGCTGCAGGCACCGAATGCGATACGCTCCTCCGATCCTGCGAGGAACCGGCTCACATGCCCATGCAGCGACTCGTCATTTCCCTGGTCACGCTGGTTGCGATCACATCCTGTCTGAGCAGCGCTACGGCCGGTGCCGCCACGCCCGAGCCGGAAAGCGCGCGTTTACGCACACTCGCCTCGGCCCTGGCGGCATCCGGCTCGGGCGCGGAGGCGACATTCTGGAAGGAAGTCGCAGCGGTCCACACTCCCTTGATCGAGGCGATCCCCGGGAGGCCGCGCGATGCACTCTACACTTTCGTGTGGCGTGCGGAGCCCGGGCAGGACGCGTTGAACGTGCTGTTCAACGGCTGGTTCCCACTGCACAGGAGGACGGGATTCGATCCGTTCACCCGGCTGGGCAACAGCGATGTCTGGTACACCAGCTACGTCCTCCCACGCACCGCCCATCTTCGGTATGAGCTGATTGCTCCGAAAGGCTGGCATGCCGCACCGGATCGGGTCAGCGACTTCGCCATGGACGGGACGGAATACGAAACCTTCCATGACCCGCTCAATCCGCGCCTGATGCACTGGAACGGCTCGGTTGTTTCGTACGCGGAAGGTCCCGGCGCAACGACCTCGCGTTATCTGCACAAGGAGCCGGGAATCCCCACGGGACACATCGAAACCCTGGACGTGAGCAGCCGGATTCTCGACAATCGCAGGACACTCCGGATCTACCTGCCGCCCGGGTATGCATCGGGCCGACGCGACTACGGACTGCTGCTGGCATACGACGGAAACCAGTACACCTCGGCGGTTCCGACCCCTACGATCCTCGACAACATGATCGACGCGCGCCTCATCCCGCCGGTCATCGCAGTGTTCCTGGAATCTCCCGACCGGGACGTGGAATTTCCCCCCAACCCGGCGTTCCAGAGATTCATCTCGGAGGAGTTGCTGCCACAGCTTCGCAGCCGCTACCGCATCAGCCGCGACCCCCGGCGGAACGCGGTGCTTGGTTCGAGCTACGGTGGACTCGCTGCAACGTATACCGCCTTCGTGCACCCGGAACTATTCGGAAATGTCATTTCCCAGTCCGGTTCGTACGCATGGTCGCCACCTCCGACAAAGCTGTCCGGTCCGCCACGGTCCGCAGGCGCTCCACCCGCACCGCCCGGCCCGATCGGCGCTGCGTCAACTGCGTCAGACCCACCTGGCGTGCCGCCCGCGCCCAATGCCGCAGGACCGACAGCCTTTCCTCGCGGAACCAATCCCAACAGCGACTGGCTGATCGAGCGGATCGCCGAGGCGCCACGCGAGAAGATCCGGTTCCACCTGGACGTCGGGGACTGGGAGGGCGGTTCGATGGTGCTGTCGAACCGTTTGCTGCGCTCGGTGCTGACCGGCAAGGGGTACGAGGTCACCTTTGACGAGACCGACGGCACGCACTCTTCTTTCTATTGGATGCTGAGGCTTCCGGCAGGGTTGCAGGCCGTACTGGGAACGAGCGATGCCCATTGACATCAGCCCTTACGGCACCGCTCCCTCGTCAGTCCTCCGCTCCTGCACACCGGATTGGGCAACTACGCCTTTCCGCCCCTTGCACGCTCGCATCGCCTGCGATCGCGCTCGAGCGCGTACACCGTCTTGCCCAGGATCATTCGGCCGACCGCGATCCTGGCTTCAGAAGGGTGCACGTCGGCGGGAAGTGAAGCGACGATTGCCTCGCCACGCGCCTTGAACTCCTGCTCGAATTCCGGGGTCGTGAGAATGTAGAGATCGTTGTTGCGCACGCCGCGCAGCACGCGCTGGCCGGCCTCCAGAGCATCCATGCCCGGCGGCGGCCCGCGCATTTCCCTCATCTCCTTCGGCATGCGAGCCAGCATCTTCGGATCCGGCTTGAAACCGGAATCCTTGAGCGTCGCGGGCCGGTTGCGATTGGAGCTGCCGATGTTGGTATTGACGATACCGGGACAGAACACGGATACGCCGATGCGGCTGTCGGCAAGCTCATTGCGCAGCGCCTCCATCATGCCCACGACCGCGAACTTGGAGGCCGTGTAGACACCGGCAGGACCGTGTGCGATCAGCCCCGCGAGCGAGGAGGTCGCGACGACCTGGCCACCCTCTCCCTGGGCCTGGATACGGGGCAGGAAGGTGCGGATCCCGTTGAACACGCCGTTGACGTTGACGCTCATCCCCCAGTCGAAATCGTCGTAGGTCGCGGTGCTGAGGCCGCCGATGACGCCGACGCCCGCATTGTTGACGAGCACGTGAACCTTCTGGAATACCTTGACGGTCTCCGCAGCCGCCTTCTCCATCGCCGCCCGGTCGGTCACATCCAGGCTGATGGCGTGCACCCGGTTGCCCGCGCCCTCGAGGTATTGCATCGCCTCATCCAGGTGCGACTTCGTGCGATAGGTGATCACCACCTTCATGCCGGCATCGGTGAACGCGCGCGCGACGCCCAACCCAATTCCGCTGTCGCCGCCGGTGATGAAGGCGACCTTTCCTTCGACGTCCCTCATGGGTGTCGGAATCGTCGGGCACTCCAGTGGCGCGCTGGCGTCCGTTGCTGCAGCAGACGCGCTCCTCAGTCCCGGAAGCAGGGCCGCGGCGGAAGTCCCCGCCGCGGCCAACGCTGTTCCGCCCAGGAAACGGCGGCGCGCGCGGCCGGAGCGTGTCAGGGCGCACTTGTTCGGGTTCTTACGATCTGACATGGCAGCTTCCTCGAGGTGACTGAGCATTCGAGCGCGGATTCGGACCCACGAGCAGTCCTGAACGGGACTGCGGTCGAGCCGACGCTCGAGCGAGAATACACGTGTCTCACGTGCAACAGGATCACCCCGTCCGCCGCGCTCCCGCCCCCGGCCGCTGTGGCGAACGGATTGCCCTCACTGCCCATCCCAACCCACCGGCGCCACCTGCCAGGCGCTGGCAGCTCGGAAGCGGTTCACGCGTTCGGTGGCGGTCCGTCCATCACCTGGATGATTTCAGTGGTGCCGTCGCCGGCGAGCTCCAGGAATCGCCGGATGTGCCGGACGAGCTCGTCGCGAGAACCGGCCCGCAGCAACGCATACCCGGCCGCCGGCATGAGGCTCGAGCCGGCCACCGGGCCGTCTTCGACGGTGAAGGTCCCGTTCCTGCGCATGATCCGCATGCCCGTGTTGCGCGAGAGAATGCCGCCAGTGGCCACCAGGACACCGGCCTTGAACATCTCCTCCATCAGCTTACCCATCTGGGCCATGTGCTGCGGATCCGGCGGACCGCTGGACGCAACGGCGGGTGTGTACAGACTCAGGAATTGCACTTGGATTCTCCCGAAGGCCCCGACGAGGGCCCTTGCTCATCCAGGACGATCGAGAAGCTCCGAGTCCGACAGCACCTGAGGAAAATAAGCGCCGCCGCCGCCTCAGGACACCCGAGGCTCGCAACCCGCGGCAGGCGCCCCGCTCGGTGCGGGGATCTCAGGGTCCACCTGCTCGCCTTCAGGCCCCGCCCGCCTCGCCTTCAGGGTCCACTTGCCGCACCTCAAGGTCCACCCGTCTCGAAATTGGTCGTTCCATATTGCTTCTGCGACAACTTGAACTGGACTTTGAAGCGCAGCACCGTGCGCCGGCCCGTCGGGTTGGCATAGACCATTTCGTGAACCACTCGCGACGCGGCGGCGCCAAAGCCCGCCCCGGGGGGAGATTCGGAGATGACCCGTGCGTCCGTGGGGTGCGACGCCGCATCGAGCGTCACTGCCATCGTGACGATTCCTTCGATGCCCTTCTGCTTCGCATCCTTTGGGTACCAGCGCGACAGCTCCTGCAGCGGGCCCGACGAGACGATACGGGCTCGGCCGCGCGTCACCTCACCTGGCGCGGCACCTGCAGACGCGTCCTGCGATCGGGGGGGCGTTAGATGCTGGTGTGTCGGCGTCGTTGTGCTCCGCTCCGGCGTCACGGCCGCCGCAAGGACAATCGCCGGCACAAGCAGGACGACGCCGAGAACACGCCGCCGCAGTCGCAGAACCTCCGTGGAAACCCTGTCCGAAAGCACGCGATCGATTCGCTGCGCAACGTTGCCGCTTGCGATCGAGATTGCGAGGTTCACAGTCGGTCGGGGTTGCACAGTTTCCAGGAGGATCTGAGCGTAGTCGACCCTGGCCGCTCGCCCCATTTCCCGCAGTGCTGCATCGTCGCTCGCGAGCTCGGCAAGTTTCGAAAGATGCTGTCGCAACCACCACGGGAGTGGGCTGAACCAGAAGACACAGGCATGCAGCGCCGCGAGCCACTGCACATGGCAGTCGCGGCCGCGTACATGGCCACGTTCATGAGCCAGCACGGCTCGTCGGCGAGGCTCGCTCCAGCGGCTGTACGCCGGGGGCAGAAGGATCGTCGATCCGAAGGTGGCAGGACTGCAGAGGTTCGCGGCGACGCGCACATCCGCGCCAACGACCCATTCCTCGCGAAGTCGCACCGCACTGCGGCGGATGAGCCAGACGCGCGCAAAGGCGATCGCAAATCGCAACAAAAGGACGCCGGCTACGGCTACGTAGATGCAGACCAGCACGGCCGGCCAGTTCGAGGGAGCATGGCCAGCCTCCGCGCCCACCGCGATGTCCGGTAGTGACACCCGCGCGATCGGAATCGGAGTGAGGGATGACCATTGCATGAGCGCCGGCATCGCGAGCGAGCCAAACAACACGGTCGTCCAGACCGCCTTGGCGATCTGAGGGTTGCGTATTCGCAGCAGCGCCACCGCGAGCCATGTCAACATCGCCAGAACCATCGAGCGCAAGGCGGATTCAACCATCAGGGTGATCATTTGCGCTGTCCTCCACGGGCTTTTTCGATCTTCTGCGCAAGCCGGGTCAGCTCCCCGCGGTCCAGCATCCGCGCATCGACCAGGCCGGCAATCACCTCTTCGAGAGAGCCTTCGCAGAACCAGTCAGCGATCCGCTTCACGGCGCGCGCGGCTGCCCGGCCCCGCGCTTCCGAGCCGCGGTAGACGAAAGTCCGCCCGTCGACCGTGTGGGAGAGATGACCCTTCTCCTCCAACCGCCGTAGGACGGTGCGCACCGTCGATTCCTTCAGCGGCCGGCTGAGCCCGGTGCGCACCTGGTCCGCGGTCGCGCTACCAAGACGCCAGACGAGCAGCAGCACTTCACGCTCGAGCTCGCCGAGATCCGATGGATTGTGACTGCCCATGACGTTACCATGTGTAATGCTACTGAGTGTAGCATTATGTGCCGGGAGCAGGCGAACGAGGTCTACCCAACCATGACCCGTCCCTCGAAAGACCTTGCCGCTGCGGCGTCCACCCCTGTCTTCACGGTTGTGCCAAGACGCGAGTGGCGAAGCAAGGCGAGCGCGCTCGCAACAGGCGTGTCGATCCTGACCGTCCTCTACGCGTGTCAGGATACGGGTGAGGAGGCTCGCGCCCAAACCCGGAACGTCCTGGCAACCTGCCCGGACGACCTCCGGCGAGAGATCGACCTCTCCGCGTCCTCCGTGCCGGCTTCGATCCCGCCGGGGCTGCGAGCGGGTAGCGGCACTGTGGATACCAACGAGTTGATGGCTCGCAGGATCATGATCTCGCTCGCGGTGGGCACTGCCGTTCCCTCGCTGCGAGTATTTTCGAGCAGCCTCGTAATCTCGACTGTTGGAGGCACGTTTGCAGGCTGGGCCGCGCTTGATCAGGTGGGACCCGGCTCGTGGCCGCCGCATCACGCTCCACGCACGTCGCGAGTACAGCCGGCTGATCGAGCGGGAGCGGTGGCGCTCGATGTCATCCCGGGCAGGATCCGGATCCGCCCGTTCGTGACTTCCCAGACCTTGAGCCCGCAAACACGCAGACTCGATGTGCTCATCGTGCCGGGAGGCGTTCCGGAGGATCATGTGGTGATCACGACAGCACAAATATGGACGACCGACTTCCATCCCGTCCGTCCCGGTGCGCTGCAGGTCACTCTGCTGCCAGTGCGACATCTAACGGCGATCGATTCGGTCGACGCCACACTACGGCTCGAACTCACGGCCGCGACATCTTCCTTCTCTCGCGCGAGATGGCGATGCTCATTCGAGAGTCACCTGCAACTCGTCGATCACGAAGCGGCACTGCCCCTGCTGTGGGATTTGCGAGAAGATGCCCGCGGTTCGAATCGGCAGTCGTGGCTCGCCTTGTACGATCCGGCGACAGGCCCCATCCGTGCGCTCTTCGACAGCCCAGTGCGTGCGCGGAGCTTTGCCCGATGGCTCCGAGATACGCGCTCGCTCAAGGCCGGAACGTTTCAGCTCGGGATGCTCGAACAGAACGATGGCGATGCCACTCACGCCGGCACGCAGACAGACCCGCAGGTCACCTCAAGCTTCCGTCCCGCCACTCCCGACGATCTCGGCGCACTTGAAGTCCGGCGGCTGGGCGAGAACTGACGGTCCTCCGAGGGTGTCGGCTGGCAGACGACCCTCATCCGCCCTCTGCGACACAACCCCTCTACACGCACCTGGACGCCTGCAACGCGTCCAGGTTGCCCGGCGGGATCGAACCTGATTAGGATGGCGCAGCTACGGCGGCCAAGGACACCGGCGGAATCGCGAAGGCGAACGCACGGAGAGCCGTAGCGTCAAGGACTGGCGAGATGCGTGTCGCCAGGCAGGACCGGATCTTCGGATCTTCGGACGATCGGCTCGGAGAACTCGCTCCCGGGGGTGCGCATGCGCGGCGTTGCGACGATGGCCTCGGCCGGCCTGGCCTTCCTGCTTCTCACCCTTGCTCCTCCCGCGCTGCCGGAGGACACGGGTCACCCTGATCTGACGCCCTGTACAGGCTCGCAACCGGAGCCCTCCCACTCCGGCACCTGGGGTGTGTCCTTCTGCAACCGGACGGGTCACGACGTGGTCGTTGAGTTCCGTGACAATGACTGTCCCGCCGAAAACTGGGCGCGGCGCGGGGACGTTTACGAGAAAGTCCTGCGTCCGGGAGAATCTGCGACGGTCTTCCTGTGCTATGCGCGGGAAACGCAACCGGCGGCTACCCCTCCTGAGGGCACTCCGATGCTGCGCATACCGGGCGGCAAGGGCGTTACCACGACCTGGGCCGTCGTCGGAGACTGCGGCAACCGCAGCGACCGCGTACACCTCGATGCGCGAAGCTTCTACGACCGGGGCACTTACCAGACAGGCATCATCCTGTTGCAGCACCCGCAGGGCCGCTCCCACTGCTTTGGTGAGCCTCCCGGCGCTGCCGGTGCGCATCCTCCGGCTCCGCGAGGCGGGATGGCCGCCGCAGCCGCTGCTGGTTCCTCACCGTCTGAGCGCTCGCCGACCCGGACTCCAGAGCAGGCGAACGCAGACAGGCCAGGATCCGCGGACTCAACGACAGGACCGACGTCCGCAGGATCTGCAACGGGTAAGGCAAGTCCTGCCGCCACGAGCACTGCCCTTCCCGTCTTTCGTGCGGCTGTCGACTCGAAGGATCGCTTCCAGCGAACCGTCCGTGTGTTCGCTACCAGCGATACGGGAGCACCTGACTACAGTTGCCGCGTAGCACTCACGCTCGGCTTTTCGGACGGGTCCAGCTGGTCCGACCGGGTGAAAGTGGACGTCGCGAAAGGCGCCCGGGATTCGCTGGTCTCCACTCGCAAGTACGGCAAGTCCGTCACGAAAGTGGACACCGGCCCTGTCAACTGCTCGCCTTGAACCCCTGTAGTGCGCACACACACTCGGGAGCCCAATGAAGCGCACGTGCAGCGAGGCGAAGCGAAACGAAAGTCACACCTTTCGTGAGCAATCGGAGAAGCGATGAACAGACGATTCGATGGCAAGAGCGTGCTTGTGACCGGGGCCGGCTCGGGAATCGGCCGCGCAACTGCGCTGGCGTTCGCGGCAGAGGGTGCACGGCTCACGATCGCCGACATCACCGACAGCGATGGCGAAGCGACTGCCACAATGATCCGCGAGCGCGGCGGCGAGGCCGAATTCGTCCATGCCGACGTGTCCCGCGGCAGCGATTGCGAGGCGCTCGTCAGTCGGACGATTTCGCGGTTCGGGCGGCTGGATGTCGCATTCAACAATGCAGGCATCAACATCGATGTCGCTCCGATCGCGGACGTCGAGGAAGCGCAGTGGCATCGCATCCTCGCCATCAATCTGACGGGTGTGTTCCTGTGCATGAAGCACGAGATTGCGGCGATGAAGCGCACCGGCGGCGGCGCGATCATCAATACCGCCTCCGTCGGCGGGCTGATCGGGACTGCAGGCGTGACGGCATACTGTGCCAGCAAGCACGGCGTGGTCGGGCTGACGAAGTCCGCTGCGCTGGATCACATCAGCGATGGCATCCGCATCAACGCCATCTGCCCGGGGGGAACGCTCACCCCAATGCTCACGGAGTGGTTCAAGCACCCGGAGGTGGAGCGTGCGGCAATTGCGCAGACCCCGATCGGACGCATGGCCGATCCGGCCGAAATTGCGCGTGCCGTCCTGTTTCTCGCCTCCGATGAGGCGTCGTTCATGGTCGGCCACGCACTGGTCGCAGATGGCGGGCTTACCGCTCAGTGATCCGTTGCGCAATGATTGGCCCTGGAACAGCACGACCTCGGCGGTAACCACTGCGTGAACGCTGATCTCGTGATCCGGACAGCGTCGCCGAATTGAAATTTCGATCCCGGAAGTACCGGTGTCGGGAGCTCCTTGACACCTCATGGGCTTCCGGCTAATAACACGGTCAACAACGATCGGACCGCGCCTTGCAGATCTGCGGCGCGGTCACGCGTGAAGGGGGATGCATGTCGGGACCGCTGGGTCAGCGTGGCACGAAGGCCGGTGCCTGCCTTCGAGCCTTCGTGTGGACGCTGCTGGTGGCGGGTACGGCCGTCGCGGCGCCACCCGCTCCGAAAACTCTCTTCAACAGCGGCGACCCGACCCTCGCTCTGACACCCCCGCTGCGGGGGGCAGGCATAGCGCCGCCGGGCTCGGCACCGCCGAACGCCGATCCCCACAACCTCGAGGGCGTCTGGTGGCTGCAAGGCTATGAGTACATGCTGGGACCTGCGTCGGGCGTGCCGCCGCCCCTGAAGCCCGAGTACATGCGCATCCTGGAACGGCGCATCCGCGCCAAGAACCGGGGAACGCCCGAGGCGGATGCCTCGACGCAGTGCTTCCCTCATGGAATGCCGCGGCTGATGGAGAGTCCGTACCCGATCGAGATCGTGCAGACGCCCGGGCGCATCACCTTTCTCCACGAGGTCGCGCACAACATACGACGCATCTGGATGAATCGGGCCCACCCCGCCAATCCCCCGCTCACCTTCCTCGGCGACTCCGTCGGGCACTGGGAAGCCGACACGCTGGTCGTTGACACCGTGGGCCTGAACGATCGGACCTTCATCGACGATGAAGGGAGCTCCCACTCCACGCGCCTCCACACGATCGAGCGCTATCGCAAGATCGATGGCGGGGCGAATCTCGAGCTGATCATGACGGTCGAGGATCCCGTCACACTGGAACATCCATACAGCTACCGACGCGTGTATCACTGGCGCCCGGACATCCGCCCGCAGGAATATGTCTGCGAGGAAAACAACCGCAACGCGCCCATCAACGGCGTCACGGTGGCGAAATGAGGAACACCGGCGGTTTGCTGCGAACACTGCGGACGCTGCGCGCGCGCGCGACACTGGCGCTGCCGGCACCGGGGGCACCGGAGGCACCGCGGACGCTGGGGGCCCTCGTGCTGGCGGCCCTCCTGCTGGCGGCAGCGCCGGCGATGGCCGGATCGGGCCCGCCGGACCTCACGGGCGTCTGGTCCATCGTTGGCCACACTTCGACGCTGAAGACGATTGAGGGAAGCCTGCCCCCCCTCAACGCC
>Ga0070679_100007298_pt1 | contig 10323 bp, 4 predicted proteins | sample KBSC63BmetaG_FD_65652 | JGI IMG/M metagenome (GOLD analysis project Ga0070679, IMG submission 65652) | Corn rhizosphere microbial communities from Kellogg Biological Station, Michigan, USA - KBS C6-3B metaG | ecosystem: Host-associated > Plants > Roots > Rhizosphere | place: USA: Michigan... | reverse complement strand
GACGACAACGACTCTGAGCGCGATTGCGACCGCAACCGGATTTAGTTCCAGTTCCGTCGCGAGCGGCACTTACATCATCGGATCAGGCGGCGGCTCGATCAACTACGGTTCAGGATTCACCACGACTGGTCTGACCTTGAACGGCAGCGCGAAGCTGAACGGCACTCGTCTTCGACTCACTGACACGGGAACGAATGAGGCGGGGAGCGCCTTCGCAACCGCCGCCGTTAACATTCAAAGTTTCGTCACCGATTACAGTTTCCAGCTTACGAATGCAAGTGCTGATGGCTTCACTTTCACAATTCAAGGAAACAAGCCCACCGCGTTGGGCTCTCCGGGTGGAAATCTCGGCTATGGGGGTATAGGCAAGAGCGTCGCCGTTAAATTCGATCTTTATAGCGGTGCCGGAGAGGGACCGAATTCGACCGGCTTATACACCAACGGCGCTGTGCCCACGGTTCCGGCAATCACCCTGGGAGGTGGTGTCAATCTTCACAGCGGAGATCCCTTCAATGTTCACCTCAGCTATGACGGGGCAACGTTGAAGATGACCATCATCGACGCCAACAATTCGTCGTTCAACTTCAGCACGAGTTGGTCAGTAAACATTCCAAATATCGTTGGCGGAAACACAGCGTTTGTGGGCTTCACTGGCGCAACGGGCGGAGCCACGGCCATTCAGGAAATTCTGAACTGGACGTATGCTGCGAACGTTGCCTCGGCTGCGGCGACTCCTACATTCAGCCCAGCACCGGGCACTTACAGCAGCGCGCAGAATGTTTCTATTTCAGACACCACGCCGGGCGCCGCAATCTTCTACACCGTCGACGGCAGCACGCCGACCGCACTTTCGACGCCATATAGCGGACCGATAGCCATCGCTTCCACTACGACCGTCAACGCGATCGCAGAAGCCAGCGGATTCGCAAACAGTCCCGTTGCGAGCGGAACATACGTGATTGGCACCACGCCTACAGCTGCGACCCCGATGTTTAATCCGGCTCCGGGGACGTACACCGGCCCTCTCACCGTCACGCTGTCGGACACGACTGCAGGTGCGGTGATCCATTGCACAACCAACGGCACCATGCCAACGCCGACATCTCCGGTGTGTACTACGATCACAATCAACGCGACAACTACGCTGAGCGCGCTTGCCACCGCAAACGGCTTCAATCCAAGCGCCGTGATCAGTGGTACGTACACGATCAGTGCCGGCGGAGGCTCCATCAACTATGGCTCCGGATTCACCGCGACCGGGCTCACATTCAACGGTTTTGCCAAATTGAATGGCACCCGTCTGCAGCTCACGGATGGGAAAACGAACGAAGCCGCAAGCGCCTTCGCAACGGCCCCCATCAACGTTCAGAGTTTCACCACGGACTTCAGTTTCCAGCTTACAAACCCAAATGCCGATGGTTTCACGTTCACGATTCAAGGTAACAAGCCCACAGCGATAGGCTCTCCGGGCGGAAACCTTGCTTATGCAGGGGTCGGCAAGAGCATCGCCGTGAAGTTTGATTTATATAACGGTGCAGGAGAAGGAGTGAACTCGACTGGCTTATACATGAACGGCGCGGTGCCCACCGTTCCAGCGATCACCCTTGGCGGCGGTGTGAATCTCCATAGCGGAGATCCATTCAATGTTCACATCACCTACAACGGCACTACGCTGACCATGACCATCACCGATGCGACTGTGCCATCGCGGACATTTACTGCCAACTGGACGGTAAACATCCCGAGCATAATCGGCGGCAACACGGCGTTTGTGGGCTTCACCGGCGCCACAGGAGGCGCGACGGCTATTCAGGAGTTGATTAGCTGGACCTACACTTCGGGCAGCTAGCCTGGCGAACAAAGCTGCGGCGCATCTTCTTGGCGGGACCCCGGTTACTAGTGTAAGGTGATTTCGCAATTCTTAACGCGGTAAACCGGGCGGCACGTCAAGCGCAGGCGTACTGAAACGCTACGTTTGTGAAGTGTGGTAGCAGATCGATCCCGGCAAAAACCGTTATTCACCCTTCTGACGCTTTCTGCTCACGGGCAGTTGGTAGTCTCTACTCGCTCGGGAATAGTTCATTTGTTCGAAGGCGCTGTTTACGCGAACAATGGTGCGCTGGAGTTTCTCCAGGAAAGTCTGCAAGCATTCCTTAAGGCAGCGAACTCCGCGCGGGCGGATGGCCGTGCGGAGGTGCTGCTTACGCCTGGTGTCATCATGCGCATCGGCGAGAGGAGTGCCCTCCACAGCTCCCCACCCAACCGTGAATGATCGTTGAAAAGTATGGTGCTGATGATGAAAGAAGGGGTTTGACCGTCGTCACGTGCAACAACTCGCCCGTAAAACTCCGGTCACGGCCGTTCGGGCCAGCGATGCTTGGGATACCTCCGCATCAATTCGCGACGCACTTGCGGATAGAGCCGCTCCCAAAATCCGGCGAGATCACTCGTCGTTTGCACTGGCCGCCGATTCGGAGCGAGCAAGTGAACCACCACGGGCGTGCGCTCAACCCCAATCCGGGGCGTATCGCTCATTCCAAAAAAGTCTTGCAGGCTCGATGCAATCCACGGCGGCTTGCCGCGATCATAATGGACTTTGGTCTGTCGCCCATTCGGTAAACGAATCCGGACGGGAGCAAAATCGTTCAGCACTTGCGCACCGATCTTGTGTTCCAGTGCAGGGATCAATTTCGCCGCGGCTCGCTTCAAATCGGCGAAGCTCCGCAATCCCCAACACAACTCGCGGAGCGCTTGCAAAACATCCGGCGACTGCAAACCGGCAAACTCGACACGCGCCGTGAACTCCTGAAATACGCTTTCATCGACGAAGCGACCAATACCCGCTTCGATTGCTTTTTGCGCCAGCAAATCAGCAGCAGCTTCGCTGTCGGGTACCCCGTCTGCCGATCCCTGAATCAGCAGTTTGTCGTACATTATTCCGGTTAGTCCATCCACGCGCTCTGCCACGCGATTCCAAACAACGCTGGCTTGCTCGCAGACTCGGTCCGGAAACAGATCGATCAGCCACTCGGGCTCGATGCGCGACGCCATGCGGATCAACGGCAGCGGCTTGTCTTTTCGATCTTCGGCATCGATCGCGACCATAAACTCGTAGCGAGGAGTCTCGCCTGAGACCTCCGCCGATCCCCCGGTTGAGAGTGACACCTGGTTGCCAGCCCGAAGCCGTGCCACACGATCCGGAAAACCAGCCAATACCGAGATCAGCAGTGCCTCATCGTTGTGACGCCTTTGCTTTGGTGGGCGCGCCGCGATTCGGATTTGCTCAATATGCTGACGCGTGCGGTAGTCGTGGTCAGAGTCGATCGCGGCAAGCAGATCATTCTTCGTGGCCTGCACACCCGACCCGAGCAGCGCCGCGGCCACGCAGCCATCCTCACCGACATCGCGCTCGATTGCCTCAACCACAATCCGCGATAGCCGGGGCGACAGAGGAAATCGCGCCAGTCGCTTCGCCGTTGCCCCGATCGCACCGAGGCGATCAAGTAATGACTCCGCGATTTGAACGGGGATCTCGGGCGGTACATCCAGCCAGTCAATGTCCTTCACATCCGCAATACCCATAGCTCGGAGGTGCAGGCAAAGTTGGGACAGGTCACTGCGCGTGATCTCCGGCATGTCTTGTTCCGGGCGACGCGCATAGTCATCTTCCGAATAGAGACGAAGCACTCGACCCGGCCCAGTCCGTCCTGCCCGCCCAGCTCTTTGTTGCGCCGAAGCCTTGCTGACCCGGCCCACGTGCAATGTGGGCAAACCGCTCCACTGCGAATACGTCGCGAAGCGCGCCAGACCGCTGTCAATGACTGCGGTTACGCCCTCGACTGTCACAGAGCTTTCCGCAACATTCGTGGCGAGGATCAACTTTCGTTGCTTGGCAGGCGACACTGCGCGGTCCTGCTCCTCGGGCGGTAGACTGCCATGCAGTGGCAGCACCAGCAAACCAGCGCTGCGGGCGACCGCCGCGCACTCCCGCATCGCGCGACGGATCTCGGCCGCTCCCGGCAGGAACGTCAAGATGTCTCCCGGATGTTTGTCCTCCAGCAGCAACTCGACTGCGTTCCTCACCTGAACCTCGACTGGCTGGGGCGAGTACGGAAGGTGCTTGATCGAAAGTTCGAACAAGCGTGCCTCGCTGCGGACTACGGGACAGCCACCAAGAAACTGCACCACCGGTAAGCAGTCGAGGGTCGCCGACATGACAATAATTCGCAGTTCAGGCCGCGACCGTTGCAAGCGTCGCAACAACGCCAGCGCGAAATCACCTTCAAGGTGACGCTCGTGGAACTCATCGATGATTACCGCATCCACACCTTTCAAGGATGGATCTGAAAGCAGTCTCCTGATCAGCACGCCCTCGGTGACAAAATGCAGGCGCGTGCGCGGGCCAGCCACTTCTTCAAAGCGGACTTGGTATCCGACGGTCTCGCCTGGCTCTTCGCCCATTTCCCACGCGACTCGTCTCGCGGCCAGCCGTGCCGCAATCCGACGTGGTTCGAGAACAATTACGTCGCCTGTAACGACACCGAGGAGCGCAGGTGGCACTCGCGTTGTCTTTCCTGCACCCGGAGGTGCTTCGATGACGAGGTTAGGACAGTGATTCAGGGAAGCGATGATCTGTGGCAGAGTCGCGTCTACGGGAAGATTGGGTTTGCATCTCAGATTTTGCATCAGATCACGCCGTTCCCAATGGACGCAACGTTGTTCCTCGGTTGCCATAAGAGTAGAAGTTAATTTTTAGTTCCCTCTCAACCGGCAGGAGCAGTCCGCGTCGAGATACCCACTTCCGCGTATTCATTTATCCTAGAAGCTCACATTTTCGCAGGTTCGGAGTGGGTATGCTCGGATTCTGGGAACGACTGGCGTTTGCATTTCGTTGTTTCTTTTCTATCCTGATTCACGCTGACATTCCCCAGGATATTCAACAGAAGCTTTTAAAATCCGCCAGCGACACTGGCTCCGCAGATGCCGTTCAGACCCCTCCCGCCTCACGACTCAAGGAAACGGAACGCCCTCCCACGGATTCGATTGATCGTGCCGTGCAGATGCTTGCGCTCTTTCAGCGTGATGGGCGGCTGATCGACTTCCTCGCGGAGAACATTGCGCCGTATCCGGACACTCAACTGGGGGCGGCAGTTCGCAGCATCCATGAAAGCTGCCGGCAAGTTCTCGACCGATACGTCAAGTTGGAGTCTATCTTGAACTCCGAAGAGGACCAACCGGTGATGGTGCAAGCCGGCTTCGATCCAGCAGCCATCAAACTTGTCGGGGATGTGAGAGGCGAGCCACCGATTCGAGGCCGCTTACGCCACAAGGGTTGGCGCGTTCAAGAAATCAAGTTACCCTCACTTCCAGAGGGCGACGCCAGGATGGTCATCGCTCCGGCCGAAGTTGAGGTCCCGTAGGCATTAGTCAGCCGCACACTGTCTGCAAAGGAAAGACCATTGCCAGCCAAGTACATCGTCGGCATCGACCTCGGCACGACAAACTCAGCCTTGGCGCGCTGCGAAGCTGCTGTTGAGGACGAGGAAAGCCGTATTGACATCCAGAGCGTCCCCCAGTTGGTGAACCCGAATGAAGTTGCAGATCGCAACTTGTTGCCATCATTCCTCTACGTCCCCGGCGAATTCGACTTTCCGAGCGGCAGTCTGGTGCTCCCATGGGATCCCAAACCCAAGTACGTGATCGGAGAATTGGCACGGAAACGTGGGTCCGAGAGCCCAAATCGCCTGGTGGCCTCGGCTAAGTCGTGGCTGTCTTACGCCGCAGTGAATCGCACAGCACCCATTTTGCCGTGGCAGGCGCCAGACGAAGTCCCAAAACTCTCGCCAGTAGAGGCATCATCCCAGTTCTTGCAATATCTTCGTCATGTCTGGGACAGCAGCAACGCGGAAAATCTCCCCCTTGCTGAGCAAGATGTGCTGCTCACCGTACCTGCCTCCTTCGACGAAGAAGCGCGCGAGTTGACCAGGCGCGCCGCCGAACAAGCTGGCTATCAGCACTTCACTCTGCTCGAAGAGCCGCAGGCTGCCTTTTACGCGTGGCTGGAAAGCCAGGGCGAAGCGTGGCGAAGCCGTATCAAAGTTGGTGACCTAGTCCTCGTGTGCGACGTCGGCGGCGGTACCACCGATTTCAGCCTGATCTCCGTCTCCGAAGAGAACGGGGATTTGATTTTGAAACGCGTCGCCGTCGGTGAGCACATCCTGCTGGGCGGCGACAACATGGACCTTGCACTGGCACGCCTGCTGCAGCAGCGGCTCGAAGCTTCCGGACAGCGAATCGACATTTGGAAGTTGCACGGTCTGTGGCATCAGTGTCGTATTGCGAAGGAAAAGCTGTTTGACTCGCCCACAACCACAAGTGAAGCCATCACACTGCTTGGCAAGGGGACGAAGCTGATCGGCGGCACGATCAAGACGGAACTGAGTCGAGACGATCTCAACAAAGTTCTCGTCGAAGGTTTCTTTCCCCAGACGACCAGCGATCAAATGCCGGCACGGCAGCGCCGGGTTGGCTTCCAGGAATTGGGCTTGCCATATGCCGCTGATGCGGCGATTACCAAACACCTCGCACGATTTTTGACAGAACAAGTCCGTAGCAGCCCCGAGGCGGCGGCCACCAGAACCGGCCGCAGTGGACTGGCCTGTCCCACGCACATTCTCTTCAACGGTGGCGTTATGAAGGCCGAGCTGCTGCGCGACCGAGTGGTTGAGGTTCTGAATGGTTGGTTGCAACAGGAAGGGTTCGATGCTCTCGGGCCGGAGCATGTCCTTGAAACGGCGGATCTCGAACTTGCCGTGGCACGTGGGGCAGCTTATTACGGAAAAGCTCGTCGCGGCCGTGGCGTGCGTATCCGCAGTGGCGCATCGCGCACCTACTACATCGGAATTGAGAGCGCTATGCCGGCGGTCCCCGGCATGGAAGCGCCCATCAAAGCCCTTTGCGTTGTTCCCTTCGGTATGGAAGAAGGAACCGATGCCACAGTTCCCGACAGAGAATTTGGTTTGGTAGTCGGAGAACCGGCCGAGTTTCGTTTTCTCAGTTCCACGATTCGCAAACAGGACCACCTTGGCAGTTTGTTAGAAGACTGGGGAAGCGAAATCGAGGAACTGAGCCCACTGGAGGTCACGCTCAATCTGGATGGCCAACAGGGGACTGTTGTACCCGTGCGACTCGAAACTCGGGTGACCGAACTCGGTACGCTCGAGGTCTGGTGCGTCTCCCGCGATGCCAAGCATCGGTGGAAGCTTGAGCTTAACATCCGCGAAAAGACGGAGAGGTAACTTCGCGGTGGCTTCGCGTTATCTGCTCGGTATCGACCTTGGAACAACGAACTCGGCGCTCGCATATATCGATACGCAGGTCGATGCGGAGACGAAGTCCAAGATCCGCGTCTTCCCTGTTCCCCAGTTGGTCGAGCACGGCGAGGTACGTACACTTCCCGGCCTTCCCTCATTCATCTACTTCCCTACGGAAGATGAACTGTCTTCGGGCAGAGTAAGCGCTACCTGGGATGAGAATCCGCCCATGGTGACTGGTGTATTGGCGCGCGACCAGGGTGCGCTCGTACCCAGTCGGCTGATATCGTCGGCAAAATCGTGGCTCTCGTACGCTGGAGTGGACCGCCGTGCCAACATTCTCCCCGCCCAAGCGGAACCGCCTCAGCCGACAATTTCCCCAGTTGAGGCGTCAGCGCGTTATTTAATGCACCTGCGCGACGCCTGGAACGCCGCCCATGGCTCCGCTCCGGAGACCCGCTTCGAAAACCAGGACATTGTGCTCACGGTGCCTGCGTCTTTCGATGAGGAAGTTCGTGAATTGACGGTGGAAGCTGCGCGTCGTGCGCGACTGCAGCATGTGACTCTACTCGAGGAGCCGTTGGCCGCGTTTTATGCCTGGATGGCGGCGACGCCAGACAGCAGTTCAGGGAACCTATCGTCGCGTGATATGTACGAACGCCTTCGTGATAATGACCTCATACTGATCTGCGATGTCGGGGGCGGCACGAGCGATTTCAGCCTCGTTAAGGCTCGCGAAGCCAGTGGCGAATGGCAGTTTGAACGCACCGCGATTGGCGAGCACATCCTGCTCGGCGGCGACAATTTAGATCTGGCACTGGCACGGCTCGTCGAAGAGAAGCTCCATGACAAGTTGTCATTACGTCGACGTTATGCGTTACGTCGGGCCTGCAGTGCGGCCAAAGAGCAGCTGCTGAGCGATTCGTCCCTGCAGCGCGTAGCCGTAACAGTCTTGGGCAGCGGGCACACAGTGGTTGGGCAAGCAGTTAGCGTCGATCTGACGCGTGAGGAAGTACTGCGGACTCTGACTGAAGGCTTTCTGCCCATCACCTCTCCTCACGATATACCCACACGGGGCCGAATGACGGGTTTGCGCGAACTTGGACTCCCCTACGCCAGCGATCCGGCAATCACCAGGCATCTCGCGGCATTTCTTGCGCAAGCGAGTGTCACGATGAATGCCCCCACTCAGCAATTAGTCCGCCCCGACGCCGTATTGTTCAATGGCGGCTTCTTCACTCCGGCAATTGCTCGCGAGAGAGTCCTGGAAGCGATCGCTGGCTGGTTCGGTGAAAGACGAACAGAATGGCGGCCTCGAGTACTTGAAAACGAAGCTGTCGAAAGCGCGGTCGCACGCGGTGCTGCGTACTACGGGCGCGTTCGGCGAGGTTCCGGCCTTCGCGTTCGAGCCGGCAGCGCACGGACCTACTACATCGGGTTGCGCTCGCAAACTGGTCTCGAGTGCATCTGTATTTTGCCAGCTGGGACACAGGAAGGTACCACCCTTGCGTCGCTGAATCGCGACTTCTCCGTCGTGGCGAATCGCCCCGTTTCATTCGAGCTCTACAGCTCACGATTCCGACACGACATTCCTGGCCAAGTTACTGAGTTGAATGAGGCGACCGTACATCGTCATTCTCCGCTTGTCGCTATGCTGCGCTTTGGAAAAAGGCTGCGAGACAAGGAGATTACGGTTCGGCTGAGAGCGAGCTTTACGGAACTCGGCACACTCGAACTGTGGTGTGAATCGCGAGACACACCGCATCGTTGGCGGCTTCAGTTCGAACTGCGCAGTGAAGAAGCGCAGGCGCAGCAACTCGAAGAGGCAGCAACGCTGCAAGTTTCGCCGCCTCCCCCATTGCGTTCGATAGATGACGCTTCGATCGAATCTGCAATAACAATGATTGGTGAGGTCTTCACTGCTTCAAACGGAGATACCGCGGGGGCAGATGCTCTGGTCAGTCGGATGGAAGCAACACTCGGCCAAAGGAGAGACTCTTGGCCGATCGCTACAGTTCGCCGCTTCGCAGAAGTTCTTCTCGAAGTTGCCTCCGGGAGGCAGAAGTCAGCGCGTCACGAAGTGCGCTGGTTGAACCTTACTGGGTTTTGTTTGCGTCCGGGGTTCGGCACACCCGGGGATGAACTGCTACTGAGAAGAGGGAGCACCATTGCTTCGAGCCTGAATTATCCTGATGACGTCCAATGCCAGGTCGAACGTCTCGTGTTTTTGCGTCGAGTTGCCGGGGGGATCAATGCCAGTGAGCAGCATGCTCTCTATCGCGCTCACGTACCATCGTTGGAAACCGCCGGACGTGGAACCAGCAAGCGAAAGTCTCGTCTGAACCCGCAACTCGAACACGAGGCATGGCGCCTCGCTGCCAATCTGGAACACCTGTCAGCAAGTACACGAGCTTCGCTCGGGAAAGCCCTACTGACCAGAATCGAAAGAGAGCCGAATAACGCGATCCGGTTGTGGTCGCTGGGCCGGCTTGGATCTCGCATTCCTCTTTATGGCCCACTCCACTGCGTCGTCGATCCGCAAACCGCCGGTCGCTGGGTGCAGGCTCTCCTCGAACTTTCTACCTTCACGCCGGCCGTGGCGTCCGCCGTTGTGCAGATTGCAAGACGTACCGACGACCGTTCCAGAGACATCGACAATACACTTCGCGAGCAGGTGATCTTGCGGTTGAGCACGCTCGGAGTCCTCAAGGAAACAGTGCAGTTGCTATCAAAGTTCGTCCCGCCTGAGCGCGCAGATGCAGTTCGCAGCTTTGGTGAGTCGCTTCCGCCAGGGCTCGAGGTGGTGACCTCGTCCAATTGCTTGCTTTCCCTTCCTGGGTTGCAAAGCTATCGAACGAGTTCTTCGAAAAAGCCAGCGTGAGTCTTGTTGGAGGCGTTAGTCCCGCGCAACCGCACGATTCGCACACTTCTCTGCCCTGAAGCTTAATGGTGTGGAGGTCTGACTAACTGGCAGTCAGTCGACTTTGGATTTGCTCGAATGCTTCGACCG
>Ga0070679_100007295_pt1 | contig 10325 bp, 11 predicted proteins | sample KBSC63BmetaG_FD_65652 | JGI IMG/M metagenome (GOLD analysis project Ga0070679, IMG submission 65652) | Corn rhizosphere microbial communities from Kellogg Biological Station, Michigan, USA - KBS C6-3B metaG | ecosystem: Host-associated > Plants > Roots > Rhizosphere | place: USA: Michigan... | reverse complement strand
GCGACGCCGGCTTTGACGAGCACATGGTCAAGCCGGCCGATCCCGAGCGCCTGCTCGAGCTCGTCGAGCTCAGCGACGCGCCCACGATCAAGGCGCGCGGCTGATTTACGGATCGAGCGCCGGAAACGGCTTCTTGCCGTCGCTGATCTTGTAGAGCTCGACGTTCTTGCCGCGCTTCACCATGCGATAGCCCTGGCGCGGAAAGTCGGCGACCTCGTGGTCGCGATGCTCGCCGCCGCACAGGTAGACGAGCTCCTCGGCGAACGGGTTGCGCAGGTGGTGCGCGATCGCCGTCGCCCCGTCGGCGGCGAAGCCCAGGAAGTCACCCGGCCCGACCTCGTGCTCGACACCGTCGATCTCCGCGATCGCGCGCCCCGAGAGGATGTAGATCCACTCCTCCTCGTAATAGTGCGCGTGATAGGTGAACGACTCTTTGCCCGGCGCGATGCGATAGAGGTTCACACCGGTGCGCACGAGGCCGGTCGCCACGCCGAGCCGCGTGCCGCGCACCTCCGACTTCGGATTCCACGGATGCGCGCCCGACTCCGCGCCCGCGGCGATGTCGGCGGCGCGCAGGAGCGCCGGCTTCACAGGCTCGCGCCGTCGAAGTGTTGGATGTCGAGCTTGTCGAGGTCGACGCCGTCGAGGCAGCGCACGTTGAGCGCCGCGATCGGCGTGCCGTCGGGCCGCTTGCCGCGCGCGAACGAGCTCACGCCGCAATTGCCGCAGAACAGGTGATCGATGACGTTGCGATTGAAGTGGTAATTCTTCAGATCGCCCTCGCCCGAGATCAGCTTGAACTGCGTCGCCGGCACGAACGCGAGCAGCGCGCCCTTGCGCCGGCACATCGAGCAGTTGCACGAGACGACCTTGTCGATCGTCAGGTCCTGCACTTCGTACTTCACGTTGCCGCAGTGACAGCTACCCATGTAGTTCGCCATGAGCGAACTATAGATCTCAGGCCGCGGAAGTCGAGCGCGTCGCCGCCTTGGCGCGCGCGCCCAGCGCCGCCTTGGTGTACTTCGACGGCATCTCGTGCCCGACGACGGCGGCGAGCTTCGACGCGCACGCCACCAGCGCGTCGAGATCGATCCCGGTCTCGATGCCCATGCCGTGCAGCATGTAGACGACGTCCTCCGTCGCCAGGTTGCCGCTCGCGCCCGGCGCATAGGGACAGCCGCCGAGGCCACCGACGGCGGAGTCGACCGTCGAGACGCCCATGCCGACGGCGACGAGCACGTTGGCCAGCGCCGTGCCGCGCGTGTCGTGGAAGTGCACCGCGATCTCCTCGATCGGCGCCACGCGCAGCACATCCTCGAGCACGCTCTTGACCTGCAGCGGCGTCGCCACGCCGATCGTGTCGCCGAGCGAGATCTGATACACCCCGCGCCGGCGCAGCTCCTCGACGAGCGCCACGACTTTCGCCGGATCGACCGCCCCCTCGTAGGGGCAGCCGTACACCGTCGACACGTACGCGCGCACGCGCACGCCCGCTTGCTTGGCCGGCCCGATCACGTCCTCGAACGCGGTGAGCGTGTCGGCGACCGTCTTGTTCACGTTCTTCTTGTTGTGCGTCTCCGACGCCGACAAAAAGACCGCGACCTCCTTCATCCCCGCGTCGAGCGCCTTGTCGAGCCCGGTCTTGTTCGGCACCAGGCACGAGTAGACCGTCCCCTCCTTGCGCTTGATGCCGCGCGCGACGTCGGCCGCGTCGGCCAGCTGCGGGATCCACTTGGGATTGACGAAGCTCGTGATCTCGATGCGCGACAACCCGGTCGCGGTCAACGCGTCGATCATGGCGATCTTGTCGCCGGTCGCGATCGGCCGCGCCTCGTTCTGCAAGCCGTCGCGTGGGCCGACCTCGTAGATCGTCACGCTCTTGGGGAAGCGATCGAGCATCTCTTTCTCGATCTAAGTCTAAACGAAGAGTGATGCCAGCAGCTTGTCGGTAACGTCGACGAGCGTGTCGACGACTGAATCGGCCTCGTCCTGCGGCTGCCCGGCGAAGTTGCCGGCGCGCACCCCGATCACCTTCATCCCGGCCGCCCGCGCGGCGCGAATTCCCGCCGTCGAGTCCTCGATCACCAGGCAGTCGCCGGGCGCCACCTCGAGCCGCGTCGCCGCGAGTAAATAGCCGTCAGGAAACGGTTTTCCACGCGCCGTGTCCTCCGCTCCGAGAAACCACGGGAAGCAGCGGGAGACCCCGAGCGCGCGCAGCACCGCGTCGACCTCGGCGCGGCTCGACCCCGACACCACGGCGCTCACATAGCGCGAGGTCAGTCGCCGCACCGTGTCGATGGCGCCGGGCAGCACATCGAGCCCCTCGTTCTCGACGATGCGCACCCGCTCCTCGCCGGCGGCGTGCATCAGCTCCTCGTAGCCGAGCTTGATGCCGCCGTTGCCGACGAGGTGGTGATAGATCTCGTGCCATCCGTGGCCGATGACGAACTCGCGCTCCTCGTCGGAGAGCGGCCGTCCCGCGCGCTCGAGCACGCGCGCAACCGCCTCCGCGTTCTGCCGCTCGGTGTCGGCGAGCGTGCCGTCGAGATCGAAGAGGACGGCGCGCAGCATTACTTGGCGCAGTCGCCGGTGCGCTGCCCGCTCATGTGCTGGATCATCTTGATCGTGCCGCCGCCGCGCGGATTGGCCATCTCGACGGTCGTCGTGCCGGTGTACGAGTCGCCCGAGTAGGTGATCTCGCCGGCGCCCGTCTGCGTGCCGCCGTGCTTGTGGCAGGTGATCTTGTACGTCAGCGTGTTGCCGGAGACCTTGATGTCGGCCGGATCGCAATCCTCCGACTGCTGCTTGATCGCCTGCTTCGGATCATCGGACTGCGCCGGCGTCACGCACTTGTCGAACGAGCGCGGCGGCATCTGCCCCATGCCCGGCATCTCCATCGAGACGGTGATGTGCCAGTTGCCCGGCTTCTGCGGACCCTTGGCGAAGGCGACGGCGGCGGAACCGAGCAGCGCGGCGGCGATCACGATCTTCTTCATACTTCCTCTCCTATGCTGGTTTCCCGACGGTGGTCGGGGCGGCGGCGAACATCGCGCGCACGATGTCGTTGATGCGATGTTGCGTGTTGATGAGGAGCGTCAAGCGCGGCAGCGCCGGCGAGCGCTCCTGCAGCGTCTTGTGCATGAGGCGCAGCTGGCTCACCCACTCGGCGTGCTGCGGCACCTTGGTCAGCTGCGGCTGCGTCAGGTTGATCTCGACGTAGATCGCGATCTGCAGATAGACGAGCTGCGCGAACAGATCCATCGCCGAGTGCGTGTCGGTGAGCTCGGCCGCGTGCACCGCGCTCATCGCGATCACCTGGTGCAGCGCGTCCTGCGCCGCCTCGAGGCGGCCGGCGCGATACATGAGCGAGAGCGCGACGCGCGCGTTCGACAGCATCGAGGTGAGCGCGAGCTGCATCGCCGAGTCGACGCCGGCGCCGGCGCGTCCGGCGCGCAGGACGTAGCGCAGATCGATCTCGTTCGGCTTCGGCGCCTGCGGATCGACGGCGTCGGTGAGCGCCTTGACGTCCTTGTCGAGCAGGATGCGCCCGAGCTCGACCTCGCGCGCGATCGACGGCAGAAGCGGCGTCACGTCGATCTCGCAGCCCTCGAGCACGCGGCGATGGCCGCGCACCGCGAGGTTGTTCTTGTAGGAGATGAAGTCGCTGAGCTCGTCGGTGTAGCGCGCCACCACGTAGACCGTCTGCGGCAGCTTGAGCCCGTCGGTGTGGACCTGCTTGATGACCGTGTCCCAGAGGATGAGCTCGTTGCCGCTGCCGTCGATGGCGCAGCCCGGCTGCACCTCGATCGACAGATCGCCGCGTCCCGAGACGACGAGCTCGCCGGCGTAGCCGATGACCACGCCGGGGCCGTGGCAGCGCATGTTGTGCCAGCGGTGCTTGTCGAGACGATAGGTCTCGTTGTCGATCCAGTCCGTGTAGTAGGTGACGAGCCCCTTGAAGAAGTTGAGGCGCTTGAATCCGGGCGGGCCGCCCCCCGCGGGCTCGGACATGTAGGCATCGTATCACGTGCTAAGCTGCCGTCGCGCCGCCCGGGTGGCGAAATCGGTAAACGCAGGGGACTTAAAATCCCCAGGTCCGAAAGGGCCGTGCGGGTTCGAGTCCCGCCCCGGGCACTTCCCGCGACGACGGCAACCGGCGCGCGCGCGCCTACATCGACGACCGCCATTTTTCCGACGGGCGCCATGCTTCCGACGCGCCCGATCGTCAATCGAATGACGGCAGCCGCCGAATGGTCGCGCAGCATGCGCTGCTCTTCGCTGGCAAGCCGCGTGCAATGAGCAGGCGCATGCTCGCCACCAAGACCGCCGCCCCCAAGCGCCACGACTTCGACGATCTGCTCGACGCCGCGCCCGACGCCGCCAACGACGTCGATCGCCGCCCGCTGCGCGCCCTGTCGCGCTGGGCGATGCGCGCCACGCTCACGGTCGACGGTGAAGACGGCCTCTACGCCGGCCTCGGCTACGACGTGAGCACCGGCGGCATCTTCGTCGCCACGCACGATCTGCCGCCGATCGGCACGCGCGTCGATCTCGCGCTCACGCTGCCCGACGGGCAGGAGCTCGAGCTCGGCGGTGTGGTGCGTTGGGTCCGCGACGCCGAGCTCGCCTCCGACGGCTTGCCCGCCGGCGCCGGCATCGAGTGCAAGGGCGTGCCCGTCGCCGTGCAGACGTCGCTGACCGCCTTCGCGACGGTGCGCGAGCCGACCTTGTGGCTCGCCGAGCTGGCCTGAGCGAACGCGGGCTACGCCCAGATCAGGCAGTTCACGAACGCGATGTCGAAGAACATGCGCGACACCGTGCACGCCCACAGGCCGAGCAGCACCGCCCGCCACGCCGCTTGACGCGGCGACAGCGCGTACGCGCGCTGCATTCCGAAGAACAGATAGAGCACGAGCGCCGGCGCCGACGCCATGTGCTGCGCCCAGATGTTCATCAACAGCGGCACCGCCAACGGTGCGTGCGCTTTGCAGGCGAGGATGAGCGGCCGCAACACACAGCCGATGTACAGGAGCACGCAGCACAGATGGATGCAGTAGAAGTGCGCGGCGAAGACGAGGTGCTGCACGTAACGCCAGCGCCGCGCGCGCAGCACGGCCCACAGCCCCGCCGCCATCAGCGGCACCAGGCACAGCACCGTCACCGAATTCTCCGCCGAGCCGACGGCGTCGATGCGCCTCAGCATCTCGGCGGCGGGGATGTGCGCCAGCTGCGCGCGCAACGCCACCACGCGCAGCCACAGCCCGTCGAGCATGGCGTAGCGCGCGGCGGTCGCGACGCTGAAGCCCTTCATGCCGGTGTGCGGGACGATCAGCCACGCGGCGACGTTGGCGAGCACGAAGATGCGGAACGGATCGAGGTGCTGCGCGCGCCGCCCCTCGAAGTGATCGAGCGCGAGCTGCCCCGGGCGGACGAAGAGCTTGCGCACCGTCGAGAGCAGCCGCCCGTCGTAGTTGGTGACGTGGCCGAGCGCCGCGCGCAAAAACGCGCGCATCGAGTAGTCGGCCGGCGTCGGCGTGCGCTGGCCGCAGCCGGCGCAGAACCCGGCGACGAGCGAGCTGCCGCAGTTGACGCAGATGGGCTGCGGCGCCGGCTCGGGCTCGGACGTTCGCTGGGCGGCGACGCGCATGGCAGTGCGCCCTCATCGTATCACGCAGGCCCATCCGGTATGAGCCCGACCTAGAAGGTGATGGTCTGCATGACGTCGGGCATCGCCGTCATCGGATTCTGGTCGACGAGCGTGCCGGTCCAGGTGCCGTGCGGCGACTGGTACAAGAGGTCGCCGTTACTGCCGATGGCGAGCGACGGGCCGAGCGACGTGATGGTCAGCGTCGCCGAGCCGATCGTGGTGCCCTGGCCGTAGCCGGCTTCCCACGTCGGCGGATTCTGCGACCCGAGCAGCGTGACCTCGTTGGAGGCGCCCATCGACGACGTCTGATCGAAGGTCCCCGTCGCCGGCATGCCGACGAGCACGGTGTTCATGCCCGTCCACGTGTAGGGCGTGCTCGGGATCGCGTTGCCCGCCGTCCCCACCGCCGACGTGTTCGACGCCGTCGTGTAGGTGATGGTGACGGCGCACGGCGAGTAGGTGCCGGTGAAGCCGCCCGAGAACGTCGCCGTGCAGGTGACGTTGCCGCCACCGCCGCCGCCCGCGCCGCCGCCACCGGTGCCGCCGGTGCCGCCGATGCCGCCGCCGTTGCAGTAGTTGGCGACCTCGGCGGCGCACTGCTGGGTCTGGCCCTGGTTGTTGGGCACCGACTTGCAGCTCATGCCGCCGAAGTTGTAGGTGACGCTACCGTCGACGTTGGAGCAGACCTGGTAGGTCTTGCTGTCGGTGTTGCACATGGCGGTCTGGCAGGTGAGCGCGGGCGACCCGCCGCAACCCACCCCTGCGACCCCGCCGATTCCCACGACCACGACGAACGCGACGACCAGCTTCACGATGTCCCTCCCGGTTACCTGTCAGACACGGCTCGTGAGCGGCCGTCGCACAAAAAACTCGTGTGGCCGGGTACGTGTGATCCCCGACACTTGTTGGACCACGCGGCCGCGTGGTTTCCTCCGGCCATGCCGCCCGCCGCCGCCGCACCGCCGCCGACCGACGACGCCGACGTCAACGCGCTGCTCGACGCGGCGCACGTGCCGCTGGCGGTCTCCGGTGCGGCCGCCGCGCTCGCCGCCGGCGGCGTCGTGGTGGGTCTCCTCGGCGCGCAGAACCTCACGCTGGTCACCTGGGTCGGCGTCTACGCGCTGGTGCCGTGGCTGCTCCTGGCGCTCGGCGCGGCGTCGATCTTCGTCGCCGCCAAGCTGATGCACGCGCGCAGCTGGACGCTGGTGCCGGCGCTCGCGCTCTCGGTGCTGCTCGCGCTCGGCGCCGTCGGCTTCTTCGTGCTCTCGTCGCTGTCGGGGGTGTTCTCGCCGCTCGTGGTCATCGCCATCGCCGGCGGCGTGGTGGCCATCGTCTTCTCGGCGCTGGCGATCGGTCCGTTCCGCCGCGTCGCCGCCACCCGCCGCCGGCTCAAGCAGGCCGGCTACGATCTCGACCTCTAGAGCGTCTGCAGATAAGCGACCAGATCGGCGATCTGCGCCGGCGTGTACGACGACGTCGCGCCGTGCAGGTTGGTGGTGCCGCCGCAGCCGGTGAAGCGATCGGTCAGCGTCGCCGCGCAGCCATCATGCAGGAACGGCGCGCGCCAGCCGACGCCGAGCAGGCGCGGCACCTGGAACATGCCGCCGGTGCCGACGTCGACGGTGTTGTTGTTGGTCAGCTGCGGGCCGGCGTGGCAGGTCACGCACGCGCCCTTCTGCGTGTCGTTGAACAGCGCCTGGCCGCGCGTCACCGCCGTGGGATCGGCCGGCGGCGACTGCGGCAGCGTCGGGATCGCGTCGATCCAGTTGAACAGCGCCGTCTGCTGATCGTCGGCCAGCGCCGGTCCCGCCATGCGGCCCATGTAGACCTCGGCGACGAGCGCGCCGAACGTCTGCAGATCGCCGCCCCAGTGGAACGGCTCGGTGCCGCCGACGTGGCCGCGCAGCGACTGCGTGCGGCGCTGGCCGAGGTTGTCGAAGGTCCAGACGCGCCCGTCCTCGCCTCCTTCCGGATGACACGACGCGCACGCGATGCTCGCGCCCGAGTTCGAATGGAAGACCGCCCACGCCGTGTCGGCGCGCGACGCCGACGAGAGCGTGACGGTCTGCAGCACGGCCATGCCCTGAGCGGGCACCATCTGCAGCGTCGCGGGCTCGCGCGTCTGCACCCAGAGCCGATCCTGCGCGTCGTAGGCGAGCGCGATCGGCTCGCCCTGGATCGCGAGGAAGCTGGCGTTCTGGTCGCAGCCGCCGCCTCCGCCGATGCCGGCGTCGGGCGGGCTGCCCATGTCGGGCGCGCCACCCGGCACCACGACGTCCGCCGCCGACATGAGCACGACCTGCGGCAGCGACTGGGTATGTCCATTGCCGGCGGAGAGCACGGCGATCTGCCCCGCGTGCTGCGAGTAGCTGAAGTCGGCGGGCAGGACCGCGTTGATGCCAACCGATGTCGCCGCCAGCGACGAGCCGTCGACGATCGAAACCGCGCTCTGCACGATGCCGCCGCAGCCGGGGCCCATGCCGCCGCCGCCGCCGTAGCCGCCCGGCGTGGTCATGACCGGCCCGACGAGGCCCTCCTGGTGCACGACGCCGACGTGACCGTCGGGCAGCGACATCATGCGCCACGCCACCGACGGCGAGAACTCGCCGTTGAAGTCGAACGAGTTGGGCAGGACGACGCGCGTCGAGACCGCGCCCGATGCGTTGTCGACGAGGATGATGTTCGCCGTGCGGAACGTCGAGACCCACAGCTGCGCGCCGACGACGGCGACGTCGCGCAGATCGCGCTCGAGCATGAGCGTGCGCACCGCGTCGCCGCCGGCCGCGGGCAGCGACACCAGCTCGCCGCCGGCGCAGGCCACGTGGACGCGATCGTTGGCCGCGTCGTAGGCGATGCCGCGCGGCGCGGGGCAGACCGCCTTGCGCTCGGTCACCGTCGCCGTCGCGGGATCGATGAGCGCCACCGCTCCGCCGCGACGAAGCACGAGATGGATCTTGCCGGCGGCGTCGGCGACGGCACGGCCCGGCTCGTCGCCGGCTTGCAGCGGAATGGTCGCCGTCAGCGTGCCGCTGTTGGCGTCGACGAGGTAGGCCTGATCGCGATCGGGATCGGCCGCGAACGCGGTCGTGCCGTTGGCGATCATGAGCAGCGTCCCGCCCGAGAGCGGCGGCGGCGGCGTGGCCGCGGTCACCGTCGGGCCGAACGACGGCGGCGGCCCGGTCATGACGGGGAAGAAGCTCATGTCGAAGTTGGGTCCGCCGCCCGGCCCGCCGCCGGGCCCACCGCCGGGCCCACCTGTCTGCGCGCCATCCACCGACGAGCATCCGACGGCAACAATCGACAACAACGCGGTCCCGACGACGACGAGCTTCATGGTTTGCCTCCCCGCGCCGCGCGTGCACTGCATACGGCGTGCACGCATCGACGGTCAAAGAGTATTGGGGGTTGCCCGCTCGATCCTTCACTGCTGCGTTCGTTTTTCGGACATTTCTGTCGCAATTCGAACGCGCGCGCGTAGGCGCCGTCATCCGGCATCAGCCGGCGGGTTGCACTTTCGTACCTACCCCCAGCGCATGTGTGCGCCAGCGACGGGCTTTCGCGCAGTTAGGTCGAGATTTTTCGGCGTCGTCCTTGCTTCCACGTTATGGACCATGCGCGCCCTCGCCATCGTCGCCTTGCTCTCGGGCTGCGTCGCCGCGCCCGACGTCGGTCAAATCAGCGAAGCCGTCGGCGAGGTCGACAGCGGCTATCCATCGCCGTGGGAGCGCGCGCTGTTCATGGCCGCGAACCGCGCGCGCAGCGATCCCTCGACGGTGAAGGGCTCGATGTCGACGGTCTACCCCGCGACCGCGCCGCTCGTGTTTCACAAAGACCTCGGCCGCTCGTCGCGCTTTCACGCCACGAACCTCGAGACCGGCAAGGCGCCGCTCATGCACCCGTCGCCGTGCACGCTGAAGACGGACGTGGGCACCTCCGGCTGCGATGGCAACCCGTCGTGCGCATGCACCACCGGGGCAACCTGCAACAACTGCAACTCGTGCCCCGACGGGACCGACCCGTTCGTGCGCATCAAGTACTTCTACACGCCGGGCGGAAGCGGCGAGGTCGCGGCGGCAGGCTACCAGGATCCGTGGGGCGTCATGGACGGCTGGGTCGACGAGGCCGCCGGCGCGGACGGACACCGCATGATCGTCGACGGCTCGGGCTACGGGCTCGTCGGCTTCGGCCACTCGTCGGGGACGTCGGGCGCGTGCTGGCCGACCTTCGACGTCGGTGACTTCGCCTCGGCCAAGCCGGCGCCGGCCAAGATCGCGAGCGCGGCGCCCAAGCCGTACGCGGGCAACGCCGGGACGTTCCGCGTGTACGCGACGTGGACCGATCCGGCGGCCGGCGCGCCGAAGGATCTGGCCGCGAGCGTCGACGGCAAGTGCACGACGATGCAGAAAGAGCTCGGCGATCCCACGCTCAACGCGACCTACTACGCCGACGTGACGCTGGCGGCGGGCTGCCATCCGGTGTTCATCGTCGGGCACGACGCGGGCGGGATGCGCTGGGCCTATCCGACGACGACGGCGTTCACCATCGCCGTCGGCGGCGGCACGTGCAACGTGGAGATGGCGCAGCCGGCGAGCGACTGCGACGCGGGCAATCCCAACGGCGGTCCCGACGGTGGCGCGGGCGGCAGCGGCGGCAGCGGCGGCGCGGGGGGCACCGGCGG
>Ga0070679_100007293_pt1 | contig 10326 bp, 5 predicted proteins | sample KBSC63BmetaG_FD_65652 | JGI IMG/M metagenome (GOLD analysis project Ga0070679, IMG submission 65652) | Corn rhizosphere microbial communities from Kellogg Biological Station, Michigan, USA - KBS C6-3B metaG | ecosystem: Host-associated > Plants > Roots > Rhizosphere | place: USA: Michigan... | reverse complement strand
CGCGGGTAAGTCCGTCAGACTTAAGTTGGCGAATGCATCTGGGAACAAACCAACCTTGTTGGATGATGTCCACGTAGCTTTAAGCGGAGACCAGCCAGGGGAGATTAAAGCCGGTACTGACCATAAGGTGACTTTCGAGGGGAATTCCGCGGTGACGATTCCCCCCGGCGTGACGCTCATCAGTGATCCCATCGATATGGAGATCCAGCCGCAGACGTATCTCTCGGTGTCGATCTACGCGCAGCATGAGACGGGTCTTCCGACGAACCATATGCTCGGATCGCACACTGCTCTCATTGGCAAAGGGGACCTGACCGCAGAGACGAAAATTTCTGATCCCGTCGACAAGACATTCGGCTATTTGTGGCTTGCAGGGATCGACGTCGACGCTCCTGCACAGTCTTTTGCCGTGGTGGCTTTCGGTGACTCCATCACGGATGGATTTGGGTCAACGGTCGACAAAGACAATACCTGGCCGGCCCTATTTGCCAAGAGGCTGCAAGCCGCGAGCCCCAACCCTCCGATAGCTGTCCTGAATGAAGGAATCTCCGGAAACCAGGTTTTGCAAGACGGTGCCGGAGTCAGTGCGCTCGCACGTTTCGACCGTGACGTGTTGGGCCAGTCAGGTGTCCGTTGGATCATCCTGCTGGAGGGAATCAACGACATTAATTTGCATACCCGCATCACCCCCGGCATCGACATCTCAAGCGACGATCTCACGGCAGAAAAGGTGATTGCCGGTTATAAGCAACTCATTCTCCGTGCTCATGCGCATGAGATCCAGGTGATGGGAGCCACACTCACGCCTGAAGAGGGTATATCGATAGCGTCGGTGCGGGGCGAACAGTTGCGGAACGAACTGAACGCCTGGATTCGTACGAGTGGATACTTTGACGCCGTCGTCGACTTCGACAAAGCAATCCGTGACGAGGCCCATCCGAAACGTATCCGGGAAGGGTTAGACAGCGACCACATTCACCCAAGTGACGCCGGGTACCAGATAATGGCCGACTCCATTCCCACAACTCCTTTTCTGCTGACATATCATGCAGACGGACAGACACCGGCGGCGGAAGAACTTCCTCCTCTGCCTGCGCCAATCGACAAGCAGTTGCGTGTCGATTGGGCGAACCTGGGGCGCTACAAGGTGGCGAACGAACAGCTACCCCCTCCGCGTGGCTTAAGAGTTGTCTTCATCGGTGATTCCATCACCGACATCTGGGCGCAAAACAAAGAACAGTTCTTTCCTGGCAAGGATTACATCGGAAGGGGAATCGGGGGGCAGACTACTCCGCAAATGCTTGTTCGTTTTCAGCAGGATGTGGTTCATCTGAAGCCGTCGGTTGTTGTTATCAATGGTGGAACGAATGATATCGCCGGAAACACGGGGCCTTCCTCCCTGGCAATGATTGAAGACAATTTGGCAGCAATGGTTCAACTTGCTCACATCAATAAAATCAAAGTGGTGCTCGCGTCGGTTACACCCGCGGGCGCCTACCCGTGGCGGCCAACCGTAAAGCCCGCTGAAACAATTGTGGAACTCAACGCCTGGATGAAAGATTTTTGCGCGCGGAATCAATGCACGTACGCAGACTATTTTTCATCCATGTCGGATGCCGATCACGGCATGAAGAGTGGATTGAGCGTAGACGGCGTACATCCCACACCGCAGGGGTATGCGATGATGGCGCCGATTGTGGAATCCGCTATTCACCACGCGGTCGAAGCCAAAGGCGGTCAGCGTTAATCTCATGCACGGAAAAATCCTATTCGTTGCAGGCTTATTGTTGGCCCGTTCCTTCCAAGCCTTCGCCGGGCAGTCCGCTCCTGCCAAAGAAATCAGACCACAAGCCAGTGCCAGCCAATCCGACTCCGCCCCGGCCGCGACCCCGGCAAAATCAAGTGACGCCTTCAAAGGTCGCAGTGCTGGGCCGATGTATCCAACAGACGCACTCGTCTCCCCCGACGTGCATCCGGACCGGACAGTGACGTTCCGCTTTAGCGCGCCGGAAGCAACCGCTGTTTCTTTGGTCGGCGAAATCAACCGGGGCAAAGGCCCACAGCCGATGTCCAAGGATGACAACGGGCTGTGGACGATCACGGTCGGTCCTTTGCCTCCGGAAATCTGGATCTACAACTTCCGGATTCAAGGCATTGACGTCGTGGATCCGTCCAATCCCTCGATAAAGCCGGTTCCACCGGGCCAAATTGCGAACAGCTTCGTCGAAGTTCCCGGCGATACTCCGGCTCCATATGACGCCCAGCCAGTCCCTCATGGCCAGGTTCGAATGCTCATGTACGAATCTCGTGCAATGGGGGTAACCCGTTGGGTGTGGGTTTATACCCCACCGGGCTATGATGCAACGCCGGCAAAATATCCGGTGCTTTATCTTCTCCATGGCAATGGCGAAGATCAATCTGGATGGGTGCGCAACGGTCGGGCCAATATCATCCTGGACAACCTCATTGCTGAACACAAAGTAAAGCCGATGATTGTGGTGATGCCACAAGGACATGCCCTACAGGGCGCGAGTGTGGGTCCTCTCGTTCGTCTCCCGGGCGAAACCTCCATGTTCTCGCCTCGCTTCCCGCCGGATTTGCTGGGGGACGTCCTTCCTCTCATAGAAAAACAATTTCGTACGATTCCGGACGCTGAACACAGGGCGATCGCAGGTCTTTCCATGGGCGGCGCTCAATCGCTTTCGATCGGGTTGACGCATCTCGACCTCTTTCACTATGTCATCGGATTCAGCGCTGCGATCGGTGGCCCGTTCCTTGATATCGATCGAGAACTCCAAGGTCTGTATGCGAAACCTGAAACCGCTAACGATCGATTACGTCTCCTGGCTATCTATTGCGGCAGGCAGGATTTCGTTTATGGCGGAAACCATGCCTTCGCTCAAGCGCTTGAGCAACACAACATCAAGCACTCCTATACAGAGACGGAAGGGGCGCATGTGTGGAGCGTATGGCGCAACAACCTGGTCGCTGCTCTTCCTCTGCTCTTCGATAAATGAAGCGGCGTTATGCGCAGGAAGAGGCCGCGTGCGCAACATCAGCAGAAGGTCTACCGCTATCGAGATTTCGACGTCCAGGGCAATGCGATACTGACGACCGTTCCGACACCGAACTTGCTGTCGATATTGAAGCGGGCGCCGATTGCTTCGGCGCGTTCCCGCATCCCTCGTAACCCATAGTGGTTCTTTACCGGGGCAGACGCGGAGCTGATGTCGAAACCGACTCCGTCGTCCGCCACCTCTATCGAGAGCTGATCCGATGCTGCCCGGACAGTAATTACGATCGTCTGCGGGTCTCCATGCGTCCCGGCATTCACGACAGCTTCGCGCACGATCATGGCGAGTTCGTGTGCCGAACTGGCTGCAAGTCCGCGGTGCTTGTCAGAGTATTGCAAATCGACAGGCACGCCAAAGGTCGCGGCAGCGTAGGCGGCGATGTCATTCAGCGTACCGCGCAGAGTATTGGCATCAACCTCCGATTGCCTCAGATTCCACAAAGCATCTCTTGCTTCGTCAACAGTATTGCGGATTTGCGTACGAGCCGTATTCAGGAGATCACTCTGACCGGTCTCTCCGCGGCTTACCGCCTCTGCTTCGAGTAACATGGCTACGCCGTTGCACCCTTGGATGAGCGTGTCATGCATCTCTCGCGCAACTCTGTTGCGTTCTTCAAGGACGAGCCGAAATCCGTAACGCAGCCTTCGAAGATGCAGAACATAGGCAAACGCGACCCCAAAAAGAACGAATGAGGCAAGTGAGATAGAAAACCAAAGACTCCGATACCAGATCACAGGGATTGTGATCAAGTAAGTTGTCGTATTCCATCTTTCGGGCTGCGCCCGGTCACAGGCCCTCAATTCAAAAAAATATTGCCCGGCTGGGAGGTTGCTGTATTCAGCTTGCTGAGGATTTGTGGAGATTGTCCATTCGCTATCCACTCCTTTCAATCGGTACATGAGCAGTACTTGCTGTACAGGGCTGAGATAATCTGCTCCAAAGGAAATGACCAACTGACGAGGATTAGGACGTGTCCGAATGGATGCACTAACGGGGAGAATCGAATTGTCATTGATCACTGAACGAATGCTCGGCCGCGGCTCGTCTGACACTTCGCTGGTTGGGCTGAGCGGCGTCGTTATGTAAGCTGCCCCGCGATCAGATGCAAACCACACCAATCCGTGACTATCAAGCAGGGAACTCTGCATTCTGCCGCGTGTGAATCGGATTCCCTCTGTTCCACTTGGTAAGACATACGAACGAGGGACGACGAAGTCCCATTTGGCTCGGTCTGAAGACAAACTGGCAGTAGGAACGGAAAAGATTTGGTCAAGGCTTGAGGCCCATAGAGTACCATCCCGGTCAGTAACCAGGCCGCAGATATCGTTACTCGGGAGTCCATCGGCGACGGTGAAATGCCGAATGCCTGCATTGCTCGCGGCATAGATACCATTTTGTCGCGTACCAAACCACATGGTTCCGTGCGAATCTTCTGTGATCGCCCATATCTCTTCTCCTGACAACGAAGAGGTCGACTGGCTCGAAGTCATGAGGCCGTTACAGGAAGATGCTGGCCCTCGGTCAGTGCCGATCCACATGCATCCCTTTTGATCCAGAAACAGCGTCCGAACTGCCCGGCTGGGTAGAGCATTGGATAATCTGATCGCCTCCTCCGCCCCTGGCTCGAAGACGTCTACGCCAAGCTCGCTGGCAACCCATATATCTCCGTGGGTCCCTTCCACAATGCCGCGGGGATAGTCCGCTGAAAGCTTATGGCGAGTTCGAGTGGAGTACTGCGTGGTCCGCCCGTGCGGGTCCACCCGATATACCCCTTGCCCCGCAGTTCCCAGCCAGGTGGAGCCGTCTTTAGGAAAGAGAACGTCCAGGATTCTTGTGCCGGCCGGAATTGCAAACGAAAGATGCTCGAGCTTCCTGCCTTCCATGCGATACACCCCGCCATTTACCAGGAAAACTGAGCCCCCAGGTGAAATCGCAAGAGTTTCTCGATCAACAGCGAGCGCCGGAGATGGTATGAAGTGGAGAATGGTTTCCTGGATCCGGGACAAACCAGTCATAGTGCCGACCCACAGGCGTCCCTGCATGTCGGTGGTCATTGCAAGGACGGTGGGTAGGACGTTCCCATCTTTCAGCGCAACTCTGGTCGTTGCCGATTTGGTCATTCGCCACAGGCCCGCAGATACGGTACCCAACCAAATATCGCTATTGCCGGACTGACAGAGTGATTCAACGTCTACACGCGCAAAAGGAAGTCTCCGAAGATGCTGTTTGACGTTCTCGAAAACTCCGTCTACCGTACCGATGATCAGTCGTTCATCACTGGTGAAGAGCAGACTCTTGATTTGAGGACGGCCAAATGCTCCCCATGATTTTACGGGAGAGGTTATCCCGTCTCTTACCAGGTTCAGAGATCTTCCGCCGACGAAGATCCCCCCTGATCGATCTTCAACGATAGCAGTAACGAATTGTGGGGAAGCATTCTTCCCAAGGGGGACACTTCGAAACTTGTCTCCGTCTCGCCTGAATAAACCATAATCGGTGCCGACCCAAAGGCGTCCATGCGAATCCTCGTGAATCGCACGTATGTATCCGTCGCTGAGACCATCGGCGGGGCCGAAGGCGTCAAGCCGTCCGGCTATCAAGTGAAGCAGTCCGCCTCCCTCGGTTCCAATCCAGAGGCTCTGGTCGCGGGCAAGCAGCAGGGCAGTGAAGCTCTTCTGCGGCAGCCTCGTGGATTCCTGAACCGTTAGCGACTTGCAGGTTGAACCATCAAAAAGACAGAGGCCGCCCTCAGTAGCGACCCACACGCCGCCACTGGGCCTGACTGCGACCGCCTGCACCTTCACTTCCGGCAGCCCGTTATGCGTGTCCCAGGATGTAATGTTGAAGTCGCTTCCCTGACCCCTGAGCACATTCGGGACCAGAAACATGAGGGCCAAAAGAGCCAACTTGACCGTGCTTGCCAGGTGGATCTCGACTTCGTAGACAGTCGACGCCCGCTTACCAGAACATCGTTTGCTGCCGCCCCTGTCGTCCTGCACGGTAGCGTCCCCTCGCTGTTGTGGCCGCATGTTTATAAGTGTTCCAGGCCTCGCTTGAGGGCAGCGACCACGGCCTGAGTCCTATCCGATACCTGCATGCGGGAAAGGATCAGATTGATGTGCGACTTAACGCTCGCCTCTTTGATATGCAACGCTTCACCGATTTCGCGATTGCTCTTGCCGGCGACAATCAGCGAAAGCACCTGGCGTTCCCTGGTCGTAAGTCGTTCGTTGCTCCGGCTCTGAAGTGTCCGGTTCACGCGCTCCGGCAAGAAAATAGAGCCCTCCTGAATCTTTCGCAACGCATGGAAAATGACTTCGTGAGAGAGACCCTTTACCAGGTATCCCATCGCTCCAGCCTGTAACGCCTGGTGGATGTCTTCATCGCCCTCATACGTAGTGATCACGAGAATCTTCGCATTCGGGTTGATCTGCCGCATTACCCGTATTGCGTCCACACCGTATCCATCTGGGAGTTTGAGGTCCATGAGAGTGATGTCGGGACTGAATTGCCGGAACAGATCAACGGCCTCGTGGCAGGTTCCGCCCTCCGCGCAGACCCGATAGCAATCTTTCGCCTGGAGGATGGCAATCAGGCCTGACCGGGTGATCGGGTGATCGTCCACGACCAAAACACTGGCCACGTTATGCGATGGGGAAAGTTTTTCCATAACGATTCTGAAACATCTTACGCCCTCGCTCTTACGTCATCCAGCGCACTTAACGGAGGACGCAACGAAGAGCTTTTGCCTGTTGTGCGACGCGGGCGCCCTCCACTTGGCGGTTAAGTTCGCCCGCCAAAATAATCCCGCGCACCCAACTTTAGTTGGTTGCCATCCGTTTGTGCCAAGTCCTAGGATTCGGGTGCAACAAATCAGATCATTTACACGTTCTCGAAGTTCGTTGCTTCTGCAGACAGCGAATGGGTGGGCATTGAGATGCACCGGGAGATCGCCTCCGATGTTTTTCAAAAGCGGAGCCCACAAAACGCTCGAACTTCGCGCTGACGGTCCTGGGCACATCTGATGGCTGCAATGCATCACGGAGAAAGCATATGTCCGGCAGGCCAATACGAATCGGAGCGCACTCCTTCCACCCGATAAATAGTTTCGATCGGAAATTAAGTAAGTTCTCGAATTCCTGATCGGGTAACGGATTGTGGAGATGTCGCGGTAAATGTGTCAATGTTTGATGCTGGCGATTCTCGCCAAAAATCGGAGGAAGAAAGAAATGAAGTCTCTCATATTCATTCGGCAGCTAATAGTTGTTCCTGCTATAGCGCTGTCGCTTGCCCCCTTCGCAGTTGCTCAGTACACGGGCACAGTCGATTTCACCGCAAAAAAGCAGAACATCGATGGATTCGGTGTCGCCGCCACGTTCGGCAGGCCTAACATGATCCAGCAGGCCGTTTCTCCCATTTCAAGCCAGGTGGTGGATCAACTGTTCAATCCGATTACCGGTGTAGGTATCTCCATGCTCAGGATGGGTGTTGACGACGTCATCGGTCAATCGCCAACCAGCAGTGGCCCGAACGTGAACTCTGGAACTCTGATCGTGAACACTCCTCCGGTCTCGTGTAACGTAACTCCCACTTATACCTGGGACCACTCCAATGGCGGAGAAGTCTGGCTCGCCCAGCAGGCGGTGAAGTATGGTGTGAAGCGCTTCTATGCCAATTCCTGGGGCGCGCCTGCTTACATGAAAACGAACAACAGCCTCATCTCCGGAGGCGTCGTTTGCGACGGCACCAGCAGCACCAGCACAGCCACGCAATGCAAGAAGACAGGATTTTCCGACTGCCGCGCTGCTTACTCCAACTACCTCGTTCAATTCGTCAAATTTTTCCAGCAGGATGGTGTCCCGATAACCGATCTTTCCTGGATCAACGAGCCGAACGCTAACACGACTTATGCGTCCATGACGCCCACTTCCGCTCAGGCAATCAACTTCATCAAGGTCTTTGGCCCTATTGTCCGCTCTTCCGGGATCAATGTGAACATGACGTGCTGCGACGTCTATAACTGGAGCACTGCCAATACCTTCAATACCGCCGTCGTCAACGACCCTACGGCCAACTCCTACGTCGACATCTACAGCGCGCACGAGTATGGCCAGGTGGCCAATTTCGTTTTGAATACTGGCACACCTTCCAAGAAGAACTGGATGACCGAATGGGGCCCGGCATCCCCAAGTGCCTACAATCCAACCTGGGACAAGGTGTTTGCCGGCACCGCAAATAATACGAACAATGGCATGCTCGTGGCGAACGATATCTCCAACGCCATCAGCAAAGGTAATATCAGCTCCTATCTCTACTGGTATGCCGACTCCACGGGCGCCACTGGAGGCATGATTCAAATGAGCGCCGCACAGGGTGCTACCAGCTATGTCGTCACGAAGCGTCTCTACGCGCTCGGCCACTTTGCCCGCTTTGTGCGTCCGGGCGCTTACCAGGTCGCCATCAGCACAAACCACACCAATCTGAACGTCACTGCATTCATCAACCCCGATGGGACGAAAGTGATCAATGTCGTCAATAACGATACTGTTGCCGATGCACTCACCCTCGGTCTCGACGCTACTTCGTCGAACTGGGTTCCGACCTCGTATTTCACCGATGAGAACGACAGCATTGCGCCGACGAATATTGCAACCGTCAACGGAACGACGCTCTCTGCTAACTTTGCTCCTCGTTCACTTACAACCGTTGTGCTTGCTCCGCCGGTTGTTGCGGGGAGCGTGCAACTTGTCCTTACTCCCACTCTTCAACAGCAAGGGGACGGAGGCTATCTTGCCACAGTGAAGATCAGCAATCTAGGAAGTGGAACTGCTCAAGCCGTGCAGCTGAATGCCGCTACGCTTGGCACAGCCGTGGGTTCAACAATGCCCGTAGCTGCTCTTCCATTCGCAGTAGGCAATATCGCTCCAGGGAGTTTTGCTGTTGTGACCGTCAACTTTCCAGCAGGGCAAGCTCCCGGAAGCACGGTCATCGAAAAATACACGGGCACCTATAGTGGTGGCACTTTTAGCGGCGCGATGCGGGCAGTTCTTCCGGCGCTACCTACATTCTAACGCTCCGATTGATCCACGCATTCCTGTTGGCTTCGGTAATCCGTGGTGAAGTCTGCTCATCCAAAAGCAGGCTTCACTACAGCGTGCGCAAACGGAGCCGTGCGATGGGTGTATCACTCATGATCCGACACGACGTCGTATGGCCAAAGCCTCGGTGGCTCTACCCGGCTAAGCCGTCAAACTAAATTGCGTATCGATAAACCAGTATGGAGAAAATATGAAGCATAAAATTGGATTTGCAGTAATGACCGCACTGCTGGCGTTGGGTTTGTCCTCGGCAGTGGCCTACGCCGACACCGTTAGCTTTACCTTTACCCAAGTCACGCAGTCGGTCTCCGGGCAGAATGGCGGCACTCTGACTTATGAAGTAACCGCGACTGCACCCAACTCCAATGGGGCGGCTGTCAATTTGAACGGTGACAGCATCAATCTCGGAGGGCCGCTGACTCTGAACGATACGGACTTCTTTTTGGATGCTCCGTTCTTCCTCAACCCCGGCGACACCGACACCTTTGATGTATTCACCGTTACGGTTCCCGCAGGCACTACGCCGGGCAACTATTCCGGTTACTTCACATTCCTGGGCGGAGCTACTGGCGCCTCCAATGATGTGTTGGGCACGCTAAACTTTGCCGCCGTTGTAACGCCGGAACCAAGCAGTCTAATCCTATTCGGTTCGGGTCTGGCGAGTGCTTTCGCCGCGCTCAGAAAAAGACGTTTCGACACTATCTAGGGCGTGTTCACACTAACACTGTTTGATGTCATGACTCGTTTGGCGTTGACCTCTGGAGATTTTCAGGCAGATAGCTCAGGTCGCTTACTCGCACGTGTGACCCTTGGGCGATACGACCCGCCGGATGTCGCAAGCCGATCAAATGGGAATTGGAACATCGTATCAGACGATAAAACAGGAATCTAAAAATTGGGCCACTCTAAAACGAGATTTTGGAGGTCGCCTCAAAGAAACGGGGAAACAAGTGAAAGGTCTAAAACTCTTAATCAACGTCTCCCGCTCCCTCGCATTCATCATGCCGTTCTCCGTATTCGGGGCGGCTGTTGCGCAGGGACCGGTTAGTCTGACCACGACCGCTACGCTCACTCAACTGGGTGACGGCAGTTACCAGGGAACGGTGTACGTCACTAACAAAGGCACAGGCACGGCACAAAACGTTGTATTGTCG
>Ga0070679_100007292_pt1 | contig 10328 bp, 9 predicted proteins | sample KBSC63BmetaG_FD_65652 | JGI IMG/M metagenome (GOLD analysis project Ga0070679, IMG submission 65652) | Corn rhizosphere microbial communities from Kellogg Biological Station, Michigan, USA - KBS C6-3B metaG | ecosystem: Host-associated > Plants > Roots > Rhizosphere | place: USA: Michigan... | reverse complement strand
AGCTTGAGGTGCTAGTGGGTGGTAACACCTGTGGGGGTTCAAGTCCCCCCTCGGACACGTTAAATCCCCATGAGCGGCCGTTCACGGGCATGCTCGACCGTCACCCGCGCCCAGCCTCCGGCCGCAACGGGTGATTTTTTCTCGCTTTCCCTAGGCGGTCCTCCTTTCGCTGGTCCGGCGCGGGCGAGTGTCGGTGGTGTCTCTGCCGATGGTGACGGACGGCGCATCGTCGACGCTCAGGGTCCGGTTATCCGGGTCGTAGGTGAGGACGACACCGCCGGCGCGCAGCCGGTCGATGAGGGCGGCTGCGTCGGCCGGGCCGGTCACCTGTGCGAGGCTGCGGTTCCCGCGGCCCGGTTTCCCGGCCGGGCCGGCGAGCAGGATGGCGAGGGCAGCCAGGTGCGGCAGGACATGGTCCTCGCGCACGTACGTGGTCTTCGGCCTGTCCGGGTCCGGGCTGGTGGCGCTGCAGTACCCGTGGCGGCACCGGTAGGCGGGCCTGCCGTTGGACCAGGCCGATTCCAGCCGCCGCCCGCACACCCCGCAGACGAGCAGCCCGGCGAGCAGGTACCGCCGCGTCGCCGGCCCGGCCGGGCCGCGCGGGGCAGTGGTGTCCTGGGCGGTGATGAAGTCAGCCTCGCTGACCAGCGCCGCATGCGCGGGATGTCTGGAGATGACCCAGCCATCGGGCAGGTTCCAGCGCTGCACCTGCTTGTGGCCGAGCCCGGTGTCGGCGGGGTCGACCAGGACCGCCTCGGACGGCTGCCGGTTCCATACCTGCCGGCCGGTGTACCGCGGGTTCGCGAGGATCGCGGCGACGGTGCGCAGCGTCCAGCCGGTCCCCGTCCGGTGCGGGTTGCGGGCCGGGTCGGCCGCCGACGGGCACGGCACCCCGGCATCGTTCAAAGCACGGGTGATCCGCGCGGCGCTGTGCCCGGCCAGCCGCTGCGCGAACATCCACGCCACCACCGGCGCCGTCTCCGGATCGGGTTCCAGCCGGTGCGCCCGGCGTCCCCACGCGGCGTGCGCCTTGTTCGGGTGCGGCCCCGCATCAGCCAGCCGGTACCCGTACGGCGGGCGCCCGCCCAGGTACCGGCCCTGCTCCAGCGTCTGAGCCGCCATCGCGGCCCGGACCCGGACCCGGGTCCGGACGATCTCCCGCTTGGACGACAGCCCCAGCGCGAGCATGGTGTCCTCGTGGTCCTCCGCATGCCAGTCCACCCGCCCGCCCACCTCTGGCATCCACAGCGAGACGCCGTAGTGCTCGAACAACGGCGCCATCAGCGCGTACTGGCTGCCGCAGAACGCCCGCTCGTACTCCCCGACCACGACCGCGTCCCACCCGCGGTCCGGGTCGGCGAGCTGGGCGACCAGGGCGGCGGCTTGCGGGCGCCGCGCCCACGGCAGCACCCGGGACTCCCCCTCATCGAAGAACACCGCCGCGATCACCCCGCACCCGGCCACGAGCATCACCGCCTGCTGCAGCTGCCGCGCCCGTGACGACGCCGGGTCCTGCCAGTCCTCGGTCGAGACGCGCCCGTAGAACGCGAACCGCAGGCACCCCCGGCCCCGCGCCTCGCCGCTGCGCCCGGCCAGGCCCTCCGCCCATGCCGCCAGCACGCCCCTGCCTGGCTGCGGGCCATCCGCCGAAAGCATCCCCATCGGCGCCGCGCACATTCAGGCCACCTCCCTGGCAGGGTATATCAGGGAAAAGCACTACCCATTTCCATAATCCACGAATTAACTTCATAAATCCAGCTTCATCAGGAAAGAAGAAAGTATTCCTTCAATCGGTATGCCTTATACCGCTTTTTCGTGATATTTCATTTCCTTATGTAGTTTGGTAGCGACCGGTTGACCGCGGCCATGTGGATGGCGTAGTTCAGCTTGCGGTTCCCGCAGGCGCGACAGCCGGTAGGCCTTCCGCTTGCCGAAGGAGACCTCCATCGGCGCAGTGCCGTTGCTGGCGGCGAACGCGTCGCGGCCGGCGAACCGGGTCACGTCGCGGACCTCGCCAGACCTCTGAACGCTACGCCTGTCACAGTCGCAACGTCGGCGACCGGTTCTTCAGTAAAGCGGATCCGGCGTCCCTCGTCTCGTACTCCCACGGCCAATGTCCTCCCTCGCGCGGCAAACCTGTCGCCGACGGGCGGGACTACCGCCGCTGGTCCGGGACCAGCTGCATGTACGCCGGCGGCCGGAGGCTACTGTCACTTTGTGCCCTCCACGCGATTCGTCGTCCAGCTGCATGACGCGACGACGCTCCACTTCGACCTGCGCATCCAGGTCGACGAGATGCTGCGCTCCTGGGCCGTCCCGAAGGGACCGTCGCTCGATCCCGCTGTGCGGCGCCTGGCCGTTCCCGTCGAGGATCATGAGCTGTCGGCCGGCGGGTTCGAGGGGGTGCACGACGGACAGCTGCGGGGGCAGCGGCGCTGTGATCATCTGGGATGAAAGACTCACCGAGATCACCCGCGATGAGCCCGGCCACCTGGTCTTCACCCTCCACGGCAGCAAGCTGGCCGGGGGCTTCGCTCTGACTCGCACAGGCGAGCGCCGGTGGGTCTTGGTTAAGACCAGGGACGCAACCGCGCGGCCTGGCTCCGACATCGTTGCCGAACGCCCGGAGAGCGTGCGCACCGGAAGGACATGGGAGGAAGTCGCCGCAGAGGCCGGGCCCAGCACGCGCGCGTTGAGGAGTTCCGGCAGCGGCACGGTCTAGTGCAGCTGACCGGCGTGCACACCACGTGCCGGCGAAGCCGCCGCCCTCCCCGCAGGGGAAGACAACCGGAAAGCGGGCCTCAAGGGCACCGATTCGGATGTGGACATTGCCCGGCTTGATATCAGCCTCCCGCACCCAGACCAGTAACCAGTACCTGTTGAACACGGAGCGTCGCCGGGATAACCGCACCTAAGGAATCCCTATCGCCAGTTATTTTCGCTGACCAGGATGGACCACTGCGGCTTTGTAACTGCGGATTGATTCTCACCTTCTCACCATGGGACAGCTCAATGGCGGTCTGACATGGCAAAACGCCGTCATGGTCGCGGATTAGGCGCGCATCGGGCACAATCGGCGCTGAAGGTGCCGCCCGACCGTCCGGCCGGGTAGGTGGGGGGACGGCACGACTTTACTGCGCAGAGGGCTTGCGGGTCATAGCGGCGGCGGCGGTTGTCACGGTGGCCGCGGGCGTCGCTGTGAACCAGGTTCTCAATGGAGGCCGCTGGGATGTGCGGTGGCTGGTGGCAGCGATAGTGCTCGCGGCGGCCGCCGAGGGGCTGGACGTGTGGTCCGCCGGCGTTGCACCGCTCATTCACGACGAGCCGGGCATGCGGGCCTCGGCAGCGGCGCCGTCTTGCCCAAGCCCGCTGATCACCGGGTCCGCCTGCGGCCAGGAGACGTCAGCCGGTTCCCTGTTATCGCCGCGATGAGCGAACGCAACTCCCGGACTGGGTTCAGTGACGTGGACGGGCGGTCCAGGTGAGCCGGGTGCCGCCGCCGGCGGCGGGGGTGCTGGTCTGGAGGGTTCCGCCGTTGTTTTCTGCGCGGCGGCGCATGCTGGCCAGGCCGCTGGAGCGGGTGGGGGTGCCGAGGCCGCGGCCGTTGTCGGTGATCTCGAGGGTGGTCAGGTCGTCGTGGCGGTCCAGGGTGATGGTGACGGCGGTGGCGCGGGCGTGGCGGGCGCAGTTGGACAGGGCCTCGCGGGTGACGGCCAGGATGTCGTGGGCCAGGGTCTCGTCCGGTTCCGGGTCCGGGGGGCCGGTGAAGCTGGCGCTGGCGGTGAAGCCGAGCTGCGGGGCGTGCTCCTCGATGATCTCCATGATCCGGGCGTGCAGGCCGGCGGGGGCCTGGCGGGGCTGCTGGAGCCCGAAGATGCTGGTGCGGATCTTCTTGATGACGTCGTCGAGGGTGTCGACGTAGCCGTTGACCCGCTCGGCGGTGGCCGGGTCGGTGCGGTTGGCGTGACCTTGGAGCTTCATTCCGAGGGCGAACAGTTCCTGGATGACGTGGTCGTGCAGGTCGCCCGCGATGCGGTCGTGGTCTTCCGCCTGGGCCAGCTGGATCTGGTCGGCGCGGGCCGCGGCGAGCTCCATGGCCACGGCGGCGTGCCCGGCGAAGGAGGCGGCCATGTCCAGGTCGGTCTCGGTGAACCCGGGGCGTTCCGCTGTCCGGCCTAGCAGCAGCGCGCCGAGGATCCGCTCACCGGCGGCCAGCGGGACGGCGATCAGCGAGCCGATGCCGGTGCCGAGCGCGGCGGCTGCCGCTTCAAGGCGGTCGCCGGTGACCAGGCCCGGCTTGCCGGTGCTTATCGCCTGCCCGGCCAGCGAGCCGTCCAGCGGCGCCGTGTGGTTCATCAGTCCCGCGGCCGACGGGCCGGCGGTGCCTGTCACGATCACCTGATCCGGGTCACCGGGCACGGCCAGGATGGCGAAGTCCGCGCCCGCGGCGCCTGCGGCGTGGCTGGTGATCAGGGCGTGCGGCTGTTCCCGGTTGCCGGCCAGCAACAGCGGCGTGAGCTGGGCGGCGGCGGCGAGCCAGCGGCGGCGCTGCTCGGATTCCGCGTATCGCCGGGCGTTCGCGATGGCCGCGCCGGCGGCGGCGGCGAGCGCGATCGCCAGTTCCTCGTCGTCGGCGGTGAACTCCCCGCCGGCGGTGCGCTCGGTGAGGTACAGGTTGCCGAAGATCTCCTCGCCGATGCGGACGGGGACGCCGAGGAAGGCGCCCATCGGCGGGTGCCCTGGCGGGAACCCCGCGGCCGAGGGGTGGGCGCTGAGGCTGGCCAGGCGGATCGGGGCCGGATCGCTGGTCAGCAGGCCCAGGATGCCCCGGCCGCGGGGCAGGTCGCCGATCTCCGCTACCAGGTCGTTGTCCATGCCGTCGTGCACGAACTGCTCAAGCTCCCCGTCGCGGCCGATTACCCCGAGCGCCGCGTACCGGGCGCCGAGGAGGTCCCGGGCGGCGCCGACGATCTGCCGCAGCACCACCGGCAGGCTCAGGTCGCCGGCTATCAGGGCATTGGCGCGCAGCAGCCCCCGCAGCCGCCCCTGGGCGGCCAGCACGTCACCGGCCCGGTCCACCAGCTGCACCAGCAGCTCATCCAGCCCCAGCCGCGGCATGTCAGGAAAGGCCAGGCTGCCGGCCGCGGCGCCCGCGCCGGCTGGCGGCTGCGCGGCGGACGGTGCCAGAAGGGGCTGACCCGCAAGGGCGGTCATCGCTGCTCCCCGCCAGGGACGTTACCGGCCATGCTCCGCGGCAGTGCCCGGGGCGCAGGACCGGCCCGGGCGGAAATACCAGGCCGGCGGTGCCGGCGAGCAAGATGAAGTCGCTCGTTCATGAGTTCTCCCGCCATTTGCTGGAATGAGCGACGGGGAAGCACATGGTCCGGACTAGCCAGGCCGCTTTTTAAGCAGTTAACGCCGACTGCTGCACCGGCGCAAGCTCACGAGCCCGCGGCGTGGGGGAGGGGCTACCAGCAGGCGTTCCCGGCCACGCTTATCGATGCGCCAGCTGCATCGTTTCCCTGCGGGGCCAGCCAGCGTGTTGTGACGTTGGACCCTGTTGGCGGCCACGCGCCGGGTGCCAGCATCTAGGGGTCCGATGATGTGAGGTGTCGTTTGGCGGTTGCTTACCGTGCCGGCGAGGCCAGTCCGGTGTCCGCTGCGCCGCTTGGGGTGATGGCGGCCGGCCCGCTGGCGGTACCCGGCGTGCTGGCCAGGCTGGGCAGCGACCAGGCAGGCCTCACGACGGCGGAGGCGGCCCGGCGGCTGCGGACGCTCGGGCCGAACGCGGTGCGCTCGCACCGTGCGCGGGCCTTTCCGGTGCTGGGACGGCAGCTTCGGTCCCGCTGCTGATCCTGCTCGCGGTCACCGCCTGCGCGTCGTTCTTCGTCGGTGAGCGCGGCGACGCGGTGATCATCGGGGTGATCCTGCTGGCCTCGGTGGGGCTGGGCTTCGTCAACGAGTACCGGGCCGAGAAGGCCGCCGAGGCGCTGCACTCGAACATCCGTCATCGCTGCGTCGTCCTCCGCAGCGGGCATCCGCGGTCAGCCGACGTGACCGAGCTGGTCCCTGGCGATGTGGTCGACCTGCAGCTGGGCGAGGTGGTCCCGGCCGACGTCCGGCTGCTGGCCACCGCGGGGCTGGAGTGCGAGGAGTCGGTGCTGACCGGCGAATCAGCGCCGGCGGAGAAGTCCCCCGAGGCCGTGCCCGCCGGGACGCCGCTGGCGGAGCTGAGCTGCTGCGCGCTGATGGGCACCGTTGTGCGAGCTGGCTCTGGCACCGGTGTGGTGGTCGCCACGGGGGGCAGGCGGAGTTCGGCCGGATCGCCCTCGGCCTCGGGGAACACCAGCCCGAGACCGAGTTCCAGGTCGGGCTGCGCAAGTTCTCCATGCTGCTCGTCCAGGTCGCCGGGGTGCTCACCGCGGCCATCCTCGTCATCAACGTGGCCTTGCACCGGCCGGTCATCGACGCGCTGCTGTTCTCGCTCGCTGTCGCCGTCGGAATCTCCCCGCAGCTGCTCCCGGCCGTCGTGTCCACCAGCCTGGCCGCCGGGTCACGCCAGCTGGCCCGGCGCAAGGTGCTGGTCAAGCGGCTGGTCTGCATCGAGGATCTCGGCGACATCGACGTGCTGTTCACCGACAAGACCGGCACCCTGACCGAGGGCAGCCTCCGCTTCATGCGCTCGTCCGGGCGCGACGGACGGCCCGATGACGAACCGCTGCTGCTGGGGCTGCTGTGCAACGAGGCCGTCGTTGAGGACGGGCACGCCGTCGGCGGCAACCCGCTCGACGTCGCCCTGTGGGACTCACCCGCCGCGCTGGGCCAGAAAGCGGCGCTTGCCCATTACCGGCGGCTCGCCACGCTGCCGTTCGACCATGAGCGGCGGGCGGTGTCGGTCCTGGTGGAAGACGACGCCGGCAGCCGCACGATCATCACCAAGGGAGCGCCCGAGGGACTGCTGGAACGGTGCGCCGGGGTGCCCGCCGCAGTGCGCGCCGCCCTGGACGCCGAGTTCACGACCGGCAACCGCGTGGTCGCCGTCGCCGCCCGCCCCGCGCCCGGCCAGTCGGCCATCTCCGCGGCCGACGAGCACGGCCCGCAACTGCGCGGGCTCCTGGTCTTTCTCGACCCGCCCAAAGCAACCGCCCGGCAGGCACTGGAGCGGCTGTCCCGCCTCGGAATCACCGTCAAGGTCCTCACCGGGGACAACCCCGCGGTCGCCGCCAAGGTGTGCGCCGACCTCGGCCTGCCCGCGGGACGGGTCGCGACCGGGGCGGACATCGACGCGGCCGGCGACCAGCTCGGCGAACTCCTGAAGCAGGCCGCCGTGTTCGCCCGGGTCAGCCCGGAGCACAAGGCCCGGATCGTCCGGGAGCAACGGCGCACCGGCGTCGACGTCGCGTTCCTCGGCGACGGGGTCAACGACGCGATCGCCCTGCACGCCGCCGACGTCGGCATCTCGGTGGAGTCCGCCGCCGACGTGGCCAAGGACGCAGCCGACGTCCTGCTGCTGGAAAAGGACCTCGACGTGCTGGCCGACGGCGTCATGGAAGGGCGCCGGATCTTCGCCAACACGATGAAGTACGTACTGATGGGCACCTCCAGCAATTTCGAGAACATGTTCAGCGCCGCGGGAGCGTCGCTGTTCCTGTCGTTCCTGCCGATGCTTCCCTCGCAGATCCTGCTCAACAACCTGCTCTATGACTCCAGCCAGCTGGCCATCCCCACCGACAACGTCGATCCCGAGCAGCTCGCCCGCCCCTCCCGCTGGGACGCGGGATTCATCAGGCGGGACAAAGACTTTAGATCTTCCGAACGGGATCGTTATGCCAGTCTGGCATCGCCTTGCTGCAATTCCTGCGTCCGCAGGTGCAGCGGTTGGAACGTGAACTGGGCGTCCGCCTCCTGGAGCCACGTACGCGCCGTCGTGAGCTGCGCCAGGCCATGTCGAAACGTTTCGGCTGGCTCGCGCCCGCCAGCCAGTGGGCGGGCTCTTCATCGGTTCGCGTGATGAGGTTTGCGGTTTCTGGCAGTTTCCGTGACCGGATGGCGGGAGTTAAGTAGGGAGTGAAAGCCAGCCGACATTGGTCCCGCGACCCCCGCCGCGACCATACGGCGGCTACGACGCATCAGGAGCCCCTTGATTATCCTCGGCGTAATCCTGGCTGCGGCGCCCACGGGCCGGAAGAGCGTATACTCGAAGATAGTGCTCCGGACCCCGGCTGCTGCCCACGCGAATATGACGTGGCAGTGCGGTCCGGAGTTTTCGTTTTATGGCCGGTACCCGAGGAGACAGTTATGAGTATTACCGCAGGGATCGTGCCAGGCCGAGCCGCCGACTGCCAGTCCGGCTGGGCGAACCGGTGAACACGGCCACTAGGCCCCAGGATGCCCGGCCGCCGACGGCCGGGCGGCGGGTGATGAGTTCCGGCGTCGGCATCACGCTGATGGCGGTCGGGGCAATCTTGCGGTTCGCCCTGGGAGGCGGTTCCCCGCACGGCCTGAACGTGCACGTAGTGGGCGTCGTCCTGATCCTGGCCGGCATCCTTACCCTGGTGCTGTCGCTGCTGGTGCGGGCTGGCCCGCGAAGGCCGCGCTCACTTGTCCGCCAAGGCCGCGGCGGATACTACAACCTGCCCGGCCCCAACGCGCGGCTGCAGAGGACGAGGCAGGACGCGGCCGAAGACGTCGCGGAGGTCCGAGGGGACGACAGGTTCTACGCTCCGGACGCGCCAGGACGCGAGGAAAACGATCTTTAAAGCGCGTTCCGGACCCTCCCTTCGCACAAAAGCCAGAAGACGACGCGTAATATAAAAGTGTTGCTCCGGACCCCGGCAGATGTACCCGCGATATCCGCGGGGACAGTAGCAGGGGCCGGAGTTTTTATATGTGCAGACGGGCTGACGCCGGCAAAACGTCACAGCTGAAGCAGGATGAGAACTCCGGGGAACCTTCCGTTCTAGATATATGCAACCAGATTGAAGGCAGGACACCATGAGTATCTCCAAGAAGATCGCGCATAAGGCCGAAGCGGTCAAGGGCGGCGCCAAGAGGATGATCGGCCGCATTACCGGCAGCCGGCGCCTGCGTGCCGAAGGCCGGGCCGACAAGGCCAAGGGCAACCTCAAGCAGGCCGGAGCGAAGATCAAGGATGCGGCCGGGCCCTGACCCACCCGCTCGCCCGTACTCCCGCTAGGCGCCATCACGCGCGCCCCGATCGTCGCAGTAAACGGAGCTACCGATGCCAGCTAATGCCCGCGGTGACGAGGAACGGCAGACGTCAGGGCACGAACACCCCAACGGGCCCCGCATCGTAGCGGGGATCGACGGCTCGGCCTCGTCCATGAGTGCTCTGCGCTGGGCGATCCGGCAGGCCGTGCTCACCGGCGCGGCGGTGGACGCCGTGATCGCCTGGCACTACCCGGTCGCCGTCGGCGGCTACGGATGGGCACCTGACCGCGGCTCACGGCGGCAGCCAGGAGGCTCGGTCACCCCGGAACAGCAGCTGCGCTGCTCAGTGCCGATAGCGTGGACGGGTTCCTGGTCGGCCGCGCGAGCCTGGACGCCGGGCAGTTCGCCGCCATTGTGCTCGCCGGCGCCTGATCCTCATGGCGCCCGCACGCGGCGGCCGGCAACGGGAGGGAGGGGCTGATGGCCGGCGACAGTGATGTGGGCGCCGCCGACGCGTTTGTGTTCTTCGGCGCGACGGGCGATCTCGCTTACAAGATGATCTTCCCCGCCCTCTACCAGATGGTTAAGCGGGGAACGCTGGCCGTTCCCGTGGTGGGGGTCGCGGGGTCGGGATGGGATCTTCCGCGGCTTCGGGACCACGCGCGGGACAGCATCGCGCAGGCCGGCGTCGGCACCGTCGACGGCGACGCTCTGGACCGGCTGCTGTCGCTCATGGAGTATGTCGATGGTGACTACGGCGACCCTGGCACGTTCAAGGCGCTGCGGCGTGTACTCGGCGGTGCTCGCCGTCCGGTGCATTACCTGGCTATTCCGCCCTCGCTGTTCGCGACCGTGATCGAGGGGCTCCGTGGCGAAGGACTGGCCCGTGGCGCGCGCGTCGTCGTCGAGAAGCCATTCGGGCGCGATCTCGCCTCGGCGCGGCAACTCAACAGCGTCCTGCGGACAGCGTTCCCGGAGGCCGCGATCTTCCGTATCGACCACTTCCTCGGCCGGGAGGAGATCATGAACCTCCTTTACTTCCGTTTCGCCAACTCCTTCCTCGAGCCGATCTGGAACCGGAACTACGTCGCCAGCGTCCAGGTCACCCTGGCCGAGCAATTCGGGGTGCAGGGGCGCGGTGCCTTCTACGAGACCGC
>Ga0070679_100007291_pt1 | contig 10328 bp, 8 predicted proteins | sample KBSC63BmetaG_FD_65652 | JGI IMG/M metagenome (GOLD analysis project Ga0070679, IMG submission 65652) | Corn rhizosphere microbial communities from Kellogg Biological Station, Michigan, USA - KBS C6-3B metaG | ecosystem: Host-associated > Plants > Roots > Rhizosphere | place: USA: Michigan... | reverse complement strand
CAGCGCCCGCGGACACTGAAGTGGCACGAGGAGACGCTCGCAGCGAACGGCCGTCGTCGCCGGACAGCCCGGCGATCCGGCTGCTGGATGCGCTGCGCGCGGGTGACGACGTCGGGGTCGTGGCCGTGTGCGGCGACGCCACGTTGGTCTCGGCGGAGAACATGTCCTGGTCGTGCCGCGGGCGCGACGAGATCCAGCAGATGCTCGCACAGACCCGGCGCCGCTTCCCGGCGCTGACGTTCGAGTCCCGCACCCGGCACATCGGGTTCGGCCTGGTGATCGACGAGGCACGGGTCCAGGACGACAGCGTCCAGGCCGCCGCGGAGCCGGAACCCGAGCCGGAGCGCGTGGTCGACCCCAACGTGCACCCGATGTGGGAGGAGCCGGTCACCGAGCAACGCAACGTGGCGTCGGTGTGGCACACGGGTGGGCCCGTGGACGGCCCGCCCATCCCGCTCGACATGCCGGTGCGGGTCACCGTGCGCCACGACGACCTGCAGGTCCACGAGGTGGTGCTGAGCTTCCCGGCGGCCCTGCTCAAGCGCGCGATGGGGATGCCGGTCGACCCGCTCGAGATCTCGCTGAGCGAGGTGCAGTCGGCGTTCATCGCCCCGGTCGGCGCGGGGTTCACGAGCTACGAGCTGGCACGCCCCGAGCTCAAGGTGGCCCCGCCCCCGCCCGCCGAGCCCGAGCCGGCCTTCGTCGACGACGAGCCGCCGCACCGCCGGCGGCGCCTCCTCCTCCCGCTGCTCCTCGCTCTGGTGGCCGTCATCGCGGCCGGTGGCTGGTGGGCGGTCCAGGGCCGCGACACCTCGAGCACGGCCGGACCGTCACAACCGACGGGCTCTACCGCGCCGACCCCGTCGGCCTCTCCGTCGCACTCGGCCTCGGCCAACGGGTCGCCCAGTGCCTCGACCAGCAAGACGCCCAAGGTGACCCAGGCGCAGCCGTCCAACGTCCCCTCGCACAAGCCGAACATCACCCTCAGGTCCGACCTGGCGTTCGGCTTCAACAGCGCGAAGCTCTCCGCTGAGGCCAAGCAGCGGATCGCCCAGGTGGCCCAGCAGGTGCGCGACAACAACCTGACCGGCGTGATCTTCGTCGACGGCTACACCGACAACCTGGGCTCGAACGCCTACGGCATGGTGCTGTCCCAGGACCGCGCCAACGCCGTGTCGAACTACCTGGGGTCCCAGCTCGCGGGGGTCAGCGGCATCTCCATCACCTCCACCGGGCACGGGGAGGCCAACCCGATCGCCGACAACTCCACCGAGGCCGGGCGGGTCGCCAACCGCCGGGTGACGATCACGCTGCCCAAGCCCTGACCGGCCGGTCGGCGCCACGTCGGCGGGGACTGTCGATGGGCTCGTAGGTTGTCCTCATGCCCCCGCTGCTGCGCGTCGCGTTCGTCACCGGCACGACGCCCGACAAATGGGCGCGGGCCTGGCGCGACCAGCGGCGTGGCCGGCTCGAGCTCGTGCCGGTCACGGAGGCCGATCAGGAGGCCGTCGTACGTCGCGGCGAGGTCGACATGGCGTTCGTCCGGTTGCCTCTCGACACCGACGACCTCCACGTCGTCCGTCTCTACGACGAGGTACCTGTCGTCGTGGCCGGACGCGACCACCTGGTGGCGGCGGCCGACGGGACCGTCACGCTGGACGACCTCGACGAGGAGCAGCTGGTGCTGCCGCATCGTTCCGGCTGGCGCCCCAGCGCCGAGCAGCTCGACTGGCCGCCGATGACCGAGCAGGAGGCCATCGAGACCGTGGCAGCCGGCACCGGGGTCGCGCTGGTCCCGATGTCCGTGGCCCACCTGCACCACCGCAGGGACGTGGTCCATCGCGAGGTCGCCGACCTGGCGCCGACCACCGTCGCACTGGTGTGGTTGCGCGAGCGCGACGACGAGACGACACAGGCGTTCGTGGGCGTCGTGCGGGGTCGCACCGCCCACAGCTCTCGCTAGGCTCGCGCCATGCCAGCGCTCGTCGCCTCGGCTCCCGGCCGGGTGAACCTGATCGGCGAGCACACCGACTACAACGACGGGCTCTGCCTGCCGCTCGCGCTGCCCCAGCGCACCACGGTCTCCCTGACGCCCCGCACGGACGAGAGGCTCAGCCTGTCCAGCGCCCAGGAGGACGGCCGCTGGGAAGGGCGCGTCGAGGACCGGCCCGACGGCTGGGCGGCGTACGTCGCCGGCGTGGTGCAGGCACTGCGCGACGACGGTCACGAGGTTCCCGGCTTCGACGCCTCGATCGACTCGGACGTGCCGCTCGGTGCGGGCCTGTCCAGCTCGGCCGCGCTCGAGTGCTCCGTGGCCACCGGGATCGCCGGGCTGCTGTCCCTCGACCTCGACGACCGGGAGGTACGGCGCGGCCTCGCCCGCGCCTGCATCCGGGCCGAGAACGACTACGTCGGCGCGCCCACCGGCGGCATGGACCAGACCGTGGCCATGCTGGCCGAGCCCGGCCACGCCCTCCTGCTCGACTTCTCCGACGGGAGCGCGACCCCGGTCGAGCTCCCCCTGGGCGACGCGGGCCTGGTCCTCCTGGTCATCGACACCCGGGTCAGCCACGCCCTGACCGACGGCGGCTACGGCAACCGGCGCGCCGAGTGCGCCGCGGCGGCTGACGCCCTCGGTGTGCGGACGCTGCGCGAGGCCGACCTCGCGCAGGTGGAGCAGCTCACCGGCGACGTGCTGCTGCGGCGGGCCCGACACGTCGTCACCGAGAACCACCGGGTCCTGTCCGCCGTCGGCGCCCTGGCCGACCGGAGCTGGGAGACCCTCGGGACCGTGCTGGACTCTTCCCACGCCTCGATGCGCGACGACTTCGAGATCTCGTGCGACGAGCTCGACCTGGCCGTCGCGGCCGCGCGTGAAACCGGCGCGCTCGGTGCGCGGATGACCGGAGGTGGCTTCGGTGGTTCCGCGGTGGCCCTGGTCCCGTCGGCCGACGTGGGCGCCGTACGCCGGACCGTGACCGGCGCCTTCGAGGCGGCCGGCTTCCGCGAGCCGGCGTACCTCGTGGCCACGCCGGGCGGCTCGGCACGCGTCGAGGACTAGGCGGTCCGCCGACGCCACCCGGGGGGCCTCGGCGCGGAGCTCGCTGAGTGCACGCGACCATCGCCGCCCCTCCAGGTCGAGTGTGCGTACTCAGCCGGGACCGGGTATCCGGACGGATCCGTCCGCCACCGCCGAAGGCGACGCTGCTGCCATGACGACTCAGAGTGACACCACCGCCAAGAACACCAACGCCTTCTACCTGCAGGCGGCCGTCTCGTTCGGCCTGGCCCTGTTCACCATGATGGCCGCCATCTACTACCTGCCTGCCGACCCGTGGGTGAAGGCCTTCCTCGCCATCGGCACCCTCTTCCTCACCACGTCGTGCTTCACCCTGGCCAAGTGCGTCCGCGACGCCCAGGAGGACCAGATCGTCTTCCGCCGGCTCGACCAGGCCCGTCTCGAGCGTGCCCTCGCCACCCACGACCCCTTCAAGAACGCCGGCTGAACCATCCGCCGCAGGCCTCCTGCGACAATCTCCGATCGTGGACCTGCCCGATCCCGCACTCGTCGTCCTCGTGGGCGCTGCGGGATCGGGCAAGTCCACGTGGGCCCGCGAACGCTACCGCCGCGCCGAGGTCGTCTCCTCCGACGACCTGCGCGGCATCGTCGGCTCCGGGCCGGCCGACCTGGACGCGTCCTCCGACGCCTTCGACCTCCTCGAACGGATCGTGTCCGCCCGCCTCACGCGTCGCCTGACCACCGTCGTCGACACCCTCGGCTTCGACGCCGAGCGCCGCCTCGCCTGGCGCGACGCCGCCCGGGCCGCCGGTCTCCCGGCGGTGGTCGTCGTGATCGAGACTCCCGGCGAGGAGTGCCGTCGCCGCAACGCCCTCCGCGACCGCCCGGTTCCCGCCCGGGCGCTGGCCGAGCAGGTCCGCCGTGCGGCCGTCGCCCGGGACCTCGTCCCGGGCGAGGGATGGGACCGGGTCGAGGTCGTGTCCGGGGTGCCCGAGGGTCGCGGTTCGGCACCAGACCGCCAGCACGTGCACGGAAGTCAGGCAGTTCTTGACCGATCGGCGCCCCTTCGGGGATCCGACGGGCCACGGGTGGTGCTGCAGCTGTCACGGTTCCCGTGGGGCGAGGACCCCGGGGGCTGGCTGCGCCAGATGGCGCTGGCCGCGGACGAGGCGGGTTTCGCCGGGATCTCGCTGATGGACCATCTCATCCAGATCCCCCAGGTCGACTCCGCCTGGAAGCCGATCCCGGAGCCGTGGGTGACGCTCGGCCTCGTGGCCGGCCTGGACACCGGCCTGTCCCTCGGCACCCTGTGCACCCCGGTCACGTTCCGCCCCGCGGGAGTGACGGCGAAGGCCGCCGCGACGCTCGACGTGCTCTCCGGAGGGCGGGCGTTCCTCGGCGTCGGCGCCGGGTGGTGGGAGCGCGAGCACGCGGCGTACGGCGTGGCCTTCCCCACCGCCTCCCGGCGGCTCGACCTGCTGGAGTCCACGATCGAGACCTGCCGGGCGATCTGGGCACCCGGCACGAGGGCGTACGCCGGCGGGCAGGTAGCGCTTCCCGAGACCACGTCGTACCCCAGGCCGGCCCACGACATCCCGGTGATCGTCGGGGGCAACGGCGAGCAGCGGACCCTCGACATCGCTGCCCGGCTGGGAGACGCCTGCAACCTCCCCAGCGACGTCGACGTGCTCACCCACAAGCTCGCGGTGCTCGACGGTCACCTCGCGGCGGCGGGCCGTACCCGCGACGACGTGGCCGTCACCGTGCTGGACCTCCCGATCGTCGGTCGCGACCGCGACGACGTGTGGCACCGGGTGGAGCGGCTGCGGGGGCGAACGGCCGCGGCGGCGTTCGCCCGACGTACGCACGCCGGCACCGCCGTCGAGCACCACCAGCGGTATGCCGCCCTGCACGAGCTCGGCGTGAGCACCGTCTTCGTCGGGGTCCGTGGGCTGGACACCCCGGACGAGGTGAGCGAGCTCGCCCCCCTCAACGTCTGACGGTCAGGCCGCCGTCCCCACTCATCTCATCTCAACTCCGCGCTCGAGAGGCCGAGGACCCGTCGGGCCACGATCAGCTGCTGGATCTGCTGGGTGCCCTCGAAGATGTCCAGGATCTTCGAGTCGCGGGCCCACTTCTCCAGCAGCTCGCCCTCGCTGTAGCCGACCGAGCCGCACAGCTCGACGCACGACAAGGTGACGTCGGAGGCCATCCGGCCGGCCTTCGCCTTGGCCATGGACGCCTCCATCGCGTTGGCCCGGGCGTTGTCGGCCATCCAGGCCGCCTGGAGCATGAGCAGGCGTGCCGCCTCCCAGTCGGCCTCCATCTGGAGGAACTTCGCCGCGGCCGCGCTCTGGGCGAGGGCCGGACGGTCGTAGTCGACCTCGACACCCGCCTGCGCCAGCAGGTCGCGGGTCAGGTCGAGGGCCGCCTGGGCGCACCCGACGGCCATCGAGGCGACCAAGGGACGGGTGTTGTCGAACGTCGCCATGGCTCCGGCGAAGCCCTTGGCCGCGTCGACGGAGTCGACCTCGGGCGAGCCGAGCAGGTTCGCGGCGGGCACCCGGCAGTCCTCGAAGCGGATCGTGGCCGTGTCGGAGGCCCTGATCCCGAGCTTGCTCTCCAGCCGCTCGACCGTCATCCCGGGTGTGCCCTTCGGCACCACGAACGACTTGATCGCCGCGCGCCCCTGCTCCCTGTCGAGGGTCGCCCACACCACGACCGCCTCGGAGCGCTCGCCGGAGGTGACGAAGATCTTCTCGCCGTTGAGCACGTACTCCTCACCGTCGAGGACCGCCGTCGTACGGATGTTCGCCGAGTCGGAGCCGGTGTCGGGCTCGGTGATCGCCATCGAGGCCCACAGCCGCCCGAAGCGCTCCTGCTGCTCCGCGTCGGCCACGGAGGCGATCGCGGAGTTGCCGAGCCCCTGCCGCGGCAGCGACAGCAGCAGGCCGACGTCGCCCCAGCACATCTCGGCGATGCTGAGCACCGAGGCGAGGTTGGTGCCGTTGCGCACCCGGCCTTCGTCGGCCGCGGCCCCCGTGTCGTCGCGCTTGACCCCCCGCGCTCCGGCGCCCGAGCTCGCCCCGGACTCCGAGAGCCCGTCGATCATCGAGGCGAGGAGGTCGAGCTCATGGGGGTACTCGTGCTCGGCGCGGTCGTAGGTGCGACTGATCGGCCGCAGCATGTTCATCGCGACCTGGTGCGCCTGGTCGCGCAGGGGGCGCAGCTTCTTCGGGTCGTCGAGTGAGATCGCCATCAGATCAGCACCCCGCCTTCCATGATCGAGATCGCCCGCAGGTCGCGGTACCACCGCTCCACGGGGTGCTCCTTGACGAAGCCGTGTCCGCCGAGGAGCTGGACGCCGTCGAGCCCGATCTTCATGCCCTTGTCGGCGCAGAGCTTGCGCGCCAGGGCCACGTCGCGCGACACGTCCCGGCCCGCAGCGGCCCGTGCCGCGGCCTTCCAGGTCAGCAGCCTCATCGCCTGCAGCTCGATCGCGATGTCGGCGACCATGAAGGCCACCGACTGGCGGTGGGCGATCGGCTCGCCGAACGCCTGCCGCTGCTTGACGTACGGCGTCACGTAGTCGAGCACGGCCTGGCCCACGCCCACCGACAGGGCGCACCAGGCGAGCCGCGACAGCCGCACGCACTCGGCGTACGTCGTGCCGTCGTGCTCGCCGAGCACGTTGGCCGCGGGCACCCGGACCCTCTCGAGGGTGAGCGTGCACAGGGACGCGGCCCGGACTCCCATGGCCGGGTCGGCCTCGACGCCGAGGCCGTCGGCGCCGGATTCGACGAGCACCAGCACGTTGCGGTCGTCCAGGCGGGCGCCGACCACGAAGAGCTCTGCCTCGGACGCGCGCGGCACCATCGACTTCACGCCGTCCAGGACGAGCTCGTCGCCCTCGTGCCGGGCGGTGGTCGTCGGGTCGAGGGCGTCGAACAGCGGGCGGGGCTCGGTCAGTGCCAGCGCGGCCGGGAGTGCGTCGCCGCCGGTGAACGCCGGCAGGTACGTCTGCTGCTGCTCGTCGGTGCCCCAGGTCGAGATGGCCGTCGCCACGGCGCCGGGCGCCAGCACGGCGACGGCGAGACCGAGATCGCCCCGCGCCAGCGCCTCGGCCACCAGCGCTCCGGCCACGACCGAGCGCTCCTCGGAGATGCCCCCGAGGGACTCGGGCACGCCGAGCAGCGCCAGCCCCACCTCGTCGGCGGCCCGCAGCACCTCGGCCGGCGCCGCACAGGCGGCGTCCGCGTCCGCCGCGGCCGGCCGCACGACCTCCGTCGCGAGCTCGGTCACCACGTCGACCAGCATCTGCTCGTCATCGGTGGGGGTCAGGTCGAAGACGCCGCCCGGGGACGTCGCGGTGGCCCGGCGACCGGCTCGGCCGCGGGCCCCGGCACGCGCGAACACCCGCCCGGCCGTCGTGGCGGTCCGGAACCCGCCGCGCGTCACGGCGAACACGGTCTGCTCGGCCTGCCGGCGCAGCCCGACGCGGTCGAGGAGCTCGCTCCGGGCGAGCCGGTTCAGGACGGCCAGGGTGTAGCCGATCGGATCGCGCGTCTCGTCACGGGCGATGCCGTGGCGTCCTCCGGGCCGCAGGTGGTTCAGCAGCATCATGGGGCCAAATGTAACTCGGAGTTACATTTCGGTGCCATGGCCCCGCGGGTGCTCCCGGTCACAGGGTGATCCCTAGGATCCGTGCATGCCGCTCGACCGACCCGCGCCCACCCACGAGCCGTACGGCCCGCTCCCCGTTGGAGGCACGGTGCGGCCGGTCGTGCGCTGGGGCACGCCCGTGATGCACCGCCGACAGGCCGAGGTCACGGCGTACGACGACGGGCTGCGGGCGCTGGTCGCCGACCTGGTGGCGACGATGTACGCCGCCGACGGCGTCGGCCTGGCCGCGTGCCAGATCGGGGTCGACCTGCGGGTCTTCTGCTTCGACTGCCGCGACGCCGACGGCAACCGGATCGTGGGCGTCGTCTGCAACCCGGAGGTGGTGCTTCCGGAGGGCCGCGACCGGGTGCTCGACGAGGACGACGAGGGCTGTCTCTCCCTGCCGGGCGGCTACGTCCCGCTCGCGCGGCCCGATCGCGCCACGGTGCACGGCACGGGAGTCGACGGCGCACCGGTCACCTTCTCCGGGGAAGGGATGCTCGCCCGCTGCCTGCAGCACGAGACCGACCACACGCTCGGCACCGTCTTCGGCGACCGTCTCTCGACCCGCTGGCGCAAGAAGCTCCAGAAGGCCCACGAGAAGGTCGCGGACCGCTACCCCGACGACTGGCCGCTCTCCTCGATCACCGAGTGAGGGAGCGCCGGGCCGTCACGTAGCACGCCACCGCCGTCGCGGCCGCCACGTTGAGGGAGTCGATGCCCTCGCGCATCGGGATGACCGCGCGCCGGTCGGCGGCCTGCTCCCAGCGTGTCGAGAGCCCGTGACCTTCGGAGCCGAGCACGAGCGCGACACGGTCGAGCCCGGTCACGGCGTCCTCGATCGGGCCGGACCCCTCGGTCAGGGTCAGCGCGACGGTGGTGAAGCCGCGCACGGTCAGGTCCGGGAGGGCGTCGTACCAGTCGGGGAGGCGCGTCCACGGCGTCGTGAAGACAGCACCCATGCCGACCTTGATCGCGCGACGGTACAGCGGGTCGGCACAGCGCGGCGCCAGGAGCACGGCGTCGAAGCCGAACGCAGCGCCGCAGCGGAAGATCGCGCCGACATTGGTGTGGTCGACGACGTCCTCGAGCACCAGCACGCAACGAGCATCGGCGAGCACCTCGTCGAGCGACGGGAGCGGACGTCGCTCGAGGGACGCCAGCGCACCGCGGTGGACGTGGAACCCGGTGACCTGCTCGGCGAGCGCCTCGCCGAGCACGTAGCAGGGGGCGTCGCTCGCGTCGAGCACGTCCCCCAGGCCGTCGAGCCAGCGCGGGGCCATCAGGAAGGAGCGCGCCGTGAAGCCGGCCTCGACCGCGCGTCGTACGACCTTCTCGCCCTCGGCGAGGAAGAGCCCGTGCTCGGCCTCGAGGTGCGTGCGGAGCTGGACGTCGCGCAGGTCGCGGTAGTCGGCCAGGCGCGGATCGTCGGGGTCGGAGACCTGGGTCAGCTGCGCCACGAGGAGAAGTGTCCCGGATGCGCGACGGCCACGACGCCGCCTACGACGATGATCGCCGGGGGGCGTACGGCGTGCCGCCCGAGGTCGGTGGCGAGGTCACCGAGCGTGGAGAGCACCGTCCGCTCTCCCGGCATCGACCCGTCGCACACGACGGCCACCGGGGTGGTGGCCGCACGCCCGGCGGCGACCAGGGTCTCGGCGATGGCGGGGGCGTTCTCCACCGCCATCATCAGCAGGAGCGTGCCCCGCAGGCGCCCGACCGCCTCCCAGTCCACCAGCGACTCGGGGTGACCTGGCGGCACGTGCCCCGAGACCACGGTGAAGTCGTGCGCGACCTGGCGATGGGTGACCGGGATGCCCGCGACGGCCGGCACGGCCAACGGGCTGGAGAGACCCGGGATCACCTGCACCGCGATCCCGGCGTCGCGGCACGCCTCGAGCTCCTCGAACCCGCGACCGAAGACGAAGCTGTCGCCGCCCTTGAATCGCACGACGCGCTGCCCGGCTCGTGCCCGCTCGACCAGGAGCCGGTTGATCTCCTCCTGCCGGGCCGAGCGGCCGCGCGGGAGCTTGGCGACGTCGACGACCTCGGTGGTCGCCGGCAGGTCGCCGAGGAGCTCGCGCGGCGCCAGCCGGTCGGCCACCACGACGTCGGCCTCCATGAGCGCCCGCCGACCGGCCACCGACACCAGGTCCGGGTGGCCCGGTCCACCGCCGACCAGGGTGACGCCGGGGACGGAGGGACGGCGTGCCTCGGCCGCGACGGTCCCCTCGTGCAGCGCGGTGACGATCGCGTCGCGCACGGCCGCCGTACGGCGCGGCTCGCGGCGCCCGAGCACGGCCACGGTGAGGCCGTCGTACCGGCCGCTCGCCGGGGTCCAGGCCGTCGCGCTGGTGCCGTCGTCCGAGCGCACGCAGAAGACGCGTCGTGCCTCGGCGGCACGGCTCACCTGCTCGTTGACGGCGGGGTCGTCGGTGGCGGCGATGACGTACCAGCTCTCGGCGAGGTCGTCGTCGTCGAAGCCTCGCTCCACCCAGCTCACCTCGCCGGCCAGCACCTGCCCCTCGATGGCCGGAGTGATCTCGGGCGACACCACGACGACATCCGCACCCGCCCCGAGCAGGGCCGGGATCCGGCGTTGGGCCACTTGTCCCCCACCGACGACCACCACGCGGCGTCCGGCCAG
>Ga0070679_100007290_pt1 | contig 10329 bp, 7 predicted proteins | sample KBSC63BmetaG_FD_65652 | JGI IMG/M metagenome (GOLD analysis project Ga0070679, IMG submission 65652) | Corn rhizosphere microbial communities from Kellogg Biological Station, Michigan, USA - KBS C6-3B metaG | ecosystem: Host-associated > Plants > Roots > Rhizosphere | place: USA: Michigan... | reverse complement strand
TGGCGATGCTCCGGACCGCGCGCTCGTGAAGATTGCGAAGAGTAAGAAGCCGATCGGCGCGCTGCTGATGGAGCAGGATGTGTTTGCGGGGATTGGGAATATTTTTCGGGCGGAGCTGCTGTATCGGGCGAGGCTGAGTCCGTTTACACCCGGGGCTTCAGTGCCGGTCGAGACGCTGAAGAAGATCTGGAAAGATGCTGGGCCGCTGATGCGGGCGGGAATGGTTGACCGGCGGATTGTGACGACGCTGCCGAAGGATCGGCTGCATAAGAAAGGGCCGGTGTTGAAGGAGGAAACGCACTATGTGTATCGACGGAACGGAAAGCCGTGCTGGGTGTGCGGGACGAAGGTGATGAAGATGGAAGGGTTTGCAGGAAGGAATTTGTTCTGGTGCCCGGTGTGCCAGGCGGAGTAACGTCTCGCGAAAGATTAGGATGGAAAAGACTCAACGTACGGTGAAATAACAACGATGGCAACGACAAAAGAAAAAGACTATTACGGCACGCTTGGTGTAAAGAAGACGGCGACTTCGGACGAGATCCGGAAAGCGTTTCGCAAACTTGCGCGTAAGCATCATCCGGATGTGAACCCTGGGGACAAGAAGTCGGAAGAGAAGTTCAAGGAGATTTCTGAAGCCAACGATGTGCTGAGCGACGACAAGAAGCGGAAGATTTACGACCAGCTTGGCTTCTACTCCGACAACATCGATCCCGCAGCGGCGGAAGCGGCTGCGCGTGGTGGCTACGCCGGTGGAGGTTTCCCGGGAGGACAACGTGCGGGACGCGGTGGCCAGGAAGTCCCGTTTGATTTTGGCGGCTTTGATTTTTCGGGTTTCCAGGGCGGCGGAGGACGGGCAGCACAGCAGGAGAGCGCTGGATTTGGCGGAAGCTTCAAGGATGTTTTCAGCGGCATGTTTGGCGGCGGTGGCCGCCAGGCTCGTGGGCCGCAGCCCGGGACTGATCTTGAGTACCAGGTGCAGGTGGATTTCTGGACTGCGATTCGCGGTGGCGTGACGCGGCTGGAGATTCAGAGGCAGGAACAGTGCCCGACATGCAAGGGCCGTGCGGTGGTGGGCGGCAGCATGGAGTGCCCGGAGTGCCACGGGTCGGGCCAGGTGACGCAGATGGGCGGGCGGATGAAGTTCAACATCCAGTGCCCGCGCTGCGGCGGCTCGGGCAAGGTGCAGAACGCATGCCCGACATGCGATGGCGCCGGTGTGTTGACGCGCAGAGAGCCGCTGGAGTTCCGCATCAAACCTGGCACGCGCGATGGCCAGAGGATTCGGCTGGCAGGCAAAGGCAATGCGGGAACCGAGGGTGCTTCGGCTGGCGACCTTTACCTGATCATCAAGGTTGGGCCGCACAAGCTGTTCCACCGGGTTGGCGATGATATCCACGTGAAGGTGCCGGTGACGGTGATGGAAGCGGCGCTGGGAGCGAAGATCGAAGTACCGACGATCGATGGAGACAACGCCGGCGCGGGGCATACGCAATTGAAGATTCCACCGGGGACACAGACCGGGCAGAAGCTGCGCATGCGCGAGAAGGGTGTCCCAAGCGCAACGCGTGAAGGGCTGCGTGGCGATCAGATCGTCGAAGTGCAGGTCGTGGTACCCAAGGTACAGGACGAGCGGTCGAAGGAGATCTTGAGGGAGTTGCAGAAGTTGAACCCGGAGGACCCGCGGGCGGAGATGCTGGCAGGGGTGTAACCTATTTGCCATGCGAGAGGAATACGACCTCAACGGCGGCGTCAGAGGTACACATGCGGATGCTTATCGGGCCGACTCGCCTACGACCATTCGCGAGGACGATTTTGAGATGAAAGCCGAATATGACTTTTCCAACGGTGTTCGCGGTGCACACACACAACGTTTTCAGCAGTTGAATCTTGTCTCTCTGGACGATGACGTTAAGGTGGCCTTTCCCGATTCTGAAGCGGTGAACACGGCCCTTCGACAGTTAATGAAGTCGTCCATGGAAGCAGAGCAACCGGTGGAGTTTCCGAAGGCGAGCTAAGGGCTGTCGTTTACGGAGATGCTGGCGGGATATAGTCATGGGAAACTTCGCTCTGGGAAATTTGACTTTCGAATGGGATGATCGGAAGGCTGCTGCCAACATTCGCAACCATGGAGTCAACTTTGAGGAGGCTGCAACAGCATTTCTGGATTTCTATGCGGAGATGATTCCAGACCCCGACCATTCGGAGACGGAGGAGAGATTCTTATTGCTAGCTATGTCGACAACCGCGAGATTGTTGGTTGTGGTACATGTGAGACGCGAGTTGAGGTTTAGGATTATTAGTGCCAGACGTGCCGGTGTTAAGGAATCGAGGAGATATGACGCAACCCGCTTCGGAAATAGAAATCGATGACATGCGCGAAGAATACGATTTTTCGAATAGTGTTCGTGCGCCTTATGCCGCGCTCGCCGGGGATGTGCATGTTGTCAGTCTCGACCCCGATGTGAGTGCTGTTTTTCCAGATTCACAATCTGTGAATGTCGCTTTGCGCGTCCTGATCAAAGCTGCCAGAAATGTGGAACAGCCTGAGGAACTTCGTAAGGCCAGCTAATTAGGCGTTGATGAGTATATTGGCGGGTGTTAGCGATGAAGCGCGTCGCTGACATAGCTTTCCATTCTCGCTTCGGAAATGGCGCCGGTCGCGGTGTGGACGACCTTGCCCGATGGCGCGATATAGAAGGTTGTAGGAATGCTGTCGATTGCGCCGATAGCGTTGATCATAGCGCCACTCGTTTGGGCTATAGGATAGGTCACGCCGTGTGACGCTGCGAAGAGAGCGGCTTCGGCGTAGGTGTCGGGGTCCTGGTCGACGCCGATGACGAGCAGGTCGTCGGGGTGCGCAGCCTGGAGCCGCTGAAGCCACGGCGTTTCGGTCTGGCAGGGGCCGCACCACGGCGCCCAGAAATTCAGGACGACAACTTTGCCGAGGAACCTGCGGGGATTGATGGGATTGCCGCTAAGCGTCCTGATATCCAGCGCGTCCACGTTGAGTTGTTTGGGTGCGCGGAAGGTGTTGGAACGAATGTAGAGAAACGAGATCGCAAGCAGGAAAAGAATCCCGGGAAGGCGCATGCCCGAGCCGGCTGCTCGGCGATTTGGCACGAGGGTGCGTTGCTCGTATTGCGGGTCATCCTGTTGCACGCGAACCTCGCCTGCTTCGACTTTACAGGAGCGCGATCGCAGGTTCAGCCGATGGCGAGACCGAAGGTAATAGCCAGTCGTTGACGAGGGCGTTGAGGCGTTGCGTGGTTTCGGGTGCGAGACCGGCGAAGCGGGCGGCGAGCCAGGCCTGGGGGCTGATGGTGATTTCAGCCCGGCCACAGCGGACCGCGCTATAGATGCGGTTCGCGGCGTACGCAGCCGAAACCGAAAGGCCCGGAGTGGTCGCCGCGATGCGGAACCAACGCTGTTCTTTCTCGATGTTGCCGACGAACTGGGCGTGATCTTCCCCACCGGTACGCATCAGGCCCGGGCAGACCGTCGTCACACGGACGCCGGAGCCGCGGACCTCGGCGTGGAGGCCCTCGGAGAATCCAACGAGTGCGAATTTTGCAGCAGAGTATGGCAGCATGTGCGGAACGGCGAGCTTACCGCCAAGCGATGCAATGTTGACGATGCTGGCGCGACGTCCACGGACGGGGAGTTGCGCCATCATGTGCGGCAGCGCGGCGTACGTGGTGTAGAGCGCGGCGAAGAAATTGATCCGCATGGCGCGCTCGAACGCTTCCAGCGGCTGCGCTTCAAGAGGACCGACTTCGATGATGCCGGCGTTGTTGACGAGGATGTCGATGCGGCTGAAGCGGCGCATCGCTTCGAGGACGAGGTGCGCGCAGGCCGCGGGATCGGAGAGGTCTGCGGACACGAGGTGGAAGTCTTCGGGCTGCATGTTTGGATGTTCCGAGAGCAAGCTGTCCTGAGCCTGCTGCAGTTCGGCGTAGTTACGTGCGGCGAGGACCAGGCGTGCGCCTTCGCGGGCGTAGCGGGAAGCAATGGCGTATCCCAGACCGCGAGAGCCTCCGGTGACGATGACGACCGGCCTGGGGAAATGCGTCGGCTTGGCGGGACGCTGACGGAAGGCCTTGATGGCGAAGAAGGCGGCGGCGCCGAGGCCGACGGTGGCGGCCGTTCCGGCGACGGCAACAGTTGTGGCTCCGGCAGCGAGGACGAGGGGGAGGCGGTAGCGACTCATGCTGCTTAGGATGCGCGTCGGCGGGCGGGTGGAGCAAAGAGCGTGATTTGGGCTATGCTGAAGGCGATGGCGACGAAGCGTAAATCCCGTGGGGCGTACATGATCTCGGCGGTGGCGGAGATGTATGAGATCCATCCGCAGACCTTGCGCATGTATGAGCGCGAAGGCCTGCTGCGGCCGTCGCGCTCGGATGGAAATACCCGGCTGTACACAGACGAGGACCTGGAGCGGCTGGAGTTCATCCTGAACCTGGCCCGCGACCTCGGCGTGAACATTGCCGGGATTGCAATCGTTCTGCAGATGCGCGAGCGGATGGAGGAGATGAACCGGCAGATGCAGGGGTTCGTCGATTACGTGCGCACCGAGATGCTGACACGGATGCAGAACACGCAGCAGCCAGCGGCGGGACTGGTGCCGTTTCGGCGGCCGATCAAGGCGGTTTCGAAAGACAAAGGGCGCGGCGAATAGCGGCTGTTGTTTGGGTTTCAGGGCGACGGAATGCCAATGCTGCGATCTCTCCACTACGCCGCAAAGTGCGTGGCTTCGGTCGAGATGACAAAGGTGTGGTGGTTGTTTAGGAAAGCGGTAGGGCTTCGCCCGATACCCCACCCACACGCGTTATAGTGACCCTCTGACTGGACTGACTAAAGTATCCTTGTAAAAGCGTCTTTTAGGCGGCTTCGTTATGGGTGCTTCTGGTTGGTGCGATGAGGTTTGTTGTTCAGAGTTTGTTCTGGGTGGCGGCGGTGGGGTCAGTGACGTCGTCGATCTACTGCGGCATGGTGGTTGTGGCGGCGGTGCGTTTCGGTTTGAGGCGCCGGCGGGAGGCGCGGACGGAGGACTTTTTGCCGTCGGTCAGTATGCTGAAGCCTCTCCATGGGACCGAGCCCGGGATGGAGCGGAACCTTGAAACGTTCTTTGAACAGGATTATCCAGCGCCGTACGAGCTGCTGTTTTGTGCGCGGCAGGAGACCGATGAAGGCCTGATGCTGGCGCGGCGGGTAGGAGCGCGGTATCCGCATGTCGATGCGCGGTTTATCACCTGCGGCGAGCCGATGCCGAAGTTTCATAATGCGAAGGTATACTCGCTGGCCAAGCTCGATTCCGTCGCCAAAAACGACTTGTTCGTGACCAGCGATGCCGATGTCCGCGTGGAGAAACATTATCTGCGGCAGATGGTGCAAACACTGAAGGACCCGCACGTCGGGCTGGCTTCGTGCGTGTATATGGGCACGACCGAGGGCGGATTTTCGGCGCAGCTCGATGCGGTGGGCAAGAGTGTCGAAATGAGTTCGGGTGTGCTGGTGGCGGACATGCTCGAAGGCACCAAGTTTGCGCTGGGCGCGACCATGGCGGTGCGGCGGAAGAGCTTTCAGGACGTCGGCGGGTTCGACGAACTGGGGCAGTTTTATGCGGACGATTTCGTGCTGGGGCATCGGCTGGCGGAGCAGGGTACGGGCGTGCTGCTGGCGTCGCATGTGATCCGCCTGATGGTGCAGGATTCGCCGTTCTGGCTGAGCTTTCGCAACCAACTACGCTGGATGCAGAGCACGCGGCGCTCACGGCCGTGGGGGCATCTCGGGACCGGGCTGACCTTTGCGCTGCCGTTTGGGTTGCTCGGTTTGGCGTGGGGGCTGATGAGCGGGCATCCACTGTTGGGCGTCGTGTGGCTGGCGGCAATGGTGGCGAACCGATGCGTGCAGGCGTTTGCCATTCTGCGGGCGCTGGGGGAGTCGGATTGGCTGCATGGAGTGATGCTGTATCCGCTGCGCGATTTGCTGGGGTGGGTGTTGTGGGTGGGGAGTTACGGTGGGGATAATTTCTACTACCGTGGGAAGATTTACAAACTGAAAGAGGGTGGGAGAGTTGAGGCCCCGGAAACGCCGTAAAAGCAGTGAATAGTAGTTAGTGAATAGAGGATAGTGACAGGCGAAGACCATGAGGCCCGTTCGACGATGAGCGGGCTTTGTTGTTTTCACTACTCACTATTCACTGATTTCACTTGTTGGTGAGGATGGTTTTGCCGCCGGAGGACGCCAGCGGAATGACCTGACCAGAGCGCTGGAGATCGGTGGTGCGTTTGGCTGGATCGTAAGTGAGGAGGAAGACGCGCTGCTGCCCGGACCAAAGCTGGTGGAGGCTGGTTTCATCTTCGAAGATGTGCGGGGCATCGGGCCAGAAGCTGCCGAACCAAGGGCCGTTCACGCGCCCGTTGACCAGATGCACAGGCTGCCCAGTGTAGAACAACAGCGTTGAGCCGGAGGTGAGTTCTCCATCAAGCAGGATGAGGTCGCCGGGCTGGCGGACGCGGTCAATGGCGAGGGCCAGATCTTTTGAGCCAAGGATGGGGTAGAAACGCGCGAGACCGTCGTGGGCCGCCATCAGGACACCACACATGGCGCCAGCGACGACGATGTTGGCGGCGACTGTACGCCCGCGGCGGCGGATTATATGTGAAACAGGGCCCAAGGCTGCCATGCAGATCGCGACCGTCAGCAGAGGACCACGGAAGAAGCCCATCGCGTCAGAGGTGAGGTCGGAGACGTGGCCGAGGGAGAGGTTGTAAAGGTTTGGGTTAGTGGAAAGGACGTGGTTGAGATCGATGCCCGGAGGTGGATGCGGAGCAGCGAAGGCGAAGTAGCCGCAGACGACCGCAACGATGGTGCATTGCGGTACAAGAATACAAGCGGAACAAAAGAGGACTGCCCGGTCAGCTTCACGACGATAACGGTAGATTACAAACATCACAAAGAAGATGACGCAGATTCCCGCGCCTAGATACGAAGCGATACCCAGGAGAATCACTGGAACGGGCAGCGGCTTATTTTCACTTGATCGTGTGGCATCCGCGCTGGCGAGCAATGCTCCAATCATCAGGGCTAGCGCGGGTAATGCGGGGAGGGAATAGTACTCCTGGCGTGCTGAGAAGGTGAAGAAGCCGAGGACTAGTGCGACCCAGAGAAAGAGGGTGAGTGCGGCTTCGGATCTGCTGCGGAGTTGGGAAAAGAATTGGCCCGTGATGGTGGGCAGGAAGGTTGCCCAGGGCATCATCCAGAGGATTGCGAAGAACCAGAAGAGCCAGACCGGCGTCTGGCCGTAGTCATGGGGGATGCGCTTTTGCAGGAAGCGCGCAATGTGCTCGTTGTAGAGGTAAAACCAGGCCCAGCCGGCGCGTGCGGGGAGACCGAGACCGGACGGCATGGCAATGGCCGGGTTGCGGAGCGCGGCGAGGATGTGCCACGGGGCGGCCAGCGCGAGGAAGGCCGCTGTGGCTGCGGGTATCTGGAGTTTGAGGAGGAGCCGTAGTTGCTTCGTGATGGCCAGATAGAGGATGACGAAGCCGATAGGGAAGACGATGCCGATGAATCCCTTGGTGAGGACGCTGAGGGCGAGGACGGCTCCGAAGCCGAGCATGGGTAGCAATGGAGATTTCCGGGGGAGAAAGCTGCCGGCGGTTGAGGTGGGTAAGGGTTCGTGCAGGTCCTTCGGCTGCGGCGCTCGCAAAATGCCGCGATCGCCTTCGCTCAGGATGACGATGTTTTTGTTCGCGCTAATACGGTCGAGGGCGATAAGGAAGAGGTGGATGGCGAGCGTCATCCAGAGGGCGATGAGGATATCGGGGATATAGAAGCGGGTGTACAAGTAGGGGCCGATGGAGGTGGCCATCGCCAGCGCGGCGTAGAGGCCGCCACGATCGGGGTAGCGGGGCGAGGAGATGGTGGCGAACAGCCGGATGCCGAGAGCGTAGACCGCGAAGAGCAGAGCGAGCACACCGAGCGCGAGCGGGATGCGCGCCGCCCAGTCGTGGATGCCAAAGACGCGCATCGAGCCGGCGGCCATCCAGTACATCAGCGGCGGCTTGTCGAAGAAGCGGATGCCGTCGATGGTGGGGGTGACGAAATCGTGGCGCTGCAGCATTTCGCGCGCGATCTGGATGTAGACGGAGTCGACATCGTCAAGCAGGCCGGGGGAAAAGAGGCCTCCGACTTGCAGAACGAGCCACGCGGCGATGAGGCCGGCGATGGAGGCGGCGCTCCAGCGGCGCGTCGAAAAGGCGGGTTGTGAGGGGCCGGGTTGGTGCATGTTGCTGGACATATCGTGCTGTTCTGAAGCGAAGTACGGTTTGCCCTGCAAAGCGGGGCGGTTAGGAAAGAAAGCAGTCGCTCCGCGTCGCGAAGGCTGCCAAGGTTGGTTAGGGTGTTTCGTCTATCGTCGAGCTAAGTGTGTCGTATGTCAACGATGACTTGCTGTAGGCGGTGTCGCGAGCGGTCTGTCGGTAATCAGGAGTTTGCCGGAGGTCTCTTCCAGGATGATCTGGTTTGAGCCTAAGAGGCGGTCGACTTCGTCTCTCTTTTCTAAGGGGACGAAGAGAATTTTACGACGGCCGTGACCCCATTCGGCGAGAAGATCCTCCGGCTTCAGAAAGATTTTCGGCGCGTCGGGGAACGTGCTGCCGAAGTGCATGGAACTGGAGGCGCCGTCCACCAACTCAACCGTCTGGTCGATGTAAAAGGGAATCGAGGAGCCGTAGGATTGGTCGCCGTATAACAAGATGTCGGTGTCGGCGGCGATGAGGCCCTGGGTGTGGAGGGCTTCGATTCTTTCGGCGAAGTCCTGCGAGGAAAGCATCGGGGAGAAGCGGCCGAGCGCGGTGTGGGCGGCGATGAGGAAGACGGCGCTGGTGAGGGCAACTGTGACTGTCGAGGCGAAGTGTGCGCGGCGGTGGCGAAGAATCCATGCTGCGGCAGGGCCGATGGCGAAGGCGATGAGGGCGAGGCTTGCGGGGAGACGCAGTGCCGCGAACGATGGGCCGGTCAGGTCGAAGAAGTGGGACATCGAGAGCGTGTAGTCGCCGACGCCGCGATGGGCGAGCAGGTCACCAATGTCTGGGACGAAAGCCAGGTGGCGGGCGCTCCACAGACCGTAGGCGAGAGCGGCGGAGACGGCGAGACCGATGACGGTGAAGGCAATGTGTCCAGCGAAGATGGTGCGGCGCAGGGTTAGGTCGGTGAAGAAGCGCTCGGAGCGTGCCAGGGCGACACAGGTGAGCATGAGAAGCGGGAGGTAGACCGGGAAGGTGTAGTACTCCTGGTTAGTCGAGAGGGAGAAGAAGATCAGGATGAGCGCGGAATAGATGCTGAGAAGCAGGATGGTGCGACCAGCTATTCCCTCAGGGACTAAAGCCCCTATTCTTTGGCTGTAGATGGACGGGCTGAATCCCGTCCCCTTCAAAGCTTCGGATCCTGTTCCTCCCGCTCCGTTAGTCGATGTGCGCAGGCTCCGCCAACCGAAGATTGCGGCCAGTGGAGCGAACAGGCTCCATGGGAACAACCAGACCAGGTGCAGCGACCAGTACAAGTACCACGGGAGTTTGTTGTAGTCACGGGGAATGCGGCGGCCGAGGAAACGGAGGACGTGCTCGTTGATGAAATAGAACCAGGCGAAGCCGTGGCCGTCGGCCCCTCCGGTGTTGCGGAGCGAAGCGAGGATGTGCCAGGGAGCGGCGATGAGCAGGAAAAGCAGCACTCCGGAGAAGGGACGGAGGCGGCGCCACTGGCCGAAGTTGCCGGTGAGTGCGAGGTAAATCAAGGCCGTGCCGAAGAAGAAGACCAGCGCGATGAGGCCCTTGGTGAGGACGGCGAGGGCCAGGGCTGTCCACATGCTGTAGGGGCTGGCCGACGAGGCAACGGGTCGCGGTGAGACGTTGGAGGCAGGGTCGAGAGCTCGCAGGAACGTGTAGAGGGCGGTGCAAAGGAACAGCGAGAGCAGCGCTTCCGGAATGAAGATGCGGGTGAAGAGGAAGACGCCGGTGCAGGTAAGCGTCGCGAGAGCGGTGTAGAACGCGGTGCGGGCCCCGAAGGCTCGTCCTGCCCACAGGTACCCGAGCGCGGCGAGTGCGAGGACGGCGAGCGCGAGCGGCAGGTGCACGGCGAACGTGTTGAATCCAAACACGCGGAAGCTGAGGGCGACGAGCCAGTAGGGCAGGGGCGGCTTTTCGAGGTAGCGGATGCCGTCGACGTGCAGCGTAACCCAGTCGCCGGTGGTGGCCATGGCGCGGGCGGCCTGGGCGTGGGTGGCGTCAGCGTCGTCGAGTAGCGGCGGAGAGAAAAGCGCGGCGAAGA
>Ga0070679_100007286_pt1 | contig 10330 bp, 9 predicted proteins | sample KBSC63BmetaG_FD_65652 | JGI IMG/M metagenome (GOLD analysis project Ga0070679, IMG submission 65652) | Corn rhizosphere microbial communities from Kellogg Biological Station, Michigan, USA - KBS C6-3B metaG | ecosystem: Host-associated > Plants > Roots > Rhizosphere | place: USA: Michigan... | reverse complement strand
CTCGAGGAGCACGGCATCACCGACAAGGACATCCAGTTCACCGACGAAGTCCTTGGCTTCATTTCCAATCGCTACTCGCGCGAGGCAGGCCTCCGCAACTTCGAGCGCAACATCGCCTCGCTGATGCGCAAGCGCGCGCGCAAGAAAGCAGAGGGTGAAGAGGGCGCGTGGGTCGTCGACAACCAGATGGTGATCGACATCCTCGGCAATCCCACTTACACCATGGAAGACGCCGAGCAGGAGCCGGAGATCGGCGCCGTCACCGGCATGGCCTGGACGGCGACCGGTGGAGACCTGATGGTGATCGAAGCGCTGCGGATGCCCGGCTCCGGTCGGCTCACCGTCACCGGCCAGCTCGGCGACGTGATGCGCGAATCGGTTGATGCGGCGTACTCCTACGTTCGCTCCCGCGCGCACACGCTCGGCGTTGAAGACGTGGAGTTCAAGGAAGTCGATCTGCACGTGCACTTCCCCGCCGGAGCGATTCCCAAGGACGGCCCCAGCGCCGGCGCGGCGGTCACGCTGGCGATCGCGAGCGTGCTGAGCCGGCGGCCGGTGCGCCGCGACATCGCCCTCACCGGCGAGATGACCCTGCGGGGGAAGGTTCTCGAGATCGGTGGCGTCAAGGAAAAGGTCATGGCGGCTTATCGCGCCGGACTCCGCCAGGTAATCTTGCCGAAAGCCAACGAGAAAGACCTGCGCGGAATTCCCGACGAGGTCGTCAACAGCATGACCTTCACCTTTGTCTCGACCATGGACGAGATCGTCCACCTCGCGCTCTTGCCCAAGCCACCCGGCACTCTTGCCGATTCCGCCGAGCCGCACGGCGATGTCCCCGCCAAGAACGCAGTGGGCGACTCGACTACCGCGTCGATCAACCGCGCCGAGCCGGCGGGAGTAGTCACAAAGTAGGGTGAACCTCGAGAATCCCTGGGTTCAGTTCGGCATCCACGTCTTCGTCGGCACGATGGCGGGAGGGCTATCCGACACCGTTGCGGTGTGGATGCTCTTCAACCCGAAGAAGAAACACTGGCTCTTTCAGGGCGCGATTCCAAAGAACCAGGCGCGACTGGCGAAGAGTCTCGGACGCACCGTTGGCGAGAGACTTCTCACACCGGGTGATCTGCAGAAAGAGCTGGCGCGTCCCGAGCTGCTCGCCGCGTTCCAGGCGCGCGTCGAGGACATCATCTCGGCGACGCTCACGTCGCGCGAGCCGCTGATCGACAAAGTCCCCCCCGCCGTCGTCACTGCTCTCGAAGGGGCAATGACATCCTATCTGCCGATTGCGATGACGAAACTGGGCTCGTTCCTCGGCCAGCCCACGACCCGCGTCAAGCTCCGTGACGCACTTCACAGGATGTTCAACCGCTTCGTCGACGATATGCGCTTCCACGAGCGCATCTTCGCCAAGCTGATGATGACAGAGAAGAAGTTCGACACCGTGCTCGACGCAATAGAGACCGATGGCGTCGAACAGGTCGTCGGGCTACTGGAGGAGCCGGAGATCAGGGAAGAGATCTCGAAGGCAATTCACGACGCCATTCTCACCTATCTGCAGAAACCGATCTCCGACATTCTCGGCGATGTCGAAGCCAAGAAGGATCCAGAAGCGCCCAAGCGCCTCGCCGCGCAAGCTGCGCCGGTGATCTGGGAATGGGTTCACGACCAGCTTCCCGAGCTGATTAAGAAGCTCGACGTGCAGGCGATGGTGGAGCGAAAAGTGATGGGCTTCAGCATCGATCGCGTTGAGGAGATTCTGCGCAACGTGATTCAGAACGAGCTGAACCTGATCATCACGACGGGATATGTGCTCGGCGGCCTGATCGGGGTATGTACCTTTGGGCTGCAGAAACTGCTCGGGCTGTAGGGGATGCTGGAGGCTGGGAGTGTGGCGCGGTGCCGAGTTGGGCTTCCTTCGATAGAATTGAGGGTGATGATCATTAATCCAAAGCAGTCATTCGCTCTGACCTTCGCTGCGCTGCTCGCCACCGTTTCGGCGTGCGAGAGTCAGAAGCCGAAGTACGAGGGGCCGTACGGCGCCGAAGTCGCGCAGGCCGTTCCGATGATCGAGAAAGCCGTCGGGCTCAAATTCAAGACCCCGCCCAAGGTCGAAACGCGATCGAAGGAGCAGGTCAGACAGTTCGTCACCAAGCAGTTCACCGACTCGCTGGCCATGCACGACATCGCTGGTCAGGAGGCCGCCTACAAGCTCTTCGGGATGATTCCCGACACCCTCAAGCTGCAGCCGTTCCTCACCAGCTTGCTCGAGGAGCAGATCGTCGGCTTCTACGATCCGAAAACCAAAGTGCTGTACGTGGTGGATGGATCGCCGAAGGACATGGCGGGGATGACCATCACCCACGAGCTCGTACACGCACTCCAGGACCAGTACATCAGCCTCGACTCGCTCCAGAAGATCAAGGACGACAACGACCGGCTCTCGGCCGGCCAGGCAGTCTTCGAGGGGCAGGCCGTCTACGAGCAGATCTCCATCATGCTCGGCGGGTCGAACATCGCGATCAATCTCCCCGGCGGGTGGGACCGAATCAGGGACATGATCCGTGAGAACCAGGCATCCATGCCCGTATTTGCGGGGGCGCCGAAGGTCATTCAGGAGACGCTGATCTTCCCCTACCTGAGCGGCGCCGAGTTTTATCGAAACTACAAAGAGCGGAAACCGGGCTCGGTGATCTACAAGGACATGCCGGTTTCGACCGAGCAGATCATCCATCCCGCGGCCTTCTTTGTGACGCGCGACAATCCGACGAGAGTCACACTAGGGACACTGTCAAACGCGACCAAGGTCTACGAGAACGATCTCGGGGAGTTCGAGACGCGACTGTTTCTCTTTCAGCATTTGAATGACCAGAACGATGCCGTGCGCGGCGCGGCGGGTTGGGATGGCGATCGCTACGCCGTCGTAAACACTCCGCAGGGCCAGGGCATCGTGTGGCTGACCGTGTGGGATTCGGCGGTCGAAGCCGGTGAGTTTTTTCACCTCGCGGGCCAGTCCGTCGAATCGCGCTATTCGACCAAGGCGGCCAGCGGATCGACAGAGCTGGTGAAGAAGTACTCGGCGAGTGGCAGGACACTGCAGCTCTCTACGGTCGAGATCCAGGGAAGGCCTACCGTGGTTTACGTCGACGTCCCCGCGGGCGCCAATCCGAACATCATTAATCCGGCACAGGTCAAGCTCGCTGAGGAGCGGTAGCGCTTCCGCTTCTACAGTCCCGAGATCCGCATGTACCAGGCGATAATCGCATCGCCGTGCATCAGCGCGATAAAACCCGCGGGCGCCAGAAAGACTCCGAACGGCAGCTCGCGTTTGCGCCACGCTCCGCCGGCCTCCAGAGCCAGCTCCGTCTGACCTTTGTCGTCGGCGAATCCGCGAGCAGAAAGAGGATAGACCACCGCCAATAAGACAATGGGTGCCAGCGCTGCCGCGATGAAGATCGTGAGGAGAGATCGCGTCGGCCCGATCGCCGCCCCGATCACCGCCATCAACGTCACGTCTCCGAATCCCATCGCCGGCCGTTTGAGCCATACCTCGCCGAGCCACCCGACAATCGAGATCGCACCGGCACCGACGCACATGCCGAGCACCGCTTCCCACGGCTTGACGAAGGGCTCCCAATCGCCGAGGTAGAGTGCGACCATCGCTGTCGCGAGCATGAAAAACACCCCGAACACGGTAAATCCGTCGGGGATGAGAAAGTGCTTGGCGTCAGTCAACGCGATGCCGAGCAGCACCGTCGCGAAGACGGCAACGCGGAATGCGGTGAATGTCAGCCCGAAATGGAAATAGGTGAACAGCCAGATCAGCGCGACGATCAGCTCGACAACCGGGTACTGTATCGAGATTCGCTCGTGGCAATTGCTGCAGCGACCGCGCAGAATCAGCCAGCTGAGAATCGGAATGTTCTGGGTGGCCTTGATCTGGTTTCCGCATTTCGGGCACCGTGAGCGGGGTTTTACGACCGACAATCCTTCCGGCCAGCGACCGATGCAGACGTTCAGAAATGATCCGATCGCCGCACCGACCGTAAAAACGTAGAGGCCTTCAAGGAATTCGATCATGCCCGGAGCTCGTGGAGAATGATGCCCGCCGCGACTGCGACGTTGAGTGAATCGACGTTGGGCGCGATCCGAAGCGCCACACTCTTTCTTGACTTGGATCGCACCGCTGTCGTCACGCCCGAACCCTCGTTTCCGAGCGCTATCGCGAGCCTCGCCGGAGCGTCGGCGGCCGTCAGTGATTCCCCCGCCGCATCGGCTACCCAGAGCTGGATATTTCGGCGCTCCAGAAAATCGAAAGTCTCCTCGATTCCGGCGTGCAACGCGGGATGCTGGAACTGCGCTCCCATCGAGCTGCGAATCACTTTCGGGTTCCATAGATCGACCGTGCCCGGAAGGGCCACGGTGGCCGTCGCACCAAGCGCTGCCGCGGTTCGCACGATGGTGCCGGCGTTTCCCGGATCCTGAATGCCGTCGAGAAGCAGAAAGCGGCACCCGAGAGCGGTTTCGAGTGTATCAAGTGTGCGCATTGGAATCGCGCCGATTGCCAGGACTCCCTGCGGTGATTCAGTCTCCGCGGCGGATCCGAAATCCTTGTCGGAGATTTCCACCACTTCGACTCCGGAGGAGTCGAGGAGCCGGCGAAGGGTTTCGCCGCGCGGCGCATCGGTCAGCTGCGGCGTCACCAGCGCACCGCGCACGGCGAGGCCGGAGCGTAGAAGCTCTTCGACCGACCGAACACCCTCGGCAACGAACAGCGAGTGTTTCTCTCGTGCCTTTCTGCGCCGCAGATCGCGCGCAAGAGTGAGAATCTTCACGCTCTGGTCGCTGCTGACCTGGCTGGAATGGGTCTTGCCTTTGCGACTCTCGGAACTCTCATCGTTGGAGCACCAATGAAAAGGGCATTAATAGGCGTTGCCATTACCTGCTCCCTCCTCGGTTGCGGAATCTCGCAGCAGCAGGAAGTCCAGATGGGACAGCAATATGCGCAACAGATCAACGCGCAACTACCGATCATTCAGGATCCCGAGCTCAATCGGTACATCAACGTCCTCGGAGATTCGATCGCGCGGCTAACCAAGCGCGCCGATCTCGACTGGCACTTCTTCATCGTCGATGCGGCGGAGGTAAATGCGTTCGCGGTGCCGGGAGGCTTCGTTTACGTCAATCGCGGGCTGATCGAGCGCGCCGATCAGATGGACGAGTTGGCAGGGGTGCTTGGTCACGAGATCGGACACGTCGTCAAGCGGCACACCGTGAAGCAGATGGAGAAGGAACAGGGCGCCAACGTGGGACTTACCCTCGCCTGCATCCTTACCAGCATTTGCAACAGTCAGGTGGCGGGCGCGGCGATCAACATCGCGGGCGGCGCGGTCTTCGCGCGCTTCAGCCGACAGGACGAAGCGGAGGCCGACGATGAGGGCTTCATCAACGTCGTTCGCGCCGGAATCAGTCCGGTTGGGATGGTCACCATGTTCCGCAAGCTGCTCGAGGAACGAAAGAGCCGGCCGGCCGGAGTGGAAGCCTGGTTCCTCACCCACCCCCTCGAAGAGGACCGCATCACTGCAGTCCAGGCGCGGATAAACCAGCTGCCGCCGCCGACGCTCGCGCGGCTCGGTACCGACACCCGCAACTTCCACGCGTTCAAGGCGAGGATTCAGTCACTGCCTCCTTCGCCGCCGCCGCGCCAGCTGCAGTAACGCCAACTACCACTGAGTCGAGAGATGCGCCGCAATGTTTCGCGGCGCATCTTTTGTCATGCGCACTGCATTAAGCATCGCGGGATCGGACTCGGGCGGCGGCGCCGGAATTCAGGCTGACCTAAAAACGTTTCAGCGCTTCGGGGTTTTCGGGACCACCGCCATCACCGCGATCACTGCCCAGAACACCCGTGGGGTGACGAGCTGGGAGGCCGTATCGGCCGAGCTCGTGCGGGCCCAGATCGACGCGGTCGTCGTCGATCTGCCGCCGGCTGCATCGAAGTCGGGGATGCTCGGCAACGCGGCGGTTGCGGCCACGGTGGCTACTGCGATTCGCGATCACTCCCTCCGAAACTTCGTTCTCGATCCGGTCATGGTCGCGACTTCCGGCGATTTGCTCCTCGAGAAAGACGCGATCGAAGTGATTCGAATGCAGCTGATTCCTCTGGCGAGCCTCGTGACCCCAAACCTGCCGGAAGCGGCGCTGCTCAGTGGCGAAGAGATAACTGACGAGGACTCGATGGTTCACGCCGCCGAGATTCTCGTCAACCAGCTGGGCGCCCAGGCGGCACTCGTCAAGGGCGGACATCTCAACTCCGGCGACCGGGTCGTCGACGTCCTGTACGATGGAGATGTTCGTGCTTTCCGCGGCATCAGGCTGGAGACCACGAACACCCACGGCACTGGCTGCACCCTGTCGGCCGCGATCACGGCGCAGCTGGCGAACGGCGAGTCTCTACACGCGGCGGTGCGACGGTCGATCGACTACGTCCACAACGCCATCGCGACCGCTCCCGGCCTGGGCGGCGGTCACGGACCTCTCAACCACCTCGCCGCTGACCGTTAGCCGCTACTTCAGCGCGACCAGCTGCGGCGTGCCGAGCCGGGCAAGGAATTCCGTCACCAGCGACACGAACTGAGCACTCACGCGGTTCGTCGTCTCCAGAACTTCGGCGTGGCTGAGGGCGGCGCCCGTCACTCCCGCAGCAGCGTTGGTGATGCAGCTCACGCCGGCAACCCGCATTCCGAGCGCTCTCGCAACGATGACCTCGGGAACCGTCGACATTCCGACCGCATCGGCGCCAAGCAATCGCAGCATTTTCACCTCGCTCGGCGTCTCATAGGACGGACCCAGCAGTCCGGCATATACGCCCTCACGGAGTGTTATTCCCAGACCCTCGGCGGTCGTGCGCAACAGCCAGCGCAGGCCGGGATTGTAAGCGTCGGTCATGTCGGGAAACCGGACCTCCCCTTTCTGCGCTTCGCCAACCAGTGGGTTGGCACCCATGAGATTGAGATGATCGGAGATCATCATCAGGTCGCCGACGGCGAGCTTGGGCGAGATTCCGCCGGCCGCGTTCGACACGAACAAGTCGTGCGCACCGAGCGCGTGGAAGACTCGCACCGGAAACGCAGCCAGAGCGGCGGGATGGCCCTCGTACATGTGGAAGCGCCCGCTCAGGGCAACGATCTCGCGTCCGCCGAGGGCGCCCATGATCACCGCGCCTTCGTGCCCGGTGACCGTCGGCTCGGGAAACCCCGGAATCTCACGAAACGGAACCCGTACCGCTTCGCCGATTGCTTTGGCAAGCCCACCGAGCCCGGAGCCAAGTATGAGCCCGATCTTCGGCTGCTGGTTTGGTGCGCGCTGCCGAATCGCAGCCGCCGCTTTGACCGCGGCGTCGGTCGAGTACTGGCTCTTCATTCGTCCATTCCGATCAGTTCTTCAATTTTATCCGATGCGTCTTCGATCAGCACCAGTCGGTCCTCCCATGGAAGAAATGCGCTCTCGAATCCGTTAAGCGCAATCCCCGCCAGCTCCTCGACGGTGAAGCCGAGGTGTTCTGCGGCGTAGACATACTCATCGGTGAGGGTCGTCGCGCTCATCAGGCGGTTGTCGGTATTTAAAGTGACGTTCAACCCACGGTCGAAATACTCGCGGACTGGATGCATGGCGTAGGAGTCGGCGACGCGCGTCTGTACGTTGCTCGTCAGGCAGACCTCCAGCGCAATTCGCCGGTCGTTCACGTACTGGGTGAGATCGGGATCCTCGATGAGTCGCGTGCCATGTCCAATGCGGTTCGCGCCGCAGATGTGTACGGCCTCGCGCACGGACTCGGCGCCGTCGCCCTCTCCGGCGTGCACCGTGACCGCGAGGTTGTGCTCCCGCGCGTACCTGAACGCCTCGGCGTGACGCGACGCCGGGTTTCCCTTTTCTCCGCCGGCGAGATCGAACCCAACCACGCCCTCACTCTTGAATTCAACGGCGAGCTGCGCCATCTCGAGCGAGCTCTCGGGGGGAAACTGGCGGAGGCCACAGACTATGAACCGCGCGGTGATCCCGAAGTCGTTCTCGGCTTTGCGAAGTCCACGCAGCGGCGCCTCGACGGCCTGGACGAGCGTCAGGCCCTGGACGACGTTGAGCAAGGGAGCGTTGCGAACCTCGATGTAGCGCACCCCGTCCTCGGCGGCGTCCTCCGCCAGCTCGTAGGCCACTCTCTCCAAAGCCTCCTCGCTCTGCAGCACCGAGATCGTCACGTCGAAGCGACGCAGATAATCCTCGAGGCTTTGCGCATCGTCGACGCGCATGTACTCGGCGAGCTCCTCCGGGGTGTCGCGCGGGAGCTGAACGCGATGCTCGCGCGCCAGATCGATGAGCGTGTCCGGTCGCAGGGAGCCGTCGAGATGGCAGTGCAGCTCCGCCTTGGGAAGCTGGCGAAGCTTGGTCGAGAAAATCGATAGTGGCATTACAGAAAGTTGAGGTCGTTGTCGTCAGCGGGCTGGCGAGCGCGAACGATGCGAAAAATGGCGCCGTTCTGCACGGGCGCATCGTTGCGAGCGGGAATCCCGCGGCTGTCGGTGATCATTCGCTCACCGCTCCGGATAGCGGCTGCCTGTGCCGCGTCCCAGGACTCGATCGCCTGGAGTGCCGTCGCCGCTGCCTCCACTTCGACGGGCTTCCCATTGATATAAATGCGGACCTTCTCGCTCATGGGTTGACCGGCGCTACGCGGAGCTCTGTCGGCGCTGTGATCGGAGATGGCAGCGACTTCAGGTATGCGATCAACGCGTCGAGATCCACAATGTTCAACGGCTTCGCGGAAGTCGCGCGGCCGCCGGCGTTGTAGCCCTCGCCACCGGTGGCGAGAAAGTCGTTGACGACGACTTTGTAGATCCGCGCGTCGTTGAGAGCGCTGCCGTCTGCCATCGTGACGGAGACAATTCTGGCGCCCTTCGGTTTGGACGGATCGTACTTGATAGTGAGCCCGCTGACGTGGTCATCAACGGCCGTCTTGCCGAGCATCGCCTCGAGCAGTCCACGGAGCTGGCCGCCGGTCATCGTCAGCGCGTAGAGCGTGTTTCCAAACGGTTGCAGCTCGAACAGCGAGCCGTAGGTGGCTTCCCCTGCTCGGAGCTCGGTGCGGATGCCGCCGTTGTTCATGATTGCGACGTCGCCCTTCCCCGCCCACCGCTGCGCGTCGGCAATCAGATTGCCGAGCGGATACTGCGGTCCCTGTCGCGGCAGTGTGCCCGGAATGGTCGCGACATGTTGGTTGACCAGCGACGCGACGCTCGCCACCGCTCTGCGCACTATCGAGTCGACCGCCGGTAATGGCTGGAGCGTGTCGTCGGCGATCTCGCGCACCTGATGTCTGATCGCCAGCGCCGCATTCCCGAGCGGGACGTCGAGCACGTCGATGGCGCGCCCGCTCGACCTCGCCTGCACGATCGGAACGCCCTTGACCTCGGCGTTCACCAGCGAATGGGTGTGGCCGCTTACGATTGCATCCACCTTGGTGGTGAGCTTGCGCGCGAAGTCGATGATCTCGCCACCACAATCAGTGGCGCCGTCCCTGCCGCAGAAAGCGCCGGCGTGGGCAATGACCACCACAAGATTGGCGCCGCGCTTCCGCAGTGCCGGGGCGATGCTGTCGACAATGGTAGCGGGATCGTCAAAGCGGAGTCCCACCACGTTGGCAGATCTGGTCGTCGTTGGCGTCGCAACCGTCGAGATCCCGATGATGCCGATCCTCGTCGCGCCACGCCTGACGATGGTGTCGTTGCGAATCCACGGCACGTCACGGCCGTCGGTATATCGGACGTTGGCGCCGAAGATCCCAAATTTTGCCTGTCGCATTCGTGCGCGCAGAGTGTCAGTGCCCCAATCGAATTCGTGATTGCCGAGCGCTGCCGCGGCGTAGCCCATTCTATTGTAGTAGTCGACGACCGGTCGTCCGAACGACAGGTTCGACGCTGGAGTACCCTGGAAGAGGTCGCCACCGTCGAGCAGCAGCGTCTCGCAGCTCGGCGCGCACTCCTTCTTGGCGCGGTCGATCGCTGCGGCGACGTACGCTGCCCCACCGCGGCGCACGCCGTTAGCGTCGGGCCTCGGTTCCAGCGCGCCGTGAAAGTCGTTGGTCGCAATGATGCGCAGGACGCGGGTGCCCGCCGGGAAAGCGACTGTCGCAGCAGTTTGCACTCTATCCGGGACCGGTGCCGTATCGATTCGCGCGGGTGTGGGAGTGATTCCTCCGCCGACCGCTCCCGATCCGCGCACCAGCCTCCAGTTCGGCACGAAGTAATCGGATTGTCGCAGCGTACCCCGCGCTTTGACT
>Ga0070679_100007282_pt1 | contig 10332 bp, 7 predicted proteins | sample KBSC63BmetaG_FD_65652 | JGI IMG/M metagenome (GOLD analysis project Ga0070679, IMG submission 65652) | Corn rhizosphere microbial communities from Kellogg Biological Station, Michigan, USA - KBS C6-3B metaG | ecosystem: Host-associated > Plants > Roots > Rhizosphere | place: USA: Michigan... | reverse complement strand
ATGAACCGGGATCTGCTTCCCATCGCGTGGCTGGCGCACGAAGAGGGCCACGCCCTGGGGACGGCGTCACTCCGTGCCAGCGATCTGCCTGGGCGCGACGATCTCTCTCCCTGGCTGGGCGGGGTTTACGTCGCGCCGCCGTTTCGCGGAAGAGGGGTGGCATCGGCCCTGTGCCGGTTGGTCGAAGAGCGTGCAGCGGCTCTCGGTCACGAACGGTTGTACCTGTTCACGCTGGATCAGCAGAGCCTGTACGCGCGACTCGGCTGGCAGTCGCTCGAACGGGCGGAGTGGCGCGGCCGCACCGCCGACGTGATGTCGAAACGCCTCACCGCGACGGGAGCGCCGCGATGAGGACCCGCGGGAAGCTTGGCGCCGGTGCGCTGGCGATCGTCGGTGTCTGTGCCGTCGGTGCGGCCCTGGGTGCTCGCCAGACGGCTGCAGCGGCTGAAACCGAGCAAAAGCTGCACGACCGTCGTTAACCAGACGCGTGACGGGCTGGTGACGGGGTCTTGCCGCCTCTTGCGCGGATCCGCGATCCGGGATTAGCGTCCGCCCGGGGGGAAGAGCCCGGGGCGCTCGTGTCGCGGGCTGGAGACAACACCGCACAGGATGGAGGACAGTCATGAGGAGATCGAAGTTGTCTGGGGCATTTGCGTGGTCGGGTCTGGTGGCGCTGGCGCTGATCGGCACGGCCGGGTGCGCCGCGCAGAGCGCGGGCGATGAATCGGAGATCGTGGAGACGCAGTCAGGGCTCACGTTCACGGGCCTGACGCTGGTGAACGGCTGGACGAACGCGCCTTTCAGCACGCGCAACGCGGCCAGCGCCCTGAGTTCGGGCATCGTGTACCTGCGCGGCGCCATCGCCACGACGGGCACGAACGCCTTCCCCTTCACGTTGCCAGTCGGCCGGCGGCCCAGCACGTCCGTGTACGTGCCGGTCAACCTGTGCGGCGCGACCAAGGGGCGTCTCTTCATCCCCACCACCGGCGCCGTTCAGGTGGTCGCCGAGAATGGCACGTTCTCCAACGCCCAGTGCTTCACCTCGCTGGAGGGCGTGTCCTTCGCCGTGTCCACCGCCGGGTTCACGCCCCTGACACTGGTGAACGGCTGGACGAACGCGCCGTTCAGCACGCGCAACGCGGCCGTGATCAACATCGGCGATACCATCCACTTCCAGGGGGCGATCGCGTCCGGCAGCAGCGCGATGGCGTTCACGCTGCCCATCGGCTTCGCGCCGTCGACGAACGCGTATCTGCCGCTGGATCTGTGCGACGGGACGAAGGGCCGCATCTTCATCGACATCGGGGGCGCCGCCAGCATCGTCGCCGAGAACGGCACCTTCACGAACGCTCAGTGCTTCACGTCGCTGGAAGGCGTCTCCTACGGTCTCAACCCTGCCAGCGGAAGCGGCTACACCTGTCTGTCGGCCATCAACGGCTGGACCGGCATGCCTTTCAGCACGCGCAACCCGTGCGTGAAGAACGACAATGGCATCATCCGCCTGCTGGGCTCGGTCGCGACCAGCACGGGCGCCACCGGCCCTGTCATCCAGCTGCCCGTCGGCATGCGTCCCCCGACCGACACCTACGTCGAGGCCGATCTCTTCGGCGGCACGCAGGGCCGTGTCCTCATCCAGTCGACCGGCTTCGTCTCCGCGCAGTCCGAAGGCCCCTTCTCGAACGCGCAGGGCTTCACGTCGCTGGAAGGCGTGCTCTTCAGCCTGTAGTCACTCGATCGGGGACGGTCGGGCCGCACCACGCGCGCGGCCCGGCCATCCTCACGTGACCGCCGGGCGCAGGCGTCGGGCTCAGCGAACGCGCCAGCTGGGCCAGCGCGCGCTCAGCTGCGCCTTCATCGCAAGGTCTGGGCGTAAACCTGCGCGCCGCCGTTCGCGGACTGCAGCGCGTACACCACCAGCGCCTGTCCGGCGGGGGTCATGGCCGCCGCCACCGAGACCAGGCTGGCGCCTCCTTGCGCCGACAACAGGGGTAGCGTCGTCTGTTCCCAGATGCCGTCGGCGGCGAAGAAACGAACGGCGCGCACGGGCTGTGGGTCCAGGACGCCGGGTGTGCCGAACACGATCACGGCGTTGCCCGCGCCGTCCATCGCCAGGGCCTGGATGTCGTCGGCGCCCACCGCTTGATCGCCGCCGAAGTAGATGGGGCCTATCTGCGTGCCGTTCGCGATCGCCGTGGCGGCCGAGCGCGGCGTGTACCCCTCGGCGCGTGGCCAGGTGGTCACCACCGTGTTCGTGTCCGCGCTCTGGGCAAACCGGGGCTGCGGGCCGGTGGCCACCTTGTCGTCGACGTGCCGGGCGATGTCCCAGCGACCAGCCGCCAGGTAGGCGTCGAACTCCAGGTCCGCCGGATGGGCCGACGTGTTCGGCACGATCCAGGCGACGAACGGCTGCAGCGAGGGGCCGATCAGCAAGGTCAGCGATCCGTGAGCCGGGTCGTCGCTGCCGGTGCTGGTGGTGTGAACGACGCCGCTCTCGAACGTGCCGTCCGGCAAGTAGCCCTTGTGATAAATCACGCCGCCGCCCAGGCCCGCCACCGAGAAGCCGCCGTTGGGGTGGGCGGCCACGGTGATGCGATAGTAGTCGGTGCCCGCGCTCTGGGGCGTGGTCCAGCCGCCGGCGGCGCTCCAGGTGGCCTGGCCGTACGCCGGCGCGTTCTGGATCCAGACGGCCATCGCCGCGCCGGTCTTGTCCATGGCCAGGTCGGCGGCGCCATCGCCGGCGACGGCGCCGCTGACGTCGGTGACCGCTGTCCATGCGGCCCCCTGCACCGACGCGCTGGCGCGGACGTGACGCGCGTCCGTCGAGACCAGCATGGCGTCACCGGTGCTCGACCACGCCAGGCGCAGCGTCGAGCCCCAGCCAGTGCCTGTGTCCTCGATCGAGCTCCAGCTTGTTCCTGCGAGGCGCCGCGCCCGCACGCGCGCCGGGCTGGCGTCGCCCCAGGCGACCAGACCCGCGCCGCCGGCGGCCAGCGCCACCTGGACCGGCCCGACCGCGCACGCGGTGCCGTCGTCGATGCGCACCGGCGCCGACCAGGCGCGCCCTAGCCGATCGGCCGCGCAGGTCGTGCCGGGACAGGGCAACGTATCGTTCGCGAAGTTGGTCGCCGCGCCGGCCGCGCAGGTGGCAGGTGCGCCGCCCGCGCCACCCGCGCTTCCACCCGCCGCGGTCGAGCCGGCGAAGCCGGCCGCGCCGCCACCGCCGTTTCTTCCTCCCTGGGCTCCCTGGCCGCCGTGACCGCCCATCGCCGCAACCGAGCCGGCGTGGCCGCCCCCGCCTCCCGCCGCCACACCGTCGCCACCGCCGGCGCCGCCGCGCGCGCCGCGACCAGCGCCGCCCCCGATTCCGCCGCCGCCGCCGGCCCGTCCGCCCTCGCCTGCCTGACCGGTCATGCCCCCGGTCAGGCCACCCGTGCCCGCCGGTCGGCCAGCGGCGCCAGCGACGCCACCGCCCGGCCCGCCGCCGGTCGCCTGGCCGACGCTACCGCCTTGACCGTGACCGCCGCCACTCACCGCACCGCCGCTTCCTCCGCCGCCGCTTCCCCGCCCGCCCCCACACCCGCCGGCCAGCGCGCACACGAATGCCAGCAAACGCACCGCGCCCCCACGCCACCTGCCCGTCATGACCACATTGTCACGCACGGGCGCCCCGTCGGTCCACTGACGTGAGCCAGGAGCCTCGCCAGGTGAAAGAATCCTTCACCCGCCCCTGAAAGGATCTTTCAGACCTGGCGGGGCGGCGACGACGGGCGGGCCGCGATCCGCGCCCTTCGGCCCGATACCGCGGGGCACGGGACTTGCGTCTTGGGCGTCACTCCGGCGCCTCCGCGCCGGTCAGAGGCCCCCCCGATGCTGGACAAGTTGATCGATTTCGCGGTGCAACGCCGCGTGCTGACCCTGGTGCTGACCGTCGCCTTCGCCATCTTCGGCGTGATGACGTTCAACAAGCTGAAGATCGAAGCGTTCCCGGACGTCACGAACGTCCAGGTCATGGTCATCAGTCTGTTTCCCGGACAGGCCGCCGAGGAGATCGAGAAGCGGGTGACCATCCCGGTCGAGCGCGCGCTGAACGGCGTTCCCCGCGTCCTGATCCAGCGGTCCATCACCTCGTTCGGCCTGTCGCAGGTGGTGCTGACGTTCGAGGACGACGTCGACATCTACTGGGCACGCCAGCAGGTGGCCGAGCGCCTGCCCGAGGCCGAGGTACCCGAGGGGGTCGAGCCGCACCTGGGCCCGAACGACACGCCTGTCGGCCAGATCTACCAGTACACGCTGGAGAGCGATCACCACTCGCCGAGCGAGCTGCGCAGCTGGCAGGACTGGGTGGTCGAGAAGACGCTGATGCGCACGCCCGGCGTGGCGGACGTGGTCAGCTTCGGTGGCTTCCAGAAGGAGTACCACGTCCTTTGCGACATGAACCGCCTGCGCAACAACGACCTGACGCTGAAAGATCTGATGGACGCCGTCGCGTCGTCGAACGCCGCCACCTCGGGTGGCTACATCAGAAGCGGTGAGTCCGAATTCGTCATCCGCGGCCGCGGCTACCTGAAGTCGACGAAGGACATCGAGAACACGGTGGTGCGCGTGACGAACGGCGCGCCCATCCTGATCCGCAACGTCGCGCAGGTGGTCGAGTCGTACACGCCGCGCCGGGGCGCGGTGGCGCGCGGGGGCGCCATCGATTCCATCGAGGGCACGGTGCTGCTGCGCCGGGGCGAGAACCCCAAGGAGGTGCTGGACGCCCTGCACACGTCCATCGAGCGGGTGAACAAGGACGTGCTGCCGAAGGGGATGAGGATCGTCCCCTTCTACGACCGCACCCGCCTGGTCGACACCACGCTGCACACGGTGTCGCACAACATGCTGGAGGGCGTGGCCCTGGTCAGCCTGGTGCTGTGGCTGTTCCTGCGCGCCATCTCGGGGTCTATCGCCGTCGCCATCACCATGCCGCTCGCGCTGCTGGCGGCCTTCGTGGGCCTGTACTACGCGGGTGTGCCGGCGAACCTGCTGTCGATGGGCGCGGTCGACTTCGGCATCTTGCTGGACGGTGCCGTCATCCTGGTCGAGAACGCCTACCGCCACCTGGCCGAGGAGCAACCGCCGCCGGAGCGGGTGCCCCACGTGGTCGCCCACGCCGCCAAGGAGGTCGTCCGGCCCACGCTGTTCTCGATGTCGATCATCGCGGCGGCGATGATGCCCATCTTCACGCTGGAGCGGGTGGAGGGGCGCATCTTCCGCCCCGTGGCGCTGACGTACGCCTTCGCGCTGCTGGGCGCGCTGTTCTTCACCATGACGGCGGTGCCGGCGCTGACCACCGTGTTGCTGAAGAACCGCCGCGTCGAGGAGAAGGATCCCAAATTCCTGATCTTCCTTCGCACGCACTATCTGTCGGCGCTGCGGGTGGCGCTGAAGTACCCGGTGGCGCCGCCGCTGGTGGGCCTGGCGGTGCTGGCGGTGGCCGTCTTCCTGGTGCCCCGGCTGGGCGCCGAGTTCCTGCCCCAGATGAACGAGGGCGACATTCACGTGACGGTGACCATGCCCAGCGCCATCTCGCTGGAGCGCGGGGCCGAGGTGCTGCGCGACACGCGGCTGGCGCTGCTGAAGTTTCCCGAGGTGAAGGACGTGCTGACCGAGCAGGGTCACCCCGAGGACGGCACCGACGACGAGGCCCCCAACCAGGCCGAGACGTTCGTCATCATGAAGCCCGAGGCCGAGTGGCACACCGGCCACACCAAGGATCAGATCGTCGACGAGATGCGCAAGGAGCTGGAGAAGCGACCGGGCGTCGTCTACAACTTCAGCCAGCCGATCAAGGATCGCGTCGAGGAGTCCATCTCGGGCATCCGCGGGCAGATCGTCGTCAAGATCTACGGCGAGGATCTGAACCTGATGCACGACAAGCTGGAGGAGGTGGACCACATCCTCAACACGACGCGCGGCGCGCGCGACGTGGAGATCTACCGGGCGGGCAGCGCGCAGCACATCGTGGCGGACATCGATCGCGACGCGGCCTCGCGCTACGGCCTGGCAGTTCACGACGTCGAGGACACGCTGGAGACGGCGTACGGCGGCCGGGTGGTGACGAGCGTGTGGGAGGGCGAGCGGAAGGTGGACGTGCGGGTGAAGGTGCCGGTGCCCACGCAGGGCGACGCCGCCAGCCTGGGCCGCCTGGAGATCCCGTCCGACAAGGCGCGGGTGCCCCTGGCCGCGCTGGCGAACATCCACATCGATCGCGGGCGCACGCAGATCAACCGCGAGCAGGGCGGAAGGTTCCTGGCCATCAAGTGCAACATCGAAGGGCGCGACATGGGCACCTTCGTCGACGAGGCGCAGGCGCGCGTCCGCAACGAGGTCAAGCTGCCCGAGGGGTACTACCTGACCTGGGGCGGCGAGTTCGAGAACCAGCGCCGCGCCATGAAGCGGCTGGAGATCATCGTGCCGGTGTCGATCCTGATGATCTTTGGCCTTCTGTTCCTGACGTTCCAGGCGGTGCTGCCGGCGCTGGTGGTGCTGTCGGTGGTGCCGTTCGCCACGGTGGGCGGCGTGTTTGCGCTGTACCTGACCCACACGGTGCTGTCGGTGTCGGCGGCGGTCGGCTTCATCACGCTGTTCGGCGTGGCGGTGATGGACGGCGTTCTGCTGATCACGTACGTGCGTCAGGCGCGCATGCGCAGTCCGGACAGCGAGGACGCCATCCTGCAGGCGGTGTCGCAGCGGTTGCGGCCGGTGCTGATGACGGCGCTGCTGGCGTCGCTGGGCCTGCTGCCGGCGGCGCTGTCGCACGCCATCGGATCGGACACGCAGCGGCCGTTCGCCATCGTCATCATCGGCGGCCTGGTGACGTCGACGCTGCTGACGATGTTGCTGCTGCCGACGCTGTACAAGCTGGCCGAGCAGTGGTTCGGGCGGAAGCCCGACCCCGAAGAGACCGCCAGCCTGGCCCCCGCCCACGCTTCGAAGGCCCACTCATGAGAGTCGTGACGATGACGAAGGTCGGTCTGCTGACCCTGGCGCTGGCGCTGGGCGCCGCGCGCACCGGGCGCGCGGCTGAGCCCGCACCGACCGGCGCGGCGGCCCCCGCCGGTCCCGCCAACAGCGCCGGCGGCCTGACCATCGAGCAGGCGGTCGCCATCGCCCTGCAGAAGAACCGCGACGTGATTGCCGCCAAGATGGAGATCGAGTCCTCGCAGCTGGACGTGGTGGCCGCCCGGGTCTACCCCAACCCCGTCGTGCAGGTGGGCGTCGGCAACCTGGTGCTGGGGCAGGCCAACGACCAGATGGGGGCGCTGCGGTCGCAGCCCGGCTTCTTCGGCCAGCCCGTCGTGTCGGCCGGCATCTCCGAGATCATCGACGTCTGGTCGAAGCGCGGCGCCCACATCCGCGCCGCCGATCGCGGCGTCGAGCAGCGGCGCTACCTGACGGAGGACGCCCTGCGCGAGGTGGTGTACGCGGTGCGCTCGGCGTTCGCCGACGCCGTACGGGCCGAGTCCGAGCACGACATGGCGAAGGAGGTGGCGGCGCGCTACTCGGACACGGTGCGGCTGTCGCAGTCGCGCTTCCGCGCCGGTGACATCGCCGAGGCCGAGCTGCGCAAGATCGAGCTCGAGCAGCTGCGCTACGAGAACGCGGTGCTGGACAGCGCGCTGCAGGTCGACATCGCGCGCCAGCACCTGGTGGCGCTGCTGGGGCTGAGCCCCGCCGAGGGGCTGCCGGGCGGCAAGCTGGTCGAGCCCGAGGCGCAGCCGACGTTCGACATGAAGCAGCTGACGGAAGCGGCGATGGAGCACCGGCCCGACCTGCGCGCCGCGACGCTGGGCCGGTCGGCCGCCGAGGCGCGCCTGGCCTCGGCCGAGCGCGACGCCTACCCCGATCTGACGCTGGGCGCGACGTACACGCACAGCAGCTTCACCATCTCGGGCGACAACCCGAACGCGCTGGGGCTCAGCCTGTCGCTGCCGCTGCCCCTCTTCGATCGCAACCAGGCGAACATCGGGCGGGCGCGCCTGGACATTCGTCACGCCGACAACGACTCGTTGCGGCTGCGCATCGTGATCGAGAACGAAGTGGCGCAGGCGGTGCGCAAGGCCCAGCGCTCGCAGGCGCTGCTGGCGGTGTTCGAGAAGGCGGGCGGCGTCGGGCTGTCCAGCAGCGCCACCGCGGACACGGGCGGGATGCTGTCACGCGCGGAGACCGCCCTGCGCGTCGCCGAGAAGTCGTACAAGGCGGGCGCCATCTCGCTGCTGGAGTTGCTGGACGCGCAGCGCACGTACCTGGATACGCGAGCCCAGTACATTCACGCCCGCCAGGATTTCCGACAAGCGGCGATCGACGTCGCCCACGCCGTAGGAGAGTGAGACCGATGTCGACGCCCGCCCAGAAGAAGTTCCTGACCCTGGCCCTTGGCACCCTGGCCGCCCTGTCGTTCGCCTCCTGTGACGGCAAGGGCCACGGCGGCGGTGAGCCCGCGGCGCCCCCCGCCAACGAAGGCGCCCGCGACTTCGTGCAGTACAAGCCCGGCACGGCGCCGCTGGGGTTCATCAAGATCGAGACGGTGACCGAGTCGGCGGCCGGCACGTCGGTGTCGCTGCCGGCGCGCGTGTCGTTCGACGAGGACCACACCCAGCGGGTCGCCTCGCCCATCGACGGGCGCGCCACCGCGGTGCCGGTGAAGATCGGCGACAAGGTGAAGGTGGGCCAGCCCCTGATCCTGCTGTCGTCCCCGAACGTGGGGCAGCTGCAAGCGGACGCGCAGAAGGCGGACTCGGATCTGCTGGTGGCGCAAAAGTCGCTCGATCGCGCGCACAAGCTGCAATCCGATGGCGCCATCGCCGACAAGGACGTGGCCCAGGCCGAGGCGGACTTCCGCAAGGCGACCACCGATCGCGCCCGGGCCAGCATGCAGCTGCGGGCGCTGGGCATCACCGCCAGCGATCCGTCCATCAGCGTGGCGCTGCGCGCGCAGGTGCCGGGCGTGGTCGTCGACCGCAACGTCCTGATCGGGCAAGAGGTCCGCGCCGATCAGGCCACGCCGTTGATGACCATCAGCAGCCTGGACACGCTGTGGGTGCTGGCCGACGTGTACGAGCAGGACCTGGGGCTGGTCGAGATCGATGCGCCGGTCAACGTGTACGTCCCCGCGTACCCCGCCGACGCCTTCCCGGGGAAGATCACCAACATCGGTGAGGTCGTCGATTCCGCGACGCGCACCGTGAAGGTCCGCTGCGTGGTGGCGAACGCCGATCACCGCCTGAAGCCCGAGATGTTCGCGCGCGTGAAGGTGCAGTCGAAGCCGGGCCACAAGGTGATCCAGGTCCCCTCGAAGGCGATCCTGAACGATGGTGAGAAGTTCTACGTGATCGTCGCGCAGGAGGGGATCACCTTCCGCATCCGCCGCGTCAGCGTGGGACCGGATCTGGACGGCCAGTCGCGCATCCTGTCGGGCCTGACGCCGGGCGAGAAGATCGTGACCGACGGCGCCATCTTCATGCGCCGCGAGATCGAGAGCCAGTAGGCGCCGGTCGCCTGACGCACCGTCTGCTACCCTGGGGACGATGGAGAAAGGCCAGGCGGAGGCGTCGCTGGTCGACACGGTGGCGCCGCCCCGGAACTTCACGCTGTCGATCGAGGATCGGCTGCGCGCCTACGCGCAGGGCGCGCCGGGCTACATCCGGCGGCGCAAGCGCATCGAGGACCTGGAGGCGCGGCTGCTGGGGAAGCTGGCGGCCGCCACGGCGCCGGCCGAGGTGGCCGCGTCGGCCGACGTGGTGGCGGAGTTGGCGTTGCTGAACGACCTCATCGATCGCCACAACCGGTACTATCCGATCGAGGCGCAGCTGGCGATCGATGTCAGGACGGGACGCCTGCTGGAACGCGGCGTGCCCTGGCGCCCGCTGGCGGCGGTCACGATGACGGAGTTGCTGGGGCGCGCCGCGCCGGCGCGCTGATCGGCGACGCCGCGCCCCTCTCCCGGCGCTGCCGCGCCGACCTCTCCCCGCTCCGCGGGGCGAGGTTATGGGGGGATTGATCGTCAGCGTCGCGTTCAGTCGAAGCAGATCAGGAGTCGCGTTCGAATGAACGAGGCGGTGGCGCCCAGCCAACTGTTTGCCCTCGCCCCGCGGAGATCGGGTGCTGCGTTCGAAAGAAGGAGGCTGGGCGTGATTCAGCCAACTGTTTGCCCTCGCCCCGCGCAGATCAGGTGCTGCGTTCGAAAGAAGGAGGCTGGGCGTGATTCAGCCAGCTGTTTGCGCTCTCGCCGCGGAGATCGGGTGCTGCGTTCGAAAGAAGGAGGCTGGGCGTGATTCAGCCAACTGTTTG
>Ga0070679_100007276_pt1 | contig 10334 bp, 8 predicted proteins | sample KBSC63BmetaG_FD_65652 | JGI IMG/M metagenome (GOLD analysis project Ga0070679, IMG submission 65652) | Corn rhizosphere microbial communities from Kellogg Biological Station, Michigan, USA - KBS C6-3B metaG | ecosystem: Host-associated > Plants > Roots > Rhizosphere | place: USA: Michigan... | reverse complement strand
CTCTCAGCGTACCGTCCCATGAACTCATCGGAGAGGGACACGTGGTGGTCAATGACTTTTCGGCGGCGCTCTTTGGTCTGATCTTCGGTGCGGCGGTTTCAAATCGTGCCCAGGCTCAGATCCCATCGCCCGCGTACGCAGACACAAATCTCAGAAACTCTGTCACCCGCATCAGCGTGGACAGGAACCGGACGGTGCGACTCACGAGCCGAGCAACCGGTCGGGTCCAGGGCAATCGCGTCTCCCTGCTAGGCGACAGCGTGTCCGTGAGCGATTACTCTGAAGTTCACATGATCGCGGTGGTGGACGTCGATTCAATGTGGGTGCAGCACGGTTCCGCGGCGCCCATAGTTGGTCTCATCCTTGGCGTCCCGTGCGCTCTGTACGGAGGACTGGTCGGCGCGTTCATCGGCAGTGATCCCGACAGCAACGGTAGTCCACGACGAGCAACGGTTCTATTGATTCTCGGCATGGCGGGAGGTGGCTTTGTGTGCGGTTCGGCGGGTGCGTTTATTGGATCGTGGTTCCGACGCTGGCGATTGGAATACGTGCGACCGACCGAAGCCGTCATGTAGCGAGTCCAGCCGCGACGTGGTTCTGGAGCTAGGCTGTTCCACTCACAACACCTAATTCATTCGACAGATGCCCAGCTCGCAGTGCCCTGAGTGTGGCGCGACGTACTCTGAGAAGGACGATTCCTGCGCGGCGCGGTTCGAGCACCTGCTCGCGTTGGATCATTCGCGTCGAGAGCCGTGGGGTAGTCGACACGGACAGGCGTTCGCCGCGTTCGCGCTGCAACATCCCGTCACCCACGCGGCGTCGCTCGACCGCGCGTGGGCGGCACTGTGGAGAATCTATGTGGCGGGCGAATCGCCGGCGCGCGTGTTCGGCGCGCTGGTCGCGCATCGCGGAAGGGTTCCGCCCGGGGAGGAGAACATTCCGGTCCGGCCGGCCGCCCGTACGACGATGCCGTCAGTCACGATCGCCGATCTGGCTGACTTCGCCGTCGAGACGTATCCTAGACGCCTGGATGCGTGGTGCCGAGCGACGCTGGCATCGTGGGGACTTGAAAATGGATGACGCGCTCGGCCGCGCGTGATCGAGGAATTTCGCAATCAACAGTGCACGTACTCTGAAATTGCAAACTCCACTGCGGAGCTAGACCATTGCCACGACAAACGATGAGCCGTGCCCTTTTTCACCTGACCCCCTCCGCTGTGCTTTTATTCATTGCAGCATGCGCGGGCAGTACCTCCTCCGCCGCGGGTCCTGCGCCAAAGCGAATCGATCCGCCGGAAATGATGGTGCGGGCGGGCGCACCCGCCTTGCGCATTCCGACCACGGCGTCGGGACGCTCTCCCGTCCGCGTCACGATAGAAGTGCTCATCGACACTACTGGACGCGCCGATATGAAGACTCTCAAGATCACGGGCTATGGCGCTAACGAGAACCATGACGCGTTGGCCGATTGGATCGAGGGATCGATTTTCCGGCCGGCCCATCAAGGGGATCAACCCGTCCCTGGCATTTATCGAACACGGCTCGAAGCGCGCGTCGTGAGTCACTAAAGCGTGAATATGCGAACGACACTGTATCGCCTCGGCCTATTGATCGGACTGCTGGCAGCGGTCAATTCCGCGATGGCGCAACCGCGACCGACGCCCCCAACCCGCGACCCACATACCCCGGGATACGTCGTCGCGACAGAGCTGCCGGACGGGGTTGTTCCGCCGGCCGATCGGGACGGGAATTACATCATCGGCCCGACGCACACGCCCGCGCCAGAGATGGTCCCCCACGACGGGATCCCGCGAGGAGTAGTTCACGTCTTCATCATGCACTCGGCGGACAGCAAGCTCTTTCCGGGAATTGCCCGCGATTCAGGAACGTTCGGGACAGTCAGCCCTACCGATCCCGCCACGTTGATCGTGACGACAAGTCACCCGGCTGCTTACACGCGTACCGTCGCCGTCTACGTCCCCACACAATACGTTGCTGGAACTACGGCCCCCTTCATCGTCGGCGCCGATGGTCCGGACCAATCGCTGTTCACGGCGCTGGATAATCTCATCGCCGAGAAGCGAGTGCCGCCGATGATCGCGATCTCGATCGGAAACGGAAGCGGCGACGCGCAGGGGAGCGAGCGCAGCCTGGAATACGACACGATGTCAGGACGCTACGCGGAGTTCGTCGAGACGGAGGTGCTTCCGCTCGTCGAGCGGGAGTACAACGTGAAGCTCACGAAGGATCCCGACGGCCGGGCGACGATGGGCGGCAGCTCCGGCGGCTCGGCGGCGTTCATCATGGCGTGGTATCGGCCCGATCTCTACCATCGCGTTCTCGCGTACTCGATCACGGCGATCAACCAGCAGTGGCCGCACAACGACGAGACCCCGCATGGCGCGTGGGGATTCCACGAGAACATCATCGCGAACAGTCCGGTCAAGCCGATTCGAGTCTGGCTCGAGGTAGGAGACAAGGATTTCCTGAATCCGAACGTCATGCGCGACGATATGCACGACTGGGTGATCGCGAGCGAGAACATGGCGAGGGTGCTCGCGGCCAAGGGCTACCACTACCAGTTTGTGTTTGCGCGCAATGCGGTGCACGTTGATCGGGACGTGAAGCAACAAACTCTGCCCCGGGCGCTTGAATGGCTGTGGAAGGACTATCCTTTTTAGCAGGCGTTAGCTGCAACTGAACACTACCAGCCGGGGGCTTTGAGCGGAGCGGCCGGGGGCCTCGGGCGAAACCAACTGCCAAGGACATTTTATGCGCGTCGTAATGATCGTCGCCGGTGTTCTCTGTTTGCTTTTGGGCTGCGTGTGGATTCTTCAGGGAATCAATATTCTTCCGGGCAGCTTCATGACCGGGCAGACCAAGTGGGCTATCTACGGCGCCCTTCTCGTGATCATAGGAATCGGTCTCCTATTCTCGGCCAATCGTCGCAAGGTCTGAGGGACGCTCACTCAGGTCTTCAACTTCTACAGCGCCAGTATGAAGGCTACAAGCTCCGAGCATTCGTTACTGGCGGCTGCCTGCTTCGGTTTTGTGGGTCTCCAGGCAACGTCCCGATCTCAACGCCGAGAAACAGCTACTTGGCTCTGGCTCCCAACCACAATAAAGCGTCGATGATCAACCGATCCTGAATCGGATTGTTGAGCGTGTACGAGAGAGTCTTGTTCGTGGAATCGTACTTATGCTCGTAGTCGATGTCGTTGTGGCCGAAGTTGAAGTAGATCATCCGGTAGTTCCTGTTCGTCCAAACGACGGGGTAGTACCCGCTGTGCCAGATCTCGTAGAGCTTGGGCCCGGTGCCCAGCGGAAAGCTGGTCGAGTCGACGGAGAGCAGAATGTCGATGTCCGGATTCTGCCGCAGATCCTTCTCCCACCGGTACCACTCGCTCGGCGACGACTTGAACGTCGCGGGAAGGTTGCGCGTCGCAGGATGCCTGCGATCCTCGACACGGAGAATCGCGGACGTCGGCCTCCACGTGTTGCTGACGTACGATCCCGCGCCGATGAACGTGTTGTGGTACCAGTCCCAGTTGGCCGGATAAACCGAGGGCGTCAGCGCGAAGCCGGCGAAGTGAAATCCCATCCACGCCCCGCCGTGCTCCATGTACGTCTGAAACGCGGCTCGCTGGAGAGGATCTTCGGGGCGCGTGTCCCAGAACACCACCACCTGATACTTGGCAAGAAAATCTGAATTCAGATTCTTCCAGTTCGACGTGGTGTCGAAGCCGAAATTGTATTTCGCCGCCATCTCCGGGAACCACCGCTCGGCCTCGTGGACGAAGCTGATGTGCGCCTGATCTTCCCTGGCGGTGAAGAACGCGATGACTCTGAAGTCTGGCTTGCTGTTATTGACCTTGAGGGTCGAGCAGCCAAGCGTGAGCACCGCAATGCTCAACCCTTTGAGGGCGGACATGGGGACGAATCTACCGAAAACTTCCTACAAGCGGCGTGTCGATTCCGCAGGTCCCCGTTCGACTTACAAGTAGCGCTACCCGGTTCCCGGTTCCCGGTGCCCTACGCGCGAGCCTAACTCGCCCGGCGCCGGTTGTTTTCCACCATCAGATTCACGACCTGCACGAGATGCTCACCGATCTGCCTCATCCCGACGCACGTTCCGCACGAATGGGCACCCTCGAGCATCATGGTGAACAGGTTCGCGGAAAAGGCCGGATCCGGGAAACCGGCTGCCTTACAAAGGCGTACGACACGCTTATGCTCCCTGAGCTTGTGCTCCTGCATTACCCGCCGCGCCGGATGGTTGGGATCGGGCAGCTCGGCGAAGGCGTTGCCGAGGGCGGAACCTCGCTCTTCCATCGCGCGGAGCTTCGCGGCGATGCGGCGGCTCCATTCCTGGAGCTGGCCCTCCGGATCTCCGCGGTACCTGGCGTTCAGATCCTTCCAGTCCTCTTCCTTGTGGGCGATCATCCCGCGTACCCATTCCGTGATCAGCTCATCCTTGGAAGCGAAGTAGCGGTAAAGCGTCATCTTGTTCGTCTGCGCCGCCTCGGCGATCGCTTCGACCCCCACGCCGCGGATGCCCTGTTTATGAAACAAGTCGCCAGCCGCCACGAGAATCCGCTCGCGAAGAGGGATCGTGTGCCGGACCGGTTTCTTCGTTTTCGGTCGCTTGCCGTGAATATCTGTTTGCACGATAGTTTCTACCCCTCCTTGACTAAAATGTTACCGACCGGTAACATGGGGGTGCTTACGAAGTGTTACCGATCGGTAACATACTACAGTTCGACCCGCAGTGCCACAACGGCTTGTGGCAATCTCCCGCTTCGGAGTTGTGCAACATGAGTTCCACTTTCTCTCGTCCCCAGCACGTTTCCCTCAGAGTACGGCCCGGCCATTGGACCGCCGCCGCAGTCTTCGTCATCGGGGCCTCGGCCTGCCACAAGGATACGCCTTCGATGCAGGCTCCTCAGGTCACGGTCGCGCCCGCGATCGAGCGCGTCGTCGCCGACTGGGACGAGTTCACGGGCCATTTCGAGGCCGTCAACTCCGTCGAGGTCCGCCCGCGGGTCGGTGGATTTCTGCAGCGCGTCGGATTCACCGAGGGCGCGATCGTCCATCAGGGCGACGTGCTGTTCGTGATCGACCAGCGTCCTTACGAAGCCGAAGTCGCAAGGGCGGAGGCGGTGCTCGCCCAAGCGCGCACCCGCAACCAGCTCGCCGGCATGGAAGTCGAGCGCGCGCAGAAGCTCGTGAGCAGCCAGGCGATCTCGCGCGAGGAGCTGGACGCACGGACGAGCGGCCGCGCCGAAGGCGACGCCGGCGTAAAGGGCGCCGAGGCGGCGCTGCGAGTCGCGCGATTGAATCTGGAGTGGACGGTCGTGCGGGCGCCGATCACGGGACGCGTCGGTCGCGCCGAAATCACGCCGGGCAATGTCGTCCAGGCGGGGCCGCCAGCAGCGTCGCTGTTGACGACGATCGTCTCGATCGATCCCATCTACGTCTATTTCGACACCGACGAGCAGGCCTACCTGAAATACATCGGCGCGAACGCCACCGGTCCGAAAGGACGGGAGGTCTTGATCGGCCTCGCCAACGAGACGGGCTTCCCGCACCAGGGGAGACTCAACTTCGTCGACAACCGCGTCAACGGCGCCTCGGGAACGATCAACGCCCGCGCGCTGTTGCCGAATCCCAACGGGCTCTTCACGCCCGGATTGTTCGCGCGCGTTCGACTCCTCGGCAGCCAGCAGCACCCGGCAGTACTGGTCCAGGATCAGGCGATCGGCACTGATCAGGATCGGAAGTTCGTGCTGGTCCTCAAGAGTGACAACTCGGTCGAGTATCGGCCCGTCGTCACCGGCCGCGTCGTAGATGGTCTGCGCACGGTTGAATCCGGTCTCAAGCCCGGAGAGCGCGTAGTCATCAACGGCCTGATGCGGGTTCGCCCCGGAATGAAGGTCGCCGCAACGAATGCTTCCATGGTCGCCGAAAGTGCCGTACCGGCACCGGCGACCCGGTAGCGCAACTTTTCCGGAGCTCTTCCCGTGCGCTTCTCACGCTTTTTCATCGACCGCCCGATCTTCGCGGTCGTGCTGTCGCTGGTCATTCTTGCCGGTGGCATCATAGCTGTCACCCAGCTGCCGATCAGCGAGTATCCCGAAGTAACTCCCCCGACCATCACGGTCAGCGCGATATATCCCGGCGCGAATCCGACGGTGCTCGCACAAACTGTGGGCACGCCGCTCGAGGATGCGATCAACGGCGTCGAGCGAATGCTCTACATGACGTCGTCGGCCTCCGCCGACGGCACGTTCAATCTCACCGTCACCTTCCAGATCGGCACGGACGTCGACCTCGCGCAGGTACAGGTGCAGAACCGCGTGAACCAGGCGCTGGCGCGATTGCCTGAGGAAGTGCGCGCGCTCGGCGTAGTTACGCAGAAGCGCTCGCCGGACATCACGATGGTCGTGCACCTGTTTTCGCCGGACGGGCGCTACGACCCGGTCTATCTGCGCAATTATGCATTGCTGAACGTCCGCAATGACCTGTCGAGAATTCCGGGCGCGGGTCAGGTGATCGTGTTCGGCGCCGGCGACTACGCGATGCGCGTCTGGCTGGATCCCAATCGTGTCGCATCGTACGGATTGTCGGCGTCCGACGTCGTCAACGCGATCCGTGAGCAGAACCTGCAGGTCGCCGCCGGCACGGTTGGCGCTCCGCCGATGAATGATCCGGTGGCCTATCAGCTGACGGTCGTCGCGCAGGGCCGTCTCACCGACGAGAAAGAGTTCGGCAACATCATCATCAAGACGGGCGCGGACGGAGAGGTCACCCGGCTACGCGACGTTGCGCGCATCGAGCTTGGCCCCGGCACATATGGATTGCGCGCGCTGCTCGACAACAAGCCAGCCGTCGCCATCGTCGTGTTCCAGTCTCCCGGCTCTAACGCGCTGGCACTCTCGAGCGCCATTCGCGCGAAGATGGCCGACCTGAAGACCCGATTCCCGCAGGGCGTCGAATGGTCGTCCGTGTACGATCCGACATTGTTCGTCCGCGATTCGATCCGCGAAGTCATCTACACGCTGCTCCTCGCGACGCTGATGGTCGTCATCGTCGTCGTTCTCTTCCTGCAGACGTGGCGTGCCTCGATCATCCCGCTCGTCGCGGTTCCCATTTCTATCGTCGGCACGTTCGCGGTGATGCTTGCGACGGGCTTCTCGATCAACACGCTGTCGCTGTTCGGGTTGGTGCTGGCCATCGGCATAGTAGTCGACGACGCCATCGTCGTGGTCGAGAACGTCGAGCGACACATCGAAGAGGGTCTGTCGCCTCTCGACGCGAGTCATCGCGCGATGGAGGAAGTCAGCGGACCGATCATCGCGATCGCGCTCGTATTGTCCGCGGTGTTCGTTCCGGTGGCGTTCATCAGCGGTCTGGATGGTCAGTTCTACCGGCAGTTCGCTCTTACCATCGCGTTCTCGACGCTGATCTCGGCGTTCAACTCGCTGACGTTGTCGCCGGCGCTAGCCGCGGTGCTGCTCAAGCCGCGCGGTGCGGCAGAAGATGCGCCGACACGCTTCATGCACCGGTGGCTTGGCTGGCTGTTCGATCCGTTCAATCGCCTCTTTGGCCGGGCATCCAATCGTTACGGCAGCATCGTGACGCGTGTTACGCATCGTTCCGTGCTGGCTATTGCGGTCTATGCGGTCCTGGTTCTGATCGGCATCGTCGGATTCATGAGAGTGCCGAAGGGATTTGTGCCGAGCCAGGATAAGCGGTACCTCGTCGCGATCGCGCAGCTGCCAGACGCCGCCTCGCTCGATCGCACCGAAGCCGTCATCAGGCGGATGACGGACCTTGCGCTCAAAACACCGGGCGTCGAGCACGCCGTCGAATTCCCTGGACTATCGATCACCAGCTTCGGCCCCAAGTCGAACGCGGGCGTGATCTTCCTCGGACTCAAGCCGTTCGAAGAGAGAAAATCGAAAGACCTGAAGAGCAACGCCATTCTGATGGCGCTCAACCAGAAATTCTCTTCGATCCAGGACGGCTTCGTAGCCGTCTTTCCTCCTCCGGCAGTGAACGGACTGGGATCGATCGGCGGTTTCAAGGTGATGATCGAGGACAAGGCGGGGCTCGGCGATTCGACGCTTTATGCGACGACGCAAGCGCTGCTCGGCCGCTCCTATCAGACGCCGGGACTTGCCGGCGCCTTCTCGAGCTTCCAGATCAACGTGCCTCAGCTCTTCGCCGACGTCGATCGCGACAAGGTGAAACAGCTGGGCATCCCGTTGAACAATGTGTTCTCGACGCTTCAGATCTATCTCGGCTCCCAGTACGTCAACGACTTCAACAAGTTCGGTCGAACCTATCAGGTGATCGCGCAGGCGGACGCGCCGTATCGGGCGAGCGCCGACAACATCGCGCAGCTCAAAGTTCGTAACGTGCGCGGCGACATGGTGCCGCTGGGATCGGTGCTGACGATGAAGCAGTCGTACGGTCCGGACCAGGTCACACACTACAATGGTTATCCCGCGGCTGACATCAGCGGCAGCGCGGCTCCGGGGACGAGTGCCGGCGCGGCGGTGCAGATAATGGAACGACTTGCCAACGAGACGCTGCCGAACGGCATCGGCTACGAGTGGACCGAGCTCACCTATCAACAGAAGCTGGCCGGCAACACCGCGATCCTCGTTTTCCCGCTCTGCATTCTGCTCGTATTTCTTGTGTTGGCAGCGCAGTACGAGAGCTGGTCGCTGCCGCTCGTAATCATGCTGATCGTCCCGATGTCGCTGGTTTCGGCGATCGCCGGCGTGTGGCTGACGCGCGGCGACAACAACGTCTTCACCCAGATCGGGCTTCTCGTGCTGGTTGGGCTCGCGTGCAAGAACGCGATTCTTATCGTCGAGTTCGCGCGCGATCTGGAACGGCAGGGCCGAGATCGATTCACAGCAGCTCTCGAGGCGGCTCGAATCAGACTGCGTCCGATTCTGATGACGTCCTTTGCATTCATCGCGGGCGTCATTCCACTGATTGTCGCAAGTGGAGCAGGAGCGGAGATGCGGAAGGTGATGGGCATCGCCGTGTTCTCGGGAATGCTTGGCGTGACGTTCCTCGGACTTCTCTTCACGCCGCTGTTCTACGTTCTCGTGCGCGGCGCTGTCGACCGGACGCATGAGGATCCCGCGACCCAACCTGATGATGTAAAACCGCTCCACGGCTGGCGTCCAACGCTGGCCGCGGGGAATGAGGGTAGTTCACATGCGTAAGATTCTGCCCGCGTTTGCCGGGCTGCTGGCCGCCTGCTCGTCGCCGGCGTACCGCGCACCTGAAGTGCCGGTTCCTTCTACATACAGTGTCAGCAGCGTCACACCGGTGCCAGCCGACGCGCGCGGTGCGTCGGAGGACATCCCGACGAGTGCGATTCACGTGAGCACGGCACTGGCGTCGACTCCGTTCTGGAGTGATCTCGGCGACAGCACACTGACGATGCTGATTCGAGAAGCACAGCGCGCGAACACCGATGTTCGCGTCGCCGAGTCGCGTCTTACAAGTGCCCGCGCGGCTCGGCGGCTCGCGGCGTACGATCTGGTGCCGACAGTAACGGGAACGGGCAGCACGTCGCGCCAGCAGTTCTCGATCGCGCAGACGCCCGGCGTCGCGAGCCAGCTTCCGACGTCACAGCTGTGGGACGTCGGCTTCGACGCGTCGTGGGAGATCGACATGTTCGGCCGCGTCGGACGAACGGTGAAGGCACAGGGTGCGCTGGCCGAGTCGTCGCAGTACGGTCTCGAGGACGTCCAGGTGAGTGTGGCGGCCGAGGTCGCACGCACCTACTTCGACCTGCGGGGCGCTCAACGGCAGCTTGCGGTGTCCGCGCGGAACGCGGTGAATCAGCGCAAAGTCGTAAAGCTCACGGAAGATCGTCTGGCGGCGGGTCGTGGAACGGCGTTCGATACTGAACGCGCGAAATCCGTGCTGTATCTGACGCTCGCGACGACACCGCTCCTCGAATCGCAGATCGCGCTGGACAGGAATCGACTGGCGGTACTGCTCGGGCGTGCTCCGAACGCGCTACCGGTGGCGGTGCTCGACACGGGACCGCTGCTGCGTCTGCCGGACACGTTGTTCGTCGGCTCGCCGGAGCAACTCGTTCATCGCCGGCCCGACGTACTACGCGCGGAGCGACAACTTGCGGCGAGGTCGTTGTTCGTCGGCGCGGCGAAGGCGGAATATCTGCCGCGCGTGACGCTCTCGGCGCGTGCCGGCTACGCAGCGACGGCAGCCGATTCTCTCTTCAAGCGCGGGACTTCCAGACTGCTGGTGGGACCGGTCGTGAGCTTTCCGCTCTTGGACGT
>Ga0070679_100007273_pt1 | contig 10338 bp, 7 predicted proteins | sample KBSC63BmetaG_FD_65652 | JGI IMG/M metagenome (GOLD analysis project Ga0070679, IMG submission 65652) | Corn rhizosphere microbial communities from Kellogg Biological Station, Michigan, USA - KBS C6-3B metaG | ecosystem: Host-associated > Plants > Roots > Rhizosphere | place: USA: Michigan... | reverse complement strand
GACGAAGAGAACCGTGGCCGCTTAGGCTCGTCTCGTGGACGAAGCGGACCGGCGCAACCTGGCTCATCTGCGCCGCGCCCGCGACCTCATCGACCGCGAGTACGACCGGCCGCTCGACGTCCCGGCGTTGGCCCGCGCGGCGCTCATGTCACCGGCGCATTTCTCCCGGCAGTTCCGAGCGGCGTTCGGCGAGACGCCGTACAGCTATCTGATGACCAGACGAATCGAGCGGGCGAAGGCGCTGCTGCGCCGCGGCGACCTCAGCGTCACCGATGTCTGCGTGGCCGTGGGCTGCACCTCGCTCGGGTCGTTCAGTGCCCGGTTCACCGAGCTGGTCGGCGAGACCCCGAGCGCCTACCGGGCCCGCGACCATGCGGCCACCGCTGCGGTCCCGGGCTGCGTCGCGATGGTGCGGACCCGACCGAGCAGGAACAAAGAAGCCAACGCGACGGCTGCGCCCTAGCGTGGCGGACATGGATCTCACTGTCTCCCACTGCTTCGTGACCGTGCATGACCCGGAGGAGGCGCTGACCTTCTACCGCGACACGCTCGGGCTCGAGCTGCGCAACGACGTCCGGGCCGAGGGCTTCCGGTGGGTGACGCTGTCCCCGACTGCGCAGCCCGACCTCGAGGTCGTCCTCGTGCAGCCGCACGCCGGCCATTCCCCCGACGACGGCGACGCGCTGCTTCGCCTGCTCACCAAGGGCTCGCTCAACGGCGTCATCTTCCGCACCGGCGATGTCGACGGCGTGTTCGAAAAGGTGCGCGCCTCCGGCGCCGAGGTGCTGCAGGAGCCCATGGACATGCCCTACGGCGTCCGCGACTGCGCTTTCCGGGACCCGTCCGGCAACATGGTGCGGATCTCGCAGCCGGCCGGGAAGTAGCCCGACCGGTGGTCGCAGCGTTCAGGCTTGCGCTGCGCGCGGCGCGAGCCGCGGCCGGGGCACAGCGGCGGTCGGCGTCGCTCGCAACAGCGATGCAGTCACCGATGTCGTGGTCGTCAGTAGCGTCGCGAACGTCTCGGCTGCGACCGGTCGGCTGAGCAGGAAGCCTTGGCCGAGGTCGGCGCCGTAGGTCCGTAGCGCCTCCAGCTGGTGCACGTTCTCGATGCCCTCGACGACGGTCGTCAGTCCCATGTTGCGCGCGAGCGCGAGCACCGCCTCGACGATGAGCCCGCTCTGGCTGTTGTCCTGGATGTCTTGGATCAGCCCGCGGTCGATCTTGAGTGTCTGCACCCGGCACTTGTGCAGCCGGCCCAGCACGGAGCTGCCGGTGCCGAAGTCATCGATGGCGACGCGCAGTCCGGCGGCGTGGAACTCTTCGAGCGCCAGGCGCAACGTGTCGTCATCGATGACGACACGGTCGGTGATCTCCACTTCGACGAATTCCGGCGACAGGCCTGAGGCAGCCACGTCCGCGATGACCCGGGCCGGGAACCGCGGGTTGCGCAAGTCGGTGCCGTCGAGATTGACCGCGATCCGGATCGGGTGACCCTCGTCGTGCCACGCCTTCGTCCGGGCGAAGGCGACTTCACGCACCCGCGCGTCGATGGCGCTGATCAGTCCTGACTCCTCGGCGAGGCCGATGAAGCTGATCGGCTCGAGCAACCCGTAGGTCGGGTGCCGCCAGCGCACCAACGCCTCGGCCCCGGCAACAACGCCGCCGGCCAGGTCGTATTGCGGTTGGAAGAACACCTCGATCTCGTCGCGCTCGATCGCGGCGTGCAGCTGACCCTCCAGCTCGATGCTTGCGGGTCGAGGTGCCGCCCGGCGGTCGGTGTAGAGCGCCACCTGGTTGCGCCCTTCGGCCTTGGCGGTGTACATCGCGATGTCGGCGTGCTTCACGAGCGACGGGTAGTCGGCGCCATGGTCGGGGTAGCAGGCGACGCCGATGCTGCAGGAGATGTAGACGGCCTGCCGGCCACCGATGACGAACGGGCCCTGCAAGGTGTCGACGATGCGTTGCGCCGCTGCGACGGCTGCGTCGTTGTCGGCGACGTCGGGCAGCATCAGCAGGAACTCGTCCCCGCCGAGCCGGGCCAGCACGTCGGTCGGCCGGGTGGTGTCGGTGATGCGTTGCGCAACCTGCTTGATGAGCTCGTCACCGGCGGCGTGCCCCAAGGTGTCGTTGACGTTCTTGAACCGGTCGAGGTCGATGAACAGCAGCGCCACCCGGCGCTTGGTACGACGGGCCCGGGCCAGGGCCAGCTCGCCATGCTCCTGCAGCTTCTGCCGGTTGGCGAGCCCGGTGAGGTTGTCGTGCAACGCCTGGTGGCTGATCCGTTCCACGAGGCGCACGCTCTGCAACGCCACCGCAGCGTGGTCGGCGAGACCGGCCAGCCGTCCGAACAGCGTCTGCTCCTCCGGCAGCTCGCGCCGATAGCCGGCGCAGACGATGCCGGCGAACCTGCCGTGCAGCGTCACCGGCACGACCGCCACCTGCGACAGTCCGCTCGACGTGAGCATGCCGCGCACCGGCTCGGCAGCCGTGTCGGCGTCGAGGATCAGCGGTGACGGTGCATCGGCGAGGGAGCGGATGTCCTCGAGCTCATCGGCCGCGAGTCGGGCCGGTCCCGCGAAACCGGTGTGCGCGACGCCGTCGGCGTAAGCAGAAAGGACGAGCTCGTCGGTCTCCTCGTCCCAGGTCCACAACGCGGCGACGTCACAGTCGACGACGCGGGGCACGGTGTCGACGAGCCGGCGCGCGACCTCGGCGACGGAGCTCGCACCCGCGATCGAGCGAGCGAGGTCGAGCAAGGCCCGGGCGGTGTCACGGTCTGTCGCGGCTTGCTCGAGTGAGGCGACATGGTCGAGAACCGCGGCCGCGTGTCGCGCGTAGGCGCGCAGCAGACGGCGGTCGTTGTCGGCGAAGTTGGAGCCACGCGAGTAGCAGGCAGCCAGCCGGCCGTGGTAGCGGTCGTCATGGGCGACATCAGCGCACAGGACGCCGTCGGACTCGCCGACCTCACCCGCGAGGAGCCGTTCGGCAAAGGTGTCCGCGGTGCCGGCGCGGAAACCCCGCTGATGTACGCGCAACCGGTCACGGTCATTGATGCGCACGGCGAGCAGATACCTCGGAGCCTGGACGGCGCGGCCGGCCTCGGCCGTGACCCGGGCCAGCACCTCATCCACTCCATCGGCACTGAGCAGCTGCGACGTCAGCTGGTGCACTTCCTCGAGCTGGTCGATCTGCTGTTGCACCCGGTCGGCGCTGGCGGCGAGTGACGCCGTGTCCGGCGCAAGCGCATTGGGGTCCGGCTGCCAGGTGATGCGATAGGTGCAGCACCCGGCGCCGTCCAGCTGACAGAGCACCTCGGCGGCGTCGCCGACCATGCCGAATGCCCGCGGCACCTGGGCATAGAAGCCGGCTGACAGTCCGCAGTAGAAGCGGTCTGCGGTGGCCGGGTCGCCGTAGTGGCCGGTGAGGATGACATGGTCCGCGCCGATCTCCTCGACGACGTTGCGTCGACCGGTCGACAGCTTGGAGCCGCGCTGCGCCGATGCGGCGATCGCGGCACCGACGTCACCGGTGGATCGCACCAGGTCGACGTAGCCGTCCTTCTCGCAGAGCATCCACCACAGCTCGATGCCGGCTCGCACGCCGATGTGCTCGTCGTGGCAGACCTGGGCGGCCGCGTCTGCGATCGCGATCGCCTCGGTGGAGCTGAACCAGCGGCGATCATTGAACAGCTCGTCGCGCGGCAGCGGGCTGCGCCTGACCACCTCGTCGACGACGTCAGGCCCGGCCACCCGACGCACGTATCGCAGCAGGGCGTGCACCAGGACCGGAGCGACCTGGCGTTCGGACGGCTCGGGTAGTGCGGCCCCCGGCATCGCGCACCTCATTCCACGCCCGACAGCGGCGGTAGCCGCCCGGCATATCCGTTCTTCGGAGCGCGCTGCCCCCGGCCAAAGCAATGAGGGCAAAAACCCACCGACTCGACTAGTTACCTCGAACGAAATGTGCTATTCGTCCCAGGGCCGAACGGGCTAATGGGCGGGCGGGCCCCCGCGGCGACGCAGCTCGACGATCTGCTGTCCGCGCGGGTGTCCCCAGTCCCCGATGTAGTGGAAGTCCCAGTCGGCCACACCCGCGGCCCACTCCAGCTCGCTGACGCGGTAGTGGAAAGGGTCGCGCTCCGGATGCGTCGTCACATGCACCTGCCGCTGCGTGGCGTCGTAGGGCAGATCGTCCGGCGCCCGGAAGAACGTCGCGAAGAACCGGCCGCCGGGCTGCATCGCCTTGGCCACCTGAAACATGCACAGCCGGATGTGGTTGAGCGGCAGGTGGCTGAACACCGACTGGGCCAGGGCGAAGTCGAAGCCGACGCCGAAGTCCGACTCGAAGGTCGCCGTCACCCGCAGGTTTTCGGCCGGCACCCGCTCGGTCAGGCCCGCCGCCGGCAGCTCGACCCGCCGCGCCGCCTCGAGCAGCCGGTCGTTGACGTCGATGCCGTAGTAGTTGCCGGGGTCGAGAAAGGCGGCGAAGTGGACGCCGCCGCGCATCGCGCCGCAGCCCACGTCGAGCAGGCGGTGCCGCGGCTCGAGCCCCTGGGCGAGGAGATAGTCGAACTGGTGCCGCCCGATCTCGTCCCACGCGCCGCCGACGTGCTGGCGATGCTTGCCGGCCGCGATGTCGGCGTCGCTCAGGTTGGACGAGTAGGTGTTGACCCCGCGCATGGTGTCGGCAGCTCGTGCCGTCGCCGCTGCGGGTCGACGACGGGCCCGGCGCAGCACCTGCTTGAGCACGCGGCGACCCTATCGACTGATGCCGCGAAGGCTCATCGCGATCACCCGCTCGATGAGGTCCTCCTCGTCACCCCAGGGAAAGTGCGGCTTGGCGATCAGCAATGCGGCGATGCCGTGCACCGCGGCCCACAGCGTCAGCGCGACGCGCACCGGGTCCTCGTCGAGCGGGATGACGCCGCGTTGCTGCCCGCGTCGCAGCGTGTCGATGACTGTCGAGAGTCCGGCGACGGCCGTGATCTCGGCCTCGGTCGGCATCTCCAGGTCAGGACCGGGCCGACGCATGAACATCAGCCGATAGTGCTCCGGTCGGGCTCGCGCGAAGGCGATGTAGGCACGACCCTGGGCCGCGAGAGCGACTGTGACGTCGTCGGAACTCCTGCCCGCCTCGGCCATCGCCTCGTGCAGGTCGGTGAACGCTTCGACCACGACCGCGTCGAGAAGGGAGCCCTTGTCGGGGAAGTGCAGGTAGATCGACGGGGGTGTCACCCCCACCCGCTCCGCCACCGCGCGGATCGAGACGTCGTCCTCGCGTCCCGTCTCCGTCAAAAGCCCGGCAGCGGCGGTGAGGATCTCCGCATGCAGTTGCTCACCCTGGCCCCGCGGCGCGCGCCGTCGTACCGTCGGTTTCATACCCGCTCCGGCGTGGCCGCGGTTGCCTCGCTGGCCCAGTCCGGGACGGCGTTGTCAATGGCGGATTCGCGCACGCCGAACCGATCGTGCAACCGCCGCAGTGGTTTCGGCGCCCACCAGTTCCAGTCGCCGGCGAGTCGCATGAATGCCGGCACCAGCACGCCGCGGACGAGGGTGGCGTCGACGATGACGGCAAGCGCCATACCCAGACCGAGCATCTTGATGAAGGTGACGCTGCTGCTCAGGAACGACAGCCACACGACGGCGATGAGTGCGGCGGCCGCGGTGATCAGCCGCCCGGTGCGCTCCAGCCCGACGGCGACGGCGCTCGTGTTGTCGGCACCCGCGTCGTAGGTCTCCTTGATGCGCGAGAGCAGGAAGACCTCGTAGTCCATGGACAAGCCGAAGGCGACGCAGAACATCAGGATCGGCATCGACGTGTCGATTGCCCACGTCACGATCGGGTGCCCGACCAGCCCAGGTAAGTGCCCTTGCTGGAAGATCCAGACCATCGCGCCGAAGGTCGCGGAGAGGCTGAGCAGGTTGAGCACGATCGCCTTCAGCGGTACGACGAGGCTGCCGGTGAACAGGAACAGCACGACCAACATCGCCGCGGCGATGATGAGTCCGGCGAGTGGCAGCTTGTGCGCCAACGACTTCTCGGTGTCCACCAGCTGAGCCGAGCGCCCGCCGACCAGCACCGGGCTCGGTGCCGGCAACGCGCGGATGGCGTGCACAAGTTGCTTAGCGTCGCCGGACATCGCCTCGACGCCCGGCGTCACCTCGAGCCAGAAGCCGTTGCTGCCGGTTGATGCGTAGGCGGCTGCGCTGCCTCGCGTCGCCGGCGCCACTGCCTGCCCGTGGCTGAAGGTGCCGCCGACCGACTGCACCAGGTCGACACCGCGCAACCGGGAGAGGTTGGCGGCGTACGACGCCTGCTCGGCCATGGTGACGCGACCGCTGGACGCGACGACCAGGATGGGCTCGCCGACACGACCGCTGAAGTCATCGCGTTGGGCTTGCTGCACTTGCTGCGCCGCCGCGCTGCGCGGCAGGACACGGTCGTCCGGCAGGCTGAACCGCACCCCTGCGAACGGCAGGCCGAGCACGACGAGGGCGACGATCACGACCGAACCGGTGACGACGGGGCGCCGCATCACCGCCAATGCCGTTCGCTGCCAGAACCCGTGCGTGCTGTCGGCAGTGCGGCGGTGGAAGACCTGCCACTTGTCGATGCGCGGCCCGAGCACGGCCAGCAGCGCCGGGAGCACGACCACACCGCCGACGGCAGCGATCAGCACGACCGCGATACCGGCGTAGCCGAACGAGCGGAGGAAGAACAACGGGAAGACGAGCAACGCCGCCAAACTGAGCGCGACCGTCATCGCCGAGAACGCGACGGTGCGCCCGGCGGTGCGGACGCTCGCGATGATGGCGTCCTCGTAGGGCCGGCCCCTCGCGAGCTCCTCGCGATAGCGGGTGATGACGAACAACGCGTAGTCGATGGCGAGGCCGAGCCCGAGTCCGGTGGTGAGGTTGAGCGAGTAGACGCTGACGTCGGTGAACGACGAGATAAGGCGAAGCACCAGCAGCGTGCCGACGATGGCGATGCCACCGATCGCGAGTGGCAGCAGCGCGGCGACCACACCGCCGAAGACGAGCACGAGCAACACGAACGTCACCGGGAAGACGATCAGCTCGGCGCGGGAGAGGTCGTGCTGGATGTGAGTCTTCACCGAGCCGTAGACGACGGAGACGCCGCCGGCGCGCACGGTCAGCGGCCCGGTGCTGCCGGCGTACACCTTCTCGAGGTCCTGCGCGTGCGTCGTGGCGTGGTCCTCGCTGCCGGTGAGCCGGGCGACGATCAGCGCCTTCGATCCGTCATTGCTTCGCAGCACCGACGCCCGGCCGCTGGTCCAGTACGACGTCACGTTGGCCACGCCGGGCTCGGCGGCGAGCCGCCCGGTCAGCGCTGTCGCCGCCTGCGCGACTTCGGGGTTGTCGACACCGCCCTGCGCCTTGACCAGGAGGACGAAGTTGGGCACGCCGGTGTGGAAGCGCTGCGCGAGCACCGTCGCCGCCCGCGTGGACGCGGCCGCCGGATCGTCGAAGCCGGAACCGGACAGCCGCTTCACCACTCCGCTGCCGAGCACTACCGAGGCGGCGACGAAGACGAACGTGAGTGCGAGCACGAGCCGGCGGCGGCGTACGGCGAAGCCGGCGAGGGCGGTGACCACCGCGACAACCTAACGTCGTTAAGTTAACGTCGTCAACGCACTAGCATCGGGGCTTGCGCTCCTCCTGCGCCTCGTCCGCCAGCAGCGACTCGGTGATCTCCGCTGCTTCCACCGGCCGGCCGTAGAGGAATCCCTGCGCAACGCTGCAGCCCATCTCCTGCAACGCCTGCGCCTGCTCCCGGGTCTCCACCCCCTCGCCGACGACGCGCAGGTCGAGCGCCTTGGCCATGTTGACCACGGCGCCGACGATGCTGCGGTCATCGCCGAGGCGGTCCACGCCGTCGATGAACCCTCGATCGATCTTGATCTCGTCCACCGGCAGCCGCTTGAGGTGCGTCAGTGACGAGTAACCCGTGCCGAAGTCGTCGATGGCGAGACGAACTCCCTGGTCGTGGAGTTCGGTGAGGACGCGTTGGGCGCGACCCGGGTCGTTCATCACGGCGGTTTCAGTGATCTCCAACCCGAGCAACCCCGGCGCGAGATGCGAGGCGTCGAGCGCCTCCGAGACGGTCGTGGGGAGGTTCTCGTCGTCGAGCTGTCGGGCTGAGACGTTGACGGCGATCGGCAGCGGCTCGGACAAGGTCTCGGCCCATTCGGCGGCTTGGCGGCACGCCGCATAAAGCACGAACCGGCCGAGCTCGACGATCAAGCCGCTCGCCTCGGCCAGCCCGATGAAGTCGCGCGGCTCCAGCAAGCCCCTGCGCGGATGCCGCCACCGTGCGAGAGCTTCGACGCTGCAGATGGACCCGTCCTCGAGTTGGACCTGGGGTTGGAAGTAGACCTCCATCTCGCCGTCGTCGATCGCCGTTCGCAGCCGGCGTACGTCCTCGAGGTGGTAGCGCGATTGACGCGCCACGCGAGGATCGAACATGACGTGGCGACCGCGACCCCGCTTCTTGGCCTGGAACATCGCGACGTCGGCGTCACGGAGCAGTTGCTCGCCGTCGCGCGGCGACTGTTGGAGGGCCACGCCGATGCTCGCGTTCATGGTGACGAGCGCGCTGCCGATCTTGACCGGCGGCGTCAGCACCTCGAGGATCCTTTCCGCCAGCGCGTTGGCTTCGATCTCGTTGTCCACGTCAGGACAGATCATCACGAACTCGTCGCCGGCGAACCGCGCCAACGTGTCGCCTTCACGCGCCACCATGCTCAATCGCTGCGCGACGATGCGAAGCAGCTCGTCGCCGGCTTGATGTCCATAGCTGTCGTTCACGGCCTTGAAGTCATCGAGGTCGATGAAGAAGACACCGATGCTGCGGGCAGGGCTTCGTTGCCGCATCGCTTGGGCGAGGCGGTCGTGCAGAAGAGTGCGGTTGGGCAGGCCGGTCAGCTCGTCGTACAAGGCGAGTCGCTCGAGCTCGCTCTCGTTCCTCTTGCGCTCGGTGATGTCGCTGATCATCAGCAACGATCCGAGGTACTCCTCGTTCACGAACAGCGGGCTGGCGCTGACCGACGCGTGTCGATGCTCCCCGTCACCGCGCGTGAACGGTATTTCGTACACCTCGTGGCCCACCTCGCGGCGGCTTTGCAGCCGAACTCGCGCATCGGCTGTTGCAGACTCGTCAATGACCTCGAAGATGTTGAGGCGGTTGATGTCATCAAGCTCGCGACCGAGGATGCCGGCGAGGCTTCGGTTGGCGAACAGCGTGTCGCCGGCCATGCCGACGAGCCAGATCCCTTCCTGGGCGGTCTCGACGATGCCGCGGTAGCGCGCTTCGCTGGCTCGCAGCGCATCCTCCATCGACAGCCGGTCGGTGACGTCGCGCATGTTGACGACCAGCCCGGCGATCAGCGGATTGTCGAGCATGTTGGTCAGGGCCAGCTCGACGTGGCGAAAGCTGCCATCGGAGGCCAAGCCACGCAGCTGCACCGGTTCCTGCAAGTCGTCAGAGGACAAGACCCTGGCCAGCAGCCTTTCCGCCCGCTCCCGGTCGTCGGGATGCACAAAGGCGAACGCCGACTGTCCGACGGTGTCACTGGGCTTGTAACCCAGTGGCGGGTTGGCGACAGCCGAGACGAAGCGGATGGTCCCTTCCGCGTCCACCACAAAGGCGACATCGCTGGCTCGATAAACCAATGCCTTCAACCATTGCTCGACACGGCGGGCGAAGTCGGCTTCGCCGAACGCAACCGGCTCAACGAGCAGCACGAACATGCTCTTGTCCCCACCGGCGAGCTGAGAGATGGTCACGTTTGCGGTGATCTCGTGGCCGTCGCGGTGCCGTAGGGCAACCGCGCGTAGCCGCTGCACGGCGGAGGTCATCGGGCCGTCGAGGTGCACGATCGATTCGCCGCCCGTCGTGGGGAGCACCTCGCGCAGCTGGCGTCCGACCGCTTCGCCCGCCGGCCACCCGAACAGCTCCTCGGCCGCCCCGTCCATCGCCGCGACTCGGCCGGAGTCGTCGACGATGATCACGATGGCAGCGGCCTCAGCGCGGTCGGACCTGCCCTGGGCCGACGCGCCTTCGCTGGTTGACACCGAACTCCTTCAGGAACACGCCACCCCCGCGCAGAGACCATCCTGGGCGGCCCGCAGCGGGGCGGCAAGCCCCGCCCGACCTGGCGCGGGCAAAGACGTGAACTGTCCATTTGGTGACGGCAGACGTTGACATTTGATGCGTCGTCGCCGCGTAACCGAGGGCCTCGAGCGCATGCGGATCCCGACAAATCGCGGGAAACACCGCTGGCAAGAAGGTGCTATTGCCGCTCGTTCCAGACACCCC
>Ga0070679_100007272_pt1 | contig 10338 bp, 9 predicted proteins | sample KBSC63BmetaG_FD_65652 | JGI IMG/M metagenome (GOLD analysis project Ga0070679, IMG submission 65652) | Corn rhizosphere microbial communities from Kellogg Biological Station, Michigan, USA - KBS C6-3B metaG | ecosystem: Host-associated > Plants > Roots > Rhizosphere | place: USA: Michigan... | reverse complement strand
TGCTGGCGGCGATCTCGGCCTCGGCCTGGAATATCGTCGGCGGCTATGCCGGGCAGGTGTCGGTCGGCCACGGCATGTTCTTCGGCATCGGCGCCTATGTGCCGCTGCTGGTCTATCAGCACGGCGCGTGGCCGCCGGTCGTCGGCGTGCCGATCGGCATCGTGCTGAGCGTGGGGCTCGCAGCAGCGATCGGCTATCCGACCTTCCGGCTGCGCGGGCATTATTTCAGCATGGCGACGATCGCGGTTGCCGAGCTGATCCGTATCTATGTCGGCACCGTCGATTATCTCGGGGCGGCGATCGGATTGCAGGGTCCGGCGGTGGGCCGCGGCTGGTGGGACCTGACCTTCCGCGGCGAGCTGCCCTATTACTACATCTTCCTCGGCGTGCTCGTAGTCCTGCTCTACGTCACCTTCGAGATGCAGCGCAGCCGCTTCGGCTCCTACCTGCACGCGATCAAGGCGAACGAGCGCGCCGCGGCGAGCCTTGGCGTGCCGGTGCGGCAGACGAAATTGAGGGCGCTGATGCTGAGCGCCGCCTTCACCTCGGTCGCGGGCTCGCTCTATTCGATCAAGACCGGCTTCATCGATCCCGAGAGCGGTTTTGGCCTGCTGGTCTCCGTGCAGATGCTGATCACCGCTGCGCTCGGCGGGGCCGGCACGCTGTTCGGGCCGCTCGTCGGCGCGCTGATCCTGGTGCCGTTGCAGGCGGCGACCAATACCTGGTTCGGCGGCGGCGGCTCCGGCCTCACCTATATCCTCTACGGCGGCATCATCGTAGCTCTCGCGCGCTTCGAGCCGGGCGGGCTCTACGAGTTCTGGCATCGCGTCTCGAGCCGGTGGAGGGCGCGCCATGCTGCTTGAAGCCAAAGGCGTGTCGAAAGCGTTCGGCAGCTTCCTTGCCGTGCGCAATGCGGACCTCATGGTCGCGGAAGGCGAGATCATCGGCCTGATCGGGCCGAACGGCGCCGGCAAATCGACCTTTTTCAATTGCCTCGCCGGCGATGCCGCGCCGACCAGCGGCACCGTGAGTTTCGACGGCGTCGACCTGACGCGCGCCACGCCCGACATCCATGCGCGCGCCGGGATCGGCCGCACCTTCCAGGTGCCGGCGACGTTCGAGGACATGACGGTGCTGGAGAATGTCCTGGTCGGCGCCTATCTGCGCCATCCGCACCGCACTGACGCGCGCAGGAAGGCGCTCGAGGTGCTGGAGATCACCGGGCTCGCGCGGTTCGCCGATCAACGGGCGCGCGGGCTCGGCACGCCCGGCCGCAAGCGGCTGGAGATCGCGCGCGTGCTGGCGCTGGAGCCGCGGCTGATGCTGCTCGATGAGGCGCTCGCGGGGCTGACGCCCAGCGAAATCCAGCGCGCGGTCGAACTGCTCCGCCGGATCCACGGCATGGGTGTCACGCTCGTGATCGTCGAGCACATCATGGAGGTGATCATGTCGCTCGCCGCACGCGTGATCGTGTTCAACCAGGGCCATGTGATCGCGCAAGGCGCACCGGAGGAGGTGGTGAAGGACGAAGGCGTGATCCAGGCCTATCTCGGCCGCAACCACGGCAAGCGCAGGGGCCAAACCTGATGGAGCAAGCCTGATGGAGCGCTTGAGCATCCGCAATCTCGAAGTGCGCTATGGCGACCTGATCGGCGTCGCCGACGTGTCGCTCGACGTGCCGCTCGGCTCGGTGGTGGCGCTGGTCGGCTCCAATGGCGCCGGCAAGACCACGACCTTGAACGCAATCGCCGGTCTCGTGCCGCCCTCGGGCGGCGCGATCGAATGGCAGGGGCAGGCGATCACGCGGCAGCCGGCCTACGCGATCGTCAGCAAGGGGCTCGCGCTGTCGCCGGAGGGCTGGCAGCTATTCGTGTCGCAGACGGTGGAGCAGAACCTACGCCTCGGCACGACCTCGCTGAAGGACCGCTCGCGCGCAGCACCCTTGTTCGAGCGCGTCTATGCGCTGTTTCCGCGGCTGAAGGAGCGCCGCAACCAGCTCGCCGGCACGCTGTCGGGCGGCGAGCGGCAGATGCTCGCGGTCGGCCGGGCGCTGATGAGCGAGCCGAAACTCCTGATGCTGGATGAGCCGAGCCTCGGCCTCGCGCCGGCCGTGGTCGAGATCCTCTACGAGACGCTGCATCGCCTGCACGACGAGGGCCTGACCCTGTTGCTCGCCGAGCAGTCGCTGGAGCTCGCCTTCGACATCGCCGACTATGCCTATGTGCTGCAGACCGGCCGCACGGTGCTGGAAGGCAAGCCTTCGGAACTGGAGAAGAACGAGCAGGTCCAGGAGATCTATCTCGGCATCAAGAGCGGCGCCGATCCGGCCGCGACCGGCAGCCAGCCCTGATCGCATCGGCAAGGTAGATGATCACGGCGGTCGCCGAGCAGACCAATTTGCTCGCGCTGAACGCGACCTTCGAGGGCGCGCGCCGGCGGGGCGGACCGCGGCTTTGCGGTCGTCGCCTCCGAGGTCAGGGCGCTCGCGACCCAGACCGCGAAGGCGACCGAAGAGATCGGCAACCAGATCGCGCAGGTGCAATCGGCCACCCAGCTTTCGGTCGGCACGATCAAGGAGATCGGCGGCACCATCCGGCTGATTTCGGAAATCACCTCGAGCATTGCGGTTTCCGTCGAGGAGCAGGGCGAGGCGACCCAGGAAATCGCCCGCAGCGTGCAGCAGGCGGCCCAGGGCGCGGCGCAAGTCTCCGGCAATATCGGCGAAGTCAATCGCGCCGCGTCCAGCACGGGGACTTCCGCCGGTCAGGTGCACGGCTCGGCGCGCGCGTTCTCGGACGAGAGTCACCGGCTGAAGAGCGAAGCCCAGCAATTCCTCGCCAACGTGCGCACGGGCTGATCAGCTCGCGCGCGTGCGCGGGAAGCTGGCGGGCCAAAGGTCTCTCCAGACTTCCATAAAATGAATGATATTCATCCGACTTGCCACATGACGAATAGGCGGTTATCCGAGTGGGCGAGGGTTGGTGGTCGCTGGCCTCCTGGAGAGATATGATGAATGAAGTCATTCTCCGTCTGACGATCTCGCGCGGTATTGCCGCGATCACTCTCAACCGACCGGCCCAACTCAATGCAATCAATTGCGGCCTTGCAGAAAGGTTGGTCGCGGCCTTGTCCACGATCGACCAGGATACATCCGTCAAAGCCGTCGTTCTAAAAGGGGCGGGACGGGCTTTCATGGCCGGCGGAGATCTGAAAGATTTCCATGAAGCAGGGGAACGGGCGCCGGACGCGGTCAAGCGATTGATCGTGCCCTTTCACCGGATTATTCGAGGCATAAGAGATTTGCGCCCTCCGGTAATAGCGGCTGTCCACGGCGCGGTAGCTGGGGGCGGACTGGCGTTGGCCCTTGCATGCGACTTCGTGATTGCGTCAGCCGATGCGGTGTTCACGCCGGCCTACCTCAGGATAGGAACCAATCCGGATGGCGGCACCACCTGGTCCGTTGCCAAACTTCTGGGAGAGCGCCGGGCGCTGGAATGGCTGATGCTCGGCGATCCCATATCTGCGCAGCAGGCTGCTGGCCTTGGATTGATTAATCGCGTCGTTGCCCGAGAGGCTCTGGAAGAAGAAGTCCAGACTCTCGCGAGCCGCATTGCCGCCGGTCCGGCGCAAGCCCAGGCATCACTCAAGAGGTTGATTTGGCGTGCAACGAGTAGCTCGGTTGAAGATCAGCTGGAAGCGGAGGCCGCCGGTTTCACGTCGTTGGCCGCGACGGCGGATTTTCGTGAGGGCGTCGCGGCATTCATTGAACGCAGGGAACCTCGGTTCGGAGAGTAATATCTTCGCAGAAATGCGGGTCTCGCGGAGATACTGGAAATCGCTGGCTACTTGGAGAAGGCTGGGCGTTTGGTGCCCAGAGCCACGCCATTCAGCGTAACTTCAGTCAGTTGCCTGGCAACATCGTCGATGTCAATCGCCTTGCCGCGGAGCGCTTGCCGCCATGCGACATGTTCCACCGCCCCGAAAACGACGTCGCGGACCAGCCGGGGATCAAGATCAGCCTTCATCTTACCTGCCGCAACCCCCTCTTCGAGAACCTTGATAAAGATTCGCGTGTAGGAGCGGTTCAACTTCTGAACGGGAGATCCGCGGTAGCCGTTTGCGGATCGCACATCGCTGACGAAAAATCGGCAGAAGTCCAGATCTTCCAGAAACGATCTCAAATGTTGCGAGATCAGATTGTGCACTTTGTCGGGAAAGCTTGCATCGCTCCGGGCGGCGTTCTCCAGTTTCGCTACAATCTTCTGGAAGTACTCCGAAAGGACGACGTCAAGCAAAGCTCTCTTGTCGTCGAAATACCTGTAGATCAATCCGTCGGAAACGCCGGCAATCGAGGCAATTTCCGAGACGGACGCCAAAGCGTAGCCCTTTTGAACGAACACTTTTGCTGCGGCATCAATGATTGCCCGGCGTCTGCTATTGGCCCGGGCAGCGGAAATGACTGGCATAGCTCAATCTGTCTGGCATTGAATTTCCGGAACTACTTACGCCGTAACTCGTCATAAATCCATCGAGAACACGCCTCCCAGCTCGGCGGTATTCCAATTCGCTTTCAGCGGGCGTTGTGCCGTTTCTCAAAATCGCTGGTGGCATCTTCATCGATGGCGGTCGCGAGAACGCGGAGCGCATTCCGTCTGTTTTGTGTGTCTCCTCTCAAAATCATTGCAGTTGACTCTCATAGTAAATCGAATTCATTATGGCTTTCGGCAGGTGGCGGCTTCCAGTTGAGGGCGTTCTTCGACGCCCGATGACATGAAGTGGCTGAACCCCCTCGCGACCAGGCCTCGAGAGTGCGTATGGCCTGAGACATGCCGGTGCAGGCGGCCATGCCGAGGAGCAATGATGAGTGAATTAAATATTCAGCAGATGTTGAACGGACTTTGCAAGGCCGCGGAGCAGCGCGACGGCAAGGCATTCGCATCGTACTTTGCGGAAGACGGAGTCTACCACGATGATTTCTATGGATCATTCGTCGGCCGCGAACGCGTGGCGGAGCTGATCAACGACTGGTTCTACAAGGACGCGCGGGCTCTGCGCTGGGACATGATCGAGCCGGCGCTCGAAGCGGGGCGCCTCTATGTGCGCTACGTGTTCAGTTACAACTCGACGCTTCCCGAAGCGGAGGGCGCGAGAGCCATGTTCGAGGGCGTATCCATCATGTCGCTGCGTGATGGAAAAATCACGGACTATCGCGAGATCATCAACTGCGGAACCGCATTCGTCGATATGAAATTCCACCCGGAAAGGATCTTCAAGATCTTCTCTCGAAAGGCATCGGCGATGAAAGAAAAACCGGAGGTGCAGCCGCACTTGCCGAGCGCCGGAGGGATGCTTCACGAACCGCGGGCCGCCTCTCGCTCAAATTGAGTTGAACTATAAAAATAGAGTGAACGGAAACAGGGAGGAATTGATTATGAAACGTCTCCAATGGTTTGGAGCGGTGGCCGTGGCTGCGTTATGCGCCATGCCAGGCGCTCAAGCTCAGATTTCTGACAATTCCGTTCGTATCGGCGTGCTCAACGATATGTCCGGCCCTTACAAGGACCTTGCCGGGCCGGGTTCGGTGCTCGCGGCACAGATGGCCGCGGAAGATTTCGGCGGAAAGGTTCTGGGTGCTCCGATCGAGATCGTTTCAGCCGACCATCAAAACAAGCCGGACGTAGGCTCGGGCATCGCCCGAAAATGGTTTGATGTGGATCAGGTCGATGCCATTGCCGACGTTCCGACGTCCTCGGTCGGCATGACCGTTCAGGAAGTGTCGCGGGAGAAACAGAAGATATTTCTGATTTCCGGCGCAGCCTCGGCCGCCTTTACCGGCAAGGCGTGTTCGCCCTACAGCATTCAGACCTCGGACGATACGACCGCATTGTCTGCGGGCACCACCAAGGCCGTGGTGAAGAGCGGAGCAGACACCTGGTTCTTTCTGACGGCCGACTATGCGTTTGGTCATACGTTGCAAAAAGAAAGCACCAGAACCATTGAAGCCAATGGCGGCAAGGTGCTCGGATCGGTCGCGCATCCGCAGAATGCCTCGGATTTCTCGTCCTATCTGCTGACCGCGCAGGCTTCAGGCGCCAAGGCTGTTGGGCTCGCCAGTTCCGGTAACGACACCACGACGGCGATGAAGCAGGCCGTCGAATTCGGGTTGATGGAAAAGGGGCAGCGCCTCGTCGGCCTCAACCTGACCATCGCCGAGATCCATTCGCTGGGCCTGCAGAATGCCCACGGCGTGCAACTGACGGAAAGCTTCTATTGGGACATGAACGACCAAGCGCGAGAGTGGTCGAAGCGGTACTTTGCAAGGTTTGGCAAGATGCCGACGCGCGAACACGCGATGGCCTATGTCACGATCCTGCATTATCTGCGGGCGATCGAGGCAGCAAAGACGGATGAGCCCAAGGCGGTCATGGTTATGATGAAGTCGACGCCGATGAAGTTCTTCGGCGAGCAGGGGCCGATCCGTGAGGACGGGCGATTTGTTCACGATCTGCGGCTCTTCGAGGTCAAGAGCCCGGCGGAATCCAAATATCCCTGGGACTATTACAAGCAGGTCGCGGTGATCCCTGGAGATCAGGCTTTCGGCAGCCTGGAAGAGAGTGAATGCCCGCTGGTCAAGAAGACGAAGTGAGCGTCCGGCGACGGTCGGATCGCTGAGGCGGCCGCCGTACGCCGTGTTTCGCGAGGATACAGACATGACGAACGCTCGAGACAAGAGGATCCTGTCTGCGGAGTCGTGCGTTTTACGGCCGATGCTCGAAAAGTGGTCCGCGTCGCAGCCCGAAAAAGTGTTCGTCAAGATTTCGAAGACCGAGCAGGTAACCTACCGGCGGATGCGCGATCTGGCCGCCTCGGCCGCCGCGGGACTCTCTCGCCTGGGCGTCAAGCAAGGCGACAATGTCGTCGTCTGGATGCCAAACACGGTCGACTGCATGCGGGTCTGGTTCGGCATAAATTGGCTCGGGGCGGTTTACGTTCCCATCAACACTGCTTACAGGGGGCATCTGCTGGAGCATGTCCTGGAGAATGCAGGCGCGAAGATCATGGTAGCGCATGCTGGCCTGGCCGGACTGTTGACGCAGGTTGATACCGCAAAGATCGAGACGGTCGTTGTTTTTGGCGATGGCCCCATCGCGATCAAGAACCTCCGGGTTGTCCCCTCGAGCGTGCTGGATCGGGGCGAAGACTCGAACCTCCCCAACGCGGAGGTGAGCCCGTGGGATCTGCAGTCAATCATCTACACCTCGGGCACAACAGGTCCGTCCAAGGGCGTTATGTCCTCCTATGCGCACATCCATGCGGCATCCGGCCCCGAGGGGTTCTACATGCTGGCGCCGGACGATCGTTACATGTGCAATCTCCCGCTCTTTCATGTCGGGGGGACCATTCCGGTGATGGGGATGCTGTCGCGAGGAGGCTCGATCGCTCTCGTTTCCTCGTTTTCGACCGAGGAGTTCTGGCCGAAGGTTCGGGAGACCGGGACGACAGTCGTGTTGTTGCTCGGCGCCATGACGAATTTCATCACCAAGCGTCCGCCAGGTCCGGAGGACAGGGATCATCCGCTGAAGAAAGTGATCATCGCGCCGCTGGCGGAAGACACGGCCGTATTCGCCGCGCGGTTCGGCGTCGAGGCCTATACGCTCTACAATATGACGGAAATATCCACGCCCATTGTGTCGGAACCGAATCCCGGCAAGGTCGGATCCTGCGGACGTGCGCGGGCGGGTGTCGAGCTCAGGCTGGTCGACGAGCACGATTGCGAAGTTGAGCAGGGGAACGTCGGTGAATTGATCATCCGTACGGACGCGCCCTGGGCCTTGAACAGCGGCTACTACAAGAATCCGGAAGCCACCGCGGCGGCCTGGCGAAACGGCTGGTTTCACACCGGCGATGCCTTCCGCAAGGACGCAGACGGGACATTTTTCTTTGTTGACCGAATGAAGGATGCAATTCGTCGGAGAGGGGAGAATATCTCTTCCTTCGAAGTGGAGGCCGAGATTGCCGCTCATCCGGCCGTCAACGAGGTTGCCGTCGTCCCCGTGCCCAGCGAATTTGCCGAAGAAGAGGTGATGTGCGTTGTCGCTCCGACCCCTGGACAATCCATCGATCCAAAGGAGCTTCTTGAGTTTCTGATCCCGCGCATGCCGCATTTCATGGTGCCCCGTTATGTGAGGATCGTCGACGCACTCCCGAAAACGCCGACGCAAAAAATACAGAAGCACCTGCTTCGCTCGGCAGGTCTGACAGAAGACACATGGGATCGCGAAAAAGCGGGCATTAAAATCAGACGACAGCAACTTTAGAGGGGCGAGGCATGATCGGCACGACGATCGGCTTTCCGGTTCCGGACGGCGGCGAGCCGGCAAGCCGGCGGTCCGGGCATTTGCGCTCTCCCGCTTCAGAGAATTCCGGAGAGGGCGCGTGCCGGAGGATCTTGTGAGAATCAAAAAGGGGCTCGGCCCCGATGGCCGTGTAGCGGTGGTCCGCTTCGACCGCGGCGACGGCATCAATGCTCTGTCGCCGGAAGCGATACGCCAGCTCACGGATGCGGCGCGGAGCTTCGAGGATGACGGCGAAACTTCGGTCGTGGTGCTCACGGGGGGCGCCAGGTCGTTCAGCGCCGGTTTCGACCTCAAGGACCCCGAGGGCCGATCCCGCCGAACCATGGACCTCGGTACCTTGCGCCGGCATCTTAAATCAGGGGCGCGGCTGACCCATGCCTGGCAGGAAATGGAGCAGATCACCATCGGCGCCATCGAGGGCTTCTGCATCGGTGGAGGCGTATCGCTCGCCGTCGCGCTCGACTTTCGCATCATGGCCCGCGACGCCCATATGCGGGTTCCCGAAATTGGACTCGGCATGAACATGAGCTGGCAAAGTATCCCGCGCATGCTGCATCTGATCGGACCGGCCCGGACCAAGCAGGCGGTGATTCTGGCCAACGAGCGCATCTCCGCGGCTGAAGCCTGCGAATGGGGCCTGATTGAGCAGGTAAGCGATCCCGGTGGCGCCTTCGACGCAGCAATGGCGCTCGCCGCCAGGGTCGCGGCCCAGCCGCCGTTGCCGGTCGCCATGTCCAAGCTGACCGTCAATCGACTGACGCACGTGCTCGACGATCTGGCCAGCCACATGGACGTCGACCAGTTTGCGCTCGCGGGTCTGACCGAGGACCATCAGGAGGGCGTCAACGCGTTCCTGGAGCGGCGCAAGCCGCGCTTCAAGGGAAAATAGCCGAGAGCGATGCGCCACTTCCAACCCCGACAAGGGAAGAGCGCGGTCAAACAGTTCCTATCGACCATGCAAGTGACGATCAGCTCGCCCGCATGCGCGGCAGGTTGACGGACGTGCCGGACAGCGCGGCGCGCCGGTCGACGACCGCGTGGTGGAACAGCTCCAGCACCAGATGATAGGCCGCGAGATCGGATTCCTCGATCGCGCCGTCGTCGAAGCAATCGAGTGTCTCGCGCAGGATCTCGTCGGCTTCCTGCTGCAAGGCGTCGAGTTCCTCGACGGTCTCGATCTTTCGCGCCCGGGCGATCGCATCCACCAGCTTCTCGCGGTGCAGGATATTCAGCTTGCGCTCGTCGCGGCGGATGTAGTGGCGGAAGGCGGCGGTCGCCGATCCCAGCACCGAGAACAACAGCACCACGCCCCAGATGTAGTCGCTGTATCGGTCCATGAAGGTGCGTTCGGTGCCGTCGATATAGGCGGCGGCGCCGGGATGCGCGGGCAGCGCGGCATCCTTGTCGGTGTCGGGCTTCTCGATCTTCGACGCGCTCTTGATTTCGCGCGCAAGCGAGGGCTTTGCCGCGAAGATCTGCCGGGTGAGGGCGCCGACGGTGGTCTCCGACAGCGTCTTCGGCGCGACGATCAAATGATTGACGCTGACGGTTTCCACGGCGTCGTCCGGCCGCGCCGGCGAGGCGGTGATCGAACTGCCGGGGATCTCTTCCGATTCATATTGCGCATGACGCGAGGCGATCGCCTCGGAGACGTCGATCGGCAGGAAGACCGGCTCGCCGCGCAGCCGCGCGCTCGTCGTGATCGCCTCGGAGGTGATCTTGCTGTCGATCGGCCCGACCGTCATGAAGGCGTCGATGGCGGCATCCTTCACCATGTCGCCGATCTGGTCGGTGGAAAATTGCGCGACCTCGACCTTGTCCGGATCGACGCCCGATTCCTTCAGGATGACGCGCAAGAGCGTGACGTTCACCTTGGTGCGTCCGATCACGCCGACGCGATGGCCGGGCAAATCGCCGATCGCCTTGACCTTCGATCTGGCGCCCTTGCGCGGCGTGCCCTTCGGCGGGCCGCTTGCCCACA
>Ga0070679_100007270_pt1 | contig 10342 bp, 6 predicted proteins | sample KBSC63BmetaG_FD_65652 | JGI IMG/M metagenome (GOLD analysis project Ga0070679, IMG submission 65652) | Corn rhizosphere microbial communities from Kellogg Biological Station, Michigan, USA - KBS C6-3B metaG | ecosystem: Host-associated > Plants > Roots > Rhizosphere | place: USA: Michigan... | reverse complement strand
GGCCCGCCCGAGCTGATCGTGCTGGCGGAGGATTCGCTGCAGAAGCTCCGGTGCAAACGCCGGACCAGGGTCTACGAGAATCAGTCACTCGCCGACATCGCGCGCGCCATCGCCAACGACCACAGCCTCACGCCGCGCATCGACGGCTTGGGCCAGAATTTCGGCCCGCAGGTTCAGCTCAACGAGACCGACCTCGGCTTCCTGCGCCGCCTCCTGGCGCGGGTCGATGCGGATGTGCAGGTGGTCGGGACCGATCTGCAGATCTCTCCACGCGCCAACGTCAGCCGCGGTCAGTTGGAACTCGCACTCGGCGGCGAATTGAAGAGCGCACGCGTGCTGGCCGATCTCGCCCACCAGATCACGAAGGCGACGGTGAAAGGCTGGGACGTCAGCCATGGCCAGACCATGGACGGCGAGGGCCAGGAAAATGCGCTCGGGCCCAGCCAGGGCAAAAAGGGTGGCGTCATTCTGCCGGACGCGATCGCCGCGCGCACTTACCACAGCTGTCACCTCTTCACGTACAATCAGGATGAGGTCGACGCCGTCGCCACCGCCGTGCGCAACCGACGCGCGCGACGATTCCTCCGCATCCAGGGTGTCACGACAGGGACGCCGGCGATGCGCGTCGGCACGCAGGCGAAAGTCACCGGCATCAGCCAGTGGTTCTCGAACACGTACTACGTCACGTCGGTCCGGCACCTTTACGACCTCACCCGCGGCTACCGGACCGAGTTTGAAGGCCAGTGCGCCTTTCTGGGCGAAGCCTGAACCGATTCACGCCCATGCTCGCCATCGACGTCCACGACAGCGCGATTCACGCGTGCCACCTCGCGAAGGTGGTTTCGGTGCAGGACCCGGACAATCTCGCGCGCGTCAAGGTGAAGCTCCTCACCATCGACGGCGATGGGGACGCGGAGATCTGGGCGCGCGTGGCCGTACCCTTCGCGGGGACCAGCCGCGGTGCGCTCTTCATCCCCGATGTCGACGACGAAGTACTGGTGAGCTTCATTGCCGGCGACTCGCGTTTCCCCGTCGTCGTTGGCGGCCTGTGGAACGGCGGCGCCAAGCCACCCGAACAATTCGGCGGCGACCGCGTCGACCGCTGGACGATCACGGGCAAGGCCGGTACGCGGATTGCGATTGTCGAGCAGTCGAGTGGTTCGGCGAAGATCGAATTCAAGACGCCGAATGGCGTGACGGGCACGCTGACCGACGAGAGCGGCGGCAGCATCAAGTTTGAGGATACGGCCGGCAACAGCATCACCATCGATACGCAGGGCATCTCGCTGCAGGCGGCGTCCAAAGTAAAGGTGCAGGCGGGACAAGTGGAAGTTCAGGCGGGCATGGTCACCGTGGATGCCGGCATGTCGAAGTTCTCGGGGATCGTGAAATGCGACGTGCTGCAGGCGACCACCGTAGTGGCCAGCACCTACACGCCGGGAGCGGGCAACATATGGTAACCGGCGCGACCATTCACACCGATTGCGGACACGAGGTGGAGCTCGCCGGCGCGTGGGCCGGGTCGAACGGCGCCGGGCCGTCGCTGGTCGAACGCAACGATGAGGATTTTCTGGCGGCGATGCTCCAGGAACTCGCCGGAGCGAATCCAGCGTCCGTGGTGTCCGACCATCGCCCGACCGCAGGCGACGGCAACGTGCTACAGCTGTTTCAGCCCGTGCACCGGACGTTCAATCTCGCGTTGATCGAGGCGCACTGCACGTCGTTCGGCACCCCGCGGCTCGACCCGCGGCAGATTGATTCGGCAGGACTGGTCGTCCGCCGGGTACGCTCGGACAAGAGCGGCAAGATCTACGATGCGTGGTGCGCGACGAAGAACCGCGTGACCGGCTGGGTGCCGTTGCCCGATGTCAGCGAGCCCGAGCATGACCGGGATCCGGATCCGGCGCGTCGGCCCCGGACGCGAATCACGGCGGATCCCGATTTCGACCGGGAAACCTTCGGCGCGGGCGATCAGTCGGCCGAGCAGACCAGTCTGCTGTTCGTGGCGCCGCCGGACACCGCCGCGGCGACCAAGCGGACGCTGCTGTATGGCGTGATTCCGGTTACGAGCACCTCGCGCGCGGGCGCGATGCCCAAGGGCGACACGCCGAAGAAATCCGAGTGGACGGCGCATCTCTCGGTTCTGCTCAGCGCCGCGAGTTTCGGCCGCGAGCTGTGGCCGGCGGACACCGACGGCGAGAGGGCGGACAAACTCAGCCGCGATGACTTGCGGCAGCCGGCGGTGCTCAATGCCGATGGCACGATCAACACGAACCGGACGCGTTTTGTCCTCCTGGTCCGGCAACTCGCGCAAGAGTTCAGCCTGTTGCGACCCGCCAACGCCGAGACGCGCGACGCGCTGCTGAAGGTGCTCGATGGCGTCGACCTCCTGCGCGTCGACGGAACGAAACAGAAGCTCGGCCAGTACCTCCATTCCGCGGCGCGGCTGTATTTCGAGCAGCCGCCACCCGCCGGGCTTTCCGTGCCGCGACCGCAAACCTGGCCAGCCATCGCGCCGGACACGGCCGAGCAAATCGCGCAGCGGCTCCAGCAGATCGCCGGCGAAGTGATGCTGTCCACGTTCGCGACGGACAAAGCCGGGGGACGTTTCGAAGATCCGACCGCCCGCTATGTGGTGCGCGCGTTCGTGCGGGTGAAACAGCCCTGCAATTGCCCGCCGAAGATCGTGTGGACGCATTACAGCGAGGAGTTCCGCATCGTGCCGTGGTACGAGTCGGGACCCGTGCCGCCCCCGCCGGTGCTGCTGCCTGACCCGTTCGATCCGAACTTTCTGAAGAACGCCAAGCCCGGTGTGTCGTTCACGGTCCCGGCGTCGCTGGCAAATTTCCTCAACCAGGATCCGAAGTCGTTTTTGAAAGGCGAAGCCGGCAAGGGCGGCGGCCTCACGCTCGATTGGATCTGCGGGTTCAACATCCCGATCATCACGATCTGCGCGTTCATCGTCCTGAACGTCTTCCTGAATCTCTTCAACCTGATCTTCTTTTGGCTGCCGTTCGTGAAGATCTGCATCCCGTTCCCCCGCAAAAAATGAACGTCGCACCTCCCATCGGCTGGCCGCTGCTGCCGTTGCCCGACGACGGTGGCAACCTGAGCTGGCCCACACTGGAACAGAGCGTGAGCCAGCTCATTCGCGTCATCCTGCAGACGCGTCCCGGCGAACAACTGATGCGCCCGGACTTCGGCGCCGGGCTGGAGAACTTCCTGCACGAGCCGAACACGCTCACGACCCATCGCCGGATTCGCGACCTCATCGCCGACTCCCTGGCGCGCGGGGAACGCCGGATCATCGTCGACGACATCGCCGTGTCCGCACCGCCGGACCAGCCGACGCAGGTCCGCATCGAGATCGCCTACCGCCTTCGTCGCACCGGCGTCCCCAGCCGGCTCGGCCTCACTCTCCAGCTCGGTGGCTGATTCAACTCGGCCGCGCCACTACCATGCCGCTCATCGTTCCTTCCCTCGACGATCGCTCGTATCAGGACCTCGTGGACGAAGTCCTCGCGCGCATTCCCGCGCACACGCCCGAGTGGACCAACCCGGTGCCGGGCGATCCAGGCCGCACGATCGTCGAATTGTTCGCCTGGCTCACCGACACGCTGCTCTATCGCGTTAATCTCATTCCGGAGCGGCAGCGGCTGGCATTCCTCCGCCTGCTCGGCGTGCAGATGCGCCCCGCCACCGCCGCGCGCACGCTGGTCTCGATCACGTTTGACGCCCCGGAGAACACCGCCGCGCAATTTTTGCCGGCGCTCACCCGCATCAAGGGTGCGACCACGTTCGAAACGCGGGCCGAAGTCACCGTGCTCCCGGTCGTCGCCGAAACGTATAGCAAGCGCCCGCTCTCCGACGACGAGCGCGCGGCCATGAGCGACAAGATCGCGCAGCTTTCCCGGCTGTATCCAGTCAGCGGCTCGGCGGTGCCATATCTCACGACGCCGGTGTTTGCGGATGGAAAACCCGACGTCGACGGTTTCGACCTCGTCCACGATACGATCGACCAGGCGCTGTGGTACGCGCTCCTTGTGCCGCTCGAACAGGCGCCCGACTTCGGCCCGACGATCGATGCGGTGAAGGCCACCCTGGGCCAGAGCACCTCCGGCGGCCCGCAATACCTCAACGTCGCGTTCTCGCCCAAGCTGTCACTGCCGGAGTTCGGCGAGGACGTCGGCGCCCGGACGCCCATCCCATCCGTGTGGGAACTCACCACCCGCGATCCGACGAACGCGAACGGCGTGGCGTATCTTCCCCTGACGGTGGTCAGCGACACGACGCAGGGGCTCACGACCGACGGTGTCGTTCGTCTCAGTCTGCCGGCGAAGGATTCGTTCTTCACGCCGCCGAACGATGTGCGCCGCGATGTTGACGCCGGCACGGGTGACAAGCCACCGCGGATCGACGATCCGACGAAAGCGGCGCGATTGGTGGCCTGGTTGCGGCTGCGGCCCACCATCGACCTCGACGCGTTTCCGATCTCCTGGACCGGGATCAATGGCGCCGAAGTCGATCACCGCCAAACGACCGCCGGATTGATCGTGGGCCAGGGCTCCGGTCAACCCAACCAAGCGCTCGCGCTGCCCAGCGGCGGGATCGAGGCGGACACCTTCCTGCTGCAGGTCGAGGAGTCCGGGCTCGGATTTCGCCGCTGGCGGCGGATCGACGACCTCGCCTTGGCCGCCGTGCAGGATCCGGTGTACGCGTTCGACGCCGAAGCGGGCACCGTCACGTTTGGCGACGGGGTGCGCGGAAAGATTCCCGCGCGCGGCGCCCGCTTCCGCGTCGAACAGATGCGCATCGGCGGCGGTACCGCCGGCAATCTCGCTGCCGGTTCACTGACGCAGGTGCAAGTGTCACCCGCGCCGGTCGCGAAATTGAAGGTGCGGCAGCCGCTCGCCGCGTCGGGCGGACAGGACGCGGAAACGCTCGAGGCAGCGGAGCGACGCATCCCGGCGCTCTTCCGCAACCACGACCGCGCCGTGACCGCCGACGATTATCAGCAGATCGCGGCGACGACGCCCGGCGTCCGCGTCGGTCGCGTCGAAGTGCTGCCCCGTTTCAAACCGCAGGAGCGGCGCAGCGACGTCCCGGGCGTCGTATCCGTGATGGCCTTACCGTGGCGCGCCGGATTCGATGCGCCCTACCCGCGCGTCGACCGGCCGTTCATCGAGACGGTCTTTCAGCGCCTCTCCGACCGGAAGCCGCTCGGGACCGAGCTGTACGTGATCGGTTGCGAATACGTGCCGCTCGCGATCGCGGTCGGCATCGACAACCCGGGGGGCAAGGAAGAGACCAACACCGCCGTGAAGGAGGCGTTGAAGCAGTTTCTGTTCTGCCTCGCGCCGGGCGGACCGCAGAATCAGGGCTGGCCGCTCGGCCGCACGGTGAAGCGCCGCGAACTGGAGATCATCGTTTCGCGCGTCGAAGGCGTGGACGGGGTCTACGGGCCGAATCTCTTCCAGCAGGTCAACGGGGACTGGCAGCTCATCACGGCGCCCTCGGGCAATGACAACGTCGAGCTCCCATTGCAGCCCTGGCAGCTGCCAGAGCTGATTGGCGTGGTCGTCACGGCCGGAGATCCGCCGACCGAATTCAAAACCCCCGGGCCGACGAAGGCGAGTGACGGGCTGGCGATTCCGGTGGTGCCGGATGTCTGCTGATGGACGCAAACGGACAACGCTTCTGGCTGGCACTGGGCGGCACACCGTGGAACCCGGACGTGGCCGGCACGCTCGAGCTCGCGTCGGAATACCTGCGGCTCGCGAGTGAAACGAGCGCGACGACGTATCCGGAAACGCCGGCCGAGGCCGACGCGCGGCTGGCGGTCGTGCCGATGGCGCGCGATGCGTTCGGCACCCGCGCCTTCGTCGAACTCGATGGGAAGACGATCCGCGCGACGGGCGCGTTTTCCGAACCTGAACCGATCTCGGCAAGCCCGGTGTTGTTAACCGCGACCGAAGAAGTCACCGACCTCGCGCTCGGTTTCGATGGCTTCTTATATGTGGTGACGGGCGGCCAGATTCTCCTGCAGCCGCTGAGCGACCGCTACTCACCGGTCACGCTGCCCGCCACCGGGCTGAACGGCTGGCGGTTCGCCGCGGCACCGGATGGAGGCGGCTGGGTGCTCGACCGCAGCGGAAAGAGCCTGGGCCGCGTCTCCGGCCTTCCGTGGCCAGATCCACCGGCCTTCAGCGCACCGCCGGCGACGGCGTTTCTGCCCGCTGAGCCAAACCCGACGCCGCCGACGTTGACGGTCGTACCCGACGGCTGGCTCGCACCCGATGAGAAAGCGGTCGCACTCGCGTGCAGCCCAGCGGGAAGACTCGCGGTGCTGGTGTGGGCGACCGGCGAAGCGCGCGTGCAGCTCGTCGACGGCTCAGGTCGGCGCGGCCCGATCGCGGTGCTCCAGCAGGTGCAACGTCCGTACAGCATCGCGTGGCTTTCCGAGACGCGCTTTGCCGTGCTCGCGGCCGGCGTCGCGGAAGCGATCGTCTACACGTGGCGTGAAGGCACGCTATTCCCGGCGGGCGACATCTATCCGCTCCGCGACCACGACGGCGGACCTTTCCTGCACGAGGTCCAGACCCTGGTCGAATACCCGGCCAAGCAGCCGACCCCGGCTATCCCTGACCGCATTGCGCCGCGCCCGCTCGTCGCGCTATCGCTGCCGGCGCTCGCAAAAAACGCCAGCGGGGCACTCGCCGTGCCACTCGATAGTGGCGAGAAAGACACGGCGTGGCATCGCTTGTACGTCGACGCGTGCCTTCCCGCCGGGACTGGGTTCACGCTGTTCGCGGCGGCGAGCGACGCCGAGCTGGAAGCGACCGACATCGCCGCGGCGGACTGGCATCCCCACCATTTTGGTTCGGCGCCCGCGGCGCTGCGGCAGGAGCCGCGTGCGGCCTGGGTGCCGCAGGCGTCCGAGATTCCCGGCCAGAGCGGTTTCTGCGACGAACCGGTGGCCCGCGATCGCACGGGCCTGTTCACCGTTCTGCTGCAGCGGGCGGCGTATCCGGTGCGGACATTGCGCGGCCGTTTCCTTTACCTGCGGATCGAGCTCCGCGGCAACCTCCGCTCCACGCCGACGCTGTTCGCGCTCCGCGCCTACGGCCCCCGCTTCTCCTACCAGAACAAATATCTGCCGGCGCTCTACCGCGAGACGTTGTTCGGCCCGGAAGCCAACGTAAACGCACCCGGTCAACCGGCGACGCGCCCCGACTTTCTCGGCCGGTTCCTCGACAACTTCGAAGGCATCCTCACCGCCATCGAGGATCGGGTCGCCGACAGCTGGCTCGTCACCGATCCGCAGCATACGCCCGAGGGGGCGGTGGACTGGCTCGGGAGCTGGATTGGCGTGACATTTGCGCCGTGGTATCCCGCGCCACAGCGGCGTCGCACGCTGCAGAACGCGCCTGAGCTGTTCCGCCGGCGCGGCACGCTCGCCGGGTTGCGGCTCGCGCTCGACACCGCGACCGCCGGCGGTGTGCAGGCGGGCCGCATCGTCGTGGTGGAGGATTACTGGTTCCGCCGGACGCTCCAGACCGTGCTCGGCGTCCACCTCGATCGCGATTTCGATCCACTGCTCGGCGGCAGTTTCATCTCCGGTAACTCCAAGGTCGGCGACACGTTGTTCCTCAGCGAGGAGGGCATGGAAAAGAAATTTCTCGCGCTGTTCGACGCGTCGATCGCGCTCAAGGCCGCCGACCAGGCGACGGTGGCCGCGTTCTTCGCGTCGCTCGCGCATCGGGTTACGGTCATCGTGCACGAGACGGTTTCCGACACCGAGTTCGACGTCATCGGACGCGTCACCGACGTCGAGGCGCCCGCGCACATCCTCACGCGCGTGCGCCGTGCGAACGGCGACTTCATGGTCGGCCTCACTGCGCTGCTCGCCGTCGATACCTTCCTGCGGCCGCACCCGCCGGCGCCTGCGGTCGAGGTCAACGCGACCGAACTCGGCGGGGGCGCCCTGCTGCAACGGCCGCCCAGCCTCGATCCGCGGCTCGAGGGACTTTCCTAGCCTTTGTACTGCACTCCGAAACTCGCGCACCCATGGCCACAACCCTCTCCAGTAATCAGCGTGTCGTTTACAACAACGGCATCCTGCTCGACGCCTCTGATTTTCAGCAGGAGCAGACGTATCACAGCGGTCGGCTCGCGGTCGCGCTGGCGCAGCTCCACGGTTTCGGCACGATCGCCGGGCTCCAAGTCGAACGGACCGCGCCCGGCCCGGTCGGCACCGACGGCGAAGCTCACCCGCCCGAGCAACTCGTCGTTCACCCGGGCATCGCCCTCGATCGCGCGGGTCGGCTCATCGAGATCACGGGCGACCAATGTCTGCGGCTCAACCACTGGTTTGATTTTCAGGTGAATCAGCCGGCCGCGATCCTCAAGCCGTTCCGCGATTCCGGCAATCTGCGTTCTTTCGTCGGCGACCTTTTCCTGCGGTTCAACGACTGCCAGCAAGGGTTGCGGCCGGGATTTCCCGAACCGGCAGCGGACGCCACCGATGCCATCGTGCCGTCGCGGAGCAATGACAGCTTCGAACTGCAGCTCGTCGTCCGCGACTGCGATCCCGAAACGACCTTGCCCGCGGTGCCGGCGAGCCGGTTCCCGACGCTGCCAACCGACCGCGCCACGCTCCTCGCCGCCATCTACGCGGCTTACGATCAACCGAGCCCCGCCGACATTCAGGAGTACCCGCCGGATTTCGCCGACAAAACCGCCGTGTTCCTCGCCCGCGTACGCATTCGGCTCGAAGACGCACCGGCCACCTCGCTCACCCGCCACGCGAGCGGCGATGTCGTGATCGACGATCTCGATCGTCCGATCGCCCCGCCGGCCGACCTGCTTCGCCGTCTGCTTCCCACCTGATCGATTCCCGCTCGATCGACCCTGCCTCCCGGTTCCGTCCGTCCTTCGCCTCTCGCACATCGTACATCGTCCCTTCTTCGCCATGCCCGCCGACCTCATTGATCTGTCCGACGAAAGAGCAGCGTCGAGCGTAGTGCTCGACACCCGGCGCAGCCGGCCGCGTTTCTTCGACGGCAAATTTCTCACCGCCGCTGACCTGATGCAGGAGCAGAGTTATCTGCTGACGCGGCAGGCCGACCTCGGCCGGACGCTCGGGTTCGGCGTGGCGCAAGGGCTGCGCGTCTCGCGCGCGACCGTCTCGGCATCCAACCTGCCCGGGCCGGCCGCGTCCGTCGCGGTCACGCAGGGTCACGGGATCACGCCGACCGGCGAGATCGTTTTTCTGCCGCAGGACCTCACCGTCGACCTGACCGACGCCGCCCAGCTGCAGCGATTGAGCGCCGCGTTCGGGCTCACCCGCGAGCCGCAGCAGCCGTTCCAGAACCTGCGCGGTCTGTTCGTCTTCGGGCTGCGGGCGGTGGAGTTCACCTCCAACCCAACCCCCGCGTATCCGGCGAGCGTGGACGGCAATGGCACCTTGCGCGACGGCGAGATCATCGAGGCCACCGCGCTGACGCTGGTGCCGTACGATGCCGACGTTTCACGCGCTGACCCGAATCTCGCGCGGCGTCGCGTCGCGCGCGAAATCTTCCTCGACCAGAAGTCACTCCCGCTGCCGGCCGGGGTGCTACCGCTGGCCATGCTCTACCTGCGCAACGGCACGCTCGAGTGGGTGGACGAGTGGCTCGTGCGTCGCGAGGCCGGCAGTGATGACCGGTTCGGCTTCGGCTTTGCGCCGCGCGCGTTGGCCGAGGCGCACTTCTTTCAATACCAGGACATGCTCCAGGACGCGCCTTCCGCCTCGAATGGACAACTTGGCGCCCAAAGTTTTCTCGAGATCATTCCGCCGGCTGGCCCGCTGCCGAAAGCCGCGATCAATCCCGATGATTTCACGCAGGCGTACTTTCCGCCTGGGGCGCGGGTCGAACTCGCGCTGGTCCCGGAGGATGAGCTGGCCGCGTTGATGGAGGACAGCGTCGATCTCCCGCCCATTGACCTGAATTTGAAACCGGAGGATCAGGACGCGCTGGCGATTCTCATTCTCGCGCCGGTGCCGCGCGCCGACTACGGCAACGTCCTCCAGACGCTGAACAACATCCCGCCGCCGCCGCTGACCAATCCCGTGCCGGTCTTGCTCAGCCAGCAGCGTCCGATCGATGCGTTGCTTAGGCTCAACGCCGCGTTTCAGCTCCGGCAGAGCATCACGGACGGCACCTCCGACACGCCTCCGCCGACGCCGCCGAATTTCGTCGACCCCGCGTGGCGCAGCGCTCTCGGCAATGTGCAGCAGCTCTGGTTCATGCGCCGGCGTAATCTCCCCGACGGAAAGGGGCTCGCAGGCACGCCCCTACCC
>Ga0070679_100007269_pt1 | contig 10342 bp, 10 predicted proteins | sample KBSC63BmetaG_FD_65652 | JGI IMG/M metagenome (GOLD analysis project Ga0070679, IMG submission 65652) | Corn rhizosphere microbial communities from Kellogg Biological Station, Michigan, USA - KBS C6-3B metaG | ecosystem: Host-associated > Plants > Roots > Rhizosphere | place: USA: Michigan... | reverse complement strand
CAACGGCTTTTCGGCGGTGCAGGGCCGCGTGCTCGCGGGGCGCGATCCCGATGGGCGAAGCGCCGAGTCCGGCCGGCTGTACGAATACAACATTCCGCTGGTCGATCACGGCGACCAGATCACATCGATCCGCGGCCTCACCGGGACCAACATGTCGTTCAAACGCGAGGTGCTCGAACGGGTGGGGTCTTTCGACGTGCGCCTCGGGCCGGGCGCTTCCGGCTTCAGCGAAGACACGGAATTCTCCCAGCGCGTACGCAGGGCGGGATTCGAGATCGGTTACACACCGCACGCGATCGCCTACCACGAGTTGAACCCGGCGCGCTACGGCCGCGCCTATCACCGTGACGCGCAGTATCGCAAGGGTCTGAGCCGCAGCCTGTACATCGACGAATCGCTGCCGCGCCGAGTCTTGCCCAGACTCTGGGGTAACTGCCAACGCTACTGCATGTACCGCATCCTCGGCAACCGCGAGCAGGCCTACAAGACCGAAGGGCGCATCCTGAAAGCCTGCGGCTACGTGATGGGTAAATTGCGGCCCCCGGGGCCGGGTCATTCTTCTTAGATCCGGCGCGTCATGTCCCAAGTTCCGGCTATCTCCGTGGTCATCGCGACCTACAACCGCGCGAGGCTTTTGGCCGAGACCGTCGACAGCGTTCTCAAGCAGCGCTTCCAGGATTTTGAATTGATCGTCGTCGACGATGGTTCGAGCGACGAGACCCCCCAGGTTTTGGCCGGTTACGGCGACAGGCTGCGCTGGTTTCACCAGAGCAACCGCGGACCGTCGGCGGCGCGCAATCTCGGCGCGCGCGAGGCGCGCGCGCCGTGGATCGCGATTCAGGACTCCGACGATCTCTCGGCGCCGAATCACCTGGAGGTGCTGCATGGCGCGGCGCGCCTGTTTCCTGACAGTGCGATGATCTTCGCGAACGGCCGATACCTGGGTGGGCCGGAACACCATCGCGACCAGATCATTCCGGCGAAAAAGTCGGCGGCTCTGGCGGCGCGGGGCGTTCATCTCCACGATGTTTTCGATAAAAGCATCGTGCGCCTGCAAGCGAGCCTGATCTCAAGGGCCGCCTACGATGCGCTCGGCGGCCACGACGAGAGCCTGCGCATCTGCATGGATCTGGATCTGGCGCTGCGCCTGTTCATGAATTATCCGGTGAAGTATCTCGACGAGAGCGTTTTTTATTACCGCAAGCACGAGGGGAACATCGGCCGCAACGAAGAGCTTCGTCTGACGGAAAACATCCGCGTGATCGAAAAATTGCTGCGCGATTACGCCGCCGCCGGCGATATTCTCGGGAGCGCCAGCGTGGCTCGGCGGCTCGCCTATCGCTATTACCGGCTGGCCAAGGGGCGCTGGAGGCGCGGCCAACGCGAGGAGGCGCGCCGGGCGCTCGGCGCAGCCCTGTCGCTTCGGCCCTTCGCGGCTAAGTATCGCTTGTACCAGCTTCGCTGGCAGCGCCTCGCGCGTTAGACTGGCGCAGTGGAATTCAGCGTCATCATCGCCGCCTACGATCGCTATGAATCGCTGCGCCGGCTGCTCGCGAGCATCGTCGGAAATTTCGACCGGCGCGAGACGGACTACGAAGTGATCGTCGCCAACAACGCGCGCGATCCGAAAGCGGCGGCGAGTATCGCCGCCCTGGCCGAAGAATTTCGCCGCGCTCAAGGCGATCATTTCAGACACCTCGAAGAGCCGCTGCCGGGTAAGTGCAGAGCCCAGAACAAGGCGATCCATCTGGCGCGCGGGGATGTGCTGGCATTTTTCGACGATGACGTGGTGGTAACACGCGATTGGCTCCGCGTGGCGGTCCGCCACTTCCGCGAGACTTCAGACGATGCCATGCAGGGGCCGGTTTTGATCCCGACGGAATGGCAGGACAACGAAGCGTTCCTACGCGCGCACCACAAGTTCAAGACGATCAACTTCGCGCGCTACTCGCGCAAGCTCAAGAATCTCAAAACTCTGACCGGAGCAAACATGGCGGTGCGGCGGGAAGTGTTCTCGCGCATCGGTTTTTTCAATGAGGATCTCGGGCCCGGCCGCTCGGGGATTTCCGAAGACGTGGAATTTGCCGGGCGCCTGGTCCGGTCCGGCGGCATCATCGGCTACGAGCCGGAGGCGGCGGTGTACCATGAGGTCGATTGGAACCGGTTGACGGAGGAATTTTTCCGCGTGCGCCATCGCCAGCAGGGCGCCAGCCGGTATCTCTACAAACGCCAGTCTTTGTTGTCGACCACCGGGAATCTGCTCCTCGCACTCGGCGCCTACGGCTGGTATTCCCTGTGCGGCGTGGTGCGCAAAAAATATCGCGCCAAGGGCCGCATTTTTCATTATGGCGCGATGCTCGAGCAGGCGGCGAAACGCCGGTCGCACGGTTGAGCAGACGCAGTCGAAACGAATCTTTGTGAGCGCCAACGCTTCACGAACTCCGACGGTCTCCGCGATCGTGGTGTGCTTCAACGAAGAGGAACGCATCCGCGATTGCCTGGAAAGCCTCCGCTGGTGCGACGAGATCGTGGTTGTCGATTCTTTCAGCACGGACCACACTCCGGAGATTTGCCGCGAGTATACGAACCGATTCATCCAACGGCCGTGGGCGGGCTACCGGGACCAGAAGGCGTTTGCCCATTCTCAGGCCACCCGCGACTGGGTGTTTCTGGTGGACGCCGACGAGCGGGTGCCTGCGGAGCTGCAAAGCGAAGTCAAAGACGCGCTCGTCCGCGACGCTGGGCGTTATGTCGGCTACGCCGTGCCGCGTCTGGTTCACTATCTCGACCGCTGGTGGCGCCGCGGCGGCTGGTATCCCGACTACGATGTTCGCCTCTTTCAGCGCGAGCGCGCGACCTGGGGCGGCACCGATCCGCATGAAAAAATTCTCGTCGATGGCGCCGTGCGCCGGCTGCGCCATCCGCTGCACCATTTTTCCTATCGCAACATCGACGATCACGTGCAGCGCATCAATCGCTTCACGTCGATCTCCTCGCGCGAGGCGAAAGCCCAGGGCGGCCGCTGGCGCCTGAGCGACGCTTTGCTGCGGCCGGCGGTGCGTTTTTTTCGCGCGTATATTATCAAGCGCGGTTTCATGGAAGGCTTTGCGGGATTTTACGTCGCGGTGACCGCCGCGGTTTACGTTTTTCTCAAGTATGCTAAGCTCTGGGAACTCGAGCTGGAGGAGAAGAAAAAACTTGGGCGGAAGCGATGAACCCCGCCTGTTGAAAATTCTGCACATCGATCCTGAGAAAAACTGGGGCGGCGGGGAGGCGCAGGTTTTTGGTCTGCTGGCGTATCTTTCCGGCAAGGGACATCGCAACGTGCTTCTGGCCCATCCGCGCGGTGTTCTTTTCGAGCGCTGCCGCGCGCTCGACGTGCAACTCCGGCCGCTTTCGATGCGCAACGATTTGGATCTGCGATCGGTGGCGGGGCTGAGAAAATTGATTCGCAGCGAAGATTTCGACATCGTGCATTTTCATACCAAGCGCGCGCACGCGCTTTCCCTCTGGCTGCCGCGCAGCGGAAAGAAACCCAAATACGTGGTGACGCGCCGGATGGATTATCCCGAGCGCGCGGGTTGGTACACCAATCTCCTGTACAACCGCAGGGTCGACGGCGTGATCGCGATTTCCGCGGCGATCGCGACGCTGTTACGCCAGGCAGGCGTCGAAGAGAACAGGATTCGCCGGATCTCGAGCGGCGTCGATGCGGCCCGTTTCGATCGGCGGCAAAATGAATTGAATGAAGTGAAAACCATCGGCTGTATCGGCGTCCTCGAGGAGCGCAAGGGGCAACGCTTTTTGCTCGAGGCTGCGGCGGAACTGAAATCGCGTGGATTGAAACTGGAATATCGCTTTGCCGGTGACGGTTCGTTGCGCGCCGAGCTGGAAAATCAGGCGAAGCGGTTCGGCATCGGCCCCGAAGCGCGCTTTTTGGGGTTCGTCGGCGACATGGCGGAATTCTTCGCCGGCGTCGATCTGGTAGCCATGCCGTCGCTCTTTGAAGGCCTGGGGATCGCCGCGCTTGAGGCGATGGCCGCTGCTAAACCGGTCGTCGCAACGCGGGTCGGCGGTCTGGCAGAATTGATTATCGATGGCGAAACCGGCATCCTCGTGCCGCCCGGCGATGGGCGGGCCTTGGCCGATGCCATCGGCCGCCTCGCCGTGTCGCCTCCGTTGGCCGCCGCGATGGGCCGGCGCGGACGGGAGCGCGTGCTGGGCGATTTTACGCTCGAACAGATGGCGGTTCGGAACGAAACTTATTACTACGAACTTTTGACCTGACCGCTCGATGAATCCGCTTCTGTCCGTCGTTGAAAAATTCCGCGCCACGCGCTTGCTGGTCATCGGCGATCTGATGCTCGATCGTTTTATCTGGGGCGAAGTGGATCGTTTATCGCCGGAGGCCCCTGTGCCGGTGCTTCGCGTAGTCTCGGAAAATTTCAGTCTCGGCGGCGCGGCCAACGTGGTTCACAATATCTGCGCGTTGGGCGGCAAGGTGACTATCTGCGGCATCGTCGGACCGGACGAGGCCGGCAGGCGGATCCTCAAGGCTTTGCAAAGGGTCGGCGCTTCGACCGCCGGCGTTTGCGTCGACCGGCGCTTTCAAACCATCGAGAAAAGCCGCATCATCGCCAGTCCGCACCATCAACAAATCGTTCGTCTGGATCGCGAAGACCGCCAGCCGGTCGGCGAAAGCACCGCGAAGCGGCTCGCCGGTTTTATTCTTGCCAACGCATCGCGTTTCGACGCGATCGTGGTCTCCGACTACGGCAAGGGCACGGTGCGCGGGGAAACCTTGGCCGCCGTCGCGCGCGCAGTGGGAAAGCGCAAGCTCTGCGTCATCGATCCGAAGAAGGAGAATTACGATCACTATCGCTTGCCCGCCGTGTTGACGCCGAACAAGAACGAAGCCAGCGAAGCTTCGGGGATCGCGATCGTCGACGAAGCGAGTCTCAACGCCGCGGGGAAAAAGCTCCTGCGCAAATGGCGCGCCGCCGCCGTGCTGATCACCCGCGGCGCGGAAGGCATGAGTCTGTTTCGGCCGCGCGCGCCGGTCAAAAATTTTTCCACCGAGGCGCGCGACGTGTTCGACGTCACCGGCGCCGGCGACACCGTCGTGGCGGTTTGTGCGCTGGCGCTGGCGAGCGGCGCCGGCTACGATGACGCGGCGGTCCTGGCCAATCTCGCTGCCGGTTTCGTCGGCGGCGAAGTCGGCACGGTGGCGGTAAAAAACGCGCAGCTCAGACGGGCGATCAAGGAAACCTCATGAAAAGCATGACCGGCTACGGCGAAGCGTCGCAGAATGTTCGCGGCGTCAAGATCACGGTGCAGATCCGCAGTCTCAACCATCGGCATCTCGACATGCAGTTGAGGGTGCCGCGCGAATACCTCGCCTTCGAGGAAGAAATCCGCAAGGCGATCCGCGAACGGGTTGCGCGCGGCAGGATCGACCTGTTCGTCAATCGATACGGCGCCAAAGCGCAGGCGCGAAAACTGGAAATGGACGAGGCATTGGTCGGGCAGTATATCGCGGGACTCAAGCAGGTTCAGAAGAAATATCGTCTGGCGGGCGAATTCGGCGTTGCGATGCTGACTCACGTCAGCGACCTGTTTCACGTCCGCGAGGTCGAAACGGACCACGGCGGCGAGCGCGAGACGCTGCTGAAAGCGCTCGGCGCGGCTCTGAAAAAGCTCGAGCGGTCGCGCGAGCGCGAAGGCGCTCAGCTAAAGGCCGACATGGACGGACAGATCGGGCACATCCGGAAAATTGCTCTGGCGCTGGAAGAGCGCGCGGCGGAAAACGGCGCGCGCTCCGCGAAGACTGTGGCGGAAAGTCAGAACGGCGGTCGTGAGGTAACCGATGCGGCGACCACAGTTTCAAAAGGCGACATCAACGAGGAAATCGTCCGGCTGAAAACCCACGTCGCGGCGCTCGCGCGGGTGACCCGCGAGCGCGAGCCGGTGGGAAAGAAAATCGATTTCATGCTTCAGGAAGTCAACCGCGAGCTCAACACGATCAGCTCGAAGGTGCCCAACCTGCCGGTGATTCAGCTCGTTCTGGAAGGCAAGGAGCGAGTCGAGAAAGTCCGCGAGCAAACCCAGAACATCGAATGAGCCAGACGGCTACGCCCATCGCCAGACGCGAGGGGATCATCTTTATTCTGTCCGCGCCTTCCGGAGCCGGGAAGACCACCCTTTATCACGGCCTGCGAAAGCTCCATCCCGAGATTAAATTATCCGTGTCCTGCACCACGCGGGCACGGCGCACGGGCGAGATCGACGGCCGCGATTACCGGTTTATTGCCGCGGCCGCATTTGAGCGCATGAAAGCCGGCGGCGAGTTCGCCGAGTGGGCCAGCGTTCACGGCAACTCCTACGGCACACCGCGAAAACCTCTCGATCGGAGCATCGGATCGGGGCGGGATATTTTTCTCGACATCGACGTCCAGGGCGCGCGCCAGATCAAAGAGGCCTATCCGAGGGCGGTGTCGATCTTTCTTTTGCCGCCTTCCATGCGCGAACTACGTCGGCGTTTATCGGCGCGCGGTACCGACGGGGCGGAGATCATCCGCCGGCGCCTGGCCAACGCTCAGGATGAAATCAAAGAGAGAATCCACTATGATTACTATGTGGTGAACCGCGAAGTGAGCGAGGCGGTACGCCTGCTGAGCGCAATCGTCAAAGCCGAGCGCGCGAAGATTGCTCGGGTGGTGGAGTGGCGGCTCGGCTCGCTCCGCCGGTGAAAGCGCTGACGAGTCATGGCCAAAGACGGTAAAATCAACGATCTGGTCGAGAAAGTGCAGGCCTATTATCCCGCGGCGGACGTCGATCTTTTGCGCCGCGCTTACGATTTTTCGGCCAGAATGCACCAGGGGCAAAAACGCCTCTCGGGCGAGCCTTACCTCATCCATCCGCTCGCCGTCGCCGACATCATCGCCGACCTGAAGCTCGATGTGCCGAGCGTCGCCGGCGGGCTACTGCACGACACCGTCGAAGACACCCTGACCACCCTGGATGAGATCAAGGGTCTTTTCGGACGGGAGATCGCCGCATTGGTCGACGGCGTGACCAAGCTGGGCCGCACCAACTTCAACAGCCGCGAAGAAAAGCAGGCGGAAAATTTTCGCAAAATGCTGCTCGCGATGGGCAAGGACGTGCGCGTGATCCTGATCAAGCTCGCCGACCGCGTGCACAACATGCGAACACTCGATCATATGCCTCCCGAGAAGCAGATTCTCACGGCCCAGGAAACCCTCGACATTTACGCGCCTCTGTCGCACCGCCTCGGCATCGCGTGGATCAAGAGCGAGCTCGAGGATCTGTCGCTCAAGTACCTGCACCCAGAAATTTATTATCAGCTCAAGCGTAACGTCGCCAAGAAAAAAACCGACCGGGAAAAGTACACGGAAGAAGTCATCTCGATCATCACCAAGAAGCTCGATGCCGAAGGCATCGAAGCCGAGGTGACCGGACGGCCCAAACACTTTTTCAGCATCTATCAGAAAATGGAGAGCCAGAATCTGCTCTACGATCAGATCTACGATCTGGTCGCGTTTCGTATTCTGGTCGATACCCAGCGCGAATGTTACGAAGCGCTGGGCGTGGTGCACTCGCAGTGGCGGCCGGTGCCGGGGCGATTCAAAGACTATATCGCGTTGCCCAAAATCAACATGTATCAATCGCTGCACACGAGCGTGATCGGGCCCTACGGCGAGCGCATCGAGATTCAGATCCGCACCCACGAAATGCACCGGGTCGCCGAAGAAGGCATCGCCGCTCATTGGCGCTACAAAGAAGGGGAGGAGTTTCAGGTCAGCGACATTCAGAGATTCGCCTGGCTGCGCCAGCTTCTCGAATGGCAAGAAAATTTGCAGGACCCGCAGGAATTCCTGCACAGCCTCAAAGAGGACTTGTTCTCCACGTCGATGTACGTGTTCACGCCCAAGGGTGACTTGCTCAATTTTCCCAAGGGTTCCACGGTTATCGATTTCGCCTACCGGATTCACTCCGAGGTGGGACATCATTGTTCCGGCGCGCGGGTCAACGGCCAGTTGGTTTCGCTCAAATATATTTTGCGCAGCGGCGACACCGTGGAGATCATTACGACCCAGCAGCAGGCGCCGACCCGGGACTGGCTCAAATGGGTCAAGACGCCGCGCGCGAAAGCAAAAATCCGCAACTGGCTCAAGATGCAGCAACGCGAGCGCAGCGTGGTTTTGGGTCGCGAGATATTCGACGGCGATCTGCATCGCCATCAGATGGACTATGCGGCCTTGCAGGGTGCCGGCAAAATCGCCTGGCTCGCCAAAGAACTCGGATTGAAAGACGAGGAAACGCTGCTCTCGGCGATCGGCTACGGCCGGATCACCACGCGGAGCGCGCTCGGCAAGCTGGTGCCGGCGGACAAGCTCGATGCCGGACCGAAAAAAGCCGGCGGGGCGCTGGAATCGCTCTTCCGGCTGGTATCAAAACAAAAGCGCGGCCTGGGGATTCGCGTGAAGGGCGTCGACGACGTGCTGGTGCGTTTCGCGCAGTGCTGCCATCCGCTGCCCGGCGAGCACATCGTCGGATTTATTACCCGCGGGCGCGGCGTCACGGTGCACACGGCGGGCTGCCCCACCGTGCTGGAAAGCGATCCGCACCGCAAAATCGATGTGAGCTGGGAAGAAACCGAGCCGCTACCGCGGCCGGTCAAGATCGAAGTGACTTGCGTCGACCAGCCGGGACTTCTCGCAGCCATCAGCTCGGCGATCACCAGCGCGGAGGCCAACATCGCGCGCGCGCAGATTCGGACCTTCTCCAGTCAGCGCGCCGTCAACACCTTCGAGGTGATGATCAAAGACTCGCAGCATCTGCAGCGCGTGCTGCAGAATATTTCCAAAGTCAAAGGAGTCTACAAAGCCGTTCGCGGGCGCGGCAGGACGGGCGCCAACGTGGAATTAGACCGCGCCCAAAAAGAGGAACTGCACTAACGGTTTCAAGCGACTTTTTGCACCCGGCCGGAATGAATGCAGTCGGTGCAAACCAGCGCTCGCTTCACTTGGCCGTCGAAGTTGGCACGCACGCGCTGCAAGTTGGGCCGCCAGAGCCGCTTGGTTTTATTGTTCGCGTGACTTACGCTATTGCCGACCGATCGGCCTTTGCCGCAGATTTTACAAACTCTCGCCATCTTTGATCCTTTCGATAATCTCGGTTGTAGAAAATCCCTTTAAGTAGGGAATCACCGCGACCCGCCCGCCGTTTTGCTCAACCACGTCCGCCCCGATAATCTTGTTCGATTCCCAATCGCCGCCCTTGGCCAGAACGTTTGGTTTGATCGCGCGGATCAAACGGTAGGGATCGGGCTCGTCGAAAACGACGACGTAGTCTACCATCTCCAGGGCGGCGATCAACTCAATGCGGTCGGTTTCAGGCATGATCGGTCGGCGCGGTCCTTTGATGCTTTTCACCGATCGATCGCTGTTGAGCGCGACGATCAAGAGATCGCCCTGGGCCTTCGCTTCACGCAGGGTGTGCACGTGGCCCCGATGGAGCAGATCGAAGCAGCCATTGGTAAAGACCACCGTCTTGCCCCGGGCTTTTGCCCGAGCGGCGATCTCGGCCAATTCACCGGCGCTCTTGAGCTTCCCGGACACATTCTTCAGGTAGCATGATAAACTGCTGTTTTCAATTAACATTCGCGGATTTCACCAGCTTGACCGCGGTAAAAAATTTGGTTAAGGTCGAACTCGCATCGATTGCACATCTTTTTTGATTTCTTGCCGAATTAGCTAGGAGGCCAGCATGGAATATCAGGATCTGCGCGATTGGATCCAAATCGCCGACGAGATGGGCGAGCTGAAAACTTTGAAAGGCTGCGACTGGAATCTCGAGATCGGCGCGATCACCGAGCTGGTGGCGCACAAAGAGGACGGTCCCGCGGTCTTGTTCGAGGACATCAAGGGTTATCCGAAGGGCTACCGGGTTTTGTCGAACTCGCTCTCGTCGCGCAAACGGCTGGCTCTCACCCTGGGTCTGCCGTCAGGCGAAACCAAGATGGACTTCGTGAAAATCTGGAAGGACAACTACAAGAAGATCAAGCCGATTCCCGCCAAGTTCGTCAAAAAAAGCGCGCTGTTCGATAACGTCTACAAAGAAGGCGATATCGACATGTTCAAGTTTCCGACGCCGAAATGGCACGATAAGGACGGCGGCCGCTACATCGGTACGGGCAGCGTCGATATCACCCGCGATCCGGATGAAGGCTGGGTCAACTACGGCACCTACCGGGTCATGATTCACGACAAGAACAAGGTCGGATTTTATATCTCTCCCGGCAAGCACGGCCGCATCCAGC
>Ga0070679_100007268_pt1 | contig 10343 bp, 10 predicted proteins | sample KBSC63BmetaG_FD_65652 | JGI IMG/M metagenome (GOLD analysis project Ga0070679, IMG submission 65652) | Corn rhizosphere microbial communities from Kellogg Biological Station, Michigan, USA - KBS C6-3B metaG | ecosystem: Host-associated > Plants > Roots > Rhizosphere | place: USA: Michigan... | reverse complement strand
TAAACCGCTACTCCGCCGCGCCGCTAGCGAACGCTGACGCTTTGCGCCTCCTGCAGGCGAATACTGCGACTGTTCCGAATGATCAGACCCTTAGTCCGCGGCTGGGGTTCTCCTGGGCATACGGTGGCGCCCCAGCAGGGAATGCGCCGGAATTTCAGAGTGTTTCGCCACGCGCAGTCGTCCGCGGCGGAATCGGTGTCTTTCAGGGTGTGCCCGCCCCCGCGCTGATCTCAACGGCTCTACAGGAAAGCGGCGCGTTTGGCACTCTTCGGCAAATGCGCTGTGTCGGGGACGATGTCCCCACGCCGGATTGGGCGGCGTACCTCAATGATCAAAAGTCAATCCCTACGTCCTGCGCCGACGGCTCGGACGGAGTTGAGTTCTCCAGTTCAGCGCCGTCAATTGACCTGTTTGCGCCCGACTACAAGGCGCCGCGGAGCGTAAGAGGGAACCTCCAATGGACGGGCGCGGTGCTGCGAGCTCGGCTGAATGCAACATTCGAGGCCGCATACTCCCGTAATGAGAACCAGCCCAGCTTCGTTGATCTGAACTTCGCAGCCATCCCGAGATTCTCGCTGAGCGATGAGGGGGGACGCTTGGTTTACGTCAACCCCGTGGACATCGTCGCATCGACGGGCGCCACGTCACTCATCTCCTCCCGAGTGACGCCGACGTTCGGGCGCGTGCAAGAAAGCTTGTCAGATCTTCGCGGCGAAAGTCGCCAGCTGCGGGCGACCCTAAGCCCGACTAAGCCGAGCTCGGCAGCAGCGTGGAACGTCAGCTACGTCTACGCCCTCGCGAGAGAACAGTTCCGAGGCTTTGCGAATGCTGGGGATGACCCACGCGCCGTTTCCTGGAGCCCCGGGAGTTTCGAGTCGCGGCACGCTCTTACGTACAATGTCGCGCTCAATCTCCGGAACGCCGTCCGGCTGACATGGTCTGGTCGCGTGGCCAGTGGTCTGCCGTTTACCCCGATGGTAGGCGGCGACATCAACGGGGATGGGTACCTGAACGACCGCGCGTTCGTCTTCAACCCGGACTCAATCTCGAACGCGGCGAACGCCACCGCGCTCCGCTCGCTGTTGCAGAAGGGCCCGCCAAGCGTGCGTCGATGCCTTCAGAAGCAGATGGGTGCGTTGGCCGGCCGCAATAGTTGCGTCGGGGGATGGACGTCGACGGCGTCAATGGGGCTTTCCTTCAATCCCAGCCGGTTCAACCTGCCGCGGAGGGCAACCGTGAGCCTCCTCGTAGATAACCCCCTCGGAGCGGCCGACCTCATCTTGCACGGCGAAGGTGCACTACGAGGCTGGGGGGGCTACGCCCCCACGGATCAGACTCTCCTGTACGTTCACGGGTTCAACCCGGCGTCGCGCCAATACACCTACCTCGTGAACGGGAATTTCGGATCAACGAGGCAGCTAGGTCTTTTCGGCAGGCCTGTCGCGGCGACCCTTGCCGTACGAGTCGACATCGGGCCGTCGCGCGAGCGACAGACCTTGACCGAACTTCTCGACCGTGGACGCTCTGACGCTGGGCCGCGAGCAACAGAGGAGATGCTGAAGGCCACTTTCGGCGGCGGGGGGATTATCAATCCCGTGGCACAACTGCTTCGGGACGGCGAACGAATCCACCTCAATGGCGCTCAAGCTGATTCACTCGCGAGCATGAACTTGGCGTTTACATCCGCGCTGGATTCGGTGTGGACGGCCTTCGCTCGCTATGCTGCGGGGGTTGCCGTAAAGTATGACCAAGGGTTGGTGTACGCGCATTACCGCCAGGCGCGTGTTGCCAGCGTTGACTTCTTAGTTGCCATCGTGCCACGGATCAAGCGGGTCTTGACAGCTGAACAAGAGCGCCAGCTATCTCCCGCCGTTGCGAGCTTCCTTGATACACGGTACCTAGCGGGAATTCGTGCCGGATCGGAAGGCAATAGCGCAGCTGGTCCATTTGGGACCGCCGCATGGGCTACGGCGGGTCGCGGGGGCTCCGGTATGCGCACCGACGTTATCAGGATCACCCCGTGAGCTATAGCTCAAACGAGCGGTCCCATGACTACCGCGAGCGCTGGTCACCCGAGGAATCACGCGCAGCTCGCGCAGCGCAATTCCTGGCACCTGCAAGTATCCGCTATCGCGCTGCCCGCTCCAGCCGGTCGCGCACGCCGGCCCATGTGTAGTTGTCCGGCACGCGCTCGACGAAGATCGCATCGAAGCCCTGATCGTCCAGTCGGTGGAGGGTGTCGAAGAGCACCGCCGCGTACGACGCGGCGTCGCGGGGCAAGCGGATGACGTCCTTGCCCTGCGCGATCGGGGAGTCGCTGCCGTCGCGAATGAGAACGGCGACACGACGCTTGTCCGCGCGAAGCTCCTCAAGCGCGTGCGACACATCCTTGGGGTCGCCGGGCGCGAGCACGAGGCGCGTCCGCGGCGCGTAGTGACGGTCCATCATGCCGGGCGACGGGAGGCCCGCGCCCGACGCCGTGACCGCTGCGTCATGCGACGCGACACCCACGCGACGCTCCAGCACCCGCTCGAGCTCGTCCACGGGAATCATTCCCGGTCTGAGCAGCATCGGCTCGGCGCGCGACAGGTCCACGACTGTGGATTCGATGCCCACCTGCGTCGGGCCGCCGTCCAGAATCAGGTCCACTGCATCGCCGAGCGAGCGCGCCACGTGCTCGGCGCGCGTGGGCGAAAGCGCCATGGAGCGGTTCGCGCTTGGCGCGGCGAGCGGCAGGTCGGTCACGGCCAGCAGCGCGTGCGCCACGGGATGTGAGGGAACGCGAACGCCCACCGTATCGAGGCCCGCGGTAACGCCATCGGGTACGTGTGCCGCTTTCGGCAGCACCATGGTGAGCGGCCCCGGCCAGAAAGCGCGGGCGAGTTGCTCCGCTGTCGCGGGCCACTCCCGGGCCACGGAGCTGACCATCGTCGTGTCGCGCACGTGGACGATGAGCGGATTGTATGAAGGCCTGCCCTTGGCCGCGTAGATGCGGGCGACCGCCGCGGGGTCGAGGGCGTTCGCGCCGAGGCCGTAGACGGTTTCGGTCGGGAAGGCCACGAGACCACCCGCTCTCAAAATCCGCGCCGCTTCGCCGAGCGCGTCGCGGGTCTGCGCCGCATCGGCCAGGTCGATCGGGATGATTCGCATATCAGAGGAGCGATCGGATGGCGGCCCGCGCGCGGGCGACGCGTTCGGTGCCGGCGCCCTGGATTTCCACGAAGCGCGAGCCGGAGGCCGCGACCGCGGCGGCAAAGAGCGCGTGCATCTCGGCGCGCTGTTCTCCGCGATCGCGCACGCCGTCGGCGATCCAGGGCAGGTCTATGTCCATGAGCAGATAGAGGTCAGGGCGGCGCTGCTGCGCCAGTTGGGCGATCCATGCCGGGCACGCGCCAAAGTAGTGCTGGCAGTACACGGCAGTGCTGAGCAGATCCGTGTCCTGCACCACGAGCGGGATGCGCCTCAGCATCGCGTCCGCGATCGCGCGGTCCTCGACGGCCTGCTGTCCGCGCGCGATGGGCCCGTGATCCTCGAAAGCGATGATGCCGCCCTTGGCTTGAGCGAACTCGCGCACGAACTCGGGCACGTAGAGCGCGCCGAACTCCTCCGCCAGCTCCGACGCCGTCGTGCTCTTGCCGGTGCACTCGGAACCGGTGAAGACAACCCGCAACGGCGCGTCGCCGCGCTGGATAGTCATCGCGTCAGACAGCCGCGACGGGTGCGGCCTGCGCCGGCTGCTCGGCCAGCGATGCAGCGAGCGACTTCCGCCACGCGACGTAGCCCATCCCCGCCAGCACCAGATAGATCGCGTAGTTGCCGGCGGTCAGGTACAGGCCCTTGTAGATGAACATGCCCACGTAAACGACGTCCACCGCGAGCCACACGAGCCAGTTCTCGAGCAGCTTTCGCGTCATCATCCACTGCGCCACGAGGCTCACGCTCACGCTCGCCGCGTCCATGTAGGGGATCGCCGCGCCCTTGATGCGCGAGGTGATCTGCGCCAGCGCCAGCCAGGCGATCACCGCTATCACGCCGAGGATGGCCCACTGGCGCGGCGACGCGCTCGTCACGCGGAGCTCCGTGCGGTTCGCGCCGCCGAACTGCCACTCGTACCAGCCGTAGAGGGACAGGGCGAAGTACACCACCTGGAGCCCCATGTCCGAGTACAGCCCCGATCGGTGGAAGAGCACGAAGAAGAGCGCGACGTTGATCAGCGCCGTGGGCCAGCTCGCGAGCTTCTCGCGCGTGCTCAGGTACACGCTCACGACCCCGAAGATCACGGCGACGACCTCGAGGCAGCTCGTCCCGTGCGCCGTGAGCCAGGCACAGAAAGCTGTCATCTAAAGCAGATCCTCATGCGGGGCAAAGATACCCCATCCCGTCAGGCGGCGGGCGAGTCTATCTGGAGGCGGTTGACGCCGCGCCGGAACACCACGCGAATGCGTGCGAGCAGGAAGAACGCCACACAGGCCAGCGACACGACGAAACCGAACCACAGCCCGGCCGCGCCCCATGGAGTGCGCAAGCCCAGGTAGCCGCTCACGGGGATGCCGAGCAGCCAGTATGCGCCGAGCATCACGAGCAGCGGCGCCTTCGTATCTCCGGCGCCGCGCAGCACGCCGGCGCCGACGGCTTGCGCGCCGTCAAAGATCTGGAATACGCCCGCGATGGGAATCAGCACGACAGCCAGCGCGACGACCCGCGCGTCGCCCGTGAACGCGAGCGCGAGCGCGCGCGGAGCGAGCAGGAACAGCGCCGCCGTGCAGACCATGAATCCCACGCCGCAGACGTACGCGGCGTGGACGGCGGCGCTCGCCCGTGGCCTGTCGCCCGCGCCGATGGCGAGTCCCACCCGCACCGCCGCCGCGCTGCCGACCCCGACAGGCACCATGAAGGTGAGCGACGCGAGGGTGATGGCGATCTGGTGCGCGGCCATGGGAATCGTTCCCAAGGCGCCCATGAGCAGGCCGATGGCGCCGAAGGCGCCTACCTCGAGCATCTGCTGGCCGCCGATGGGCGCACCCAATCGCAGCATTCGCCACACCGCCCCGGGCTCCAACGCGCGCGGAGACACGCGGTGCATGTATCCCCTGAGGCGCGGCCAGGTGAGCGCGGCCACGAGCAGCGCCATGAGCCAGCGGCTAGCGGCTGTCGCGATCGCGCTGCCAGGAGCCCCGAGCGGCGGGCTGCCCAGGTGCCCGTAAACGAAGACCCAATTGAGCCCCGCGTTGGTCGCGTTCGCGATGAGCAGGGTTGCGACGACGGGCGCCACGCGACTCATGGCCTGGAGCGTCTGCCGCAACACCACGAAGACGAAGTAGGGAAGCACCCCGGCGATCGAGATGAGCAGATACTTGCGCGCGTCGTCGAGAATGTCCGGCGGCTGGTGGAACCAGCGCAGGATGGGGCCCGCGGGGGCGAGCAGCGCGATGCTGAAGGCGGTGAGCAGGAGCGCCAGCACAAGGGCCCGCTGGAGCGCCCGCGACACGTCGTCATGGTCCCCGGCGCCGAGCGCCTGCGACACGATCGGGTCCAGCGCCATGAGCACGCCGGTCCCGAAGATCACGACGTTGAAGAAGTACAGGTTGCCCAGGGCCACGGCCGCCAGGACGTGTGCCGAGATGTGGCCCACCATGATGGTGTCCACGAGGCCCATGGACTGCGTGCCCAACTGCACGCCCACGATGGGCAGCGCGAGGCGGACCATGGACCGGAGCTCGGCGCGGTCCGGCCGCAGCACTCGCGAAAGCCGCATGGGGCACAAACCTAGCGTTTCAAGGGGGACGGGGGACTTGAAACGCTGATCAACGTTTCAAGGGGACGGGGGACTTGAAACGCTGATCAACCGGTTGGCGCCTCCGGCGGAGGACTTGAAACCCGTTTCAAGTCCTCCGTCCCTCTTGATCGCCTCTTGATCGGCCCGGGTGGGACTCCCTTCGTTGACAACCCTGAGCGACGGCCATTAGCCTCCACCATGCCACGTTTCCGCACCGCAGCCGCTGCCACGCTGCTCTTCGTCCCCATCGTCGCCGGCGGGTTCCTGCTCCAGGAGCCGGCGCCCCGGGCGAGCTCCACGCTGTTCGATCAGGTCCGCTCGCTGGTGCTCAACCAGTACGTGGACACCCTGCCCGCATCCGCCGTGTACGCGAAGGCCGCGACGGGGCTGGTTCGCGAGCTGAACGATCCCTACAGCGAGTTGATCCCGCCGTCGGCGACGGCGGACTTCGACGCCAATACGAACGGCCGCTACGGCGGGACCGGCATGCTGATCGGCGGCGACGAGCACGTGGGCGTCACGGTCAGCCAGGTGTTCCCGAGCACACCGGCCGCCGACGCCGGCGTGCATGAAGGCGACAAGATTCTCGCTGTCAACGACAGCAGCACGGCCGGATTGACCCTGGCGGCTGTCTCGAACATGCTGCGCGGTCGCGTCGGCACACAGGTCACCGTGAGCTACGGGCGCCTCGGCGTCCCCGAGCCCATCAAGCTCAAGCTCGTGCGGCGCGAGATCCACGTGCCCGCCGTCGAGTTCGCGACGATTCTCGGCAAGGACATCGGCTACATCCCGCTCCAGACGTTCAATGAGAACGCCGCCCAGGAAGTCGCGGAGGCTGTGACGGCGCTCCAGGCGCAGGGCGCCAAGGGCATCGTGCTCGACATGCGCGACAACGGCGGCGGCATCGTGGACCAGGCGCTCACTGTCGCGAGCCTCTTCCTGCCGGACGGCAAAGACATCGTGAGCGTGCGCTCGCGCGACGGCCAGGACGAAACGGCCAAGTCGAGCGGTGAGCATCTCGCTACCCAGATCCCGCTCGTGGTCATGGTCAACGGCAACTCGGCCTCGGCCACCGAGATCGTGGCGGGCGCGCTGCAGGATCACGACCGCGCGCTCGTTGTCGGCACCACGAGCTTCGGCAAAGGCCTCGTGCAGTCAGTGTACAACCTGGCCGACGGCTACCACCTCAAGATCACCACGGGCAAGTGGTTCACGCCGAGCGGCCGTTCGATCCACCGCGAGCGTGTGCTCCTGCCCAACGGACAGTTCGTGGAAGTGCACCCCGACTCGCTCGGTCGCGACACGATGCCAAAGCCGACGTTCAAGTCCGACGCGGGCCGCGTCGTCTACGGCGGCGGCGGCATCACGCCGGACGTGATCGTGCGGCCCGACACGTTCACCACGACGGAGATGGACGTGCTGCGCGCGCGCGCGCCCAAGATCCAGCAGTACTCCAACGCGCTCCAGGATTACGCGCTCGAGCTCAAGCCGCACGCCACGCGCGATTTCGTCGTGACGCCGGCCGAAGAAGCCGAATTCATGCGCCGCGTCGCCGCCGCGGGTGTCAAGTTCGATCCCAAGGAGCAGACGACGGCGGAGAAGCTCTTCACCGAGGACCTGCGCTTCCAGGTGGTGCGCATGGCGTTCGGCAACGTGGCCGTGCGTCCGCTCACGCTGCCCGAAGATCCGCAGCTCGAGCGCGCGATCACGTTGCTGGAGAAGAGCCCGACCCAGAACGCGCTGCTCGCCAACGCGCCGGCGCCGGTGAAGCACTAGTTCGAAGGGACAGCGCGTTCAAAGGGTCAGAGCACTTGATCAGACGGTCCCGCTCGGCGGGAAAGCCTTTCTGATCAAGTGCTCTGACCCTTTGAACGAAACGCCTTTGAACGACCTACTTCCGGTTCTTGTCCGCGATCGCGATGAGAATCAGCAGGTACGCCGCGAGCCGGACCAGATACAGATACGGCCGGTTCTCCGACAACTGATTCGTGAGCACGAGAAGCGCCCGCTGCAGCGCGAGCAGCCAGAACGCGGCGGCGAACATCGCGAACAGCCTGTCCCGCGTGTCGCGCCACGACCGCAGGAAGATCAACCCCACGAGCAGATAGCCCGCGATGCACGCGCCTGAGAGGAGGTTGTTCACCGGACCTCCCAGATCAGCCCGTACAGCAACAGGGCGAGTCCGATGACCACCGGCACTACGCGAATGAGCGAGAGGTCCAGCGCCGTGAAGACCTCGGTGTCCAGGTACAGCAGCACGTTGTTCACGAAGAAGCACACGAAACAGAGGCCGCTCCACAGCAGCAGCCGCGCGCGGCGCGCGGCGTAGGCCCGCAGCAGCAGCACGGCGGCCGTGAGGCTCGTGAGCGCGCAGAGCAGATAGATGATGCGCTCGATCATCAGTCGGAGTCCCTCTTGCGCAGCCGGAATGCATCGGCGAACACGCGCACGTCCTCACTCGGCGCGGCGAGCACCAGGTTGATCACGCCGGTCCTTCTGTCTCTGTACGCAGTGGCAAGCTCACTGATGGCCCGATCCACGGATCCCGAGGCACCATCATACCAGTAGAGCAGCGCCTCGTCACCGGGCCGCGCCTTGATGAGCGAGCGGGCCTCGAAGTCCGAGAGCCGTCGCGCCGCCGACACGGGATCGATGCGCAGCTCGCGGCCGACGGCCATGGCGGTCCATTCGCGTGGCGCCGTCCGAAACAGGAGGAGGAGGACCTCAACCTGTTCGACGGCTTGAATGTTCTCGCGCACGAAGGCGCGAACGCGGTCTGTCAGCCCGGAATCCGCCATCAACCTGCCAGGTGTTGCGGTTGCGTCGCCACTCCATGAACTTGGGGGCCCAACATCTCATAGTAATCGCGCAGCGGCGCGAGCACGAGAGCAGCCGTTGGATGCCTTAGCATTCGCCCCATGCTTCGACCCGTGGAGAATCACCTGCGCGTCGCGCGGACAGCGCGCTACTTCACGCTTGGTGGCTCGGCCGACTGCGAAACGCGGGCCGCCCCGGCCGGCGCTGCGTCGAGCGTCTGGTTCGTGCTGCACGGCTACAGCCAGCTCGCGCGCGACTTCGTGCAATATTTCGCCGACGCGGCGTCTCCGCCGCGGATCATCGTCGCGCCGGAGGCGTTGAATCGCTACTACCTCCTGCCTCCCGATGCGGCGCCCGCGGCGGAGCGGCCCGTGGGAGCCACCTGGATGACGCGCGAGGACCGTGAGCACGAGATCGAGGATTATGTGGCCTATCTCGACGCTTTGTACGACGCGTTGCGGCCATCCCTCTCGCCCGACGCGCGCGTCGAAGCGATCGGCTTTTCACAGGGCGCGGCGACAGCCACGCGCTGGGCGCTTCGCGGCCGCACGCCGATCGCGCGCCTGGTCCTCTGGGGGGGGCTGCTGCCGCCCGAAACGCCCCTCGCCGCCCCTGAGCTGCGCAGCCTGAACCTGACGCTCGTCGCGGGAACTCGCGATCAGTTTCTGAGCGCCGAGCGGCTCGACGCCGAAGCGCAGCGATTGGACGCCGCTGGTGTGCCCGTGCGTGTGATCCGGTTTGACGGGAGACACTCGCTCAAGCGCGATGTGATTCGCCAGTTGGCGAACGATTGAACGACAGTGCCCGAGCTACCGGACATCACTGTGTACGTCGAGGCGCTCCGCGAACGCGTGGTGGGCGCCACGCTGGAGGGCGTGCGACTCCACACGCCCTTCCTCCTGCGTTCAGTTGACCCGCAGCTCCCGGAGTTGGTCGGCCACAGGGTCGAGGACGTGTCGAGACTGGGGAAGCGCATAGTGTTCGCCTTCGACGACGAGTTGTTCGCCGTGCTTCACCTGATGATCGCGGGACGCCTGCACTGGACGCCGCTCGATGCCCGTGCCAAGCGGCGCGGCCGGGCGGGGCTGGCCGAGTTCCAGTTCTCCACGGGCACGCTCACCCTCACCGAAGCGGGGACGACGCGCCGCGCTTCCCTCTATCTGGCGCGCAACGCAGGCGCGTTGTCGGAAATGGATCGCGGGGGACTCGAGGTGATGGATGCGAGCGCCGCCGACTTCGCGAGCCGGCTGCGCTCGGAGAACCACACGCTCAAACGGTCGCTCACAGACCCTCGGCTGTTCAGCGGCATCGGCAACGCATACTCCGATGAGATACTGCACCGCGCGCGGCTCTCGCCCGTGCGGCTCACGAGCAAGCTCACGGACGACGAAATCGCGCGACTGCATGCGGCCACCGTTGCGGTGCTCGCCGAGTGGACGGACAGGCTGCGCGCCGAGTCGGCGGGCGCGTTTCCGGAGCAGGTGACGGCCTTCCGCCCCGAGATGGCCGTGCACGGAAAATTCGGCCAGCCGTGCCCCGTGTGCGGGGCGCCTGTGCAGCGCATTCGCTATGCTTCCAATGAGACGAATTACTGCGCGCGCTGCCAGACGGACGGTCGGCTGCTCGCCGACAGGGCTCTGTCTCGCTTGCTCAAGTCCGATTGGCCGCGAAGCCTGGACGAGCTCGGTACGTGAATTGGTGCGCGAGGTAGTCGCGCGCGGTCTTGTAGGAGACGCCCAAGGGTTGCTAT
>Ga0070679_100007266_pt1 | contig 10343 bp, 10 predicted proteins | sample KBSC63BmetaG_FD_65652 | JGI IMG/M metagenome (GOLD analysis project Ga0070679, IMG submission 65652) | Corn rhizosphere microbial communities from Kellogg Biological Station, Michigan, USA - KBS C6-3B metaG | ecosystem: Host-associated > Plants > Roots > Rhizosphere | place: USA: Michigan... | reverse complement strand
TCGCCGTCGCATCGCGTGCGGCGCGAGGCGCGCTGGGCGTGGCTGCGCTACGTGACCGGCAAGGCGCCGCCGCCGGCGCCCAAGCGCAAGCGCAAGCTGCCCGGCGGCAAGGAAGAGGCCGAAGAGAAGCCCGATTATCTGACCTATCGCGAGATCGCCACGCTCGCCTTGCAGAAGGAGCTGACGGCGATCAACAACGCGCCGCCGGACGCCAACGCCACGGCCAAAGAGCTCACCGACGAGCTCTTCGCCTATTACGACAAGAAGCGCGCCGCCGAGTGGGACGGGCAGTTCGCCGCCGCGCGCGACAAGGAGCAGCGCGGCGACTTGCGCGGCGCCACCGACGAGTACGGCTGGATCCTGGCGCACGATCCCAACTACGCGCGTCGCGGCGAGATGGCGCACGCGTTCGCGCGCTACGGCGACAGCTTGCGCGATCAGGGCGACGTGCCGCGCGCGCTCGGCTACTGGCGCCAGGCGATCGATCTCGCGCCCGATGGGCCGGACGCGCGCTACGCGTCCGCGCGCGTGGCGCTCTACGACGGGCTCACGGCGCTGGAGCACGGCGACGCCGACGCCGGCGCCTTCCGCCGCGCGCTGGCGCTCGACCCGTCGCTGGCCGAGGCGCGCAAGGGCCTCGAGCGCGCCGAGTGGATGCGCACGCGCCGTCGCTGGACGCACGCGGCCGAGGCCGCCGGCGGCGCGCTCCTCCTCGCCTTCGCCCTGTGGCTGTTGTGGCGCCGCACCGGCAAGCCGACAGCGAGCTCCGCGCAGCCGACCGCGTAGCGAGCGCTAGGGATTGTCGTCGGGAGGCGGCGGCGACGGCAGGTGCGGCAGGCGCACCGGCTCTTCTTCGTGCACGGTCTTGTGCACCGGCTTGTGCACGACCGGCTTCGGCTTGAACTCCTCGGCCGGCTTCTGCGCCACCGCCGACGGCGGCGCCTTGGGCGGCTCGAGCGCCTTCTTGGCCTCCTGCGACGGGTGCGCCGGCTCGCCGACCGCCGCCGGGTTGGGCAGCTCCGTCGGCTTCTTCTCGGCCTGCTTCGCCGCCGACTTCGGCGGCTCGAGCGCCGGCTTCGTCGTCGCCGGCGTCGTCGCCGGCGGATTCGAGGTCGCGGTCGCGCTCGACGTGCGATGCGTCGCCAGGTACCAGAAGCCCGCCGCCACCGCGAGCACCAGGAGCACGACGACGAAGGTCGAGCCGCCGCCGCGTCCGCCGCCGCCGAGGTTGCGGCGCACGTCGTCCATGTTGCCGAGCTGCGGCGACGAGAGATCGCCCATGACCAGCGGCTCCTGCAGGCCGCTCTGATTCGGATCGGTTCCGCGCACGTTCATATTCATCATCGGCACCGTCGGATCGGTGACCTCGACGGGCAGCGACTCCGCCGCCTCGGCGCGCGCCTTGTCGCGCATCCCCGGGAAGAGCCCGTCGAGGTAGGCGGCGACGTCGTGCGAGGTGCAGCGGATGCCCGAGTGCAAGAGGAACTCCTCGAGCTCCTCGTGCAGCTCGCGCGCCGACTGAAAGCGACCCGCCGGCCGCTTCGCCATCGCGCGCGCGATGACCTCGGTCAGCGCCGGCGGATAGCGGTCGACGTAGAACTCGGGCGGCCGCGGCTCGTCGTGCAGGATCTTCATCGACAGATCGGCCGGCCCTTCGCCCTCGAACGGCTTGTGGCCCGTGGTCAGCTCGTAGAGCATCGTGCCGAGCGAGAAGATGTCGCTGCGATAGTCGAGCGGCTCGCCCTGCACCTGCTCGGGCGACATGTACGGAATCTTGCCCTTGATGACGCCGACCTCGGTGCGCCCCTTTTTCGCCACCGCCTTGGCGATGCCGAAGTCGAGGATCTTGCCGACGCCGTCGAAGCTGACGATGACGTTCGACGGCGTGACGTCGCGGTGCACCAGGCCGAGCGGCTGGTTGCGCCCGTCGGTGGCGCGGTGCGCGTGCTCGAGCCCCTCGGCGACGTTGGAGCAGATGCGCACGGCGATGGCCAGCGGGATGCGCCCGCCGCGGTGCGCCTCGGCCTCCTCGATCTGCTGCAGGTCGACGCCGTGCACATGCTCCATGGCGAGGAAGTAGTCGCCCTCGCCGATCGACCCGAGATCGAAGATCTGCACGATGTTCGGGTGCGACAGCCGCGCCGCGATGCGCGCCTCGTCGAGGAACATGTTGACGAACTGCTGATCGGCGGCCAGCGACGGCAGGATGCGCTTGATGACGCACTCCTTCTCGAAGCCGGCCGGCCCCGACTGGCGCGCCAGATAGACCTCGGCCATGCCGCCGATCGCCAACTGGCGAAGCAGCAGATACTTGCCGAACGGTCGCGGGTAGCGCGTCGCTTCGTGCACGGCTTGCAAAGTCTAATCCCGCAGCGGTAGCGTCACAAGTTCGGATGGATCTTTTGATCGACACGGTGCGCCGCTTCGTCGAGCGCGAGGTGCGACCGACGGCGCGCGCCCTCGAGCACGCCGACCAATATCCGCACGCGCTCGTCGAGCGCATGGCCGAGCTCGGCCTGTTCGGCATGGGCGTGCCGTCGGACTTCGACGGGCTCGGCCTCGATTATGTGACCTACGCGCGCATCTTCGAGGAGCTGTCGCGTGGCTGGATGTCGCTCGCCGGCGTCCTCGGCACGCACGGCATCGTCTGCTACGTGGTGCGCGAGTTCGGCAGCGACGAGCAGAAGCGGCGCCTTTTGCCCGCGCTCGCCGCGGGCACACTGCGCGGCGGGCTGGCTCTGACCGAGCCGCAAGGCGGCAGCGACGTCGCCAACCTGTCGACGCGCGCGCGCGCCGACGGCGACGGCTTCATCCTCGACGGCGAAAAGCAGTTCATCACCAACACGCACGAGGGCAACGTCTTCCTCGTCGTGGCGCGCACCGGCGGCGCGGGCGCGAGCGGCTTGTCGGCGTTCGTCGTCGAGAAGGCGCGCGTCGCCGCCGGCAGCATGATCGAAGGCAAGCCGCTCGGCAAGCTCGGCTACAAGGGCGTCAAGACGTCGTCCTTGACCTTCGACGGCTGCCGCGTCGACGGCGACGCGCTCGTCGGCGGCGTCCCCGGCCGCGGCTTCGCGCAAGTCATGAGCGGGCTCGAGGTCGGCCGCATCAACGTCGCCGCGCGCGCCGTCGGCGTGGCGCGCGCCGCGCTCGAGGACTCGCTCGCCTACGCGCAAGAGCGGCACACCTTCGGCCGCGCCATCGTCGAGCACCAGGCGATCGCGCACAAGCTCGCCGACATGGCGACGGGTGTCGCCGCCGCGCGCGAGCTCTACCTCGCGGCCGCGCGCAAGAAGGACGCCGGCGAGCGCGCCGATCTCGAGGCGGCGATGGCCAAGCTGTTCGCCTCGGAGATGTGCGCGCGCGCGACGCTCGACGGCATCGAGATCCACGGCGGCTACGGCTACACGGACGAGCTCGACGTCGAGCGCTACTATCGCGACGCCCCGCTCTTCTGCGTCGGCGAGGGCACCAACGAGATCCTGCGCACCGTCATCGCCAAGCGGCTGGTGCAGCGATGAATCGCTTCATCGTCATCGAGGGCATCGACGGCGCCGGCACGACGACGCAGTGCCAGCGCCTGGCCGCGCGCTTCGATCTGCACATGACGCGCGAGCCGTCCGACCGCGAGATCGGAAAGCTCATTCGCCGCATCTTGCGCAAGGAGCTCGGTCCCGTCGACGAGCGCGCCGTCGCGCTCCTGTTCGCCGCCGATCGCCTCGACCACGTCGAGGGCGAGATCGCGCCGATGCTGGCGTCCAAGAGCGTCATCTCCGATCGCTACGTGATGTCGTCGATCGTCTATCAGTCGCTCGCCGTCGAGCGCAGCTTCGTCGCCGAGATCAACCGCTTCGCGCGCACGCCCGATCTGACCATCCTCGTCGACGTCGACCCCAAGGTCGCCGCCGCGCGGCGCGCCCATCGCGGCGGCCCCGGCGAGCGCTACGACGACGACGACTTCCAGGCGCGCGTCGCCGCCGCCTACCGCGTCGAGGCCGCGCACCACGGCGCCGTCGTCGTCGACGGCAACGGCGACGCCGACAGCGTCTTCGCCGCGCTCGTGCCGCTGGTCCAAAGTTGCCTGGCGCGGCCGTGACGCGCAGACTGAGGGCATGATGCGGACGCTCCTTTTGTGCGCGCTCGTCTTCGGCGGCGGCGCCGTCCTCGGCGGTTGCGCCACGCAGATGCCGGCGCAGCCGGCGGCGCAGAAAGGCGCCGAGTCGGCCGGCGATCCCGTCACCGACGAGCACTCCGATCCCGACAAGGTCGACAAGACGTCGAAGAAGATGCAGCCGCGGACCGACGCGTCGCCGTCGGGCGCGATCCCGCGCGCCGAATTGGCCAAGGTGCTCGACGCCTCGCCCGGCTATTTTCTGCAGCACGTGCAGACCGAGCCGCGCTTCACCCGCGGCCGCTTCCACGGCTGGCGCCTGGTCAGCTTCTTCCCCGGCGACGCGCGCTTCGCCGGCATCGATCTGCAGGCCGGCGACGTCATTACCCGCGTCAACGGCAAGCCCATCGAACAGCCTGATCAATTCATGGCGGTGTGGACCGAATTGCGCACCTCGAACGAGCTCGTCGTCGACGTCGAGCGCGCCGGCGCGCCCCACAGGCTGCGCTGGACGATCGCCGACAAATGAAGTAATCTCGCTGAGATGATCCCCTACGAAGAGTTGGTCGCCGCGCTCGACCGCTACGTCGCTCGCAACGGCGGGACGCCGATGTCGGCGCGCGCGCCGGCCGGCGCGGGCCCGTCGTACGCGGCGCCCGAATACGCGGCGCCCGAATACGCGGCGCCCGAAGCGGCGGGCCACGACGTCGACCTGCCGAGCTTCGACGAGCACCACGATCCCGACATGCCGCACGGCCACGAAGAGGACGCCACGCACGTCGGCGCTTCGCCCGGCGGCGCCTCCCCGCCGCCGCTGCAGCCGGTCTCCGACGAAGGCTCGAACGAGATCGACATCGGCGACGTGCTCGCCGACGACGAGCTCTCCTAGCATTGCGCCCCGGCGACGCCATCGTCGAGGTGGCCGGCGCCGCGCTCGGCCTCGCCACCGAAGTCTCCGGCACCGTCGTCGACGCCGGCCCGGCCGCGCGCGAATGGCTCGGCCGCCGCGTCGTCGTGCCGCGCCTTCTGCCCTGCGGCGACTGCGACCATTGCCGCCGCGGTCGCGTCGCCGCCTGCGCCTCACCGACGGTGCGCGGCGCGCTCGAGCGCACGCAGGCGGTGCCGGCGCGCTGGCTCACCTCGGTCGAGCCGCCGCTGTGGCCCGACGGCGTCGAATTGTGGCAGCTGGCCGCCCTCGCCGACGCCGCGCTCGCGCCGTACACCGCGCTCGGCCGCGCCGGCGTCGGGCCGAGCGACAGCGTCGTCGTCTACGGCAACGACGCGCGCGCCCTCTTCGCGCGCGAGCTCGCCGCCGCCAAGGGCGCCAAGCTGGTCGAGCGGCCCGTCGACGGCGCCGTCGTCGTCGCGACCGGGCCGCGGCAGTGGCCGCGCGCGCTCGGCGAGCTGGCACCGGGCGTCACGGTCATGCTCCTCGACGCCGTCGAGATGAGCGCCGATTGGTCGAAGGTCGTCGCCCACGAAGCGCACGTGCACGGCGTCGTCGGCGGCCATCCCGATCTTCTGCCCGAGCTGGTCGCGCTCGTCGTACGCGGCCAGCTGCGCCTGCCGCCCGCGGTGCGCCGCATCGCGCCCGCCGAGGCCGACGCCGCGCGAGCCGCCTACCTCGCCGACGGCGGCCTCTTGCCGATCGTCGCCGCTTGACGCGCCGCCCGACGGGGCGTATACGGGCGCGTTCTTCGCGGGAGGATCCATGGACATTCGCGTCGCCACCGAGCATGAAGGCGCCCTCATCCGCCTGACCCTGTGCGCGCCGCCGGCGCGCCGCCTCGACTCCGCCGCCGTGCGCGAGCTCGCGGGCGCGCTCTCCGTCGTCACCGACCGCGCCAAGCTGATCGTCTTTTGCGGCGACGGCAACGACTTCGCCCTCGGCGGCGACGCCAGCGCCGCCGAGCTGCACGCGCTCTTCCGCCGCCTCATCGCGCTCGGCGTCCCCACCGCCGCCGTCGTGCGCGGCGGCTGCCTCGGCCCCGCGCTCGAGCTCGCCGCCTTCTGCAACTTCGTCTTCGCCGCGCGCGACGCCCGCTTCGGCGCCTGCCCGCTGCCCGCGTTCGTCTTGCCGCTCAAGCTCGGTCAGGGCAACACCGAGGATCTCGTCTTCTGCGGCGACGCGCTCTCCGCCGCCGAGGCCTACCGGCGCGGCCTGGTGCTCGCCACCGCGCCCGAAAGTTTCGTCGACCAGCTCGCCGACGCGTGGCTCGCCGCGCACGTGCTCAACAAGACCGCCGCGTCGCTGCGTCGCGCCAACCGCGTCGCGCTCGCCAGCTTCCATCATCGACTGCAATTGCACGCCGCGGCGTTTGACTTGGCCGCGTCGGCGCGCGCATACTCCGCGTCCCATGTTCCCCGGCTTCACCGCAGCTGACTTCGACGCCTACCAGCCGAAGAAGTGGAAGTCGAACGTCTTCAATCGTGAACGGCTGGAGGTGAAGCAGAAGCTGGTGGCGCTCGGCCGCGAGCTCCAGGGCTCCATGCTCGCGCCCGACGGCAGCCCGCTCGCCGTCGAGCCCTCCGTCGAGCATCCGGCCTTGTGGAACCACAAGCAGGTCGAGGCGCAGCACCTCTATTTTTCGCGCAACGAAGGCGCGCGCAAGGAGCTCGACGCCATCATCGATCGCGGCAAATCGATCGCGTCGATGATCGAAGATCCGTCGCCGCAGCGGAACCACCTGTTCCTCGCCGTCACGCTCTCGGAGTCGGCGCTCGAGCTCTCGCTCAAGCTGCACCCCGACGCGCGCGTCGACCGCGAGAACCTCGAGCGCAAGTGCGACGATCACTTCGAGCGCGAGAAGCTCTTGCACCTCATGCGCGGCCTCGGGGACGGCTTTCGCGCCGGCATCACGCCCGAGCTCCTGCCCGTCGGCGAGCTCGACGAGGGCAAGCTCCTCGAGCTGATCGCGCAGCTCGCCAAGGGCGCCGCGCCGCAAGCGCTCACGCTCGGCGCGCCGCACAAGCTCCTCTACGTCGGCCGCTCGATCGCGCGCGCCGACGCGCTCGCCGCCGCCGGCGCGCTCGTCGACGACGCCAAGCGCACGCTGCAGGCGCTGCTGCCCATCTACCGCTTCATCGCCTGGTCGCGCGACAACGACTTTCTGTCGATCAAGGAGACGCTGCAGAAGGAGAAGCAGCAGAAGCGGCAGAAGGGCCTGGTCAAGAACGACGCCGTGCGCATCATCCGCGGCATGTTCGCCGGCAAGAACGGCGTGGTGCAGGAGGTCGACGCCAAGGGCGGCTTGCGCGTCCTCGTCGGCAAGGTCGCCGTCAAGCTCGGCGCCGAGGACGTGCAGAAGTCGTGAGGCGCGGCGCGGCTACTTGCCGCGCACCTTCTTCAGACGAGCGAGCAGCTCGCGATCGGCGGCTTCGAGCTCGCGCTCCTTCTTCTTGTGCGCCGTCTTCTGCTCGATGGCGACGAGCTTGGTGAGGCGCTTGACCTCCTTGGCGCTGCCGCCCGACGCCTCGAGCTTGGCCACCTGCGCCGCGTACAGCGACGGAGAGGGCGCGCCCGGCGGCGTTGCCGTCGGCGGTGCAGGAGTCGTCGGAGGCTTCGTCGCAGGAGGAGGCGTAGCGGCAACGGCGGAAGGCGGGGTCGGCGCAGGCGTCGTCGCGGGCGGCGCCGCCGCCACGGGCGCCGGCTTCTCCGCCGCCGGCGCCTCGGCCCTGGGCGCGGTGCGCGTGGCGAAGTAGAGGACGATCGCCAGCACGATGGCGAACAGCACCGCGCCGGCGATGAGGAAGTACTTCCGCGACGGATTGAGCTCCGCCAGCATCTCCTCTTCGTTCATGCGCTCGCCGGGCAACGCGGGCACCGAGCCCGTGCCGACGCCCTTGATGACCGGCATCGCCTGCGTCGCGCCGGTCTTGAGCGACAGGCGCGCGCGATCCTGCGCCGACAGATCGACCTGGCTCTCGTCGACGGGCAGGTGCTGCCCGGTGGTGCCGCTCTTGAGCGCGTTCTCGCCGGCCGCGGCCTGCGCCTTGGCCATCTCCTCTTCGATCTCGCCGCGCTTGAACCACGCGGTCTCGCGGAAGGCGCCCTTCTTGCCCGTCTGATTGTTCGCCTTCGCCGACGGCGGCGCGGCCGGCGCCGCGTGATTCGCCGGCGCGCGCGGCGCCTCGGCCATCATCGTCGGCGCTTGCGGCGCCGCCGGCTGCGCCTGCGGCGACGGCGCGTGCGGCACCGGCGCCTGCTGAATCGGCGTCGGCATCGGCGCGTGCGGCGCCGCCGGCTGCGGCCGCGGCGCGGGCGCCTCGGCCATCATCGTCGGCGCTTGCGGCGCCGCCTGCGGCGCGGGCTGCGGTTGCGCCGGCATCGACGGCGCCGTCGAGCCCGGCCCCATCGCGCCCACCGGCGACGACGGCGGAATCCCCAGCATCGTCCCCGACGGCGCGGGCGGCTGCACGCGGTTCGGCACCGTCGCCGGCTGCGGCTGCTGTGGCTTGGGCGCCACGATCTGAGGCGCCTCCATTCCCATCACCGTCTTGGCGTCCGCCGCCGCGCGCATCGGCTGCGCCGCCGGCGCCGTCGACGTAGCGCCGACCTCCGTCAGAAGCTGCCGCAGCGTCAGGTGCCGCCGCCCGCCCGACTTCTCGAGCGCCTTCAAGATGACGCGATCGACGTCGTGCCCGAGCCCCGGCCGCAGCGCCGACGGCGCCTGCGGCACCGCCGACAGATGCTGCTGCATCAGGCTCGCCGCATCGCCCGCGAACGGCGGCTTGCCGGTGATCGCGAAGTAATACACGGCGCCGAGGCTGTAGATGTTCGACCGCTGATCGACCGGCTTGCCTTCGGCCTGCTCCGGCGACAGGTACGCCGGCGCGCCGAACACGCGATCGCTGACCGGCTCGGCCAGCCCGAAGTCGCCGACCTTCACGCGATCGGCGGCGCCGACGAGGATGTTGCGCGGCGCCACGTCGCGGTGGATGACGCCCACCTTCTGCGCCTCGGTCAGCGCCTCGCCGACCTGCAGCACGATGGTGCGCGCGCGCTCGAGCGACAGCGGCCCTTCGCGCCCGACCAGCTCCTCGAGCGTGACCGCGCCGCCGACCTCCTCGGTGGCGACGTAGACGCGCCCGTCGGCGAGCCGCCCCTGATCGATGACGCGCACGATGCGCTCCGAGGTCACCTTGCCGAGCTGCTTGAGCTCGCGCAGCGCGCGGTCGGCCATCGCCGTCGTCGGCAGCACCTCGGCCGCGACCATCTTGACCACGACGGTGGCGCCGGTCTGCGTGTCGGTGGCGCTCTGCGCCAGGCCGGTCGGCGTCTGCATGGCGACGCCGGAGAGCACGAAGCGGCCGCCCACGGGCGCCGGCTGATCGGGCTGCGTCACCGCCGGGCTGGCCACCGGCATCGAAGGAATGGTCGCGGGCGCTTCGGCGACGGGCGGCGGCAGACGCGTCGCGTCCATCGGGCAGAAGTTAGCGTCGTCGGGATACGAATTACCGCACGAGGGACAGACTCTCATCGCCGACCCCAGTCTAGGGAACCCGGCGATTGTATCGTTCTATCTGTCGACGTGCAAAACAGAATCAGGCGGCGGGCTTCTTCGCGGGCGCCTTCTTCGGCGCCGGCTTGGCGGCCGCGCGCTTGGCGCCGGCGGGGGCCGGCTTGCCGGGCTCGCCGAGCGCCGCGAACAGCTCGGTCGCCGACGGCGTCGAGTGACGCGATTCCTTGTTCTTGCGCTTGCGCCCGGTGTTCTTGTGCGTGCGCGTGCGCTTGTGCCACGTCGCCATCGTATTCGACGCCATTTCCGCGACTCCTCGTAAAGGGCTGACTTTCTATCCCACGGGAATCAGGCTGTCAAGGCGATGCGGTCAACGTACCCCAGCGGCGGGAGGCGCGACCCCTCGCCGGCGGCGAACGAACGGTGGCGCCCATGCCGCGGCGCGGCTTTGGGCGCGCTTCGGCGTGGCACAACCGCTGCACTGAGGCGGCCCGTGCGTACCCAGCCGGTCGCCACCGACCTCACCGGCAGCCTCGTCGGCGGCTACCGCCTCGAGCGCCGCCTCGGCGGCAGCGCCGCGGCGCAGGTCTACTTCGGCCGCCACGAGCGGCTCGGGCGCGCCGCCGCGGTCAAGCTGTTGAGCCCGCACCTGGCGCTCGACGAGGAGGCGATGTCGCGCTTCTTCTGCGAGGCGCGCGCCGTCGCCGAGCTCGGAAGCGAGCACCTCGTCGAGGTCTACGACTTCGTCTTCGAGCCGCGCAAAGAGCGCGTCGCCT
>Ga0070679_100007265_pt1 | contig 10343 bp, 8 predicted proteins | sample KBSC63BmetaG_FD_65652 | JGI IMG/M metagenome (GOLD analysis project Ga0070679, IMG submission 65652) | Corn rhizosphere microbial communities from Kellogg Biological Station, Michigan, USA - KBS C6-3B metaG | ecosystem: Host-associated > Plants > Roots > Rhizosphere | place: USA: Michigan... | reverse complement strand
CGCGACAGGGTCTTCGAGCGCTTCTACCGCGTGCCGGGGACGCCCGGCGAAGGCTCGGGCCTCGGGCTCGCGATCGTCCACGAGGTCGCCGAGCGCCACCGCGGCATCGTCGGTCTCGAAGCGCGCGCAGGCGGCGGCGCGCGCTTCACGGCGAGGTTTCCGGCGCCCGCTACGACGCCGCGGACCTGATCGCCGGCAGGCGCAGGGCTTTCGTCATGCCGCACCGCGCGTGGCCGGCTTGTCACGGCCACCCTTGCGGGCCGCCGTGATCAACGCGCCGATGACCGGCCACAGCAGCATGGCGATCGCGAGCGCGCAGATCGAGCCGACGAGGCCGTTCGACCAGAACACCGCCAGGCTGCCGTTCGACGCCAGCATCGACTGTCGGAACGCCGTCTCCGCCGAGTCGCCGAGGACGAGCGCGAGCACCAGCGGCGCCATCGGATACTTGAGCTTCTTGAACACGTAGCCGATCACGCCGAACACGATCATCATCGCCACGTCGAACATCGAGTTGTGCACGGTGTACGCGCCGATCGCGCAGATCACGAGGATGATCGGCGCGATGATCGAGAACGGCACGCGCAGGATCGCCGCCCACCACGGCACCGTCGTCAGCACGATCGCGAGTCCGACGATGTTGCCGAGGTACATCGACGCGATCAGCCCCCAGACGAAGTCGGGCTTCTCGACGAAGAGCAGCGGGCCGGGCTGCAGGCCCCAGATGAGGAGCCCGCCCAACAGCACCGCCGCGGTGGGCGAACCGGGAATGCCGAGCGTCAGCATCGGCAGGAGCGCGCTGGTGCCGGCCGCGTGCGCCGCAGTCTCCGGCGCCACGACGCCTTCGATCACGCCGTCGCCGAACTCGTTGCCGCGCTTCGACATGCGCCTTGCGATGCCGTAGCTCATGAACGACGCCGGCGTCGCGCCGCCGGGCGTCACGCCCATCCAGCAGCCGACGAGGCAGGCGCGCAGGCTGGTCGCCCAGTAGCGCCCGAGCTCGGCCCAGGTCTTGAGCACGATGGCCGGGTCGATCTTGCCGCTCTTGCCCTTGAACGCGAGGCCTTCCTCCATCGTCAGGAGGATCTCGCCGAGGCCGAACAGGCCGATCACCGCGATCAGGAAGTCGAAGCCTTGCAGCAGGCTCGTGAAGCCGTAGGTCATCCGCAGCGTGCCGGTGACGGTGTCGAGGCCGACGGCGGCGAGCGCGAAACCCAGCATCATCGCCACGATCGTCTTGGCCGGCGGCTCGCGGCCCATGCCGACGAAGCTGCAGAAGGTGAGGAGCTGGATCGCGAAGTACTCCGGCGGCCCGAAGCGCAGCGCGAAGCGCGCGATGATCGGCGCGAGGAAGGTGATCATGATGATCGCGAACAGCGCGCCGACGAACGACGAGGTGAACGCCGCGGTGAGCGCGCGGCCGGCCTCGCCCTTCTGCGCCATCGGGTAGCCGTCGAAGGTCGTCGCCACCGACCATGGCTCGCCCGGTATGTTGAACAGGATCGAGGTGATCGCGCCGCCGAACAGCGCGCCCCAGTAGATGCACGACAGCATGATGATCGCCGAGGTCGGCGACATCGTGAACGTCAGCGGCAGCAGGATCGCGATGCCGTTGGCGCCGCCCAGCCCCGGCAGGACGCCGATCAGCACGCCCAGCGTGATGCCGAGCAGCATGAACAGGAAGTTGTGGAACGTCAGTGCGACGGCAAAGCCGTGCATCAGGTTGCCGAAATCAGCTTCCAAGAGGATCGTCTCCGCGATGTTCGCCACTGGCGAGCGCGCGACGGCGCCCGCCAGTGCGAGAGGTCAGTACCCGAGCCAGGATTCCAGCGGCCCCTTGGGAAGCGGCACGAGAAACCACACTTCGAACATGTAGAACAGGCCGACGCAGATCGCGATCGCGATGATCGCCGCCAGCCACCAGCGGTACTTGCCCTGCCACACCATGAACCCGCCGATGAAGATCGCCGACGCGACATAGATGCCGGTCAGCGGCAGCACGGCCACGTAGATGATCGCCGGGATCAGCATCTGCATCACCGGCCCGAGCTGCGCGCGCGTGACGAACACGCGGCCCGCCATCGCGCGCCACTTCATGAGCGTGGTGACGGCGATGTACAGGCCCGCGAGCGCGAGGATGACGCCGATGTAGAACGGGAAATACCCCGGTCGCGGACCCTCGGGCGCCCAGTTGATGCCGACGCGCAGGCTGTCCTGGATGACGACCAGCCCGGCGACGGCGATCAGCAGGGCGACGACGAGCTCGACCCAGCGGGTCTCGACGTCGCCCTTGGCGCGCGCGTGCTGTGGTTGTGCTTCCATCGCCGCCTACTTGGTGGCGAGGAAGCCGGCGCTCTTCATCAGGTCGTGGTGCACCTGCTCGGCCTTGGCGACCCAGTCGGTGAACTCCTTGCCCGACATCGTCGTCTGGTTGAACGCCGCGTCCTCGCTGAACTTCTTCCACTCGGGCAGCGCCTGCACCTTCTTGAAGAGGTCGACGTAGAACGCGACCTCGTCGGGCTTGACGCCGCCCGGCATGAAGATGCCGCGCAGCATCGTGTACTCGACGTCGAGGCCCTGCGACTTGCACGTGGGGATGTCTTCCCACGACATCGTCGCCGTCACCTTGTTGGGATACGGCATCTTCTTGGAGTCGAACACGCACAGCGGCCGCAGCGCGCCGGCGCGCCAGTGGGCGATCGCCTCGATCGGGTTGTTGACCGACGAGTCGATGTGCTTGCCGACGAGCTGCACGGCGACCGTGCCGCCGCCCTTGTACGGGATGTACGTGAGCTTCTTGCCGACCGCCTTCTCGAGCGCGACGGTGATGATCTGGTCTTCCTGCTTCGAGCCCGTGCCGCCCATCTTGAAGTGGCCGTCCGGCGCCGCCTTGATCGCGGCCATGTAGTCGCCGGCGGTCTTGTACGGCGTGTCGGCATTGACCCACAGCACGAACTCGTCGAGCGCCAGCATCGACACCGGCGTCAGGTTCTTCCACGAGAACGGCACGCCGGTCGCCATCGGCGTCGTGAACAGGTTCGACAGCGTGATGATGATCTTGTTGGGATCGCCCTTCGCGCCCTGCACGTCGAGGAAGCCTTCGGCGCCCGCGCCGCCGGACTCGTTGACGACGACCATCGGCTGCTTCATCAGGTTGTGCTTGGCGATGACGCCTTGCAGGAAGCGCGCCATCTGGTCGGCGCCGCCTCCGGTGCCGGCCGGGACGACGAACGTGACCGGCTTGGTGGGCTCCCACGCGAAGGCGGCCGGCGACAGCGCGGCACCCAGCGCGAACGACGCCGCAAGCGCGACGGCACGGCGAAACACGGGACGGTTCATGACTCCTCCTATGGCTGCATTGACCGCCCGCGCGCTCATGGCACGCGGGTCGTGGCTTCCCTTGCGAATATGCGCGACGGTCGCATGCGACGCAACCGCTATTTCACGAGGCCCGCGCCGCGCGCCCATTGGTACTTCGCTCCCAGCACCATCACCGGCGTTTCCGTCGTGTACGGGTACGCCGGAATTCCGTGGTCGAACAGGAACTCAGCGGCCTCCTCGACCTGCACGTCGCCCGCCAGCGATACCACGACGGGCTTGTGGATCCCCTTGGCGCGCATCTCGTCGACGACCTCGACCATCTTGTTGGCGAAGACCATCGGCGGCGTGACGATCGTGTGCCAGTAGCCGAGGATCAGCGCGTGGATGCGCGGATCCTCGAGGCCGAGGCGCACGGTGTTCTGGTACGTCTTCGGCGGCTCGCCGCCGGTGATGTCGACCGGGTTGCCGGCGGCGCCGAACGGCGGGATGAACTTGCGGAACGCGGCGTCGAGGTCCGGCGGCATGGCCATCAGGTTGAGGCCGTTGGCGACGCACGCGTCCGACAGGAGCACGCCCGAGCCGCCCGCGCCGGTGATGATCAGCACGTTCTCGCCCTTCGGCGTGGCGAGCTTCGGGATCGCGCGCGCCATCTCGAGCATGTCGCGCAGCGCGTTGGCGCGGATCACGCCCGACTGCCGCAGGATGTCGTCGTAGATCTTGTCGTTGCCGGCGAGCGCGCCGGTGTGCGAGCTGGCCGCGCGCGCGCCCATCGACGTGCGCCCGGCCTTCAGCACGACGATCGGCTTTTTCTTCGACACGCGCTTCGCGACCTCGGCGAACGAGCGCCCGTCCTTCAGGTCCTCGCAGTGCTGGACGATGAGGTGCGTGTTCTCGTCCTGCTCGAAGAACGTGAGGAGGTCGTCCTCGTCAAGGTCCGCCTTGTTGCCGACGCCGACGATCGCCGACACGCCCATCTTCGCGGAGCGCGAGAAGCCGATGATCGCCATGCCGATGCCGCCCGATTGCGACGACAGCGCCACGTGGCCCTTGTAGTCGTACGCGGTGCAGAACGTCGCGCAGAGGTTCTTCCACGTGTAATAGAAGCCGTAGATGTTGGGGCCCATCAGCCGCACGTTGTACTTGCGGCCGATCGCCTGGATCTCCTTCTGGCCCTCGACGTTGCCGGTCTCGGCGAAGCCCGACGGGATCAGCACCGCGCCGGGAATCTTCTTCTCGCCGACCTCGGTGAGCGCCTGCGCGACGAACTTCGCCGGGATGCAGAACACCGCGACGTCGATCACGCCGTCGACGTCCTTGACGCTCTTGTACGCCTTGTGGCCGAGGATCTCGGTGGCGGACGGGTGGATCGGGTAGATCTTGCCCTTGTAGCCGCCGTTGATGAGGTTCTTCATCACCGAGTTGCCGATCTTGCCGTCCTCGGCGGACGCGCCGATCACCGCCACCGCATCGGGCTTCATGATGCGATTCATCGAGGTGACGATCTCCTGCTGGCTCGGCCGGTAGCGCTCGGGCTGCGGCGCGAAGTCGACGACGATCCGCACGTCGGCGGCGATCGATCCCTTCGCGCTCGCGAACACCGGGTTGAGGTCGAGCTCCGAGATCTCGGGGAAGTCGGCGACGAGCTCGGAGACGTTGACGATCATCGTCGCGAGCGCGTCGCGGTCGATGCCGCCCGCGCCGCGCACGCCCTTGAGGATCTCGGCGGCGGCGATGCCGTCCTGCATCGACAGCGCGTCCTCCTTCGTCGCGGGTGCGAGGCGGAACGTCGCGTCCTTCAGCACCTCGACGAGGATGCCGCCCAGGCCGAACGCGACGAGCTTGCCGAACGACGGATCGGTAACCGCGCCGATGATCACCTCGTGGCCGCCGCCGGTGATCATCTGCTGCACCTGCACGCCGACGATCGTCGCGTCGGACTTGTACTTGCGCGCGTTGGCGACGATCGTCTCGTACGCCTTGTGCGCCTCGTCGGCCGACTTGACGCCGACGACGACACCGCCCGCCTCGGTTTTGTGCAGGATCTGCGGCGAGACGATCTTCATCACCACCGGGAAGCCGACGTCGGCCGCGAGCTTCGCCGCCTCGGTGGCGCTGTGCGCCATCGCCTCCTTGGGCACCGCGATGCCGTAGGCGTCGCAGACGAGCTTGCCCTCGGGCGCCGTCAGCGACGTGCGCCCTTCGGCCTTCACCTTGTCCAGCACCTGCCTTACCGCGTTCTTGTTGTGGGCCATCGTCGTTCCCGCGAGAGTTGTTCGGTTGCCGGCGTCAGATCGCGTGGGATGCGCGCAGCGCCGCCACCTGTTCCTTCGAGTAGCCGAGCTCGGCCATCACCTCGTCGGTGTGCTCGCCGAGGAGCGGCGAGCGCACGACGTCGGTTGGGCTCGCCGAGAGCTTGATCGGATTGCCCACCGACAGGTACTTGCCCCGCTCCGGATGGTCGACCTCGACGATCGTGCCGGTCTTGCGCAGCGACGGCTCCTCGGCCAGCTCCTTCATCGACAGGATCGGGCCGCACGGGATGTCGTGCTTGTTGAGGAGCTCCATCGCCTCGAACTTGGACTTGGTCATCGTCCACTTCTCGATCTCGGCGAAGATCTCCATCAGGTGCGGCAGGCGCGCCTTGGGGGTCGCGTAGCGGGGATCGGTCAGCCACTCCTCGCGGCCGATCACCTTGCAAATGTCCTCCCACACCGGCGCCTGCGTGATGAAGTAGATGTACGCGTTGGGGTCCTTCTCCCAGCCCTTGCACTTCAGGATCCAGCCGGGCTGACCGCCGCCCGACGCGTTGCCGGCGCGCGGCACGGCATCGCCGAACACGCCGTTCGGGTACTGCGGGTACTCCTCCATCACGTGCGTGCGGTCGAGGCGCTGCTGGTCACGCAGCTTGACGCGGCAGAGGTTCAGCACGCCGTCCTGCATCGCCGCCGTCACCTTCTGGCCCTTGCCGGTCGCGTTGCGGTGATAGAGCGCGGTGACGATGCCGAGCGCCAGGTGCAGCCCCGTGCCGGAGTCGCCGATCTGCGCGCCGGTGACGAGCGGCGGGCCGTCGTCGAAGCCGGTCGTCGACGCGGCGCCGCCCGCGCACTGCGCGACGTTCTCGTAGACCTTGCAATCCTCGTAGGGCCCGGGACCGAAGCCCTTGATCGACGCGACGATCATCTTCGGATTGAGCTCCTGGATACGCTCCCAGGTGAAGCCCATCCTGTCGAGCGCGCCGGGCGCGAAGTTCTCGACCAGCACGTCGCAGTAGCGCACCAGCGTCTCCAGCACCTTCTTGCCTTCGGGGTTCTTGGTGTCGAGCGTGATCGAGCGCTTGTTGTGGTTCAGCATCGTGAAGTAGAGGCTGTCCACGTTCGGGATGTCGCGGAGCTGCCCGCGCGTGATGTCGCCGGCGCCCGCGCGCTCGACCTTGATGACGTCAGCGCCGAACCACGCGAGGAGCTGCGTGCACGTCGGCCCCGACTGCACGTGCGTGAAGTCGAGGATGCGAACGCCGTCCAATGCCTTGCCCATTGTCCTTCCCCTATCGAATGTCGCCGTCCACGTCGAAGCGCGCGCGCATGCCGCTCACGCCTTCTTCTTCGCAGTCGGGTTGAGGCCGGTGATGCGGCCGCTCTCGGTGCCGCCGCCTTCGTCGATCACCGCGTTGATCAGCGTCGGGCGGCGCGTGCGGATCGCCTCTTCCATCGCCGCACGGAGCTCCGCGGGCGTCGTGACGTGGCGGCCGACGCCACCGAACGCCTCCATCATTTTCTCGTAGCGCGCGTCCTTGACGAACACCAGCGGCGAGGGATCGGTGCTGCTGCCGTAGCTCTTCTCGTCGCCGCGGTAGACGCCGTTGTTGTTCAGGATGACGATGCACACCGGCAGCTCGTAGCGGCAGATCGTCTCGGTCTCCATGCCCGAGAAGCCGAACGCGCTGTCGCCCTCGATCGCGATCACCTGCTGGCCGGTGACGACCGCCGCGCCGACGCAATAGCCCATGCCCACGCCCATGATTCCCCACGTGCCGACGTCGACGCGCTTGCGCGGCTTCATCATGTCGACGATCGAGCGCGTGAAGTCGAGCGCGTTGGCGCCCTCGTTGACGAGCATCGCGTCGGGATTCGCCTTGACGATGTCGCGCACCACGTTGAGCGCGCTCTGGAAGCTCATCGGCGACGGGTTCTTCCCCAGCGTCTCGGCCATCTTCGCGACGTTCTTCGCCTTGCGCTCGGCGATCGCGTCGGTCCACGCCGCAGGCGGCTTCGCGAAGCTCGCGTCGATGCCCGCGAGCATCGCCTTGACGCACGAGCCGATGTCGCCGACCACCGGCGCCTCGATGCGCACGTTGCTGTCGGCTTCCTGCGGCGAGATGTCGACCTGGATGAAGCGCTGGGCGCCCCAGGACTTCGACGTCGCGCCGCCCCAGGTCTTGCCCTTGCCCTGCGACAGGAGCCAGTTGAGGCGCGCGCCGATCAGCATCACGACGTCCGCTTCAGGCAGCACGAACGAGCGCGCCGCCGACGCTGCCTGCGGATGCGTGTCGGGCAGAAGGCCCTTGGCCATCGACATCGGCAGGTACGGGATGCCCGTCTTCTCGACGAGCGCGCGGATGTCGGCGTCGACCTGCGCGTAGGCGGCGCCCTTGCCGAGGATGATGAGCGGCTTTTTCGCGCCCTTGAGGAGGTCGAGCGCGCGTTGCACCGCGTCGGGCGCGGGAATCTGCTTCGGCGCCGCATCGACGACCTTGATCAGCGACGCCTTGCCGGCCGCCACCTCCATCGCCTGCGGCAAAAGCTTCGCCGGCAGGTCGAGGTAGACGCCGCCGGGGCGGCCCGACACCGCGGCGCGGATCGCGCGCGCGACGCCGACGCCGATGTCCTCGGCATGCAGCACGCGGAACGCCGCCTTGGCGAGCGGCTTGGCGATCGCGAGCTGGTCCATCTCCTCGTAGTCGCCCTGCTGCAGGTCGACGACCTCGCGCTCCGACGAGCCGCTGATCAGGATCATCGGGAAGCAGTTGGTCGTCGCGTGCGCGAGCGCGGTCAGGCCGTTGAGGAAGCCGGGCGCCGACACGGTGAGGCAGATGCCGGGCTTTTGCGTGAGGAAGCCGGCGATCGACGCCGCGTAGCCGGCGTTCTGCTCGTGACGGAACGAGAGCACGCGCAGGCCTTCCTTCTGCATGCGCCGCGTGAGGTCGGTGATCGGGATGCCGGGCAGCGCGAAGATCGTGTCGATGTCGTTGAGCTTCAGCGCGTCGATGACGAGCTGGAAGCCGTCGATCTCCTGCGCGGCGGCGGGCTCGGGCGCCGCGTGCGCGACGCCGGGTGCGGGCTTGGTGGCTACGTCGTTCATGCGAGATTCCCCGGCCGGACGCACGCGTGACGTCGCGCAGGCACCGGCCAACAATGTGAAGCCGAGGGAGCTCGAAGCATCATGGCCGGCACCCGCATCGCATCGATGCGGCGCATCCCGGGCCGCGCCGATGCGCGGCATGCTGCGAGCGGGCCCATCCTCCGTACTGCGCCGGAAACGCAATCTGCGCATCCGGAAATCCCCGAGCCCCGTAAGGTATGTGATATATCAGGCTGAAGTCAACGCTGCTTTGCAGCATCGCGGCGGCGTGCCGCGGGGCGCCCCGGCTTCGGGGTCGCGTGCAGCGACTGCGCGAGCCAGCGTGCGCCTTCCGCGAGCAGGAACGCCTTGAAGACCTCGGCAACCGGCGGCAGCCGCTTTGTGCTGCGATGCACAACGAACCAGTGCCGCCGTGCCGGGAAGCCGACGACGTCGAGGACCGTCAGCTGGCCGATGTCGCGCTCCTGGGCGATCGCATGCTCGGACATGAACGACAGGCCCATCCGCGCGATCACCGCCTGCTTGATCGTCTCGTTGCTGCGAATCTCCATTGCCACGCGCACGTCGCGCATGCGCTCGCCGAAGGCCTCCTGCATCGCCATCCACGTGTCCGAGCCGCGCTCGCGGACGACGAACGGCTCCTCGAGCACGCGCGCGATCGGCACACGCCGCTTGCCGGCAAGCGGATGCGACGGCGGCGCGACGATCACGTACGCGTGCGGCGCGAACGGCTCCTGCACGATGTCGAGGCCCTGCGGCGGGCGCACCATCACGGCGAGGTCGGTCAGGTTCTCGGCCAGGCGATGCAGGAGCTCCTCGCGGTTATGCACGGTGAGGTTGAGCGTGACGCCCGGGTGACGCGCGAGGAACACGGCGAGGAGGCGCGGGAAGAAATAGTCGCCGGCGCTGATCACGGCGATGTTGAGGCGGCCGCCGGCGACGCCCTTCATCCGCGCGAGCGCCTCCTCGGCCTCGTGCAGCTGCGCGAGGATCGTGCGCGCATAGGGGAGCAGCGTGCGGCCGGCGTCGGTGAGGTACGTCTTGCGGCCGACGCGCTCGAAGAGCGGCATGCCCGCATGGCCCTCGAGCTCCTTCACCTGCGCCGACACCGCCGGCTGGGTGAGGTGCAGCTCCTCGGCCGCGCGCGAGAACGACAGGTGGCGCGCGACCGTGTCGAAGACGCGGAGCTGGCGCAGCGTGACGTGGCGCATGACCTATAAGTAATAGATTATAAATATGACAAAAAAATACTACTACGCATTATGGTTAAACCGGTCTAACGTGAGCGTCGTCGGGGCAGCGTGGGCCGCCCGGCAGGCAATGCAAGGAGATTCGCGATGCGCCACCCCCATCCCGCAAGCGACCGGACGGATACCGAGGTCGACGCCTACAACGCGGCGTTCGACGAACTCGGCTTCGACTGGCACTGGGATCGCGCGACCCTCGCGGGGCTCGCCGCGATCGCCGGCGACAAGGCGCGCGTGCGCGCCTACGTGACGACGTACCATCCGCACCTCCTCACCGCGTACGACGCCGATTTCATCGCCGAGCTCGTCGCGACGACGATGGCGCGACAGGCGAGCCCCGCGCGCGGCGGCAGCGCCGCTTCTGCTGCAGCGCAGCATCGCGCGGCCGCCTGATCTCGCAGAACGCGCCTTTTCCGC
>Ga0070679_100007264_pt1 | contig 10344 bp, 10 predicted proteins | sample KBSC63BmetaG_FD_65652 | JGI IMG/M metagenome (GOLD analysis project Ga0070679, IMG submission 65652) | Corn rhizosphere microbial communities from Kellogg Biological Station, Michigan, USA - KBS C6-3B metaG | ecosystem: Host-associated > Plants > Roots > Rhizosphere | place: USA: Michigan... | reverse complement strand
CTAAACGGCCCCCTTTCGCACCCGATCGGTGCTACGTTCGACCGCTGGCGCTACTCACCTGCCAGCATACTGCGCACGCGCAAGGGAGCGGGCCGCTTCAATAAGCGCTGAATCGTCTTGGCTGTAGCTTTCGTCCCCGCCGGCGAAGCCCGTCATGGGGAGTTCGATAGCGTCAACGTATCGAACCTCTGCAACGCCGCTTGCGGCCGCGGCAGACAGATCGGGGCTAAACTTAGTAAGCCGAAGCGGTCTGGCGCAGGGCCGGGATCGCCTTGGAACCGGGTTTGGCCGGTGTCTTGGCGTCCGGCTTGACCTCGGCCTTCACCGGTTTTGCTTCCGGCCTGAGTTCCGGCTTGGCGGCGGCGACATTGGCGGCGGGCTTGGCCGCCTCCGGCTTGATGGCGACAGCTTTCGCGGCTTCGATCTTGACCGGTTCGGCCTTGGCGGATTTCGCATCCGCTTTGGCATCGGGCTTCGGCGTTGCGGTTTTTTCCGCAGCCACATGGGTTATAAGCGCCGTCGGCGCGCGGGTTGCGGATTTTGCCGGCCCTGCCAGCGGATCCGCGGGCACGGCCTGCATCACGATTTTGGGAGCCGGCGCGGCAGCCGGCAGCGGGCTGACATTGACCGCCACGGGGGCGGCCACGGGGACGTCGGCCACTTTCGACACCGGCGCCGGTGCCGGCTGCGCGGCAGGCGCCAGCTTGTTCATCATCTCGATGTTGCGCGCGATCTTGGGGTCGGACACGCCGCCGGCCGTCTGGGCGCGGGCAATCAGCTGGCGCGCCGTTTCGGGATCGTTGGCCAGCATGCGTGACAGGGCGTAATTGTTCAGGATGCTGGGCTCGTTGGGATTCAGCTTCAGGGCATGCTCATAGGCCATGCGCGCCGAGGATTGGTCGCCCAACTGGTCGTAGGCCACGCCCAATGCCGAATAAAGGCTCCAATCGGTGGGCTGCAATTGCGTGGCGCGGGTGAGGAACTGCACCGCATCCTGGGCCCGGCCTTTTTCCGTCAGCGTCTTGCCATATTCGCCGACCACGCGCGCATCGTCGGACGCCACCAGCATCAATTGCGACAAGGTGTGGATGGCATCGTCGTAACGCTGGGCGTTGCGTTGTGCCTGCGCCTGACGAACGCCGCTTTCGATATCCATCGTAAGGGTCGCATCATTGTTCGCGGCCGCGTCGGCCTTGGCAGCCTCGGCCTTGGCGGTTTCGGTTTTCTTGGCCGAAAAAATGCCACCCAAGGTGTTGCCGCTGTCACTGGCGCAGCCAGCCAGCGCGGAACCACACAGCAGGACGGCGATCAAGGGAGCGGTGAAACGCGTCATGGCAGACCCTGGTTTCAATCAGGTCGCAGCATGCCGCGCTTCAGTCAATAAACCCTTAAATATATTGGCCTATCTAAAAGGAAAGGATCAGGATTGCACGGCGATTCGTCGGGTGGCCGCCGGTCCTAATCCTGACGCAATAAGAGAGGTTAATGCGCCTCATGCCATGTCGTCCTGCCGCGCTGGGAGCCGTTGCCGCGATTGCGGTCCTGGTCATGAGCGCGGCGATGGCCGATACGCCCCGCATTTCATTCCAGATCGCCACCGGTTCCACCACCGGAACATTTTTTCCGGTGGGCGAGGCGATCGCGGGGTTGATAAGCCATCCGCCCGGCGTCAATCGCTGCGAAAATGCCAATGTCTGCGGTCCCGCCGGCCTGATCGTCAGTGCCCGCACCAGCGACGGCACCATGGACAATTTACTGTCTGTTAACGATGGCGGGGTCGAGTCCGGGCTGGCGCAGAGCGACGTCATCGCCGCCGCGGTCAAAGGCGCAGGGCCGTTCAAGGCCAAAGGCAAGCAAAGCCATGTGCGGGTGATCGCATCGCTCTTCAGCGAAGAGGTGCATGTGGTCGTCAGCGAAAAAGCGAACATCAAAAAGATCTCGGACCTTCGGGGCAAGCGCGTGTCGCTGGGCTTGCCCGGTTCGGGTATCGGCTTCACGGCCCGCGAGATCCTCACCGCCTATCGCGTTCCCGAATCGCGGCTGAAACTTGTGTCGCAGGATACCGCGGGCGCCATCGCCCTGATGAAGCAGGGCAAGCTGGATGCCTTTTTCGCGGTGGGCGGCGTGCCTATCGCCGGAGTTGGCGATCTGCTGGCGAGCCATGCCGCCCGGCTTTTGCCGATCGAAGGTCCGGTGCGGGACCGCCTGGCAAAGAGCGAGCCGTCGCTGGAGTTCGCCACCATCACCTATCCGGGACAGGAACCGGTTCCGACCGTCTCGACCCGGGCGCTGTGGATCGTGCGCGACAGCGTGCCGGACAATCTGGTTTATGGCATCACCCGGGCGCTGTTCAACCCGGCCAATCGCGAGGCCATCAGCGCCAGCCATCCGTCGGCGCGCGAGATCGGTCTCAATACCGCGGCCCTGATGCCGCCGGCTGCCTTGCACCCCGGCGCGGCGCGCTTCTATGCCGAAGTGTCTCGGGCGGCGCAGCGCTAGGAGCGCGATCCGGAAAAGTGTGCAACGGTTTTCCGAAAGATCATGCGACAAATCAAAGAGCGCGATCCGGAAAAGTGTGCAACGGTTTTCACGCGGCCCATCAGACGACCCCCTCTTCGACTTCCTTGCGCGATGCCGCCAGCCAGGTTTGCATGGCGGGCAGTGCCCAGATGCGTTCCATATAATCCTTCACCGGCGCCGAGACCTGGACGCCATAGGTGGTGAAGCGGGACACGACCGGGGCATACATGCAATCGGCGATGGAAAAGCGCCCGAACAAAAAGCCGCCGGCTGCGCCGTGCTCGGCCAATGCCGCGTCCCAGATCGACAGAATGCGTTCGATCTGTTCCTGAGTCTGGACCCGCAATCGGGGCAGCGGCAAGCTTCTGGCGAAATCCATGCCCAGCTGGTCGCGCAGATCGGGAAAGCCGGAATGCATTTCCGCGGACATGGCGCGCGCCTGCGCCCGTGCCGCCCAGTCGTCGGGCCACAATCCGGCGTCGGGATGACGCTCGGCGATGGTTTCGCAGATGGCGAGGCTGTCCCACACGGTCACGGTCCGGCCACGTTCCTCGATCTTCAGCACCGGCACGCGGCCCGCGCCGGAAAATTTGCGGATCGTGTCGCGCGTGATGTTGTGCTGTGTTTCGCGCAGACGGATCACCGTTTCGGCGAAAGGCTGGCCGGTGGCGGCCAGCGCCAGATAGGGCCGCAGCGACCAGCTCGACCAGTCCTTGGTGCCGACGATCAGGGTATAGGACATGTGGGCTCCTTGGCCTTGGGGCGAATTTAATTCATAACATTGCCACGCCCAGTTGAAGAGCCTGCGATGCATCCGAGCCTTGTAAAAAACGCCAGAAATGCAATCCCCCTGCATGCGGTGCGGGCAAGGGATGCAAAAACCTGGCGCCAGCGCGTGCCGTTTCTCAAGGCTGCGGGATTTGCTGCGAAGGAAGGCGAACTGCGTCTGATTCCCGGGCGTGGCGGCTTCGCGGCGGCAGTGCTGGGCCTGGGCAAAAGCGAAGATGCATTGGCATTCGCGGCCTTCTCCGAGCAATTGCCCGATGGCATTTACCGCCAAGGCGAAGTGCCGGATTTCTGCGGCGGCGCCCAGGCGGCACTGGCCTGGATATTGGGTCTCTACACCTTCGACCGCTACAGGGCGCCGAAAAAACGCAATCTGAAACTGGTGCTGCCCGATGGCGTGGATGGCGCGGAAGTCTCGCGCCTGGCCTCCGGCGTCTATCTCGCCCGCGATCTCATCAACACGCCGCCCAACGACATGGGCCCCGCCGAACTGGCGGATGCGGCCGGGCAATTGGCGCGCGCGCAAGGCGCGAAATTCACCAGCGTCAGCGGCGCGGCGTTGACGCGCGACTATCCGCTGGTCGCGGCCGTGGGACAGGGGTCGGCGCGCGCGCCGCAACTGGTGCAGCTTCTCTGGGGCAAGCCAAGCGCGCCCAAGGTGACGCTGGTGGGCAAAGGCGTCTGCTTCGACACCGGCGGCTATAACCTGAAACCCACCTCCGGCATGGCGACCATGAAGAAGGACATGGGCGGGGCGGCGGTGGTGCTGGGCTTGGCCCAGATGATCATGGACGCGAAATTGAATCTGCGTCTGCGCGTTCTCATTCCCGCGGTGGAGAATTCGGTTTCCGGCAGCGCCTATCGTCCCAGCGATGTGTTCAAGAGCCGCAAGGGCCTGACGGTGGAGATCGGCAATACCGATGCCGAAGGACGGCTGGTCCTGGCGGATGCGTTGGCCGCTGCCGACGAGGAAGCGCCGGAGCTTTTGATCGATTGCGCCACCCTCACGGGCGCGGCCCGCATGGCCACCGGCATGGAGTTGCCGCCTTTCTTTACCGACGACGAAAAGCTCGCCGCCGATCTGTCGCGTCACGCCACGCAAGCGAGCGACCCGGTCTGGCGGCTGCCTTTGTGGCGCGGCTACGAGCCGGCCATCACCGGCGCGGTGGCGGACCTCACCAACAGCCCCAGCTACAATCTGGCGGGCGCCATCACCGCGGCCTTGTTTCTCAACCGCTTTGTCGAAAAGGCGGGAAGCTGGCTGCATCTGGATATTCCCGGCTGGGTGGACCGGCCAAAGCCCGGCCGGCGCGTGGGCGGCGAAGCCAATGCGGCGCGGGCGCTCTATGGGCTGCTGAAAGAGCGCTATGGCCGATAGACGATTGACGCCGGCGCGCCCCGACTTGGCGGCATCAAATCTCAAGGGCGAAGTGGAAGCGGCGCGCTATGTCGATGGCGAGCTGTGTTCGGTGATCTGGGGACGCAGCACATTGCGGGCGGCGCCATCCGATGGTGCGTCCCAGGACAGCGAGCTGCTGCGCGGCGAAGTCGTCACGGTTTACGAGCGCAAGAATGGTTGGGCCTGGGTTCAGGCCAAGGCCGATCACTATGTCGGCTATGTCCGCGAAGCAGCGCTGGGCCCGGCTGAGCCGATCGACATGCGCGTGATCCTGCCGCTGACGCCACTATTGTCCGCCCCGGACGTGAAATCGCCGCTGCGCGATATGCTGCCGCTGAATGCAGGGCTGAAGCGTGAGGCGGCCGATGGCGATTTCGTTGCGACAGACGGCGGGTTCGTCCATGCCCGGACCCTGGCGCCGCAGGACCAGTTCGCACCGGATTTCGTGGCGGTGGCGGAGCAATTTCTAGGCGCGCCTTATGTCTGGGGCGGCAAGACATTTCAGGGGCTGGACTGCTCCGGTCTGATCCAGACGTCGCTTCAGGCCGCGGGAATTTCCGCGCCCCGCGACACCGACATGATGGAGCAGGCGCTGGGGCAGGCCGTGCCGGCAGACGCTGCCCTGAAACGCGGCGATCTGGTGTTCTGGAAAGGCCATATGGGCGTGATGCGCGACGGCGAGATGCTGTTGCACGCCAATGCTTTTCACGTGCAGGTGGCGAGCGAGCGTTTATCCATTGCGGTAAAGCGCATCACCACGCCGGTGACGGCGATCAAAAGGCTTTAATAGCCTTTGCCTAGATCGACGACATTTTCCAGTTCACGCCCGCTTTCACAGCGGGCAACGCAATCGCCGACATAGGCCAGCGCCGCCTGGGCATCGGTGATGCCGGCAATGTGCGGCGTGGCGGTGATTTTGGGATGCCGCCAGATGGGGCTGCCTTCCGGCAAAGGTTCGGCTTGGAAAACATCCAGTACCGCGCCCCCGAGATGACCGGAATCCAGGGCCGCGATCAGGTCTTCCTCGATCAGATGGGCGCCGCGCGCCACATTGATCACCCAGGCGCCTTTGGGCAGTTGCGCGAATAATTTCGCGTCCATGATGCCGCGCGTGTCACCGGTCAGCGGCAGGACGCAGACCAGATAGTCGCTTTGCGCCAGGAACTGCCCCAGCTCGTCGTCGCCGGCAAAACTTTTTACGCCGGGAATATTCTTCCGCGAGCGGCTCCAGCCCGAAAGCTGGAAATCGAACGGTAGCAGGCTGGTGGCGATGGTGCCGCCGATGTCGCCCAGGCCCAGTATGCCGATGCGCGTGTCGCGCGACGCGCGCGCCAGCATGCGCTGCCGCCACGCGCTTTCCTGTTGTGCCGCGTCGAAGAATCGCTGGCCGCGATGGGCGATCAGCACATGCATCACCACATACTGCGCCATCTCATGCATCAAGGTGGGATCGACGAAGCGGGTCAGCGGCAGCTTCGGCAATTCGGGATCGCGCAGGAAACCGTCCACGCCCGCTCCCAGCGAGAACATTGCTTTCAGATTGGGAAGCGTCTTGAGGAAACCCGGCGGCGGGCGGAAGCCGGAGAAATAGGTGATCTCTTCCGGCTCATAATGTTCGCGTCCATCCAGCACCGCCTCGAATGCGTCGGACGCAAAACTGCTCTTGCCGAGGGCGTCCCAGCCCGGCGGCAACATGAAAAGGACTTTGGGTTTTGCCAGCTTGCGCTCTTACTTTTTCGGGGCGTCGGACTTGGCAGGCGCCGGACCAGTGGGTGCGGGCGTGGCCGGCTTGGCGGTCGCCTCGGCGTTGCTCTTTTCGGCGGTGCCGGGAGCCGTACCGCCTGCCGTACCAGCGGCCGGAGCAGCCGGAGCCGCACCAGAGGCCGGAGCTGCACCGGCAGCAGGAGCTGCACCGGGGGCAGGCGCCGCGGCTTTCGGGGCCGGCGCGGGAATCGGGGCCGGGGAATCCGCATTGGAGCGCAAATAAGCAATCAGGTTGATGCGATCCTGCTCGCGGGGAAGACCGGCAAAGCTCATCTTGTTGCCCGGAATATAAGTGCCGGGCGACTTCAGATATTTAAACAACTCGTCATAGGTCCAGTTGCCGGGCTTGCCCTTCATGGCGCTCGAATAGTCGAAACCGGGATGGGTGGCGCGAGCGCGGTCGACCAAGGAATAAAGATTGGGGCCGATCTTGTTGGGACCGCCCTTGGAAAGATCGTGGCACTGCTCGCAGCGTCCCGAAACGGTCTTGCCGGCCGCGACGTCGGCGGCGGGCAGCACCGTGCCCCAGTCGGGCATCACTTCGGCAACCGGCGCGGCCGCGGGGCCGGCAGTCGGTTCGGCCACGCCTTCCACGACATAGCCGGGCTTGGCGGGCATCTCGGGCTCATAGAGCGTCTCTGCGCCCAGCCGCACAACGAAAATGAATATCGCCGTGCCAAGGACCGCGCCGATGATCTTGTTCCACTCAAAGGAATCCATAAGCGCAAGCTCCCTGAAACCGGTGTTCCGGACCGGCAAAATACGGGGGGACATTACCCGCCCATCCCCTGCCGTCATTGCGGCGAAGCGCCGCATAGATCAAGGGCCTATGGCTGGCCTTGGGCAGGTTCCCGGCCTAAAAAACCGGCGGCATCCGGCCCCTTTGCGGCTGCCGGTCCTGGAAGGTCGACATGAACCCGATTCTGCTGATTCCGGCGCGCCTGGCTTCGACCCGCCTGCCGGCAAAGCCGCTGGCCGACATTGCGGGCACCCCGATGATCGTACGCGTGCTGCGCCAGGCCGAAGCCGCGGGGCTGGGCCCTGCCTTCGTGGCGGCGGGCGAACAGCAGATCGTGGCGGCGGTGGAAGCGGCGGGTGGACGGGCGGTGCTGACCGATCCGGATCTGCCGTCCGGCTCCGACCGCATCCATGCGGCGCTGGAAAAACTCGATCCCCAGCGCCGCCACGATGTGGTGATCAATCTCCAAGGCGATCTGCCCGCGCTAGACCCCGGCCAGATTCGCGCCGTCGCATCGGCGCTGATCAAGAGCGGTGCCGACATCGCCACCCTGGCGGCCGAGATCGTCGATCCCGCCGAACGCGACAATCCCAGCGTGGTGAAGGCGGTGGTGGCGTGGGACGGACACGGACAATTGGGCCGGGCGCTCTATTTCACCCGCGCCACCGCGCCGGGCGGGGATGGTCCCTTGTTTCATCATGTCGGCATCTATGCCTATCGCCGCGACGCGCTGGCGCGGTTCGTCGCCCTGCCGCCTTCGCCCTTGGAGATGCGCGAGAGACTGGAGCAGCTGCGCGCCCTGGAGGCGAATATGAGTATTGCGGTGGCGCGCGTGGACAGCGTGCCGCTCAGTGTCGATACTCCAGCCGATTTAGCCAAAGCCATTGATTTCTTCGCCCGGAAAATTCCCTCATGACCAAATCGATCGATCACGCCAAACGCGTCGCCTTCCAGGGCGAGCCGGGCGCCTATGCCAATCTGGCGGCGCGCGAAGCCATTCCGCATGGCGCCGCCATCCCGCATGCCAGCTTCGAAGACGCGATCGACGCGGTGAAGTCGGGCAGCTGCGATCTTTGCGTCATTCCGGTGGAAAATTCGCTGATGGGCCGCATCGCCGACATCCATCATCTTTTGCCGGAATCGGGCCTGCATATCGTGGGCGAGCATTTCCTCCCCATCCACCACCAGTTGTTGGGGCTGAAGAACGCCACGCTGGAAGGCATCAAGACCCTTTACAGCCAGGCGCCGGCGCTGGCGCAAGCGCGCAACATCGTGCGCGAGCGCAAGCTTGCCACGCATAACTGGTACGACACAGCAGGCTCGGCCAAGCATGTCGCGGAGCTGAAGGATCCCAGCTGCGCGGCACTGGCGTCGTCGCTGGCGGGCGAGTTGTATGGCCTGAAGGTGCTGGCCCGCGACGTCGAGGACGAACATCACAACATGACGCGCTTTCTCATCATGTCGCGCGAACGGGACGATGCCCCCAACAATGGCAAGGTCGTCACCAGCTTTGTCTTTCGGGTGAAGAATGTCCCCGCCGCGCTCTACAAGGCGATGGGCGGTTTTGCCACCAACGGCGTCAACATGACCAAGCTGGAATCCTATCAGCTGAGCGGCTCGTTCAACGCCACCCAATTCTATGCCGACATCCAGGGCCATCCCGACGATCCGGCAGTGGCGCGTGCCATGGAGGAACTGGGCTTCTTCACCTCCAAGCTGGTGATCATGGGGGTTTATCCCGCCCATCCCTTCCGCGAAGACATGCCTGGGTAGGGCGCGGTTCCTGCCCGCTGAGTACGCGCCCGGTCAAGACGAAGTAGCCGGCCTCCAGCGATACCGCTTCATCCGCATGTTCGAACGCGGGACATCTTCCTCGCCTTCGAACAGAAAGCCTTCGCGCTCGTACCAGCGCCACGCGTTGACGTTCTGCACCACGCAGCGCAACCAGATTTCATGGGGGAATTTCCGCCGCGTGAAGTCCAGCAGGGCCCGCCCGATGCCGCGGCCTTGATGGGCGGGCGCGACCCAGAGCTGGTCGAGATAAAAGTCGCCCGGGTGGAGCGCCAGCATGGCGACGATTTCGCCCGCCTCATCGGCGGCATAAAGATCCCACCCCTGCACCACCTCCTGCGGGATGCGGGACTGCAACATCGCGAGGCCCGGATCGAACAGGGTCTGCAAGCCGGTGGAATACCAGCTCTCCAGCCAAATCCGCGCCAACGCGTCATGATCGTTCGGCGCGGCGCTGCGTATGATCACGGGCTTTGCACCCAGTCCGCCAGCAACTGCCGCGCGATGGCGATGGTGCCGGGCAGTTTGATGCCATCCTGGATCTGGTTCGCCAGCCGGGCCCGGACTTCGCCCCTGGTCATCCAGCGGGCATCTTCGATTTCCCGCGCATCGGGGCGGAAATCCTTCGAAGTGGCCTCGGCATAACATCCCAGCATCAGCGAGGAGGGAAAAGGCCAGGGCTGCGAGGCGTGATAGCGCACGGAGCTGACTTTCAGCGAGACTTCTTCCTGCAATTCGCGCCGCACCGCCTCCTCCAGCGTTTCGCCGGGTTCGATGAAGCCCGCGAAGGCGGAATACATGCCTTCCATGAAACGCGGGCTGCGGCCGACCAGGCATTCTTCGCCCAGCAACGGCAGCATGATCACCACCGGATCGGTACGGGGAAAATGCTCGGCCCCGCATTGGGAGCAGAGGCGGCGATAACCGCTGTCGGCGGGGACCGTTTCGGTGCCGCAATTGGCGCAGAAGCGGTGGCGGCGATGCCAGTCGACCAGTGCCTTGGCCTGTCCGGCGATGGCGCTCTCGACCTCCGGCAACACCAGGGCGGCGGCGCGCATGTCGCGAAATTCGCCCAGCCCGGTCAGCGGCGCGTCCTCGCTGTCGGGCAGCGCCACCGCGAACAGCGGCAATCCGTCCCGCAGCCCCAGGAATATGGTCTGCATGTCGGGGGCCAGGCCCATCATGGCGGCGCTGAGCAGCCCGGCCCTGTCCCCGATCAGCAACGGCTTGGCTTGCCAGATCGGCAGGAATAAGGCGTCGGCCCGGCCCTGCTGGACAGCGATCCAATTTGGGTCGCTGCGTTCCGCGCTGGCCCGGTCGAGGGGGTTCCCTGTGAAAGAAAGCA
>Ga0070679_100007260_pt1 | contig 10345 bp, 6 predicted proteins | sample KBSC63BmetaG_FD_65652 | JGI IMG/M metagenome (GOLD analysis project Ga0070679, IMG submission 65652) | Corn rhizosphere microbial communities from Kellogg Biological Station, Michigan, USA - KBS C6-3B metaG | ecosystem: Host-associated > Plants > Roots > Rhizosphere | place: USA: Michigan... | reverse complement strand
CCGCTGCCGAGGGCGGCGGACAAATTGCTGCCGGATTGCCGATCACCGCTACCGCTACTCATACGGCAAGCGCACCTCTCCACGGTTCGTCACGCCCGCGCCCTTCGACGAACTCAGGAGCGGGCATCTATTCCGTCTCTCCGGGTCCCCGCTTGCGCGGGGACGACGAGGACTTTCGTAGCAGCAAGGCGCGGCAAAGCCGCCGCGCTGCTCAATACCGGTAGTGATCGGCCTTGAACGGTCCGGTCTGCGCGACGTTGAGGTACTTCGCCTGCTCCGGCGAGAGCCGCGTCAGCTTGGCGCCGAGCTTCTCGAGATGGAGGGCCGCGACCTTTTCGTCGAGATGCTTGGGAAGGACGTAGACCTTCTGCTCGTACTTGCCGGCATTGGTCCAAAGCTCGATCTGCGCCAGCACCTGATTGCTGAAAGACGCGCTCATCACGAAGCTCGGATGACCGGTGGCGCAGCCGAGATTGACGAGCCGGCCCTTGGCGAGAACGATCAGCCGCTTGCCGTCGGGGAAGACGACCTCGTCGACTTGCGGCTTCACCTCTTCCCATTTGTAGTTCTGCAGCGACGCGATCTGAATTTCGCTGTCGAAATGGCCGATATTGCAGACGATCGCACGGTCTTTCATCATCCGCATGTGATCGAGACGGATGACGTCGACATTGCCCGTCGCGGTGACGAAAATGTCGCCGATCGGGGCGGCATCCTCCATGGTCGTGACCTGATAGCCTTCCATTGCCGCCTGCAGCGCGCAGATCGGATCGATCTCGGTGACCATCACCCGCGCGCCCTGGCTCCTGAGGCTCGCGGCCGAGCCCTTGCCGACATCGCCGAAGCCCGCGACGACGGCGATCTTGCCGGCAAGCATCACATCGGTCGCGCGCTTGATGCCGTCGACCAGGCTCTCGCGGCAGCCATAGAGATTGTCGAATTTCGACTTGGTGACGCTGTCATTGACGTTGATCGCCGGCACTTTCAGCTTGCCGGCCTTCATCATCTCGTAGAGCCGGTGAACGCCGGTAGTGGTCTCTTCCGAGACGCCGCGCACCTCCTTCAGGAGATCGGGATATTTCTCGTGCATGATCTTGGTGGCGTCGCCGCCATCGTCCAAGATCATGTTGGGCGTCCAGCCATTGGGCCCGCGCAGCGTCTGCTCGATGCACCATTCATATTCGGTCTCGCTCTCGCCCTTCCAGGCGAAGACCGGGATGCCCTTGGCCGCGATCGCCGCCGCGGCCTGATCCTGGGTCGAGAAGATGTTGCACGAGCTCCACCGCACCGAGGCGCCGAGCTCGACGAGCGTTTCGATCAGCACCGCGGTCTGGATCGTCATGTGGAGACAGCCGACGATGCGCGCGCCTTTCAAGGGCTTCTGGCGGCCGTATTCGGTACGAAGGGCCATCAGCCCTGGCATCTCGGTTTCGGCGATGTTGATCTCGCGCCGGCCCCAATCGGCGAGCGCGATGTCCTTCACCTTGTAGTCGGGCGACGCCATATCAGAACGCTCCCTTCAGCGCTTGAGCGAGATCGGTCTTTTCCCAGGAGAAGCCGCCATCGGCCTCGGGCTTGCGGCCGAAATGACCGTAAGAAGCGGTGCGGGCATAGATCGGCTTGTTGAGGGCCAAGCGGGTGCGGATGCCGCGCGGGCTCAAATCGACCATTTCCTGGATCACGCGCGAGAGCTTTTCCTCATCGACCTGGCCGGTGCCGTCGGTGTTGATATAGACCGAGAGCGGGCGCGAAACGCCGATCGCATAGGAGAGCTGGATGGTGCAGCGCTCGGCCAAGCCCGCCGCGACGACGTTCTTTGCGACATAGCGCGCGGCGTAGGCGGCGGAGCGGTCGACCTTCGAGGGATCCTTGCCGGAGAAGGCGCCGCCGCCATGCGGCGCCGCGCCGCCATAGGTGTCGACGATGATCTTGCGGCCGGTCAGACCGCAATCGCCATCGGGCCCGCCGATGACGAAACGCCCGGTCGGATTGACGTAGAACTGGTCCTCGGCGCACATCCAGCCCTTGGGTAGGACCTTCAGCACATGCGGGCGCACGATCTCGCGCACCTCGTCCTGGCTCAGCTTCTCGGAGTGCTGGGTCGAGACCACCACCGAGGTCGCGCGCACCGGCTTGCCGTTGACATATTGCAGCGTCACCTGGCTCTTGGCATCGGGACCGAAATCGGGGGTCGAGCCGCTGTGCCGCGCATCCGCCATCGATTTTAGGATCTGGTGCGAATATTGGAGCGGCGCCGGCATCAACTCTTCGGTCTCGCGGCAGGCATAGCCGAACATGATGCCCTGGTCACCCGCGCCTTCATCCTTGTTGCCGGCGGCATCGACGCCTTGGGCGATATCGACCGACTGCTTGTGGATAAGGCATTCGATCTCGGCATGGCGCCAGTGGAAGCCCTCTTGCTCGTAGCCGATCAGCTTGATGCGCTGACGCGCCGCCTCGATCAGCTGATCCTTGGTGATCTTGTCGGGGCCGCGCACCTCGCCGGCAAGGACGACGCGGTTGGTGGTCGCGAGCGTCTCGCAAGCGACCCGCGCGGTCGGGTCCGCGCCGAGGAAAATATCGACGACCGTATCCGAGATCTGGTCGCACACCTTGTCCGGGTGGCCCTCGGAGACCGACTCGCTGGTGAAGAGGAAATCGCCTTTGCTCACCGTTTGCACTCCTGAAGTTGGGTCACGCCGAATCCCGCTTGCGCGAGATCACATAGGATTCGTCCCAGAACCAGAGACCGCCATGTTTTTGCAACACTTCGCGGGTCGCATCAAGATAGGTATTCGCATTGATTACCTGCGACAGCCGTTGATCCTCGATCTGGGCCACATAGATGGCGGCGTTCCACGCCGCGAACAAGGTGGAGGTACCGATCGTCTCGCTGATCTCGCTCGGCAGAGTGTGCATCGAATAGCGGAACAGCGAGCGCGCATCGGAATAGGCATTGAAGTTGAGATCGCGTCCGGCGCTGCCGAGCTCGGCCTTGGCGGCGCGCAGCAGCTGATGGCGATCGGTCATGAAGGGATTCTCGCCCGGCCAAATTTTCTGAATGACCTCGAGCCCGGGATCGTTGCCGTGCGAGTGGATGCCGATGAGGCGCCCGCCGGGCGCGAGGCTGCGCGCCAGCGGCGCCACGACCTTGGCCGCCTTGAATTCGACCGTCGCGCGGGCGCGATAGGGCTGCGAGGCGATGACCAGATCATAGTCGGCGCGCGCCGCTCCGCGCCGCGGCCGCATCGGGTCGAGGAGGAATTTGTAGTCCTCGCGGTAAAGCACGAGCACGACCGGCTTCTCGTAGATCGGATTGCCGGTGACCTTGCTCACCTTGGCGCGCCAGTTTTGCGCGAGGAAGGTCTGCAGCTCGGTGATCTGGGTCTCGAACTCATGCGCCGTGCTGCCGAGGAGGCTCTGCTCGTGCCAGATGAGGCTGGTGGCGGCGGTCACCGAATTGGGCGTGAGCCACGGCGCCTCGGAATAGTACATGTTGGTCAGCACCAGCACCGTCGAGGGATGCTCGTAGAAGCGGTCGGGCATTTTCTCGAGCGTGAGGCGCACGTCTTCGAGGCTGATTTCCTTGCCGACGATGTAGAAGGGCACCGTCGGGAAGCGCTCATGCATCGAGCGCATCACGCGCGTCAGCACGGTGCCGTCGCCGACGCCCGCATCGAAAATGCGCAAGCCGGGCGGATGCGGGTGAAGATTGGCGAGCTCCATCGACACGCGGTCGGCGACCACCCACTTCTCGCTGCAGGTGTTGACGAAGAGCAGGTATTTCTGTCGGTTGTCGTAGAAGCGGAAATTCTTGTCGGTCGGCGCCGAGCCCGAACCCGACGGCGGCGGCTCGGCGGGGCGCGCCGGGGCCTCGGCCGCGGCGCCGTGTTGCGGCATCGCCGCGCGCAGGCGGCGCGCCGCTCCGTCGCCGTCGCGTTGGCGCATCATGAAGGCGCGCACGCGCTCGACCGTCTTGCCGCGCACCCTACCGCCAAAGCGCAACCGGCTGACCAGCTTGCCGTCATTGACGGCGAGCCGGCCGAAGGTCGATTCCGCCATGCCGACGCGGCGGCAATAGCCCGCGATTTCTTGCAGGAGCGCTTCGCTCTCCAAGGCCTTCACTCCCTCTCGGCTCTGTCGTGCCTCTAACGAAGCCCGAGCGGGGAAAAGAATCAACCCAAAATTAGCCCACTACCGTAATGGGATTTATGATGGGCGAAACTCAAGGTTAACGGCTTGGAAAACCGCCGGTTTCGCGCGGTTTTGGGCAAATATTTTGCCCACTACTCGAGTCAACCCCACACCTCGCGTGCGGTTTCGATGACCAGCCGGAGCTTGGCGACCTCGTCCTCGACCGTCACGTCATTGCCCTCGACCGTGCTCGAGAAGCCGCATTGCGGGCTCAAGGCAAGCTGATCGAGCGGGCAATATTTCGACGCCTCCTCGATGCGGCGCTTCAGCTCGTCCTTGGTCTCGAGCTTTCTGAGCTTCGTCGTAACGAGCCCCAAGATCACGACCTTGCCCTTGGGAACGAAGCGCAGCGGCGCGAAATCGCCCGAGCGCGGATCGTCGTATTCGAGGAAATAGCCGGTGACGTCGACCTGGTTGAAGAGCACGTCGGCGACCGGCTCATAGCCGCCCTCGGCGACCCAGGCGCTCTTGAAATTGCCGCGGCAGAGATGCATCGCCGTGACCATGTCCTTGGGACGGCCGGCGAGCGAATCATTGATGAGCTTGGCATAGGTCTGCGGCAGGGTCTTGGGATCGCTGCCGATGTTCTGCACCTGCTCGCGCAGCTTCGGATCGCAGAGATAGGCGAAATTGACCTCGTCGATCTGCAGATAGCGGCATCCGGCGGCAGCGAGCTCCCTCACCTCCTCGCTGTAGACGCGGCCGAGATCGGCATAGAACTCGCCGAGATCGGGATAGGCCTTCTGGTCGATCGCCTTGCGCCCGCCGCGGAAATGCATGTTCGACGGCGCCGGGATGGTGATCTTCGGCGTCACCTTGGTCACCGACTTCAGGAACTTGAAGTGGTCGACGAAGATCGGGTGCGGCCGCGCCAGCTTGCCATCGACGCGGATGCCGGGCGGCGCGAATTCGACATCGCCGGTATGGGTGTGGAATTTCGCCTTGATGCTGGGCGGAACCACGGTGACGTTCGAGAACTGCTCGAGAAAGTCGAGATGCCAGAAGGTGCGGCGGAATTCGCCGTCGGTCGCGACCTGGAGCCCGATATCCTCTTGCAGCTTGACGACATCGCGGATCGCCTGATCCTCGACCGTGCGGAGCTGCTCGGCGGAGATCTCGTTGCGCTTCCTCTTCTCGCGCGCGTCGAGAAGCGCTTTGGGGCGCAACAGGCTGCCGACATGATCGGCGCGGAAGGGAGGGATATTGCGTGCTGCCATGGCGTCTGCTCCTTCGCCTAATCTCGGGTGAACGCCGTCAATCCTCGCCCGCGGCCGGTTGTGCCGCGAGAGCGCCGCTCTGCCACTCGGCGCGGTAGAGCGGGGTCAGCAAGATCGCGTTGACCAGGCCGATCGCCAGCGGAATGGCGGCGAGCCAGAAGATATATTGCGTCGGAACGTGCATTGAAATCAAAAACCCGCCGACGATCGGCCCGATAACCGAGCCGACCCGCCCGGCGCCGAAATTGGCGCCGAGCCCCCAGGAGCGGATATAGGTCGGATAGACGTTCGTCTCCGACGCGATGTTGCCGAATTGCAGGCCGAGGAGGCAGAAGCCCGCTGCCGCCACGAGTGCGATGATGACGCCTTCGGGCAAGCCCGGCAGCCCGATGCAGGCGACGATCGGAATGGCGCACGCAAAGAGGATCGGCACCGGGATGAAGCCGTATTTGTCCAAGGGCCGCATGATGCAAATGCCGCCCAGGGTGCCCGCGAACTGGAACGCGGTGATGGCGAGACCGGCATCGGCGATCGGATAGCCGTTCGCCGCGAGGATGGTCGGCGTCCACTGATTGATGAAGTAGAAGATCATCAAGTTGACGGCGTTCGAGATGAAGAACATCGGCGTGATCCAGGCGAGCCGGCCCTTGAAGATCGCGCCATAGGAGAACTTGCCGCGATTGTCCTCGCCGCCGATGGTGAAATCGGAATTCGGATCGAGATTGAGGCCGGGCTGCATGCGCTCGATCTGCTTGACGAGGCGCTCATACCGCTCGCGCTTCAGCGAGAGGAACTTGATCGATTCCGGCAGAACCGCCATCGCGATGAGCGCGACGATGATCGGTACGATGCCGCCGACCCAGAACAGAATCTGCCAGCCATGCGTTCCCATGTATTTGGCGGCAACGAGGCCCGGGATGCCGCCGCCGAAGGTGACGCCCGAGAACATCAGGATGAAGAGCGTCGCGCGGATGCGGCGCGGCGCGAATTCGGCAACCAGCGCCGTGGCGATCGGCAGCACGCCGGCGATGCCGACGCCGGCGATGAAGCGCAGCCAGATGAGCGTCTCGAGATTCTGCGAGAACGCCGAGACCCAGGTCACGGCGCCGAAGAACAGCAACCCGCCGACCAGCGCGCCGCGGCGGCCGTAATGGTCGGCGATCCAGCCGAGGAGCGGCGGCCCGAACAGGCCGGCAAAGAGACCGGCGCTGAACATTCCGCCGAGGGCGGCGGGGCTCACATGCCATTCGCGCACGAGGGCAGGTGCGGCGAAGGCGGCGGCGCCGATGTCGTAGCCATCCGCCATCACGATGATGAAGCAGACGATCACCAATCCGATATGAAACGCGCCGATCTTCTGCGCATCGATGATGCGCGACAGATCCACGGTCTTGGCCGATGCCACAGCGAACCTCCCCGAAGAAGCGGCGTTCCCGACGCCGCGAAGCCCGTCATTTAGGCGCACGCAAAATAGCGGTGCAACCTATTTGCTGCCCACCGCCGCGTGGGATTGAGCCGGCGGCGCGGATGGGCGTTCGGCTTGCGCGGCGCCGCCAAGCGCGCGCGCATCCCATCCCCCGCCCAGCGCCTCGATCAGGGCGACGCCTGCAACCAACCGGCTCTGCAGCAGGCCAAGCGCCGTCTCGCGATCGGCCAGCGAATTGGCCTGGGCGGTGATGACCGCGGTGTAATCGACCGTCCCGGCGCGATATTGGTTGAGCGTCAGGCGTTCCGCTTCGAGCGCCGCGTCGACGGCGCGGCCTTGCGCCTCGGCCTGCTGCGCCAAGATGCGCGACGCCGCCAATTGATCTTCGACCTGCTGAAAAGCGGTCAGGACGGTTTGGCGATAGGTCGCAACCGTCTGATCGTAGGTCGCGCGGGCGGCAGCGACCTGGGCTTGGGTCAGGCCGCCGGTGAAGATCGGCAGGTTGATGTTCGTCACGCCGAAAGACCACAAGCTGCTCGCCGCGGTGAACAGCGTGTGCAGCATCGAGCTCTGCTGGCCATAGGATGCGCCGAGGGTGATGCTCGGAAAATATCCGGCGATGGCGACGCCGATCCGCGCATTGGCTGCCGCCATGGCGCGCTCCGAGGCGGCGATCGAGGGGTTGCGCTCGAGGAGAGTCGAAGGCAGATCGAGCGGAATCTCCGGGATGGGAATATCGGCCGCCGCCGGCGCGATCGCGAAATCGCCGGGCGGCTGACCGACCAGGACCGCGATCGCGTGCTCGAACTGCGCGCGCTGCAGGGTGATCGCGATCGCCTGCGCCCGCGTGCTTTCGAGCTGGGCCGTCGCCGAGGCTACGTCGGTCCGCGCCGCAGTGCCGACGCCATAGCGGTTCTTCGTGATTTGCAGCGACCGCGTGAAGGCCTCGACGGTCGCATCGAGCAGGCGCTTGGTGGCATCGGCAATGCGCAGCTGGATGTAATCGGTGGCGAGCGCCGCCTGCGCCGATAGCTGCGCCGCCGCGAGATCGGCTGCGCTCGCCTGGGCATTGGCGACGTCGCTCTCGACCGTGCGCCGGATCGATCCCCAGATATCCGGGACCCAGGTGGCGCTGACCGAGGCACTGAAGGCGTTCTGCACCGAGGCGCGGTTGCCGAAGGAGCGGCTTGAGGAGGCGCTGCCGGCGCCGCTCCCCTCGCGCAGCGCCGCAGCGCCGGCATCGAGGGTTGGAAAATAGCCGGCGCGCGCCTCGCCAACGATCGCCTGCGCGGTGCGATAAGCGGCCTCGGCGGATTTGAGATTCTGGTTCGAGACCTCGACCTGGCGCTCGAGCCCGTCCAGCACCGGATCCTGAAAGACCGACCACCAGGCCTCGCCGCTCGCCGCCGGCTGCGGCGCCGCCGACTTCCATCCCTCGGCTTCCTTGTACTTCGCCGGCACAGGCGCCGGTGGGCGCACATAATCGGGCCCGACGGTGCAGCCGGCGAGGAGGGCGATGAAGGACAATCCGGCGGCGATCCGCGCCGCGGGCGGCGCGCTCATCGGCTGCCCTCGAGCGTGCCGCCGCCGGGAAAATCGCGATGCCGCGCCCGGCCGAAGCGCTGCGCCGCCCAAGCGCGGAAGCGCTCAAGATAAAGATAGATCACCGGCGTCGTATAGAGCGTAAGAAATTGGCTGACGAGGAGGCCGCCGATAATCGAGATGCCGAGCGGATGGCGCAGTTCGCTGCCCTCGCCAGTGCCGATGGCAAGCGGCAGGGCGCCCAGGATCGCCGCCAAGGTCGTCATCAGGATCGGCCGAAGCCGCAAGGTGCAGGCTTCGAAGATCGCGTCGCGGGCGGGGAGATTTCGGCTGCGCTGCGCCTCGATGGCGAAGTCGATCATCATGATTGCGTTCTTCTTGACGATGCCGATCAGCAAAAACACCCCGATCAGCGCGATAATGTCGAATTGCGTGTTGAAGATCAGCAAGGCCAGCACAGCCCCCACCCCGGCCGAAGGCAGGGTCGAGAGAATGGTGATGGGGTGGATATAGCTCTCATAAAGCACGCCGAGAACGATATAGACCGCGACGAGGGCCGCCAGGATGAGATAGGGCTCGCTTGCCAGCGACTGCTGGAAGACCCGCGCGGTCCCCTGGAACGTGCCGTGGATCGAAGTCGGCACGCCGAGCTCGATCATCGCATCGTCCACCGCAGCGGTCGCATCGCTCAAGGACTTGCCCGGCGCCAGATTGAACGAGATGGTCGAGGCGACGAAGGTTCCCTGGTGATTGACCGCGAGCGGGGTATCGCCCGGCCCGAAGGTGGCAACCGCCGAAAGCGGCACCATGGCCTCAGTGCTGGTGCTGACGGCGGCGCCGCTCGATGCGGCGGTCTTGCCGATCGCCGTCAGCGAATTCGTGCTTTGATTGCGCACCGCGTCCTGGCCGAGGGCGACCGTGCCCGATGCCGACTTGCCGGCGCTCGCCGTTCCCGACAGCGCATTGGTCGCTTGGGCGCCGCCCACATTGCCAGACTTGCTGACATAGATTTCCTTCAAGGTCTCCGGGTTCTGCCAATAGCGCGGCGCGACCTCCATCACCACGTGGTATTGGTTCAGCGGGTTGAAGATCGTCGAGACCTGGCGCTGCCCAAACGCATCGTAGAGCGTGTTGTCGATCTGGCTGACGGATATGCCCAGCCGCGCCGCCGACGCGCGGTCGATGTTGAGCACCGTCTCGAGGCCTTTTTGCTGCTGGTCGGAATCGACATCGGCGATTTCCGGCAGCTTTTGCAGCGCCGCGGTAATTTTGGGGACCCAAAGGTAGAGCGCGTCGAGATCGTCGCTTTGCAGCGTGTATTGATACTGTGCGTTGCTTTGGCGGCCGCCGACGCGGATATCCTGCACCGATTGCAGGAAGAGCGAGGCGCCGGGCACTTGATTGAGCTGGCGCCGCAGCCTTGCGATCACCTGGTCGGACGACACGTTCCGCTCGCTGCGCGGCTTCAGCTCGATGAAGCAGAAGCCCGAGTTGGTCGAGCCGCCGCCGGTGAAGCCGGTGACCGATGCGACTGCCGGATCCTTCTGCACGATCGCCATGAACTGGGCGAGCTTCTTCTCCATCAACTGGAACGAGATGCTCTGGTCGGCGCGGAGGCCGCCGACCATCCGGCCTGTATCCTGCTGTGGAAAGAATCCCTTGGGCACGATGACGAAGAGGTAGAAATTGAGGCATAGGGTGCAGAGCAGCACCAGCATCGTCACCAGCGGATGGGTCAGCGCTTGCGCGAGAGTCCGGCGGTAAAGCCGCAGCAGCCCGTCGAAGGCGCGCGCCGACACGCGGGCGAAGCCCCGCGCCTCCTCGCCGACCCGGCGGCGCAGTAGCCGCGCGCACATCATAGGCGTCGTCGTCAAAGACACGGCGAGCGACACAACGATGGCGATCGACAGCGTGATCGCGAATTCACGGAATAGCCGGCCGATGATGCCGCCCATCAGGAGAATCG
>Ga0070679_100007257_pt1 | contig 10346 bp, 11 predicted proteins | sample KBSC63BmetaG_FD_65652 | JGI IMG/M metagenome (GOLD analysis project Ga0070679, IMG submission 65652) | Corn rhizosphere microbial communities from Kellogg Biological Station, Michigan, USA - KBS C6-3B metaG | ecosystem: Host-associated > Plants > Roots > Rhizosphere | place: USA: Michigan... | reverse complement strand
ATCGAGCACCGGCAGCTTCTGATGCCGGCAGGCATTGCGGAAGGCGCCGAGCGCGCCGGCGGCGTCGCGCATGGCGAAGACCGGCCAGCCGGCGAGATTAGCGCAGACATAGGCGCCCGGCGCGGCGAGCTGGTCGGCGCGACCGATCATCTGCCAGGCGGTGGCGAAGAGCATCCGCCGCTCGTGCGAGAAGGCGTCGGGGCTGGTGTACCAGTCGAGGGGAAGGGGTGCGCTCACCGCGGTTCGGCCTGCATGGAAAGCGTGCGTCCTTCGAGACGCGGCCTGCGGCCGCTCCTCAGGATGAGGGTGATCGTTTCGGGCATGAGGGATTTACCTCATCCTGAGGAGGCGCGCAGCGCCGTCTCGAAGGACGCATACTGCCGCCCCGAGGCTCTTACTTCCCGATATGCGTCATGAAGGCGGCGATGCCGGCCTCGCAGACCACGGTGTCCTGCTCGCCGTTGCCGCCGGAGGCGGCGACGCTGCCGACGACCTGGCCGTCGACGCTGATCGGGAAGCCGCCGACGAAAACGGTGAAGCGGCCGTCGTGCTGGGTGAAGATGCCGAAGGCTTCCTCGCCGGGGGTGGCGTTCTTGTAGTTGTGCGTCGGCTTGCGGTGGCCGGCGGCGGTGAACGCCTTGTTCATGGCGATCTGCACGCTCGTCACCTTGCCGCCGTCGAGGCGGCGCAGCGCGATCGGGTAGCCCGCCGCGTCGGCGACGCACAGCACCTCGGGACAGCCGATCTCCTCGGCCTTCTTCTGCGCCGCGTCGAGGATGAGATTGGCCTCGGCGAGGCTGAACGTCTTGTAGGTGATCATTGCCGAATAATCCTGGTAAGGCCTCGATCGCCTCCTCCCCCGCTTGCGGGGGAGGATTGAGGCAGCCCCCACCCTGCCCTCCCCCGCAAGCGGGGGAGGGTTTGGGCCAACGCTATTCCGCCGCTTGCGCCTGGGGGGCGGCGAGGAATTTGTTGTAGAGCCCGTCGAGATAGAGACGGCGCATCTGTGTCGCCTCGCGCACCAGCCTGACGCAGCTCGCGCGCAGCTCGTCGGTCGCGGCGTAGCGCTCGAGGATCTCGAAGCCGCGCTCGCCGTGCTCGGCATCGGCGACGATGTGCAGCCGGAAGAAGACGATCTCCTCCTCGAGGAAGCCGTATTTCTCGACCAGCGGCGGCGTCGTGCGGCTGTAGATCTGCGGCACCTGCGATTCGAGGCCGACGAGGAGGCCGGCGAGCGCCTCGACGGTCGGCCGGTGCGACTGGCGGAAGCACCAGCTCTGCAGGCCGAGCGTCTCGGGCAGGAGCTCGCCGGCGAGCTGGGCGTCGACGATCGCCTGACGACTCATGCCGCAATGCTCGCCGAAATCGAGCAGGAGGTCGGTGTGCTTGACGGCGGGGAACTGGTCGTCGCCGACGAAGCCCTCCTCTTCCATGATGTTCTCGGTGATGAAATGCCTGACGTCGTCGAAGGGGCAGTTGCCGTAGACGGTGGCCAGCCATTGCGGGAAGAGGCTGACATAGTGGTAGTGCTGCTTCACCCATTCGCCGAGCAGGCGCTTGTCGAGCCTGCCGGTGACCCAGGCGTCGCTCCACGGGTGGGTCTTGGAATGCCTCTGCTGGATCGCCGCCTCGATCTGCTGGCGGAACTCGCTCTTCGCCATTTCCGTCCTCCCGGGATGCTGTCCGATCAGGATTGTATACAATTACCCATCTGTCAAGATTCGCGGGCCGCGGCGGTGGCGGTGTCCTTGAGGAAATCGTCGCCCGCCTTCATGACGTGGCGGCCGGCGAGGAGCGCCGATAGGTCCTCGTCGCCGGCGATCACCGCCTTGAGGATGGCCTCGTGCTCGGCCCAGGTCTCGGTCGCCCGCCAGGCGCCTTGCGGGGCGAAGACGGCGCCGGTGCGCAGGCGCAGCGAGCGCATGAGGTCGCCGAGCACGCGGTTGCTGCCGGCGGCGGCGAGCGCGTCGTGGAAGCGGGCGTTGAGCTCCGGCAGCGCCGCGACGGCGCTGCCGGCGGCGGCTGCCGCGCCCTCGCGCAGCACGGCGGACAGCACGGCGATCACCTGGGAATCGCGACGCCGCGCCGCGTGCCTAGCGTTGAGCGCCTCGAGCGTCGCCCGCACCTCGATCATCTCCCGTGCGTCGTCCGGCGAGGGCGCCGCGACGGTGGCGCCGCGCCGCGCCGTCAGCGCCACCAGCCCCTCGGCGGCGAGCGAGCGCAGCGCCTCGCGCACGGGGTTGCGCGAGACGCCGAAATCCTCGGCCAGGCGGTCCTCGACGAGGCGCTGCCCCGGCTTGTAACGGCCGGACAGGATGGCCTGGCGGAGTTCGGCGGTAACGATTTCGCGCAGCGGCGAGCCCGCGTGCGGCGATGCCGCGGCGGAAGCCGGGTCGTCGCCGGCAATGACGCGCAGCCTGATCGACGAGGTCATCGCGATCTCCCATCTCGAATGCAAACCGATTGTATACAGACCGGGAGGCGACGCCAAGCCGGCAACCCGGCCTCGCCTCGCTTGATACAAGTCAATCCAGCCGCCGCGACACAGCGTCTCATGGCGACGGGGATGGATCTCGGCTAGGTTTCGTCGCGAAAGAGGGCGGCGGCGATGGATTTTGAGGGTTTCTTCCGCGAGCGGATCGACCTGCTGCGCGGCGAGGGTCGTTACCGGGTGTTCGCAGATCTCGAGCGGCTGGCCGGGCGGTTTCCCCGCGCGCTCGACCACCGCAGCGGCAGCGAGATCACCGTCTGGTGCTCGAACGACTATCTCGGCATGGGGCAGCATCCCGCCGTCCTGGCTGCGATGCGCGCGGCGCTGGCGCGCAGCGGGGCGGGCGCCGGCGGCACGCGCAACATCTCGGGCACCAGCCACGATCATGTCCTGCTCGAGCGCGAGCTCGCCGACCTGCACGGCAAGGGCGCCGCGCTGCTCTTCACCTCGGGCTATGTCGCCAACGACACGGCGCTGGCGACGATCGCCGGGCAGATACCGGGCTGCATCGTCTTCTCGGACGCGCTCAACCACGCCTCGATGATCGCCGGCATCCGCAACAGCCGCGCCGAGAAGCGCATCTTCCGCCACAACGATCCGGCCGATCTCGAGCGGCTGCTGGCCGCCAGCGATCCGGCGCGGCCCAAGCTCGTCTGCTTCGAATCCGTCTATTCGATGGACGGCGACATCGCGCCGATCGGCGCCCTCTGCGACGTCGCCGAGCGCCACGGCGCCATGACCTATCTCGACGAGGTCCATGCCGTCGGCCTCTACGGCAAGCGCGGCGGCGGCGTCGCCGAGCGGGACGGCGTCATGCACCGGCTGACGGTGATCCAGGGCACGCTGGCCAAGGCGTTCGGCGTCCTCGGCGGCTATATCGCCGCCGATGGCGCGCTCGTCGATTTCGTCCGCAGCTTCGCCCCCGGCTTCATCTTCACCAGCGCCCTGCCGCCGGTGCTCGCCGCCGGCGCCGTCGCCAGCATCCGCCACCTCAAGACGAGCGGCAGCGAACGGGAGCGGCAGCAGGAGCGCGCCGCCACCGTCAAGCGACGCCTCGCCGAGGCCGGGCTGCCGGTGATGCCGTCGGCGAGCCACATCGTCCCCGTGCTGGTCGGCGACGCCAGGCTGTGCAAGGAGGCGACCGACGCGCTTCTCGAACGCCACCGCATCTATGTCCAGCCGATCAACTACCCGACGGTGGCGCGCGGCGGCGAAAGGCTGCGCCTGACGCCGTCGCCGCTGCACAGCGACGCCGACATCGACCATCTGGTGGCGGCGCTGGTCGACGTCTGGGACCGCCTGACGCTGCGCAAGGCGGCGTGAGGCGTCCACCTCGGCTATTGCGGTAATCCGCCGGGAAGCCTATCTCACCGCTCATGAGCGATCCCATACGAGACAATAGAGAGCGCGGCCGGTACGAGCTCGAGATCGACGGGCAGATCGTCTTCGCCAAGTACCGGCGCGAGGGCGCGACGTTGTCCATCCTCCATGTCGAGGCGCCGCCGCGGCTGCGCGGCACCGGCGCCGCCGGCCGGCTCATGCAGGGCATCGTCGAGATCGCGCGCGCGACGGGCGCGAAGATCGTGCCGCTCTGCGGCTACGCGGCGTCCTGGATACACCGGCACCGCGAGCACCACGAGCTGCTCGCGTGACGCGGCGCCCTACGGCGCATGGAGATGCTCGCCGCCGGTGACGAAGATCTCGGTGCCGGTAACGTAGGCCGCGCCCTTGCCGCAAAGATAGAAGACCGTCGCCGCGACGTCCTCGGGCGTGCCGAGCCGGTGCAGCGGGATGCGCGGGATCAGCGTCTCGGTCTCGGGCGACAGCATGGCGGTGCGGATCTCGCCGGGCGCCACGGCATTGACGCGCACCCCCATCGGGCCGAACTCGACCGCCAGCTCGCGCGTCAGCGCCGAGAGCGCCGCCTTGGAAGTCGAATAGGCCGAGCCGGCGAAGGGATGGATGGCGTGGCCGGCGATCGAGGTGATGTTGACGATCGACCCCTGGGCGAGGGCGAGGGCGGCGGCAAAGCCGCGCGCCAGCAACAGCGGCGCGAAGAAATTGAGCTGATAGACATCGTACCAGCCGGCGATGTCGCCGTTGAGGCAGCCGAGCCGCTCCTTGGTCGGCGCCTTCGGCGAGACGCCGGCATTGTTGACCAGGGCATCGAGCGGACCGCCGTCGAGCAGCGCGTTGGCCTCGGCGATGAAGGCGTCGAGACCGGCAGCGTCGCCGAGATCGGCGGTGATGTGATGCGTCCAGTTCGGGTCGCGCTGGCACTCCACCGGCACCGCCTCGCGCGAGGTCGTGATGATGCGCCAGCCCGCCTCGCTGAAATGCCGCACGGTGGCGTGGCCGATGCCGCGGCTGGCACCGGTGAGGATGAGGTTTCTGCGCTGGTTCGCCATGCCGGCGAGATTACGCCACGGCACCCGGTCGCGGCCAGCCCCATCGGGGCCGGCCGCGCCGCCCTAGCGATAGAACAGATCGACGAGCGCCATCGCCGTCATCGGCACGTAGGTGACCAGGAGGAGGACCGCGATCAGCACCGCGACATAGGGAAGGTTCCAGCGCGACGTCGCCCAGATGTCGGTCTTAGCGATCGAGCAGGAGGTGATCAGAACGCTGGCCACCGGCGGCGTCTGCTGGCCGATGGCGAGGTTGAGCGTCACGATGATGCCGAAATGCACGGGGTCGATGCCGACCAGATGCACCAGCGGCATGACGATCGGGACGACGAGGATGATGGCCGCCGCGCTGTGCAGGAAAAAACCTAGGACGAAGAACAGGATGTTGAGCACCGCCAGCACCGCGTAGCGGTTGCTGGTCAGGTCGATCAGCCCCTGCGCCACCATCTGCGGCACCTTGGCCTCGGTCAGATGCAGGCCGAGCACCGCCGAGGTGGCGATGAGCAGCATGACGACGGCGGTCTGGACGGCGCCGTCGACGGTCAGCTTGTAGAGAAAGCGCAGATCGTATTCGCGATAGATGACGCCGCCGACGAAGAGCGCCGCGAGCACGGCGAGGCCGGCGCCCTCGGTGGCGGTGACGAATCCGCCGAAGATGCCGCCGAGGATGATGACCGGCAGGAGAAACGCCCAGGCCGCCTCGCGGAAGGCGCGCCAGAGCTGGCCCAGGCTGAACGCCTGCTCGATCGGGAAGTTGTAGCGGCGCGCGTACCAATAGGCGGCGCCCATCAAGCCGAAGCCGCCTATCAGCCCGGGGACGACGCCGGAGACGAAGAGCTGCACCACCGACACGTTGGCGATCGTGCCGTAGAGGATCATCGGGATCGACGGCGGGATGATGATGGCGAGCGAGGCGGCCGACGAGTTGGTCGCTGCCGCGAATTCCGCCGGATAGCCCTTGCGCTTCATGCCGGGGATCAGGATCGAGCCGAGCGCCGCCACGTCGGCCACCGCCGAGCCCGAGATCTCGGCGAAGAACATCGCCGCGCCGATGCTCACCATGGCCAGCCCGCCGCGAATCGAGCCGAGCAGCGCCATGCAGAAATTGATCAGCCGCTGCGAGATGCCGCCGGCGTTCATGATCCCGCCGGCGAGGACGAAGAGCGGGATCGCCAGCAGCGGAAAGCTGCGCGCCCCCTCATACATCGTCAGCGCCAGGTTGAGCATGTCGTCGGTGCCATGGGCGGCGATCGTGCCGGCGAGCGCCACCAGGCCGATGGCGATGGCGATCGGCACGTTGATGAGGACGAGCGCCACCATGCCGAGGAGCATCAGGAGCGTGCTCATGACAGCCTCTCGATCATTTCCTCGCCCGCCACCGGGACGTGCTGAAGGCTACGCCATTCCTGCGGGATCGAGAGGAGCTCGCCCAGGATGAAGAGCGTCGCGCCGATCGGGATGACCGACTGCGTGAACTGGACCGACACAACGGGCAGGCTGATGAGCGTGTCGCCGGCCAGCAGCAGCATCGCCTGAAGCCCCGTCCAGGCAAGCAGCACGAAGAAGCCGACGACCAGCACCTCGCTCAGCACGAAAAGCGGCAGGCGCAGCATCATCGGCATGGCGCGCAGCACCTCGGGCGATCCGAGATGCGCCCGCTTGAGCGCCGCCAGGGCCGCGCCGTAATAGGTCAGCCAGGCGAGCAGCACGGTCGCCACCTCGTCGTACCAGGTCAGCGAAGCGCCGAGCTCGCGATAGGCGACGGCAACGACGACGAGGACGAACATCGCCGTCATCAGAAAGACGCAGAACGCCGCAAGCACGTTCTCGACGCTCTGCCGTAGGCGCGCGAAGAATGTCATGATCGGGCCGGAGCTGGTGGGGACGAAGACGGAGGGGGGCGCCGCGCGCGGCGCCCCCCGGTGGATCAGCAGCCGGGCTTCTTGGCGAGGGCGAGAACCTCGTCGATCAGCGCGCGGCCGCCGGGAACCTCCTTGGCGAACATGTCGTAGATGGGCTCGCTCGCCTTCACGAAAGCTTCGCGATCGGCGACATTGAACTGCATGCCGGCGGCGATCAGCTCGGCCTTCGTCTCCTTTTCCTCTTTGGCCGCCATGTCGTAGGTCCAGGGCTGGACCTCGGCGGCGGCGTCGAGGATCGCCTTCTGCACCTCGGGCGACCAGCTCTGCCATTTCTTCATGCTCGCGGTCGGGAAGCTCGGCGTATAGACGTGGTTCGATTCGGTGAGGTACTTCTGCACCTCCTGGAACTTGCCGCCGAGGATGTTGGTGTAGGGGTTCTCCTCGCCGTCGAGGACGCCGGTCTTGAGCGCCACGAAGACCTCGGAGAACGCCAGCGGCGTCGGGTTGGCGCCGTAGGTCTTGAACATCCGCACGCGCCAGACGCCTTCGGGCACGCGCAGCTTGACGCCCTTGAGATCCTCCGGCGTCACGATCGGCCGCAGATTGTTGGTGATCTGGCGAACGCCGTTCTCCCAGACGCCGATCAGCTTGTAGCCGAGCGGCTCCAGCTTCGGCGCCATCTTCGGCCAGATGACCTCGCGGGCGACGCAAGCCATGTGCTTGCGGTCCTTGATCAGATACGGCAGGTCGAAGAGGCCGAACTCGGCGAGCACGCTCGATGTCGCGGTCGAAGGCTGCGACATATCGAGCGTGCCGAGCTTCAGCTTCTGCAGCATCTCGCGATCGCCGCCGAGCTGACCCGAATTGAAGACCTCGATCGTCGCCTTGCCGGCGGCCTTCTGATTGAAGCGGCGGGCGAATTCCTCGGCGGAGAGAAGCTGCACGCTGCCCGGCGTCGAGGTGCTGCCGAATTTCAGCTCCGGCGCCTGGGCGGCCGCCGGCGCGGCGGTGCCGAGAGCCAACACCGCGGCTGCCAATACGGCGGCTGCCGATACGATACGAATTGCGGTCATGTCTTCCTCCCCTCGCTTGGATGTCGTCTTGTCCCCAGCCGCCCGAGCGGCCCGCTCGATGCGGATTATCCGGCGACCCTCTCTTCCATCGGCGCGCGGCCGGCGCGGCTGATCGCACCCATGCGCGCGGCGAGCAGCAACGCCTCGCGACAGGCGCCGACATCGGCGATGCCCCGGCCGGCGATGTCGTAGGCGGTGCCGTGCGCCGGCGTGCAGATCGGAAACGGAAAGCCGCCGAGCAGGGTGACGCCGCGATCGAAGCCCATGAGCTTCATCGCGATCTGCCCCTGATCGTGATACATCGTCAAAACCGCGTCGAAGGCGCCGCTCCGGGCGCGCAGGAAGACCGAATCCGCCGGGAACGGTCCGGCCGCGCCGATCCCCATCGCCGCCGCCCTGGCAATCGCCGGCGCGATCATGTCGATCTCCTCGCGGCCGAAGGAGCCGCCGTCGCCGGCATGCGGGTTGAGCCCGGCCACGGCGATGCGCGGCGCCGGAAATTTCGCCGCCCGCAGCGCCGAATCGGTCAGCACGAGGGCGTGCAGGATGGCCTCCTCGCTGAGCGAGGCGGCGACGGCCGATAACGGGATATGCGAGGTGACGCGCGCGTTCCACAGCCCGCCCAGCACATTGAATTCGCTGGCCGGCTCGGCGAGCCCGAGCACGTCGTTGACGAAGCGGATTTCGTCGTCGTAGGCCGGATAGGCGAAACGCATCGCCTTCTTGTTGAAGGGCGTGAACAGCACGGCGTCGGCCGCGCCGGATTTCGCCAGCAACAGCGCGCGGCGGAAATTCTCGGTGGCGAAGCGGCCACCCGCCAGCGTGGCGGTGGCCGGCGTCACGTCGTCCGGATCGAGATTGCCGAGATCGACGAAGACCGGACGCTCGCCTTCGCGGCCGGGCGCTCCCTCCGGGGCGACGAATTCGACGTCGGGCGACACGCCGGCGACGGCCGCCCCGGCGGCCAGGATCCGCCGATCGCCGAAGATCACCAGACGGGAAGCGCGGCTCTCCGCCAGCGCGATCAGCTTGGCGGTCAGCTCCGGACTGACTCCCGCCGGATCGCCCATGGCGAAGGCGATTACGGGACGGTCGAGCGGCGTGGTAGATAGTGCAGGCGTCATGTTTTCGATTAGTGCATACAACAATGAATTATTCAAGTATGCTGCATACAGAATTTAGTATCGGCTTTTCACGAGGGCACGCGGTGAGCCGAATCTCGTTCTCATCGTTGGCGACCGTCGCCGCGACGACTGACGGTTCGCGATGAATCGCCCCTTCGACGGCGCCGCGGAGGACGAGCTCGCGCGCGATATCGATGAGCATGGCCCAATCATCCGGCCCAGCCTTCACGAGGCGATCGTCTCGCGCGTCCGCGACATGATCACCGAGGGCACCCTCGCCGCCGGCACCAGAGTCCATGAGGGTAATCTCGGCCGCGAGCTGGGCGTTTCCCGCACGCCGCTGCGGGAGGCGTTGAAGTTTCTAGCGAGCGAAGGGCTGATCGAACTCGCGCCGGGTCGCGGGGCGATCGTGCGCACCTTCACGCAGAAGGATGTGCGCGACGCTCTGGTCGTGCTGCAGAACATGGAGGCGCTCGCCGGGCGGCTCACCTGCGAGAACGCGACGGACGACGAGATCCGGCAGGTTCGCGCGCTGCACGACGAGATGCTACGGCGCTACGCCGCCCGCGACCGGCTTCCCTATTTCAAGCTCAACCAACACATACATTCGACGATCGTGCGCCTGTCCGGCAACGAAACGCTGGCCTATGTCCACGGCATTCTTCAGGGACGGCTGAAGCGCATCCGCTATATCGGCCATGAGGGCGCGGAAAAATGGGCCGCCGCCGTCGCCGATCACGAGGAGATCATCGCGGCGCTGGAGGCACGGGATTCCGATCGGCTGGCGCGCGCCCTGGCCGGCCACATGGCGCAAGCGTGGGAGCGCGTCAAGGACAGCATCTGACTGGGCGGCAGCAGGCGGCCCGGAAGCTCCCGATCAGGTTACCAGGCTGGGTGCGCCATACCGGCGCTCAGTGCGACAGCAGGACCGGCAGCTCGCTCGTTCCGACGACGCTCGCCGTCGCGCCGCCGAAGATCAACTCGCGCCACGGCGCATGGCCATAGCCGCCCATGACGAGGAGGTCGGCGCCCTGGTCGCGTGCCGTGGCGAGCAGCAGCTCGCCCGTCTTGACCCCCTTGACCGGCTGCACGTGATGGGCGGTGGCGGCGATGCCGTGCCAGCCGAGATAGAGGGCGAGCTCGGTATCGGACAGCGACTCGTTCTCCTTGCCGACCGACAGGATGTGGACCGCGCGCGAATCGACGAGGAAAGGCAGCGCGCCGGAAACCGCGCGCGCCGCCTCGGGCGACGCATTCCAGGCGATGGCGACGACCTCGCCGATGGGGGCGGGCGAACGCGGCGCGAGCAGCACCGGCCGGCCGCCGTGGACGACGGTCTCGTCGAGCGTGTCGCTATGCGGCTTGTCGGTGACGCGGCCGGACTGGCC
>Ga0070679_100007254_pt1 | contig 10347 bp, 6 predicted proteins | sample KBSC63BmetaG_FD_65652 | JGI IMG/M metagenome (GOLD analysis project Ga0070679, IMG submission 65652) | Corn rhizosphere microbial communities from Kellogg Biological Station, Michigan, USA - KBS C6-3B metaG | ecosystem: Host-associated > Plants > Roots > Rhizosphere | place: USA: Michigan... | reverse complement strand
CTCTCGAAGAAGAGCGTGTCGGGCCACGCCTGGTGGTGCAGCCGCGGCGCCCGCATCGCATCGGCGAGCGTCATGTGGTTGTCTATCGCATTGAGGATGATCTGGGTCGTAGCGGTGATGATCGTCGGACCGCCCGCGGCACCCACCACGAGGAAGAGCTTCCCATCCTTGTCGAGGACGATGGTGGGCGACATCGCGCTCAGCATCCGCTTTCCGGGCACTATGGCGTTGGCCTCGCCCTGAACGAGTCCAAACTGATTGGCGTGGCCCGGCTGCGCTGAGAAGTCGTCCATCTCGTTGTTCATGAAGAAGCCCGCGCCGCGGATGAACACGCCGGAGCCGTAGCCGCTGTTGATCGTGGTCGTGGTGGCCACCGCATTTCCCTTCGAGTCGGCGACGGAGTAGTGCGTGGTGTGCATCGGCTCGCCCGCGGTGGCGCCGAAGCGGGGAGTGCGCGACGATTCGTCCGCGTCGATGGTGGACGCCAGCTCCTTCGCGTACGACTTGCTCGTCAGCTCGGCCACCGGGACGTTGACGAACGCCGGATCGCCGAGCTTCGTGTTGCGGTCGACGAACGCGCGGCGGAAGGCCTCGGCCACCAGGTGATCGTAGTGGGCGCTGCCGAAGGGCGGGAGCTTGTCGTACGTCTCGAGGATGTTCAGCGTCTCGACGGTGGTGATCCCGCCGGACGACGAGGGCGGCATCGCGATGATCGAGTAGCCGCGATAGGTGGAGCGGATCGGCGTGCGCCAGATCGGCTTGTAGTTCGCGAGGTCTTCCTTCGTGATGATGCCACCGTCGCGCTTCATCTCGGCGGCAATGCTGTCGGCAATCTCGCCCTTGTAAAAAGCGTCGGGGCCCCGGTCGGCTATGAGTTGCAGCGTCCGCGCGAGTGCTGGCTGCACCAGACGAGCTCCGGGCTGCAGGGGCTCGCCGTTGGGAAAGAAGACCGCCGAACCGTTGAAGCGGGTGATCTTTTCCTTCGACGACCGAAGCGAGAAATAGAGCGCGCTGTCCACCACGAAGCCGTCTCTGGCGAGCCGGATGGCGGGCGCCATCACTTCTTGCAGCGACAAGTTGCCGTACTTCGCGAGCGCCGCGGTCATCCCGGCTACCGACCCCGGTACGCCCGACGCGAGTGGCCCGATGACGCTCTTGTCGGTGAGCTTCCCATGCTCGTCCAGGTACATGTCGCGCGTCGCCGCGAGGGGTGCTATCTCCCGGTAGTCGAGGGCGGCGGTGCGGCCGTCGGCCATGCGGATCACCATGAAGCCTCCGCCGCCGAGGTTCCCGGCGGAAGGATGAGTGACCGCGAGCGCGAAGCCGGTGGCTACCGCCGCATCCACCGCGTTCCCTCCGCGCTCCATGATCTCCACGCCAGCCCTGCTCGCGAGCTCGCTGTTGCTCGATACCATCGCGTCGCGCGCGAAGGAAGCGTTGCCCCCTGCCTCGAAGCGCCAGCCTTCGGGAAAGTGTGCGGCCGGCCTCGCGGCTACACCGGCTCCGGTTTCCGGCGGAGCTCCCGCCGAGGGATGACAGGCGGCGACGACGAAGAGCGTCGCGAGGAGAGCCAGCTTGGATCGTCCGGGAGCAGGAGGCATCTGGTGAGTTGTCATGGAGGTTTCTGAAGGGGCGTGCACGTACTACAGTTCCGCGAGCTGCACTCCGCGGTAGCCCATCTGCGATGACAGCGATTCTGCGGCATCCACCGCCACTCTGGCCAGGCTGGCCAGCGCCTTGATCGGAACGCGTGAAACTGGCGCGCTGATCGCGATCGCCGCAACCACTTCACCGGTGTGGTCGCGAACCGGAGCTGCAACCGCCGCCAGCTCGTCCTCGAGCTCGCGCCACGCCGTGGAATATCCATGGTCGCGCACCCGCGCAAGCTCGTGCTGGAAGTCGTCCATCGATGTGATGGTGCGCGATGCGAGCTTCGGAAGCCGGCGCGCGACGAGTCGCTTCACCGTGGCCGAATCGCGCCATGCGAGCAGCACCTTCCCCGATGCGGTGGCGTAGCAGGGAAAGCGCCGCCCCACCCACCCCACGTGGATGATGGGGCGAGGACTCAGTACCGCATCGATGTTCATCGCTTCGGATCGCACCATCACCGTGAGACTGGAAGTCTCACCGGTCTCGGCGGTGATCTTCTCCAGGTACGGGTGCGCGAGTCGCTGCATCCCGGTCGAGTCGCGGGCGATCTCGCCCAGCACGGCCAGCCGCATCGACAGTCGGTAGCGGCCGGAGTGGGGATCGCGCTCGAGCAATCCTGCATCCGCGATCGCGGCGAGCCAGCGCGAGACGGTGCTTTTCGGCTTGTGAAGGAGCTCCGCTGCCTCCACGACTCCGATTTCCCTACGCACGGGAGAAAACAGCTCGAGAACAGCCATGGCTTTCTGAAGCATCGCTCCGCGGGTGGGTGGTTAAGCAGGAAGGTGTCCCGGAATATGGAACGGTTTCCGAACATACGGCGATGCCTGCCACCGTGCAAGCGAGAGGATAGGGAGCGAAGGCAGATCGTAGACGCTGCCGACCCTCGGCGCTACGGAGAGGTCCGCGGGTACTGATCGGCTTCCACCGTACGGCGAAAAAAAACGCCCCGGGAATCGTCCCCGGGGCGTCGCGTTCATCTCGTCGCTTCCGCGCCATCATGGCCGTACGCGATTCATCATCCGCGGAAAAGCGATCGCTTCGCGCAGGTGCTGCAGGCCGCAAATCCACGACACGGTGCGCTCGAGGCCCAGGCCGAAACCGGAGTGGACGAAGGTCCCATACTTTCGCAGCTCCAGATACCAGCCGTAGGCGTCCATCGGTAGCTTCTCCTCCTCGATCTTCCGGCGGAGCTTCTCGTAGTCGTCCTCGCGCTGGCTCCCGCCGATTATCTCACCGTACCCCTCGGGTGCCAGGAGATCATCGCAGAGAACTGTGCGCGGATCGGCGGGGTTCTCCTTCATGTAGAACGCCTTCGCCTCTCTGGGGTAGTTGTACACGAAGACCGGTCGGTCGTACTCCGCGACCACCAGCGACTCGTCCTCCGCTCCCAGATCCTGACCCCACTCGATACTGCTCCCCTTGCGCTCGAGGAGCTTCACGGCGTCGCCGTAGTCCAATCGCGGGAATGGCGCGACGACCTTTTCGAGCTGCGTCGTGTCGCGCTCGAGCTCGCGCAGTTGCGCCTCGCAGCGCTCCAGGCAGCGCCGCACGATGTACGAGACGAAGTCCTCCTGAAGGCGCATGTTGTCGTCCGAATCGTTCCAGGCCACCTCCGGCTCGATCATCCAGAACTCGGTGAGATGACGACGCGTCTTCGACTTCTCGGCACGGAAAGTGGGACCGAACGTGTAGATCTTGCCGAAGGCCGCCGCTGCCGCCTCGCCGTAGAGCTGCCCCGTCTGCGCCAGATACGCCTTCCCCTCGTCGAAGTACTCGGTCTCGAAGAGCCCCGAGCGCTCGCCGATCGCCGCGGTGAGGATCGGCGTGTCCACCCTGAGGAATCCATTGTCGTAGAAGAAATCGTGGATCGCCTTCTCGATCTCGTTCCTGACTACGGCGATGGCGCGCTGGCGCTCGGAGCGCAGCCAGAGATGCCGGTTGTCGAGGAGGAAGTCGATGCCGTGTTCCTTCGGCTGGATGGGGTAGTCGCTCGGGCTCGGGCCGAGGATCTCGATGGACTGGACGCCCATCTCCACACCACCCGGCGCCCTGGCGTCGCTGCGGATCTCGCCGGTGAGCGCCAGGGAAGTTTCGAGGGTGAGGCCGGCGAAGCTTTCCCATGTCTCCGGGGGCACTTGGTTCTTCACGACCACGCCCTGCATGACCCCGGTTCCATCACGAACGACCACGAAGGCCACCTTCCCCGACGATCTGACATGGGTGACCCAGCCCCGGACCGTCGCGACCTGTCCCGCGCGCTCGCCGAGTCCGGCTATGCGTTCGATGCTCAATGTCATTGCTGTGGTTGGATTTACGAGTGAGGTTCGGCAACCTACCCGCGCACCGAAGTGCTGTCAACGTCGTTGTGTGACGCACGTCACCCGAGGCCGTCTACCGCTGGCGCGGGGACACGGATGCGTGTACGATGCAGTCAGAACAACACGACCCTCAACGACCGTCACGCGATCTTGCACCCTGGCGCCGGCCGGTGCGACTGCCGCGTCTCGACCGTAAATTGCTTCGATCCTATCGACCCACGCTCGACGCGCATGGGCTTCGCCCGCCTGATGCCGCTCCGCGCGGCGACCTGCCGCTCTTCGCGACGCCCGAAAGCAGCCGGGGTGGCGGGTACGACTACGCCCCGGCGTGGGGAGCGGCAACCGGCATGACCATCCGGTCGAAGCTGGCGCTCGGGCTCTTCTCGATCGCCATTGTTCTGCTTCTGCCGCTCGCCCTCGCGCTGCAGTCGCTGGAGCGGCTGCACGTCACGACCACTCTCCTTCAGAAGCGGGAATTCGCGGCGTCGCTCCTGCTGAACCGGATGCGCTCGAGCACGGATGAGCTCCGCCGGCTCGACCTTGCGCTCCTCTTCGTCCACAAGCCAGAAAACCGACTCGCGGTGGACTCCCAGCTCACCGCCCTCGCCGCCATGGCGGACTCGCTTCGCGAGCTGGGGATGGAGCAAGCTGCCGAGAAGATAGGATCCGCGGTGGACAAGATCGCGGTGCACGTGCCGGCAGAGTACGCCGCCGCCGCGGCCGGGCGAGGGGTGCAGGCAGACTCAATCTCAGCGCAGCACCTTCTCCCGGCCATCACCGGCACGGAGCGCGAGTTCACCGTGGCCGAAGCAGAGCTCCGCGACCGGTCGAGCCGCCTCGTCTCCGCCGCGACCGAGGAGACGGCCGCGGCGCGCAACGCCGCGGCACTGGCGCTCGCCGTCGCGGGCACGCTCGCGCTGATCATATCGATCATCCTGTGGCGCAGCATCAGCCGGCCGGTGGTGGAGCTGGAGCATGGGATGGCCGCGGTGGCCGACGGAAACTTCGGCTACCGCCTCAGGATCGCCACCAAGCGACGCGACGAGTTCGGGCGTCTGGCGCAGAGCTTCCAATCCATGGCGCACCAGCTCGCGCAGCTCGACCGGCTGAAGGCGGAATTCATCTCCATCGCGTCGCACGAGCTCAAGACACCGATCAACGTGATCGTGGGCTACCTCCAGCTAATCGATGAAGAAGTCTACGGTCCGGTCTCGGAGAAGCAGCGCGAGGTGCTGCGCACGATTGACACGCAGACCCGATCTCTAGCCCGCCTGGTTCACCAGCTCCTCGACATCAGCCGCTTCGAGGCCGGCGGCGGTAAGCTCGAGCTCCGGCCGGTGCGCTTCGATCACTTCCTCGCCGAGCTGGAGAGCACCTTCCGCGTGCTCGCTATGCAGCGCGGCGTGAACTTCCGGCTCGAGCAGATCGGCACGCTGCCATGCGAAGTTCTCTGGGATCGCGACCGGATGAGCGAGGTGCTGGGCAATCTCCTCTCCAACGCCTTCAAGTTCACCGACCAGAACGGCCTCGTCGAGCTGGTGGCCGAATCCAGCGACGAAGGGTTGCGGCTCACCATCCACGATACCGGCGCCGGCATCCCGCCGCGGCAGCTCGCTCACATCTTCGAGAAGTTCTACCAGGCGGACAACCAGGACTCCGCCGCGCACGGCGGCACCGGGCTCGGTCTCGCGATCGCCAAGCAGATCGTCACCGCGCACGGCGGCGACATCACCGTGGAGAGCACGGTGGGCGCAGGCACCACCTTCCGCATCATCCTGCCGGAGCGCGCAGGGGGCAGGTCGCGCGGGCAGCGGCGCTCGCCGGGTACACCCAGCGTTGGTGCTCCCGCGTGATGCGTCGTCTCCGCGCGAGCGCGGGAGTGGCGGCGGTGACGCTTGCCCTCGCCGGCTGCTCAACCGCAGTGCACCGGACGATGCCGCAGGCAGCTGGAGAATGGATCTACGTGCTCGGCTCGGCCAAGGAGGCGGCGGCGGAGGGGCGCTACAGCGATGCCGATCGCGTCCTCCAGGATTTCATGCTCGCCTACGCGGGAGAGCCCGAGGCGCGTGAAGCGGCGTACTGGCGAGCGCTCCTGACGCTCGACCCGGCCAATCGCGGCGGCGATACTCGCAACGCGGAGAAGCAGCTGGAGGAGTACCTCGCCGACACGGCGAGCACCCTTCACCGTACCGAGGCGCTCACGCTGAACCGGCTCGCTGCCGCGATAGACTCGCTCGGTCGCACGCACAGGATCTCCATCAGCAGCTCCGACGCCGCGCGCGCTGAGCAGGCCGAGCGCGCCGACCAGCGCGAGGCGGAGCTGCAGAAGGAAATTCAGCGGTTGAAGGAGCAACTCGATAAGACCACCGCGGAGCTCGAGCGCATCAAGAAGCGGCTCTCGGAAAAGAATCCGCAGTAGCGCTGCACCCCGGTCAGCCGACGCGGAAGAGCTCCAGCGCTCGCGCGTAGCGCTCGGTGAGCGCGCGCCGGATCCCGGCGTTCTCGGGGCTGGTGAGCTCGGGGTCGCGCGCGAGGATGTCCGACGCCAGCTCGCGCGTGAGAAGCATGAGCTGCTCATCGCGTAGCGGGTTGGCCACCCTGAAGGTCGGCATCCCGCTCTGACGCTCGCCGAAGAGATCACCCATCCCGCGCAGCTCCAGATCGGCGCGCGCGATCTCGAAACCGTCCTCCGTCCTCACGAACACATCTAGCCGCTGCGCCGAATCGGAGGCCGCGTCGCCCAGGAGGATGCAGTAGCTCTCCTCCGCCCCGCGTCCCACGCGGCCGCGCAGCTGGTGGAGCTGCGAGAGGCCGAAGCGCTCCGGGTGCTCGATGAGCATGACCGTCGCGTTCGCGACGTCGATCCCCACCTCGATCACGGTGGTGGACACGAGGATGTCCAGCTCGTGATCGCGGAAGGCTCGCATGGTGGCGTCGCGCTCTTCGGCGCTCAGCCGGCCGTGCAGGAGCGCCACCCGCCGGTGCGCGAATACTCCCGATGCCAGCTCCTCGAACATCGTGGTGGCCGCCTTGAGATCCAGCTTCTCGGACTCCTCGATCACCGGATAGACGATGTACGCCTGCCGGCCGCGCTCGATCTCGGCGTCGATGAAGTGCATTATCTTCTCGCGCGACGAGCCGCGCCGCAGCGCGGTCTTGATCGGCCGCCGCCCGACGGGCCGCTCGTCGAGCACGCTCACATCCAGGTCGCCGTGGAGCGTGAGGGCGAGCGAGCGCGGAATCGGAGTGGCGCTCATGAGGAGCACGTCCGGCATCGTTCCCGCCGTCCCGCCGCCCTTCGCGCCGAGTATCGAGCGTTGCTCGACGCCGAAGCGATGCTGCTCGTCTATCGCCACGAATCCGAGCTTCCCGAAGCGAGTGTCGCTCTGTACGAGTGCGTGGGTGCCCACGGCCACGAGCGGCGTCCCGCTCTCCAGGGCTTCGGCCGCGGCGCGCCGTTCGCGCGCCGGCATTCCGCCCGTCACGAGCAGCGTTCGCACGCCGAGCGGGTCGAGTAGCTGAGCGAAGGTGCGCGCGTGCTGCTCCGCCAGCAGCTCGGTGGGTACCATGATCGCCGCCTGGTAGCCGTTCTCCACCGCGAGCAGCGCGGCGAAGAGCGCAACGATCGTCTTGCCGCTCCCAACGTCTCCCTGCAGGAGACGGTGCATGCGGTACTCGCTGCACATGTCCGTCACGATCTCACGCGTCGCGCGAACCTGTGCACCGGTCAGCTCGTAGGGGAGCGACTCCTTGAGCCGGGAGGTCAGCTCGCGCCGGTTGGTGAAGATGATCCCATCGCGCCGCTCGCGCGCGAGTGTCTTGGCTCGGAACTGGAGGACGTGGAAGAAAAGCAGCTCTTCCATCGCGATCCGCTCCCGTCCTCGCATCGCCTCCGCCACCGACGTGGGGCGGTGCACCATCCGCAGCGCCTCCGGCAGCGGAGGCACGCCCGCGCTTCTCAGCAGCTTTTCGGGGAGGAATTCGCGGACAAGCGGAAGAAGCGTGTCGAGATGCGCATCGAGCAGCGAGCGGATCTGTCGGAATGAGAGCCCTTCGGTGGCCGGGTACACCGAGAGAACGCGCCCGCCCATCCCGCCATCGAGCCCTTCCTCATCCGCGCGACCCATGTTGACGTACTCGCGCGGCTGGAGCTGGCGGCCGTGGAAGAAGCGCACCGGACCGCTCAGGAGGAGTATGTCGTCTCTGGAGATCGTGCGATCGAGGAATGGCTGGCCCGGCCAGGATGCTTCGATGATCCCCGACGCGTCACGTACCACGGCCTGGAAGACGCGCAGCCCCTTGCGGGTGGGGATCACGCCCTTCGATATCACGCGCCCCAGCACGGTGGCATCCATCCCCGGCTCTAGCGAGGAGATCGGCGACACCGTGCTCGCGTCCTCGTAGCGATGCGGGAGATGGTAGAGAAGATCGCCGGCCGTCAAGATGTCGAGGCGCCGGAGCGCCTCCGCCCTGCGCGGACCGACGCCCTTCAGGTAGGTGACCGGAGTGGAGAGCTCGATCGGCATGAGGGTGTGGCTCGAGCGTTCGTCCGTCAGCGCCCGCGAGCGCGCTCGGAGCGCCGCGCTTCACTCACTCAGGAGGTCCTCCGCGTACTGCGCGGCCTCGAAGGGAACGAGGTCCTCCGACTTCTCGCCCACTCCCACGAACTTGACCGGTACGTCGATCGCCTCGTGCACCGCTACCACGATGCCACCGCGCGCGGTACCATCGAGCTTCGTGATCACTATCCCGGTGAGCGGTACCGACTCGGCGAAGGAGCGGGCCTGCTGCACCGCGTTCTGCCCCACCGTACCGTCGAGCACGAGCAGCGTCTCGTGCGGTGCACCGGGCAGCTTCTTCGCGATGACCTTCCCGACTTTCTGCAGCTCGGTCATGAGGCCGCCCTGCGTGTGCAGGCGACCCGCCGTGTCGATGATCACTACGTCGGCACCGCGCGCGAGTGCCGCGTCTATCGCGTTGAAGGCGATCGCCGCCGGGTCCGCGCCCGGTGCGCTCCCCACGAAGCCCGCCCCCGTGCGCTCCGCCCAGAGCCGCAGCTGGTCGATCGCGCCGGCGCGGTAGGTGTCGCCCGCCGCGATGAGCACCGACTTCCCTTCTTCGCGCAGCCGCGCCGCTAGCTTCCCGATGGTGGTGGTCTTTCCCGCACCGTTCACTCCCACCACCAGGATCACCGACGGCCCGCTGTCGGCGAGCTTCAACTCCGGCGCGCTGTTCCCCGCACGCAGCGCACTCTCGATCCCTCCGCGCAGCGCCTCGAGAAACTCGTCCTGTGTCTTCACCTTCCCCTTGGCCGCGAGACTCTCGACGTCCGCCACGAGCCGGATGGTGGATGCCACCCCGAAGTCCCCCTCGAGCAGCAGCTCCTCCAGCCGCTCGAGCGAGCCGGGACTCACCCCACCACGCGCTATCACCCCCACGTCCATGAGGGCGACGTCCTTTATCTTCTGCCAGAGCGACCGCCGCGGCACATCGTCCGCGCGACGTAGAATACGCATCATGAATCTCGGTTAGTGCATCGACTGAGAGAAAGCAGAAAGCAGAGAGCAGAAATCAGTGAACTCCCTCGGGCCCGAGAGCCCTACCCGCGGGAGCCGGTACCTGTTTCCTGTTTCCTGTTCCCGGTCTCCTGCAGTTCCCTGCTTCCTGCTTCCTGCTTTCTGCTTTCTGCTCTCTGCTCTCTCTCGCCTCACTTCACCTCAATCCCCACCTCCTCCTCCCCAGCCACTCGGCGCAGAGGAGGGCGATGAGCAACATGTACGCCCAGCCGCGGTCGCGCAGCCGATGGTGCTCCGCGAGAGCGGCAGCGCGGCCGGTGGCACCGGAGTGCACGGTGGGCTGGCGCGGAAGCAGCTCGCGGGACTCGTTCACCACCAGAACGGCGTCGCCGCCGGGAGAGCGCACGTCGTAGATCCCTGCCGGGAGCGGGTCGCTCTCGGCGACGGTGGTACCCGCGCCGAAGGAGAGCGTTAGCGAATCGCGCTCGGCCGTGCCGCGACGTTCGAGAACCACCTTGACCACGGAGTCGCCGCGGCCGCGGCGCCAGCGGATCATCTCGCCCGCGCGCACCACGCCCTCGGCGGGGAGCGCGGCGCGCGAGTCGGGGCGTTCCGCTGTCAACCAGTCAAATATACCACCCCAGAGTGCGGCGTACGCGTCGGCGCTCGCTCCGCCGCGGAAGCGCCAGCGCCAGAGCCCCGACGCACCCGTGACCACCACACGCCGCCCACCCGTGCTGCTCCCCGCCACGATCGGCCGCCGGTCGAAGCGCCGGCCGCGAGCTACCACCACCCCTTCCCACTCGCCAGAAGGCGCCGTTCCGGTCACCGCCACCGGAGGGAGACTGTCCCAGACGATACCG
>Ga0070679_100007253_pt1 | contig 10348 bp, 5 predicted proteins | sample KBSC63BmetaG_FD_65652 | JGI IMG/M metagenome (GOLD analysis project Ga0070679, IMG submission 65652) | Corn rhizosphere microbial communities from Kellogg Biological Station, Michigan, USA - KBS C6-3B metaG | ecosystem: Host-associated > Plants > Roots > Rhizosphere | place: USA: Michigan... | reverse complement strand
CGCGAAGCCGATGGTGCCCGTGCTGGAGATCGGCTGCGGGCTCACGGCGAGCTGCGAGATCGTGACTGGCGTCGGTGTCGGGGTCGGCGTAGGGGACGGCGACGGGTTCGGCGCTGGGCCCGTGGCGGGCGACTGGGTGTACGTGCTCTGCAGGAAGGTCTTGAGGCCGGGCACATTGGCCGCGAGGGGGATGTCGCTGTTCATCTGGGGGTAGTTCGCGGCCGTAGACGGACCGAACAGCTGCCGGTAGTCCTCGGCGAGCATCTCGTTCGGATCCCAGGCCTTGCTGCTGTAGAGCCGCGAGTCGCCGTACAACCCGCGCGCCTTGAGATACGCGCTGTAGCTGTCGTCCTGCTGCACGACCTCCGCGTTGTAGTTGCCCCAGTCGTGGCCGTACTCGTGGAAGAGAACCTCGTCGTAGTGAGCCGGATCGAGCCAGCTCACGTACGCGATCCAGAGGTTCGCATGGAAGTCGCCATACGTGCCGTTCGCGCCGGCGACGCTCCAGGTCGCGTCGGTTTGGCTTCCGTAGTCGAAGTGAATCGTCGTGGTCGCCGCCTCCGGGCCGAACAGCATCCCTCGAGCGAGCGCGGCGTAGATGTCCTGCGCGGTCACCGCGTCGTCGTAGCTGTCTACGACGAGTCCGGTAGGAGCAGTGAAGGTGGTGATAGGACTGTTGAGGTCGTTTGAGCGCACGATGGGGCGGAGTCCGATGTCGGCGTTGGCTGTGCCGCTGATCGACACCGTCCTGGAGTAGGCCAATGAGCCCGTGGTCGTCGGCACCCAGTCGTTGCGCAGATTCCACCAGTACTGGGTCGCGAAGCTCACGGTATACGTGCCGTCCGCGAGTCCCGTGAACGAGAAGGACCCGTCGGACGCCGTTTGCACGGACGCGACATTCGTGCCGTTGGAGTCGAACAGCATGAGGAGCTGCCCCGAGAACGGGGCTTCCCCGAGGTCCATCACGCCGTTGCGGTTCATGTCCTGCCACACGTGGCCGGAGATCGTGTTCGTTCCAGCCGCGGTCGCGGCAGTCGACGTCACTACTCCCAGACCGATGGCCAGCGCGCAGACCAACGCAATGTGACGGGGCAGCTTCATGTGTTGACTCCCGGGAGTGCGACTACGCGGCGTAACCGGACTAGTCCGAGTGGACGATGGCCCGTTGCTGTGAGGTCGGGCGCTTCGAAAGCGGCCTTAAGCCGCTGACAGTCGCGCGGAGTCACCGGCCCGCCCGGATATGACGGGCTAAAGGCGACGAACACCACCGGAGCCGCTGTACGCCGTCCGGGTGAATTCGCGGCGATAACTGATCCGCTCACGTGCCATTACGTCGGGATTTGCGCTGCCCGCTACGGTACGGCGATTCGGCTTTGGTCCTGTCTGACCTCCGGCGACTGTCGGTAAGGGCTTTCGCGGAGGGGTCGATAACTAGACGGTCACTGCTGCAAATGCAGCACGCGATTACAGCGCGTGCCCTCTCGACCATCGCCCTGACGGAGCAGCCACCACCATGAAGCGTCCTCTTCGCGTACAGCTCGTCGCTGAACTGACCGCCGCCGTGATCGCCGCCGGCGCCGGCATCGCGATCGCAGCAGAACCAAACAGCACCGGCAGCCCCAGCCCTGTGGCGGCCGTCGCGCAGACGTCCGTACGCCCCGCCTTCGCATCCGGCCGCGTGCTTGTGAAGTTCGCGCGGGCCACCTCGGCGTCCGCGCGTGCTCAGCTCGAGCGAAGCAACCACGCGCGGACGGTCGGATCGATTCATGGACTCGGCGTACATGTGCTCGAGGTGTCCTCCGGCAGCGAGGGGAAGGTCATTGCGGCGCTCCAGCACTCCGGCAAGGTCGTCTACGCCGAGCGTGACGGCATCGTGCACGCGTCGGACGTCGTGCCGAATGACCCCTACTGGAGCAAGCAGTGGGGTGAAAGCCTCATCCATGCGACGACCGCGTGGGGGACGACGACCGGGAGCAGCTCGGTTGTCGTCGCGGTGCTCGACACGGGTGTCAACACTGCGCTGAACGAGTTCGCCGGTCGGACGCTACCCGGCTACAACTTCGTCGCGAACTCCACGAACGTCACCGACGACAACAGCCACGGCACTGCCGCTGCCGGCGTTGCGCTGGCACAAGGGAACAACGCAACGGGTGTCGCCGGCCTGTGTTGGTCCTGCGATCTGCTTCCCGTCAAGGTGCTGGACTCAACCGGCGGTGGAACCGACAGCGTGACTGCCACGGGCATCACCTGGGCCGTCGATCACGGTGCGAAGATTCTCAGCCTGTCGCTGGGCGGAACGGCGACTAGCGCAACACTCGCCAACGCCGTTTCTTATGCGCAGAGTCACGGCGCTCTCGTCGTTGCGGCCGCAGGCAACAACAGCAGCAGCGCAGCGTTCTACCCCGCGGCTTACCCCGGCGTGCTCTCAGTCGCTGCCACTGACCAGTACGACGCGCTGTACAGCTACAGCGACTTCGGCGCGTGGGTCGACGTTGCGGCCCCCGGATCCAACTACTCGACCTGGCCGAGCGGGAGCATCTACCTCTTCGGCGGCACCTCGTCGGCGACACCGGTGGTTGCCGGCCTTGCCGGGTTGCTGTTCTCCGCGAACCCGTCCGCCACAGCCGCCGACGTGACCAACGCGATCACGACGACGACGGATCCGCTCACGTCCGGCTCGATCGCGACTGGTCGAGTCAACGCTGCGAAGGCGATGGCGCTCCTGGCAGGTGCGCCGCCCACGGCACCGTCGCCGTCCGCGAGTCCCACGCCAACCCCCACGTCGACGACCGCGCCGCCGTCGCCCACGCCGAGCCCCACCGCCACCGCCACCGCCACGTCGCCGGCGCCGGCCCCGACGCCGTCGGCCGGCCCGACGGCGACCAGCGTGACCTATGGCGGCAACGTCACCGCGACAAGTTCGAAGTCGTTCGCTCTGACGACGTCCGGCGGCATGGTCTCCGCGAAGGTGACCGGCATGAGCGGGAACGTCACCGTCTCCATCGTGGCGTCCGGCGCAACCCTGGCGAGCGCGACGGGAGCCAGTGGAGTCAGCATCACGGCCACCGTGCCGGCTGGCGGGTTCACGGTCGTCGTCAAGGGCGCGGGCACCAAGACGAAGTTCCAGCTGTCAGTCGGCTACTTTGCATAGCAAGGAACTGCTGCGGCCCCGGACTGGGAGTCCGGGGCCGCAGAAGTTGACTCAGCCGCCCGCTACGGGCTGCAGGTGAGCGCTTGGTTCTGGTTGATCTTCGTCAGCAGCGTGATGAGTGCGGACGTGATTGCGGTCTTGTTCGCTGCGTAGGAGGGGTAGCTGGCGGCGGTGGCCGTCAGAAGGTTCCCGATCGAGTCGCAAGCGTTGAGACCGATTCCGCCAGCACCCTGGAGCGAAGCCGGAATCACGATGTTGCCTGTCGCAGTCAGCGTGGGCCGGCCTGCACTGGTGAAGTTCGGGTAGCTCGCGGTGTTGAGAGCTGCCGCAACCCATTGGCCTTCGACCATCCATGTTCCGGTGCCGGATGCGTTCGCAGCCGTGAACACGTTCATGTCGAACGTCGGAAGGTAGCTCTTCACATTTGTCGGCCCGCCGCAGTTGGCGGAGTTGTAGTAGTACGCAGACTGCGCCACGGTGGTCTTCCCGAAGTAGGACGAGTAGGCATCGGGCAGGTACGTGCCGAAGCCGTGGGTGAAGACCGCCGGCAGGTAGCCGTTGAAGGTCGAGCAGGCGTTGGCGAGGTTGGCCTTGAGCAGGCTCTGCCCGTTCTTGTTCTGCCACCAACCCATCGTGAGGCCACCGGAGTTGGGGCCGCAGAACGTGACATGGTCGGAGTCAGTCTGACTCGTCTCAGTGATCGTGGCCGTGTTGTCGTACTGGTGGCAGTAGGTGTTGAAGACACTACGGGTGTAGGTCCAGGTGTAGTCGTCTGATGCCGTCGGAGGGCTGAGCGCGATGTCAGATCCGCCGTCGAATGCGTCCGTCACGTTGATCGTCTCGGGAGCGCTGTCACTCGAGAGCGTCGCTGCCGGGAAGTTGAACGGATCCGACGCAACCGGAAGGTCCTGCGGCCCATTCCCGATGTCGTAGGTGACCGTCGCCGTGTTGGTGTAGAAGGTCACCAGGTCAGGCGGGGTCGACGAGTCGAACGTGCAGGTGTAGTCGACGGAGTTCGAACCGGGATCAAGAGTCGTCGTGTCCTCGCCGGGAACGATGAGTGACCCGGAACCATCAAGATCGCAGGAAGATCCAGTGACTGCAGGGGCGAGCCCGTCCTCCGTCACATCGACCGTCATGGGATCGACGTTGCCGTTGAACACCGTGATCGTGCCGGTGAGACCGAACGTGTCGTAGTCGACCGTCTTGTCCACGGACACCGAGTAGTGCAGGGTCCGTGCGCCGAGCTGTGTGAACGTCTCGCTGTGGACACCATCGACCGTCTTCGTGATCGACCACTCGACCTTCCGGTCGTGAGTCGGCACAGCAGTCTTCTCAGCCGTCGGGGCACCCTGCTCGGTCTGCGGCGGCGTCGTCGAGTTGACCTTGAAGGCGTCGTACTTGCAGTCCTGCGGACGCACGGTCATCGGCGTAGGGTCACTGCTTGACATCGGCACGTACTGGCACACGGCCGCGATGTAGACGCCGCCGGGGTTGCTCGTGTCAGCGAAGTAGTTCGGAGGGAGTCCGGCTTGGATGACACCGGCGGCGCTGATGACGTGGGTCGTGAGGCCCGTCAGAGCTGAGACAGTGCCGTCGCCGTTCGAGTGGAACGTACGACCGACCGCGGAGTCGACGTCGTCGCTCAGGTTGCCGTCGCCACCGTCGTTGGGGTTGCTCTGCCCGCTCGGCACGAGGATCGCGAGGAAGTAGTCACCGACCTCGAGGAAGTGCGCGTTCGGATTGTTGGGGCCGCCGCTCAGATACACATCGGCCTTGTCGGTGTACTGGTTCTTGTTCACCGCGGCACTGTTGACGTCCGTCGTCATGATCGCGCCGGAGACTTTGCCTGGAACCACGTCGGCTACGGCCGGCGTCAGCGCCACGATCGAGAGTCCCCCCACGGTCGCTGCGGTCGCTATTAGAGCGCCGAGCGCCTTTCTCTTGCGGTTCATGCGGTCCTCCCCCTGAAACTCTCGCCTCACCACAGTCGTCCCGGGGCGAACGCGCCCCAGTTCCATCGAGGAACGTATTGCTGGGAAAGGCAACTTCGTAGGGGGCTTTGGCAGGGATGGCCCGTTGAAATGTGCTCAACGCATCGACAGGGGTCGTCTGGGGTGCGAGTGGGCCCGCGTCCGCTAGGTCAGTCGATCAGGTTGACGGCTGCCGCACGGTCAGGAACGCGCAGCTTGTGCAAGATGCCCGAAACGTGCGAGCGCACAGTGACCGGTGAGACGAACAGCTCCGCAGCGATCTGGCGGGTGTCGTTTCCGTCGTGCAACAGCTCGAGGATCTGCCATTCGCGCTCGGTGAGCTTCGCCAGGGCACCACGGCGACGATGGTCACTACGCTCACGGTCCTGAAAGTCCTCGACGAGCCTGGCAGTCAGCGATCGTGGAAGCGCCGCCTCGCCGTCGAGGACGCCTTGCAACGCGAGGGACAACCGATCGGGGTCGGTGTCCTTGAGCAGGTAGCCCCTGGCGCCGGCGGACAACGCCTGGAACAGATCGGCGTCGTCCCGAGAAACCGTCAGCATGACGATGGCCGCGTCCGGCACACGACGGGAGATCTCACGCGCCGCGACGATCCCGCTTCCGGGCATGTGGATGTCGAGCAGCGCGATGTCCGGGCGGTGCTGGAGGGCAGCGTCCACTGCGGCCTCTGCGGTCGCGACCTCGGCCACGATGACCATCCCCGCCTCTTCCAGCGACAGCCGCACTCCAAGCCGAGACGCCGGATGGTCATCAGCCACGAGGACACGAACACTCACGGCAGCCGCACCCTGACGACCGTGCCGCGACGAGGTCGCGAGGTCAGCTCGAAGCTGGCACCCATGCGCTCAGCCCGTTCCTGCATGCTCTGCAGACCGAGCCGACCCGAGAGATGATCGAGGTCCGACGGGTCGAAGCCCGAACCGTTGTCGAGCACCTCGAGCGTCACGCCGTCCTGATTGGCGAGCCGAACCGTCACCGTCCCGGCGTCGCCGTGACGCACCGCATTGGTGACCGCCTCTCGGGTGATGCGGACGAGGTTCTCCCGCGTCTCCGCGTTGAGCCGCACGTGTTCGGCGAGCTCGAGATGCACCCGTGCTCCGAGCCGGCCGCCGACCTCCTCGGCTGCCTGTCCGATGGTCAGAGCCACGGGCTCGTCAGTGGCCCGCGACAGTGCAGCAATGCCGCGCCGTGACTCGTCGAGTGCGCGCTCGGCTGCGCTGCGGAGCAGCTTGAGTCGCGACGACTCCGGATAGCGGCGGGCGAGCACACTCGACTGGGCGGCGACGAACGCCAGCTCCTGCGCCAGCCCGTCGTGCAGCTCCCGCGCCATCTTGCGCCGTTCTTCGAGTACGGCGACCTCGGCCAGTCGCGCCCAGTAGGCGCGCAGCTCCCGGACGGCGCCTGCGATGAGGGCGGCGTACGCGGCCAGTCGCAGCCAGTCGCCGACAGTGACCCACGAGGAGAGTGACTCGGGGGTCAGGATGTAGTTGACCCGCGCCAGCGCCCACAGTGTTGCTGCCACCGCCAGCCAGGCGAAGAAGGTGTCGTTGACCGGCGGGCGTCGGACGGCGAGAAGGACAGCCGTGAGCGCGAAGAAGGCGGCGATGACGCCTTGCAGCACCGTGACCGCGACCTCCCCGCGGTCGCCGGTCGCCTCGGTCGAGACGAACTCAGTGAGCCCCCGGAAGGTGTCGCCGGACAGGTGGCCGAGCATCCCGATGCCGACCGAGAGCACAACAACCACGGACAGGATCGCGGTCAGGTCGAGCAGAGGGCGACGTGCCGGCGCAGTGGTCGAGAACGAGACCGAAGCCGCGAGCAGCAGGAAGAGCGCGCTGCACGCTCCTGCGATCAGCGCGGCTGCTCGCAGGCTGTGCCTCTCGCCTCCCAAGCCGGTGAGAACCGGGACGATGACGAACATGAGCTTCCCGGCCGCTGCCACCACCAGCCCGTAACAGACCCATAGGTCCGCGAGCAACCCGCGTTGCCGCCAGCGGCCGTAGGCCAGACACGCGAGCAGAAGGGCTGCCATCGCAGCAGAGGACTCGAGAACCGCAGACGATGAGGGACTGTGAACAGCGAGAAGGCCGGGGTCGAAGACGCGCGCCACCGTTGCGCCGGCGCCGGCTGTTCCGGCGCAGACGACCACCACAGCTGCACGCCGCACGAATCCCCCCGCCTCCGGAAGAAACGCTCTGCGATTACGCCTCGATCGTCAATGAGGCAATAAGGCGGACTTGGGCCACCCCAATGGGTGGTGTCAGGAATCGACCCGCACCGTCAGCTGCGTTTGCTGCGGCACCAAGTTGACCGATTCGCCACCAAAGTTCGTCATCACCAGCCGCCGGGCCTGGTCGATCGGTACGGCAGGACTGAACAGATAGCCCTGCCCGAGCTCGCATCCCGCGCTCTTCAATGCCGCGCACGCCGCGCGGTCCTCGATGCCTTCGGCGACGACGACCGCATCGAACGCGTTGGCCATGGCGATGATGGATTCGACGAGGGCGAGCGTGCGCTCATCCGTGGCGACGGTCTTCACGAACGACCGGTCGATCTTCACGATGTCGATGCACTCGTAGCGGTGCAGATAGCCGATCGACGAGTACCCGATGCCGAAGTCGTCTATCGCGATGCCGGCACCTGCATCGTGCAGTCGGCGGAGCGCAACCTCTGCCATGTGATCGTCGACCAGCGCGGTTTCAGTGAGCTCCAGCACGAGGTGGACCCGGGGATCGCCTGCCAGCTCCGACGCCTCGACCAGGAACTGCTCCTCGTGCAACTGCTCCGCCGCGACGTTGACCGCCATGGTGATCTCGCGACCGGCGAGCTCGGCGAGCTCCACACCCATGTCGTGCGCCCGGTGCAAAACCCAGCGGCCGAGCTGCTTCATGACGCCGAGATGCTCGGCCACGGGCAGGAAGACGTCCGGCGGCACGTTGCCGAGGGAAGGGTGTGACCAGCGCAGCAGCGCCTCGTAGCCGTCGACCTGGCCGGAGCCCAGAGCGATGACAGGCTGGACGTGCAGCGCCAACGTCTCGTTCTCGAGCGCGACCCAGAGCTCGTCCTCGAGGCGCATGCGCTGCTCGCTGGCCCGCCGCATCTCCGGATCGAAGAACTCGACCCGGTTCTTGCCGAAGGCCTTGGCGCGGTACATCGCCATGTCGGAGTTGCGCAGCAGCTCCTCGTAGCCGAGCTCGCCATGGCTTACGGCGACACCGACGCTGACGCCCAGCTGGATCGACTGCTCGCGGAGCTCGATCGGTGCCGCAAAGGCCTCGACCACGCGCGCGCCGACGGTGATCGCCTCGTCCCCATCGAGCAGGTCCTCTGCCAGGATCGCGAACTCGTCGCCGCCCAGCCGGGCCGCCGTGTCCGCCGAGCGCAGCACCGACTGCAGCCGTCGACCAACCTCGCCGAGGACCTGGTCACCGACATCGTGTCCGAACCGGTCGTTGACGCCCTTGAACCCGTCGAGGTCACAGTAGAGAACAGCAACGGTGCCGTGACCGCGGCGCGCGAGGTTGAGCGCGTGCTCGAGCCGGTCTGCGAACAGAGCCCTGTTGGCGAGACCGGTGAGCGGGTCGAAGCGCGCGAGCCGGGTCATCTCCGCGACGAGTCGCTGCCGCTCCAGGGTCTCACCGGCTACAGCCACGAGAGCGTCGACCGTGCGCCTCTCGACATCGCGGAAGCGCGCGTCGCCACGGCCCCGGCTGACAACGACGAACCGCTCGGACTGGCCGGTCGCCGCGAGCGGCGCACCGATCTCCTCATCGCCTGGCGGCGTCGTACGAACTTCGACGGAGCGAGTGGGCATGAGTTGCGTGAGCTGGTCGACCAGCAGGCCCGCGACGTCCATGGGAGCGTCCAGATGGGCCGCGACACGAGCGATGGTGAACAGGCCGGCGCTGCGACGCTCACTGTCCCGCGCGCGGGTGACAGCGCGCGCGGCAACGAGGATGGTCGCGACGGGGACGACGAGAAGCAGCAGCGCCAATGGCTGGTAGGCCCAGTAGAGCAACGCGGCCAGGAAGCCCAAGGTGTCGATGCCGACGAAGACGACGAGGGGCAGCGCGGCGGTGCGCAGCGGCAGCGCCTCGGCGACCGAGGTGCCCTCGAGGACCGCGAGAGACAGCGCGGTCACGACGAGGTCGAGCACGAAGTAGGCGGCGCAACCGAGCGCGATCATTGCGAGCTCACCCCAGCCACCTTGCGAGTGGCCGACCGACACGCACCAGGTGAGCACCACGCCGGAAATCGAGGTGCAGCCGATGTTGAAGAGCCGGACGTTCCACTCCTTGCGCTGCACCAGGCCGTGGGCCAGCACCATGGCGAGCAGCCAGAGGCCGACGGCCAGGCCGCGGTCGCAGACAAGGGCGAGATAGACGAGAGCCGCCGCCTCGAAGCCGATGACCACATCACCGGCGCGGCTCGGAAGCTCGAGAGGGAACTGCGCGAGGAGGACCACGCTGATCGGCACGATGATGTTGGCGATCGAGACATGCGTGGGGTTCGAGAACCAGGGCAGCGCAAAAACCAGGCTGACGGCGGTGCCCAGGACGAACACCGCGACGTCGAACGATCGGCCGCGATTGAGGCGTGTCACCTGCACCTCCGAGGTCGAGATCGGCAGATGACGGCATGCGGCACATGGCCCGTTCGGACCATGTGCCGCATAGTCAGCGTCCGAATGGGCGCTTGACTCAGTAGTAGCCGACGCTGCTCTCGCGGGACAGAGCGGCGCAAGGAGATCCATAACTTGCCCGGATGTACCAAAGGCCCCAGCTGATCTGGGTAACCGGGTTGGTCTGCCAGTCGGCGCCGAACGAGGCCATCTTGGAACCCGGCAACGCCTGCGGGATGCCGTACGCGCCGGAGCTGGCGTTGGCAGCGGTGATGCTCCAGCTGCTCTCCCGGGTCCACAGCGACTCGAGACAGGTCCACTCGGCCTCGCCGTAGCCCTGCCGCAGCAGCATGGCGTGGGCGATCGTTCGCGGGTCAGTGGTCGTCAGCGGCGCGCGGTAGGTCGCCCGTGATGCGGTAGTGGGCTTGGGGCGAGGCCGCGGCTTGTGCACGTGCCGCAGATACCTCGCGTCGGGCAGGGTCCAGGTCATCAACGCCTGCTGGTCCGCCGCGGACATGGGCTTGGCTTCCGGTCGGTCCGGCTCCGCACCGCGTGCGATGGCCGGTCCGACAAGCGCCGCCG
>Ga0070679_100007252_pt1 | contig 10348 bp, 6 predicted proteins | sample KBSC63BmetaG_FD_65652 | JGI IMG/M metagenome (GOLD analysis project Ga0070679, IMG submission 65652) | Corn rhizosphere microbial communities from Kellogg Biological Station, Michigan, USA - KBS C6-3B metaG | ecosystem: Host-associated > Plants > Roots > Rhizosphere | place: USA: Michigan... | reverse complement strand
GATTTTCGCTACGTTGATCCGGGCCTGATATTGCAACCCGGCGAAAAGTGGACCCACACATTCACCACAACCGGAACCATTGCTTACCGCTGCAGGCGTCATCCCTGGATGAAAGGAACCGTGGAGATAAAGTAAGCACGAACGAGTGAAGCCCGGATTTCAGCACGCTTCTCAAGTTGTACGTCGCGCGCCGGACAGCCCAGGCATTTCGCGGCTGGTCCCTTGGATGCTGGCGGCAACATGTGTAGTAAAGTACGGGACCTTCCCGGTTTCTCGAAATGTTGACGGAAGCTACGCAGATGTTGAACTCACGGTGCTCCAGCGCCGCAGGCGCGGCATATGTTAGCCCAGTCCGTTCTCGAGGCGAGCAAAGCGAGCTGAGAGATAAGGGCTGGGTAAGCTGGCCAACAAGCCACTCATCACTGCCGTAGGCGGGAGCGCAGCGAAGCGGAGCGACAATAAGAAACGGCGCGCCTCAGATCAATTGAGAGCCGAATTTCTTCCCGCCATCGTAGAAAACCGGCCCTTCCATCGTGTAGGATTTGCGCGATCTTGTCCTCCGTTGACAGGGGAGGTAATCGTGCCAAGACCTAAAGCCAGGAAGAAAACGAAATCCAAGTCTGTCGCGAAAAATAAAACCGCGAAGCAGAAAGCTCCGGAAAAGACGACCCCGGAAGAGCGAATCGATGCCTTGAAGCGCCGCGCCAAAGAGCTCTCTGGCGGCAAGATGGACGTCGTCAGGCTGGACGACTACCCGGCAGAAGAGGACTACCCGGAAGAAGTGGAAGAAGGCTTCTGGAAGCACGTTGTCGAGTACGAGGAAGCTCCGTGGACCACGAACTTCCAGCAACTTGAGAACGCCGGCGTGTCACTCCCCGCGCCGGAGTCGCTCAATGATGAGCAGCTGACGGCAAAACTCTGGGAAGTAATCCAGAAGCTCGCCCTGCTGCATGTGTATATCGAGCAGACCGATCACCTCAGCGATCGCGAGCTCTACACTCATCTCTGGAACGATTCCCTGCGCGAAGAAACCAAAGCATTATCGCTCGTGTCCAATGGTGCCTGGCACATCCAGTTGCTGGGCAGTGGCAGCGAGGAAGATAACCATCTCTATATGAAGTACTACGCTGACGAAGACTACCGCCGGCAATGGCACAAGGACTTTCCCAAAGACCCGATTCCGCCGCGCCAAGACCCGCCTTACGACCGCGACCGCCTGCTGCCCAGGCACAATTACGACGAGCCCACGGCGGAGAGCCCAACTAACTCTTCGCGTATGCGCATTGTTTTTGGTTGAGATTCAACTCTCGGCTAGGCAGGAAAGGCGGCTTCCTGGACTGCGCAGTCCTTCCAGGGCATTCTTGCTTCTTTGTATCTGGACGGAAGCCTCACAGATCTCGAACCTCACTGTGATCCCAGCGCCGTAGGCGCGGCATACGTTAGCCCAGTCCGTTTCCGAGGCGAGCAGCGCGAGCTGAGGAATAAGGGCTGGGTAAGCTGCCAGCGGCACACCTCCTTACGCCGTGGCCGTCGCGAAGCGCCAGCGCAGCGACAATAAATAAAGGGAATGATCTCAGACAGAACGAACCGAAAACCATTGACATCATGCCCGTCAACTCTTTACCACACGAAACAATGGCGGCGCATCCGCCACCTCAATCCGCGTGCACCCGCGGCAGACTCTAATCACCTGTTACGCGCCCACTCGCAAACCGCCTGAGTTCGACTAATCACCTGCTCCGGTGACTCCCGTCACACAACGGTCCATCGCTGTCGGTCTACTCTGGCAACGTCTTTTAACTAGGTGCCCTCCCCCAAGGCTTGCGGCCTGTCCCAGAGGTCGTGATTTGTCCCCTGAAATTACACCATCTCGCGAATAAGCCGCGTCACCAACCCGCGCTTATCCCATGCCTCGCCCGCTATGCGGCGGGACGGCGGCAAGGGCCTACATAAGAACGAAGCATTCCTTAGGAGATCATCTTCATGTCTAGTCGTAGAGATTTTCTGAAATACGCAACTTTGGCGGGTGCGGGAGCTGCTTTTCCCAGCAACTGGAGCCTTCCTGCGATGGCTTCCGTGACCACCCCACAGATTCCGCTGGTGGGCAGCACCATCCCACGTTACGTTGATCCTCTTCCCACATACTTCGGCAAGCGTGTATCGGCCACCAGCATCACCGCCGGCATGCAGGAGTTCAAACAGCAGATCCTGCCGGCGAATTTTCCTAAAACCACAGTTTGGGGCTACAACCTCAACAACAAAGGACCGAGCTTTCCCGGCGTAACCGTGGAAGCGAAGAAGGGCACGCCCACAACCATCACCTACGTGAACAACCTGGTCTCCCCGTTCCTGCAGCAGTTCCTCACGGTAGACCAGAGCGTTCACTGGGCCGATCCGCTGAACCAGATGGACACGCTGCCTTTTCCGCCGCCGCCCTACACCGGCCCGATTCCGCTGGTAACCCACCTCCACGGCGCCGAGGTGCCCTCGGAGTTCGACGGCAATCCTCAGGCCTGGTTCACCGCCACCGGTCTCCATGGGAATGGCTATCGCACGTTCAGCAAGGCCGCGGTGAACGCGGCCGTGTATCAGTACCCGAACAAGCAGGAGGCCACCACGCTGTGGTTCCACGACCATGCGCTCGGCATGACGCGTCTGAACGTTCTCAGCGGGCTGGCTGCGTTCTACCTGCTGCGCGATGATCGTGATACCGGCCAGACAAATAATCCAATCGGCCTGCCGGCGGGCCAGTATGAAACCGAGCTCCTCATCCAGGACCGGCAATTCGACGCGAACGGGCAGCTCTACTTCCCCGATGGCTCCGGCTCCGGTCTGAACGGAGGACCGCCCAATCCGGACCAGCATCCCTTCTGGATTCCGGAGTTCTTCGGCGACGTCGTCCTGGTGAACGGTAAATCGTGGCCGTTCTTCAACGTCGAGCCCCGGCGGTACCGCTTCCGTTTGCTGAACGGTTCGAACGCGCGATTCTACGAGCTACGGCTGCAGAACCGTGACACCAAAAAACAGGGCCCGGCGTTCTTCGTCATCGGCACTGATGGCGGCCTGCTCGACGTTCCGGTCAAACTGAACGATCCCACCCTGCCTGACAGTCAGGCACCGAGGTTGCTCATGGCGCCATCCGAGCGTTATGACGTCATCATCGACTTCTCCGGCTTTGCCGGACAGACGTTGACGCTCGTCAACAGCGCCAAAGCGCCCTTCCCCAACGGCATGTCGCCCGATCCGCAGACCTTTGGTGAGGTTATGCAGTTCCGCGTGGTCTCGCCGCTGCAAGGGAAGGACACGACCTACAACCCGGCGACCGGCGCGCCTCTCCGCACTCCCATGGTGCGGCTGGTCAATCCCGTCGCCGGAACGCTGGCTGCCGGCATCGTACCCAACGTCAAACGGCAACTGGTGCTGGTAGAAGTGGAAGGCCCGGGCGGACCGGTGGAAGTGCTGGTCAACAACAGTAAGTGGGACGGCCTGGAGCAGGGAACCAATACCCCGATTCCCGGCGCAACCCCGGTGAATGGCAACTTCGTCACCGAGCTTCCTCAATTGGGCTCAACCGAGGTGTGGGAGATCATCAACACCACCGCCGACGCTCACCCGATCCACATCCACCTGATCCAGTTCCAGCTGATGAACCGTCAGCCGTTCAACGTGACTCAGTACCGGCAGACCTATGATGCCCTCTTCCCGGGCGGCCTCTTCGCGCCGGGCTTTGGACCGCCAAACAACTACAACACTCCCAACGCCGCCGGCGCGATCGGCGGAAATCCGGACGTGGCTCCCTACCTGCAGGACGGCATCACGCCACCTCTGCCCGAGGAAGCAGGATGGAAGGACGTCTTCAAGATGTTCCCAGGCCAGGTAACTCGCGTTGTCGTGCGCTTCACACCGCAGGCAAACCCCGCCGGATCCACCGTGGCGGGCACAAATTACTTCTCCTTCGATCCCACCACCGGGCCGGGATACGTGTTGCATTGTCACATCCTCGATCACGAGGACAATGAGATGATGCGGCCATATATTCCGAAGAAGTAGAAGCAAGGATACGGAGGGCGGCTTTCGCGCCGCCCTCTTCTTCCATGTCAATTCTTCAGTTCATTCCGCAACAATCGTCATGTGGCTTGGCTTTGCTCCCACAGGATAGGACTGCAGCTTGGTCATCGCTCCGCTGGCGGGATCAAAGGTAAACACGGTGATCTGATCGGTCCCGGGAGGAGTTCCCACGCTGCTTGACTGGGCCACGATCACAAAGCGGCCACTCGGATCCATTGCAATGAGCCTGCCGCCGCTGCCTGCCGGCTCGGATGTGCCGACCTGGCTTATGCCTGCGTTAGTGGAGTCAATGGCGAAGATGTGGACCACACCTGCAGTATCGAGTCCTAGCAGGAACTTTCCCGTGGCGTCCACTACTTCATCAATGAAGAAGGCCCCGCCCGCAGGAACTGTTGTCCCAGCCGTTACGCCGCCGTTTGCATCGATAAGGTACGAGTTGATTGAGCCCAGATTGCTGTCAATAGCAAAGCCCACGTTGCCGGTCGGGTGCTGTAGAGCTACCGAGTCTTCTTCCGGCCCGTCAAAGTCACCGGAGAAGGTCAGGCTCCCATTGGAGGCACGCGTGAAGATCGCAAACTGGCCAAAGTCGCCCGTGTTGGGCGCCTCAATGGCGCCAACTGCCAGCAATCGGTTGTTCAATGCCAGGCTGTTGGGCAGCGGACACCCACCGCACACCTCGGCATAGAAGAACGGATCGCCGGCAATCACGCTCATTGTGCCTGAAGGCGAAACATGGAAGCCCGAAATGAGACTATTATTTGAGGCTGTGCTCGCCACGTAGACATCCTTTTCATCAGCTGCAATCGCGAGCGTGCTTCCCACGCTGATGCTGGCGACCTTGCTGGGAGCGCCGGTTCCCGGATTGACGCGGTATGAGCTCACCGCATTGCCGCTCGCCACCATGAGGAAATTACCGCTGCTGGCCAGCATTCCGCCGATTGCAAATGGCGAACCAGAAAGCAATGTCAGCGTGCCATCCGGATTTAGCCGATAGCCATCGGTGGGCTGCGAAGCGCTCCCGGTGCCGCTCACGAAAACAAACGTACCATGCGCCGCCGCTGGTGTTGGGCTCGGCGAGGCTGTGGGCGACGGGCTCGGCGACGGATTGGGCGTGGCTGTGGGTGAAGGCGTGGCTACGGGTGGCGTAGGTGACGCAGTAGGAGCCGGCGTGTTGCTCGAACTTACACTTCCGCAGCCGGCGAGGAGTGCAATTGTCAGGAGGCTCAGGACGGACCTGCTCTGGGCAGAGATAGAGGTCTTCATACGTTCTCTCCACCAGGGGAAGGTAGGCTGCTGCTGGATGAGAGCCGAAACGAGCTGCTGCAGGTTGCCGCCTTAGGTATGTTTTCCCCAGCCAAAAAATGGCAGAAAAGCTCGAGTGGTGTGAGAAGGCTATCCGAAGCACGCGACGCGAAAAGGCGGCGCCCTGGCGCCGCCTCAATCCGCAGTAAGCATTTACGCCGCTTTCCGTCCTCGGCTGCTACCGCTACTTCGTTTCCGGCTGCTGCTGGACGATCCCGCCGCCTCACGGCTCACCAGCTTGTTGAAGTTGCTGCGCTCGCCACCAGCAGTTTCATCCTGCACCAGCAAGGCAAGCCCGCGCTCTTCAAACTTGTCGAACCAATCATCCCATTCAATGCGTTCCAGCGAACCCGCTCCGGTGTAACCCGGGAAATCCAACCGGATCATGCCCACATCTTCGCGGCCGCCTGTGCCCTGCACGCAGGCCGGCGAAGCCTTGCGTTCCTCCGCCCATTGCTGGATCTCATTGCGCTCGGTCAGGACTCTGCTGTGCGAAGACGACCCACGTCGAGGCATGGTGCGTACATTGTTGCGCGACGAAGAACTACTTGAACCGCTCTTCGCGCCCTGCGAGCGGGAGCTGCTCCTTGAACGGCTGCTCGCGGATCGCGTGCTTGCAGCGCGTGACCTGTTTCCGCTGCTGCGGCTCGAAGATGACCGGCTGCGTGAACTCGCTGGTTTTGTTGATGAGCTGCGCGACGCTGAGCTTCGCTTTGACGCCGTGCTGCGCGAGCGCCCGCCGGAAGCTGAACTACGCTTGGAAGAAGACGAAGTTGATGATCTCCGTGTACTGCGATGTGATCCAGCACGATTTCCTGCCGCTCGATTCCCTGATCCTGCGCGACTTCTTGATCGAGCCCGATTTCCTGTTCCAGCACGCTTCGAAGACCTGCTGCGGCTGGATGACGCTCCCCTGCTCCTGTTGCTGTTCGATCTTGTTGTTGCCATGAATTGTTCTCCTCCCTTTCTCTTTGCGATGTTCGAGCGCGCGCATAGGGATGCCAAATCGCGGCTGCTAGTGAGAGTTGGCCTACCAGCAACAAACTCCACGATCTTCTCTGCTCAGATTCCCGCAGCAGTTGACTGCCGCGAAGAACTGTTCTGGTTTTCCGATTCCGGCGGTTACGCGCGTTTCCGGCGATTACGGCGATCTGTCGCCACGGATTTTATGTCGTGAGAAAATGTAGGTACCCTCTATGTCCACCACCCAACTGCCCGCGATCACCCCTGAAGTCATTGAAGAGCACGGCATCACCCCGGAAGAGTATGACCGCATAAAGCACGCGCTGGGGCGCGAACCATCCCTTACAGAGCTGGGCATCTTCAGCGTGATGTGGAGTGAGCACTGCTCTTACAAGTCATCGCGCGTGCACCTGAAGCGGCTTCCCACGCGCAGCAAGCTGGTGGTGCAGGGGCCGGGAGAGAACGCCGGCATCATTGATATAGGGGATGGCTGGGCCTGCGCCTTCAAGATCGAGTCGCACAATCACCCTTCATTCATTGAGCCCTTTCAGGGCGCGGCTACCGGCGTCGGCGGTATCTTGCGTGACATCTTTACTATGGGCGCACGCCCGCTAGCCGTGATGGATTCCTTGCGCTTCGGTCCTGTTACGGCAGGCAAGGGCGCCGGCAAAACCGACCAGGCAACCATCCATCGCAATCACTCGATCCTGGAAGGGGTAGTCAGCGGCATCGCCTCCTACGGCAACTGTTTCGGCGTTCCCAACCTCGGCGGCGAAACCAGGTTCGAACCCTGCTACTCACAGAATCCGCTGGTCAACGCCTTTGCCCTCGGCCTCGTGCGCCGTGACCAGATCTTCTACGCCAAAGCTGCTGGAGAAGGAAACCCGGTGATCTACGTCGGCGCAAAAACCGGCCGCGACGGTATCCACGGAGCGACCATGGCAAGCGAAGAGTTCACCGAAGGATCGGAGCAGAAGCGTCCGAATGTTCAAGTCGGAGATCCCTTCCTGGAGAAGCTGCTGCTGGAAGCCTGCCTTGAAGCCATGCAGACCGGGGCTGTCGTGGGCATACAGGACATGGGCGCCGCCGGACTTACCTGCTCCACCTGCGAGATGGGAGCGCGCGGCGGCGTGGGAATTGAGATCGAACTCGACCGCGTACCGCAGCGCGAAACCGGCATGAACGCCTACGAGATCATGCTCAGCGAATCCCAGGAACGCATGCTGCTGGTGGCGGAAAGCGGACGCGAACAGGAAGTGCTGCGTGTCTTCGAAAAGTGGGGACTCGACGCCGTGATCGTCGGCAAGGTCACCAACGGTGCCCGCCTGCGCGTGCTCGAGCACGGCAAGCTGGTCGCCGATATCCCGAACACCTCACTCACTGATGATGCTCCGCTCTACCACCGTCCCATGGAGCCGTGGAAAGCTCCCGTCCCGCAGACCCGCCCGGCACACGTGAAACTCGGCGGCTCCGGCAACTACACTTCGCAGCTCAGGCAGCTCCTCGCCTCCGCGAATATCTGCTCCAAGCGCTGGATCTTCGAGCAGTACGACACCATGGTTCAATCCAACACGGTAGAAGGCCCCGGCGCGGACGCCGGGCTGATGCGCATCAAGGGCACGAATCGCGCACTGGCTATGGCCCTCGATGGCAACGGCCGCTGGTGCTGGCTCAATCCGCGGCTCGGCGCCATGCACGCCGTGGCGGAGTCCGCGCGCAACGTCATCTGCACCGGCGCGAACCCTGTGGCGGCCACTAACTGCCTGAACTTCGGCAATCCTGAGAAGCCGCAGATCATGTGGCAGTTCTCTGAAGTAGTGGACGGACTCACCGAGGCATGCACTGCTCTTGAGACGCCCATCACTGGCGGCAACGTGAGCCTCTATAACGAGACACTCGGGGAAGGCATCTATCCCACGCCTGTCGTCGGCATCGTCGGCATTCTTGACGACATAAATCGCGCCATGACCTTCCACTTCCGCCGCCCTGATGCCGCCATAATGCTTATCAGCGCGGGTAAGCCAGCCACCCAGGCACAGGCCGAAGTCGAACTCGGCTCGTCAGAATACGCGAAAGAAATCCTCGGCGAGATCTGGGGCCAGCCACCCGCGCTCGACCTGAAGCAGGAAGTTGCCCTCCAGAAATGTCTGCGCGAACTGATCGCCTCCGGCGAAATCGAATCCGCTCACGACCTTTCCGATGGCGGCCTCGCCGTCGCCCTCGCCGAAGCCAGCTTCGTTCGCGGCTCCAACCCCAGTTGGACAGGCGCGGAGGTGAACCTTAGTTCGAACGACCTCGCCCCGGAAGTCCTTCTTTTCGGCGAGGTTGCCTCTCGGATCCTGATTACCTGCGACCACAAAAAGGCTGAGAACATCAAAAGAACAGCGGTAAAATGGAGTCTGCGAGCAGAGCAGCTCGGGCGAACCGTTCCTGACAAGCTGGAAATCAAGATTGACGGCAAAACCGCCATTGCAGGCTCAGTGTCGGAACTGCGCGGCGCGTGGGATACAGCCCTGAAAAAGGCTCTGCACACCGAAACTCCGGAGCATCTGGTCACGGAGACGTTGCAGAAGAGTTAACCCCGGTAGTTGGTAATTGGTATTGGGTACTTGGCGGAGCCATACCCGAACCAAATACCAAGTACCAAATACCAAGTACCGAGGCGAGCATGGCATTCGACAAACTGAAGGAATATTGTGGGGTAGTCGCAGTCCACACCCACCCGGAAGCTTCCAAGCTCGCCTACCTCGGGCTGCATCAGCTCCAGCATCGCGGCCAGGAGTCCGCCGGCATTGTCTCGTCTGATGGTGCTCGCCTTCACCTCCACAAATCTATGGGCTTGGTTGCTGACATCTTCACTGAAGACGCTCTCATCCGCCTCCCCGGGCACCTTGCCATCGGCCATACGCGTTATTCCACAAGCGGGGATTCCGCTGTGCTCAATGCGCAGCCCATCATGGTGGACTGCAACAAAGGCATGATTGCGCTGGCCCATAATGGGAACCTCGTCAATGCCTGGGACATTCGGCACAAGCTGGAAGCTCAGGGTTCCATCTTCCAGACCACCAGCGATACCGAAGTCATCGTTCACCTGATCGCGCAATCGAAAGAGCAGAGCCTCACTGAAGCAGTTTGTGACGCGCTGCGCCGCATCGAAGGTGCGTTCTCACTGGTCATGATGACTCGCGACCGCGTGTTCGCCATGCGCGATCCGCGCGGCTTCCGTCCGCTTTCCATGGGTCGCATCCACAACGGGGGTGGCTCGGAACGCGACACTATAGTGTTCGCCTCTGAAACCTGCGCTTTCGATCTGATCGGCGCGGTGTACGAGCGCGATGTTAAGCCCGGTGAAATGGTCGTCGTCGGTCCGGAAGGCGTGTCCTCCCGCTTCTTCGGCGCGGAGATAAAGAAGAGCGCCTGCATCTTCGAACACGTATATTTCTCAAGGCCGGACAGCATGGTCTTTGGCCGCTCCGTTCAGACCAGCCGTGAAGCCATGGGGCGCCGCCTCGCCATCGAATCCGGTGTTCCGGCTGATGTCGTGGTACCCGTTCCCGACTCAGGTGTTACCGCCGCTCTCGGCTACGCCGCGGAAGCCGGCATCCCCTTCCGTTTCGGCCTGATTCGCAATCACTACGTAGGCCGAACCTTCATCGAACCCGAACAGCGCGTGCGCGACTTTGGCGTGAAGCTCAAGCTCAACCCCGTGCGCAGCCTGCTCGCCGGGAAGCGCGTAATTCTGATTGACGATTCCATCGTGCGCGGTACCACCAGCCGAAAGATCGTTCGCATGGTCCGCGACGCCGGCGCCAAAGAAGTGCACATGCGTATCTCCTGCCCGCCCACAATCTCGCCCTGCTACTACGGCGTGGATACTCCTTCGCGCGGGCAGCTCATCGCCGCCAACAGGTCGCTGGATGAAATCCGCGATTACATCGGTGCTGACTCGCTCGCCTATCTCTCACTCGAAGGTTTGCGGGAAGCTTGCGCTGAAGGTGAGAAGACCAACTACTGC
>Ga0070679_100007251_pt1 | contig 10348 bp, 6 predicted proteins | sample KBSC63BmetaG_FD_65652 | JGI IMG/M metagenome (GOLD analysis project Ga0070679, IMG submission 65652) | Corn rhizosphere microbial communities from Kellogg Biological Station, Michigan, USA - KBS C6-3B metaG | ecosystem: Host-associated > Plants > Roots > Rhizosphere | place: USA: Michigan... | reverse complement strand
GGTATGCGGGGATCAGTAGCCATAAAATACATTAATCCCTTTTGATAGTTTTCATGTTCTTTAATAATCTCCTTCCTCCGCTCATAAGAAGCGTCAGGATAATCATAGCTCATTCCGATATAGTCAGTGCTTACAGGGCCGTGGTTATTCGTATCTGTTTTTCTGTTGGGAATCATGTCAAACTTCGCAAACAGTTCACGCCAGCCGGAATTAAACACCCGTACCAACAATTCATACCGGGCGGGATCATAGCCAACAGGTTTGGGAAAAGAAACCCTGTTACCGGGGTCATTGGTAAGGCACATCCGGAAGCAGTAAGCCTGCACTTTTTTATCGCCTTCTCCTTTCACACCGGGATCATTGTCCGAAATAAGGGGAAGCAATCCACTGGATGAATCACCTGCAATTTTATACGGGTCAATATTCGATTTAAAATGATGAGCATGCTGGAATACCCCGGTTTGCACGCCATTCCATTCTTCATGGTACAAGCTGTTTGCTTCCCTTCCTACCGTATAGCTCACCCCTGCCGCCGCCATCAGGTCTCCTTCATAGGTTGCATCAATAAAAATTTTTCCTTTAAAGGTTTTGCCGCTTAATGTAGTGATAGATCTGATTTGGCCATGATCCATTTTTACCCCTTTTTCGCGGTCCAGCCATTCATCTCTAAGTACTTCAATTTTGTTGTCTCTTACAAAATCGTCAAATACGTGCTCAGCAGCATGAGGTTCAAATATCCACATGGTTCTTTCGCTTCCGTCTATAGCTGGGGTGCCCTGGCCTTTATTGCCATAGGCTTCTTTCTTCTCCCATTTCCATGCTTCGTCTTTCTGGTAATATTCAAAAATGCCGTGATAAAACTCACGTGCCAAACCTCCAATTACTTCTTTGTTGCCCGTATCGGTGAATCCCAATCCGCTTGAAGATAATCCTCCCAAATGCTTGTCAGGAGAAACGACGATCACACGTTTTCCCATTTTTTTTGCCTGGACTGCGGCAACAATAGCGGCAGGAGTACCTCCATAAATTATAATATCAGCCTCATAATTGCCTGGATTCTTCTGAACAAATCCATTGAATAAAAACAAACTGATTAAGAAACATACCATTATTGAATTCGTTTTGAAGCGCGACATTTCGATTGGTTTGATTTAAATGATATACTGGTTAAAGTTGGATGAGAAAGTACCCCAGACCCCTCTATAATTAAGAATGCGTAGTATGGGTTTACTGTTACCGCTTTATAAAGAAATTAATAACCCGGATTCTGGTCTGCCTGCGTTAATGCGGGGTTGTTATTGATTTCCTCTGAAGGTATCGGCCACAAAAGTCTTGCGTCAATGAAGCCTCTGCCTGCAGCCAGCATAGCTTCTTTTACTCTTCCGGTTCTTTTTAAATCCCACCACCGCCGTCCTTCAAGAATGAATTCATAGCCCCTTTCTTTTAAAACAATATCCCTGAATGCATCTTTACTGAGGCCTGAAGGATAATCGACAGGAGATGCAACGGAAAAATCGTAACCATAAGCCCTTCTTTTTATCATGTTTAGCCTTTCCAAAGCCAAATCAGAAGGCGCTCCTTCAGCCATGCAAGACGCTTCTGCGTAAATAAGGAAAGCTTCTGTGTACCTGTAAATGGGCACACTATAACTCGCAAAGCCTTGAGGAGTAGTGATAAATTTTTTGAAAAGGATTGGTGAAGCAGCAGGAAGGGATACGCTGTCTCCATTTGGGCCAATATATTTCGTATATAAGTTGAATGATTTGCGAAGGTCATTGTTATCCCAACTACTGCCAATAAAGGAATTCAGATTAGGCAACCAGGCAAAGTTACCACCACTGCCATAATTGTAGGGAGGTGTATTAGGCCTGTGTTCATAAGATGGTATGGAAGACTGCCTGGTATCGGAATGATGTACCGACATAATATCTTCGGAATTCGTAATGGTAGCAAAAATATTGTAAAAGTCTTGCTGCTTATGCACCGGTACCAATGAATAGTGCCCGCTGATAATAACATCATTTGCTTTTGTAGCCGCATCATTCCACTTCTCAAGCGTAAGATACACCTGCGCTAAAAGCATCTTAGCAGCGTATTTGGACGCCCGTCCGGTTTGATCTCCTACAGATTCCGGCAGGTCTTGTTCTGCAGCTAAGGCATCCGCGATAATTAAATCATATACTTTACTTTCAGGTTCCCTGGGTCCTGCTACTGCACTCAGATCAGCGCTTTCTTTTGTCTTAATTGGCACCGGCCCCCAACCCCTCACCAGGTTGAAGTAAGCCATGCCTCTGAGGAAATGCGCTTCAGCCAAAAATCTCTTTTTAGCATCATCACTGATGTTCGTCATTTTAGATACATTATCCAGCACTGAATTAGAACGGTTAATCGCCTGGTATAGCGAAGACCAGTTTGCCGCCGCCCGGTCAATATTAGTTTGGTCCAAAAGATGATCGAAGATCGTTATAGGAGCTTGTGAACCGCGTCCATTAGCATAATCCGAATGGAGAACGACAAAAAGGTAATAGGTTATTCCATAATAATCGGTGCTGAAGGTAGAATACGCTCCTCTTATTGCAGCTTCTGCATCAGATTCTGTTTGATAAAAATTAGTTTTACTGATAAAGCTTTGTGGTACTTCTTCAAGTACTTTTTTGCAGGATGCAAAAATCACTGTGAATAAAAAAAATATTATTGCCCTTTTCATAATTTTCATAATTTTTTAGTATTAAAAATCTATTTGAATTCCTACTGCATATATTTTTGCATTGGGATAACCGTCGGTGTCCGTACCAATTACCAGGCGGCTGCCTACATCCTGCGAATCAGTTCCGGTCGTATTTACGTCGGGGTCTAATCCTATATATTTAGTAAGTGTGAAAAGATTGTTTGCTTTAACATAGATTCTCGCTTTACTGATAAAATCTGCGCGCATTTTGTGTATAGGAAGATTATATCCTAATTGCAAAGTCTTTACTCTTAGATAACTGCCGTCTTGAATAAAACGATTTGAGGCTGCCATTTGTGTACCTGCGCTGATTTTAGGATACTTTGCATGTGGATCAGGTTTGTCTGCTGTCCAATAATTTCCAAATAGATCCTCAAGTTGGTTTTGGCCTCTCTGGAAAGAATTCAAACTGGTGTACCCCGTTTGAAAGAAAATATTATTCCCCTGCACTCCTTCTATGAATATATTTAAATCAAAATTTTTGTAGGAGAAATTTGAATTAAAACCAAATGTAAAATCAGGGTTCGGATCTCCTATAATAGTACGGTCTAAAGGATTGATAACACCGTCCTTATTGATATCCACATACTTGATCAGCCCTTTATCGTCAAGTCCATCTTCTATGTATCCATAAAACATTCCTAGTGGTAATCCAACCCGTGCAATGTTATATCCTGACAAGCCGGAGATAAATCCGGTGGAAATAATATCTTTATTACCGGCCAGCTTTATGACTTTATTTCTATTCGCTGATATTTGTCCGGAAACATCCCATTTAAAGGCGCCTGTAAAGATATCAGCGTTTACGGCAAATTCTATCCCCGCGTTTTGAATCTCACCGATGTTCTGAAGTATTGAACTAAAACCTACCGAAGGTGGAAGGGGAACAGATGCTAATAGGTTACTGGTATTTTTCCGGTAGTAATCAAACGTAAATCCCAGCCTGTCATTAAGAATCGCCAGATCGAAACCAATATCCAATTGTGCAGTGGTTTCCCATCTTAACTTGCTGTTTGCGATCCCCGAAGGAGCATAACCAATACTTTCCGTCTGGCCTGCATCAATATACCTCACTGCTGACAACCTGTTTAATGACTGGTAAGGGGAGAGCGCAGTATTACCGGTGATACCATAACTGGCCCTTAGTTTGAAACTATTGATTGCCTTAATATTTTGCATGAATTTTTCTTCAGAAACCCTCCAGGCAACAGCACCGGAAGGAAACACACCCCATTTATTTTCTTCTCCAAAGCGCGAAGAACCATCTGCCCTGACGCTGGCTGTTAGATAATATTTACTCTTAATTGAATAATTTACTCTGCCCAGCCAGGAGGCTAAAGTCCATTTAGAGATTCCGGAAGAAGGAGGATTTATAGTTGTCGCAGCAGCAAGGTTATAGTCTTGCGTAATGTTATTGGGAAATCCGGATACAGATATACCTGAATTTCTGTTTACATTAGTTTGATAGGTAAAACCTCCGGTTACATCCACGTTTTGGGAATTAGCAAAACTCCTGGCATACGTTAAGGTGTTTTCATTAAGGAAGGAGTTCAGATAAGAATTTGAAGTGGAAGCACTTCCTTTATCGTTTGGAAAAATAATCGGAACAAAAGTTTCTTCATCTCCCATTTCATATTCCACCCCCACCAATGTCTTAAGCGTAAGCCCTTCTATAATTTTTGCCTGCAAGGTGGTGTTCTGCAATACGGAGTTGGTAAATGTTCTGTCTTTCCATGGCTTGGCGCGCAATAAAGGATTCCTCATGTCGGTCGGATCTACAAAAGGATATAATGTTTCTATCCGGTTGATTTGCCCGTTGGCATCGTAAACGGATGCTGTCGGTGGCGCTGATAACGCACCGGTAAATACGGTGTTTCCCCTGGAACCATTATCAACCGGCACAGAAAACTGTTCCCGGCGCGATACACTTAAGTTTACACCCAGGGTTAACCAGTCCTTAATGTTATGTTCAAGGTTGAGTCTGAATGATCCTCTTTTGATACCGGAATTGATAATAATTCCCTCCTGCCCGTAATAGTTTCCCGAAAGAGAGTATCGGGTCTTTTCAGAACTTCCTGAGAAAGTAATGGTGTGATTTTGAATAGGTGCCACGCGGAAGATAACATCCTGCCAATCCGTGCCCGGATTTTTTACCGTATCCACGTCAAAATAAGGAGGCAGGTTGCTGTTTTTCAACCATTCATTCGCTACTGTAGCATATTGTTTGGCATCTAATACTTTGTACCGCTTAGCCACTTCCTGCTGTCCATAGTAACTACTAATGCTGATTAAACCTTTTTGCCCTTTCTTTCCTCTTTTCGATGTAATGATCACTACACCGTTTGCTCCCCTTGAGCCATAGATCGCGGTTGCCGAAGCATCCTTTAAAATATTGATGGATTCAATATCAGATGGGTTCAGGAAATCTATTCCTCCCACCACAGGAAAACCATCTACTACATAAAGAGGCGTGTTGCTGCCAATCATCGAGTTGCCTCCACGTATCCTTACCTGTATTCTTGAGCCGGGTGCGCCTGAATTATTCGTAACCTGCACACCGCTTGAATGACCTTTTAACGCCTCGCCAATATCATATACCGGAGCAGATTCCAGTTCCTCGCTCTTTACCTGTGATACAGATCCCGTTAAATCTTTTTTACGTGCGGTACCATAACCAATCACCACTACGTCATTCAGACCGGTAATATCCTGTTCCAAAATCACATTTATTTCAGTTTCATTGCCAACCGGCACTTTTTTAGTCAGATATCCTATACTTGAAATTTCAAGTACAATATTTTTATTATCCGTAACGGTCAATTTAAAACGCCCGTCATTATTCGTTGTAGTTCCATTTTTAGTACCTGCTACCAATACTGACACGTTTTGCAACGGCTCGCCTTTTTTGTTCACTACCCTTCCACTTATCCCGATGGGAGGTTGCAAAGCAACTGTATTATCGAATTTAATTCCAGGAGCAAATCTCTTTTCCTGCCTTATAACAACTGTATTCTTTACAATATTATAGGTAAGTTGCTGGCCCGTCAAACAGGTTGTCAAAGCCTGCTGAAGAGTTGCATCCTTGATGATAACATCAATGAGATTTGTATTTTCAATCAGATCCTTATCATAAAAAAAATGAACACCGGTTTGTTGTTCAATTTCCTTGAAAACTTCCGAGAGATGAACGTTATTCCTGACAATGGTCACTCTTTGGGCATCGCTTTTGGCAGTAACCTGGAAAGTAAAAAATAACATTAAGAAAATGGTCAGTTTCATAATCATCCATGTTTTGGCCCTTAATGATTTGGTGCCATTATTATTTTGGAACCATACTGATAAAATCATAGTTTTGATTTGATTTTTGGTTAATAATTTGTTTGAACACAGTTTTAGCCTTTAAGCCAGCGATGCTGCAAACATTGCTGGTTTTTTATTTAAGAATCAGCCGCTTAAAATGTCTGTTTTTTTCATCCCAGAGAAATTTATTGCACTATTATTTTATTCCCTTGTACAGAGAATTTTACATTGCTCAGCTCTAAAATTTTCAATACATCCGATAACTGAGCATCCCTGCTTATTTTTCCTTCAAACCTGCGGTCCGGCACCTTGCCGGCATACACTATTTCTACATCATACCAACGTCCAATTTCACGCATGATACTTTTGATATCTGCTCCGTCAAATTCAAACAAACCATTCTTCCATGCGATTGCTTCATTCACATCCGCTTTTTTTATTTCAATATTATGGGTGGTTTCATTTAATTGTCCCTCCTGCCCCGGCTTTAGCAAACCTGAAATATTTCCCTTTTTAATTTTTACACTGCCTTCCAGCAAACTTGTTTTAATAGTACCTTCATCAGCATAGGCATTTACATTGAAGTGCGTTCCTAATACTTCAACCTGCATCCCATTTACATTTACATGAAATGGTTTCGCTTTATTTTTTGCGATCTCGAAATACGCTTCCCCCGTTAATTCAACATTTCGCTGATTTCCGGTAAAGGCTGTTGGAAAGTGAATGGAGGATGAGGCGTTGAGCCAAACCTTACTTCCATCAGGCAATACCAACTGGAACTGACCGCCTCTTGGTGTTGCAAGCGTATTATAAGTAACAGGCGAGCCTTGATTTGAGGCTTTCGAACCATCATATACCAGTAAGGCTCCTTGTTTTTTTATTTTACCGTTACCACTCATGATATTGCCATTTTGAACACTATCCAATACGATGGTGCGGCCATCTGCCATAGTAAGAATTGCATGATTACCACCGGGTTTTATTGAACTTTGCTTTGCATTTCCGGCAATCGTCGTTGCTAATAATTTATCTTCAGCTGGACGGAGGAAAAGCCAATAAGCAAATGAAGAAATAAATAAAATAACACAGGCAGCAGCGGCGACTTTGATCCAGCTAACAACAAAAACACGTTTAGTTTTTACAGCAATTTCATCATGAACATGAGCGTCTATGATGTTTTTAAGGATAGAAGCTGCCACATCATCCGGCATGCGCACTTCTGTTCCTGTTTTTTCAATCACTGCATCGATCAGCTTTTGAAAATGTTTTTTATTTTCAGCATCAGCTAATAAGTTCATCAATTCTGCTTCCTCGTTCTCAGAGCAATTTTGATGTAAATAGCAATCGAATAAGTATTCTAGTCGTGAAGCTGGCATAAAATAATTAAGGCAATGGAATTGACGATTCCTTTCTCTTTTTATAAGAGTATGTTGGCAAGGCTTTTGGGTGGGTGAACCTGAAAAATTAATTTGAATCGCCAAAAAAATACGATAAAAAGAGCATAAAGCCTATAGAAGAATTCAAATGCAGCATACAGTAGGCACGAATATTTTTCATTGCCTCGGCAAGGTGAAATTTTACAGTTTCTGGTTTTATTTGCAGAAGTTCAGCAACTTCTCCACGTTTCAAATCGGCTTCTTTCATCAGTTTATAAACCTGCTTTTGCTTGCTGGGAAGCCGGTCAATCGCTTTCTGAAGTAAGGAAGTGAACTCCTTATCGACCAAATAGTCTTCTGTATTATTTTGAACTATTGAAGTATTATTTTCAGTAAGCAAAACCACTTTATAATTTTTTGCGATCTGCTTTAAGATCTTATAGGTTTCATTCCGTGCAATAACAAAGAGATAAGCATTGAAATTTTCTATCTCATGTAAGCAGGACCTTCTTAACCATATTTTTAGAAAAACATCTTCAACAATTTCTTCAGCAACCGTGGTTGAATGAGTAAGTTTTAGAGCAACCGTGTAGACCTTGTGTCGATAATGATCAAACAATTTTGCAAAAGCAATCTCATCACTCTGCGCGGTACGCTGAATTAATTCTTGTTCGTTATATGGCTGATCAGGAGACAAGGGCAGAAAGTTAACATGACGTTAAAGCATAATCGAAAATAAAGGATATGTTTCAAAAGGAAAAATCTTTTTTGCATAAAACAAGAAAGTAAATAGAAAATAATGTGATAACAAATAAGTACACAAATGAAGCCTATGAATATATTGTCGGTTGTATCAGCACCAAACAAGCAGAAACCTTAAGCGCAAACAGTCTGATCGAGAAAAGCTAGGCGCCGAATACTGCGCAAAGGATGCCGCGATCGACATCCTGCATCAGCTGACAAAGACAATACACGCTTATTAATTTGAAAATGAACCGGGTAATTTATATAAAAAATTACTTTGATTAATTAAAAAGTCGCACTATATTTATTGCTCATTTACCAAAAAACTATTTATTACCAAAAAACGATTTCAATGAACATCATGACCAGGTTTTCCAATGGCTGGACCATTGCGACTAACAGCTTTAAAGTATTAAAAGAAAACAGGCAACTCGTAATTTTTCCTATTCTTTCAGGAGTCTCCCTCGTGGTGATCCTGGCCTCTTTTTTTGTGGCTTTTCTTGCATTCTCAGGATGGGATCCCGCGCAGCTTTCATCTCCCGGAAAGATCATGAGCTATGCGATCCTTTTCTTCTTCTACATTGTCAACTATTTTGTGATCATATTCTTTAATATGGCGCTCGTTCATTGCACATCGCTCTACTTCAAAGGCGAGGAGGTAACCGTACAAAAAGGAATTGAATTTAGCAAAAGCCGTATTGGAAGCATCATCGGCTGGGCTATTTTTGCCGGCATTGCAGGCGGCATTTTAAAGATCATCCAGGAAAATGTAGGAACATTGGGTAAGATCATAACCGGTATTATCGGAGTTGTATGGAGCATTGCTACTTTCTTTGTCGTTCCTGTAATTGCCTACGAAAACCTTGGACCGATTGCTGCTTTCAAAAGATCAGCATTGCTGATGAAAGAGAAATGGGGCGAGAGTATTGGAGCAGGATTTAGTTTCGGCCTGATCCAACTGGGTGCCATCGCGGTTATTGCCCTGGTCGGATTTGCTGTTGCCGCCATCAATATCATTGCCGGGATCATGATCGCTGTATTGCTGCTATTGCTGATGGGTGTGATCATGAGTACCGTAAAAACCATCTTTATCAGTGCCATTTATCACAACATAACCGGCGACCCGGTAGAACTTTATAACCAACAGTTTATCGACAATTTGTTTGAGACAAAGAGAAAATAATGTGAGCGCTTAATCCATACTTGTTTGCTGATAAAAATAACAGGTGAAATCAGGAAAGGATAATCTATAAATTACCGCTGACGGTTTCACCTTTTTTTCAAATTGCCCTATCCCAATCATCAACCGTCAAAACCGATTTATGCCATTAGGACTACCACAAGTGATCTTATTGATTTTCGCCTTCAGCTGCTGAAAGAATTTAAACAGCTGCTATCCGAAAAGCAAACTTCTCCAGAAAGATTATTAAAAAGCCACCAGGTGAATGGCATTTTACAAATCTCTCCCGGCAACTTACAAAACCTTCCCGCAACAAAACATTAAACTTCACAAAGATTGGGGGTATTATGTATTATGACTACAACGACATTCATAAGCTCCTCAAGCGGGAGAGCTAAGAATCAAGACCAGTTTTTGCTCCTTCCCGTTTAAACAACCTCTTTCAGGAATAGGAAGATGTTTCGTGATTGGATACCAGCAATTCAAAATTTCTTTCATTTTCTATCGGCAGCGATTTTCTGTTGAGAAAAGTTTTTATATTCCTCGTTTCTGCATAAACAGGTTTCCAAACGCATGAAGATCGGGTATGAAAAGCAAGCAAAGCTTCATAATTGCCGTTTCCTGAATTCACAACTGGCGAGTTACCGGCTGTCAGTGAAGCCGTTCCTTTATCCTCTGAATATTTTCAATTGGTATAGAACAAAAATTTTACTTAGCTTTCGCCCTCAAATCATTTTTCATACCCTGATGATCCGGATACTTTTTTGAATCAGCAAAAGAGTATCGCTGATTGACCTGTATTGTTTTATTCTTAACTGAATCGTTGCTAAAACTGCGAACACCCATAACCGTTATGTCACTCACCCGGGCGAACAAGTCCTTATTGGCTTGACATCTTTCGATTTAGAAAAAAAATATCGAGACACTGAATTATAGAACAGGATTTATTTACCTGCCTGTGGGTTTTAAATAAAACAAATGGAAGTACATCATCATCCTAAAGTGGAAAAGAAAAATTTC
>Ga0070679_100007249_pt1 | contig 10349 bp, 9 predicted proteins | sample KBSC63BmetaG_FD_65652 | JGI IMG/M metagenome (GOLD analysis project Ga0070679, IMG submission 65652) | Corn rhizosphere microbial communities from Kellogg Biological Station, Michigan, USA - KBS C6-3B metaG | ecosystem: Host-associated > Plants > Roots > Rhizosphere | place: USA: Michigan... | reverse complement strand
GCGCCCTTCTGCGGGCCGAAGACACGCGCGGCACCGCGCTCGCCGAGCAGCGGATTGCGTACGTCGCAGAGCACGCGAACTCGCGCACCCTGCAGCGCACAACCGACGACCTCGCGCACGCCCGCGCCGCCGTCGACCGTCGCCGTGCCACCGACGCCGACCAGGAGCTCATGCGGCTGTTCGGCGAGGATCGCGAGCAGCAGCTCGCCGAGCCCGCGCGTCGACGCGCGCAGCGGGTCGCGCTCGTTCAGGCCCACGAGCGGCAGGCCGACCGCCTCGGCCGAGTCCACCACCGCGGTGCCGTCGGGTAGCGCAAGCCAGCGCGCGGTGACCGGCAGGCCGAACGGATCGGCGACTCTCGCCGCTCGCCATTCGCCGCCGAGCGCCGCGTGCAGCACCGCCGCGGTTCCCTCGCCGCCGTCCGCGACCGGCAGCTCCTCCGTGTGGACCGATCGCCTCAACCCGGCGGCGATGTGCCGCGCGGCGGAGGCCGAGTCGAGGACGCCCTTGAGGCTAGCCGGCGACGCGAGAGCGAGCGGGCTCATGATCCACCGGGGCTGCGTCCTCGAGCGAGTCCTCGTCGCGGTCCTCCATGTGCCGCAGCGTCGCGAACGACAACCCTTCGCGCGCGAGGAACACGAGGCCGATGCCGATCCCGACCGACGCCTCGATCGCCTGGAGCCCGATTCCGAAGGCGATGCCGTGCGCGTAGGCGATGCCGTAGTTCACGAGAGGCGTCGCGACCGCGACCTGCACGAGCCCGACGTTGCCGGGCCACAGCGGCACGATCGTCGCGACGTTCATCAGCACGAGCACGAGGCCGGCGGCCGCGAGCGGCTCGTCGATCTGGAAGGCCTTCATCGCCGACCACACGGCGAGCAGCTGGCAGAACCAGCCGCCGTACTGGAACGCCGTCGCCTTCATTGCGGGCACCGGCTTGCGCATGATCGCGAGCCCCTGCCGCGCACGGGCGAGCAAGAGCCGTGCCGAGCCGAGGCTCTCCAGCTCGCGGTGCTGGCGGCGCGCGAGCACGATCGCCGCGACGAACAGCAGCACGCCGATCCCGATTGCGAGCCCGATCGTCAGGAATGCCCACTGCGGGATGTCGGCCGCGATCAGCACCCAGACGACCAGCGTCACCGTCGGGAAGAGATCGAACATTCGATGAGCGAAGACGGAGCCGATCAGCGTGGCGGTCGTCCCCTTGCGCCCCGGCATCCGCCGGCGCAGCACCGCGGCGCGCGCGATCTCACCGACACGCCCCGGCAGCACGGCGTTCGCGAACAGGCCGACGCAGAACGCGGAGAAGACGAGCGGGTACCTCGGGCGCGGCGGCTCGAGCGACTGCTCGATGCACGTGTCCCACGAGATCGAGCGCGCCACGACCGAAAGCAGGTTGAGACAGATCGCGACCGCGACCCACGGCCACGAGACCGCGGTGAACGCGTCGTGGACCGCCGCCCAGTCGGGCCCGTGCCAGACGACCAGCGCGATCGAGACGCCGAAGAACAGCACGAACGCAGAGACCATCAGCCACCGGTTCTTCACGCGGCGACCTCCACGTAGACCTCTTCGAGCCGTCGCGCGATGTCGTCCCAGCCGTAGTTGGCGAGCGCGTGCATGCGCGCCGCGCGGCCCATCTCGACGCGCCGCGTCTCGTCCGAGAGCAGGTCGATCACAGCGGCGCTCAGCGCGTCAGGATCGGATGGCGGCACGAGCAGAGCGGCTTCAGGTGTCGCCACCGCCGCGTAGCCGGGGATGTCGGAAGCGACTGCAGGGGTCGCGCACGCGAAGGCCTCGGCGAGCACGAGCCCGAAGCTCTCGCCCCCGAGCGCCGGCGTGATCGACGCCTTCGCCCGCAGCAGCTCGTGCGTCCGCACGTCGTTCGTCACGATCCCGAGCACGTCAATGCCGGACTCGTCGAAGCGAAGGCGTGCGTGCAACAGGCGGTACTGCAACGGGTCGGTGCCGATCAGGCGCAACCGCGCACCGGTGGTCGCGTGGATCTTCGGCCACGCCCGCAGTAGGGTTGGCAGGCCCTTGCGCGGGTCGTGGCGGCCGATGAACACGACGGCGTGGTCGCGGTCGGCGGGATCTGCCTCGTCGGGCGTGAGCACGCCGTTCGGGATGACGCGATAGTCGTCCTCGATCCAGCGCGCTGCGGACTCGGCGGCCATCGGCGAGACCGCGATCCGCGCGTCGACGCGGTCCATCAGGAAGCCCCAGAAGTGGAGGCCGTAGCGCATCCACCCGAGATCGCCATGGGCGTGATGCGTGACGACGATCGGGCACTGCGCGAGCGCAAGCGCTGCGACGCAGATCGCAGGTGTCATGGGCTCGTGCAGGTGGATGACGTCGAACTTGTGCTCGTCGAGCACGGCGCGCATCCGGCCGACCGTACGCGGCGAGAGGATGATGTTCGGCAGCGAGCCGTTCGCCGGGACGACGACCGAGCGCCCGACGGGCGTGATCCCTGCCGGCAGCGGGTCGTGCCGCCCGCTCCGCGGGTGCAGGAACCGCGTGAACTTCCCCGGCGGGTCGTTGCCCATGACCAGCTCGACGTCGTGGCCGCGTCGGCGGAGCGCCGATGCCTGATGCTCGGCGTGCTCCACGACACCACCCGGATACGACCACGAGAAAGGGACGATGATCCCGATCTTCATGCGGCGACTCCCGCGAACGCTTCCGCGAGGCGCTCGACGCCCAACGCGAGCACGTCGTCGGCGACGGCGAGCGAGATGCGCGCCCACCCCGCGCCGCTCGGCCCGAATCCCTCGCCGGGCGCGACGGCGACGCGGTGCTCCTCCAGCAGCCGTTCCGCGGTGAGCCCTTCCGGGAGGCGCAGCCAGACGAAGAACGTCCCTTCGCAGACGATCGGCGCGGCGAGCGCGCCGGCGAGGAAATCGCGCCGCCGCTCGTACGTCGCGACGCGCTCGGCAACCGACTCCTGCGGCCCTTCGAGCGCTGCGATCGTCGCGCGTTGCATCGGCTCGAAGATCCCGACGCGCTGGTGGTCGTTCAGGAGATTGATGCGCTCGACGATCTCGGCGTTGCCGACGACGAAGCCGATGCGCCAGCCGGCCATGCCGTACGTCTTCGACATCGACCACATCTCGACGCCGGCGCCTTTCGCGCCCGGTGTCGTGAGGAAGCTCTCCGGCGCGCGGCCGTCGTAGACGAGGTCGATGTACGCCGCGTCGTGGACGACGGCGCCGCCGGTGCGCTCGGCCCAGCGCACCGCGTCGGCGAACACGCCGTCGGGCGCGCACACCGCGCATGGGTTCGACGGGTAGTTGAGGTAGAGCGCCGCGGCCGCGCCGACGTCGTCGAGGTGCGGCGCCCAGCCCGCGTCCGGGTCGAGCGGGAACGTCCCCAGCCGCGCGCCCGCGAAGGCGGGGCCGGACGGATAGTCGGGGTAGTACGGATCGGGCAGGAGCACGGTCTCGCCCTCGTCGGCGAGCACGAGCGAGAGCTCGACGATGCCGGTCTTCGTCCCGGGGAGCACCGCGACCTCGCGCTCGGGATCGAGCTCGACGCCGTACACGTCGCGGTAGCGCCCGGCGATCGCCTCGCGCGTTCGCGCGAGGCCGCGGATCGGCGCGTAGCCGTGGACGTCGGGACGGCGGGCCGACTCGACGAGCGCCTCGACGACGTGCGTCGGCGGGCCGAGCTCGGGGTTGCCGCGGCCGAGGTCGACGAGCGGCGGACCAGCCTCGGCCGCCGCAGCCGCGACGCGGCCGAGCAGCGCGACGAAGTACTGCGGTGGGAGCCTGTGAAGCCGTGCGGGGCGGGGACGCACCCGGTGATCGTATTCGTGCGCGGTCTCTCTAGACTCGGCTCGTGAACCTGATCGAGGCACTCGCGGTCGACATCGGCCCGCGCCAGGCCGGGACCGACGAGGCGTCGCGCGCCGCCGACGTCGTCGCGGCTGCGTTCCGGGAGCTCGGCCTCGAGCCGCGTTTCCAGGAGTTCGACCTCGTTGGGTACGAGGCGGACGAGCCGGAACTCGAGGTCGAGGGCGAGGTGTGGCCTGTCGGCCCGTGCATGTACGCCCATTCGTTCGAGGGCGAAGGAACGGTGCGGCGGATCGGCGCATCGCCGAACCCGATCGGCGAGGGCAAGCTCGCGAACTTCGCCGTCGTCGACGCCGCTGGCCGCGAGGTGGCGCGTCTCCTGACGAGCCCGTTCTCGATCGGGGCGATCCCCTTCATGTCGGCGCACGTCCACATCACGACGCCGCCGACGGCGTTCGTCTCGATCGCGGACGCCGCGCGCCTCACGGACGGGATGCGTGTGCGCGTGAAGATCGGCGGCCGGTTCGTGCCGGGCCGGCGCGAGCGGAACGTGATCGCCGACATCCCGGGCCGCAGCGACAAGCACGTGATCGTGAGCGCGCACTACGACTCGGTGTGGCGCGGCAACGGCGCGATCGACAATGCGACCGGCGTCGAGGGCGTGCGCCGCATCGGCGAGACGCTCGCCCGCCGCGACCTCGAGTACGGCGTGCGCCTGATCGGGTTCGCCGCCGAGGAGATCAAGCTGACCGGGTCGCGGTACTACGTCGACGAGGCGAACCTCCGCGAAGAGCTCGACGACGTCCTAGGCGTCGTGAACCTCGACTGCATCGGCCACGGCGAGAAGCTCGAACTGCTCGCATCGCCCGACGCGCTGCTCGGCCGGGCGGTCGAGGCCGCGCGTTCGCTCGGCCTCCTCGACCGGTACGAGCTCGAGACGGGGCCGGCGACCGGCGGTGTCGACTCGCACTGGTTCGCGGAGAAGAAGGTGCCGGCCGCGACGATCCTCCACTTCCCGTACGACGAGTACCACCTGCCGACCGAATCGCCGTCCCTCGTCGACGAGCAGCTGATGGACGACTCGATCGCGCTCGCGCTCGCCCTGGTCGAGTCGCAGCTCGCGCAGCCGATTCCTCGCTGACGTCGTCCAGCTGACGTATCATTACGTCAGATGAACGCCGTCCTCGAATCGATCCGGGATCTGTCGCGCCCGGCCGAAGCAGCCACGGAGCTGCACGAGCTGAGCATGCGCCTCTCGGCGTTCGCCACGATTCCGCCCGAGATCCAGGAGCCGGTCCGCGAGGTGACGGACGCGGTCGACGGCGCCCGTGGCCGGTGGACGAGCATCGACCCGCATTACATCGAGATCCTGCTCCGCGCCACGCTCAGCGCGCAGATCGCCCTCATGGAGCCCGACCTGCCCGAGTCACGCGATCGCCTGCGGATGGCGCTCGACGGCCTCGCCGCGGCGTTCGACGCGATCGCCGAGCAGGAGCCGGTCTCCGACGACCGGACGGGCAAGGAACTCGTCACCTGGCTCGCAGAACACACCGAGGTTTCCCAGGCGGAGCTCGCGGGCCTGCTCGGAGTGAGCCCGCGCCAGTTCCAGCGATGGCTCTCGCCGACCGAGAAGGCGAGCCCCGAAGGAGACGACCTGCACCGCGTCCGGGTCGTCGCGCGGATCGTCAACCAGTTGCGGTTCTCGCTCACGCCCGCCGGGGTGGTGTGGTGGTTCTCGCACCGCGTGCCGCAACTGGGGCGCAAGCGTCCGATCGACCTTCTCGACCGTCCGGAACGTCTTCCCGATCTGATCGCGCTCGCGAACGAGACTCGCGCCACGTCGTTCGCTTGATCTGCTTCAGACACACGCGCTACCGGACTCCGCTCCGTACGTCGTTCCAGGCGCAGACGAGGCCGGGCCGCTACCACCGGGGTGACGAGCTGGAGCCGACGCAGTATCTGTGCCTCCATCCGCTCGGCCCCCACGCCGAGGCGTTGCGCTTTTTCGACGCGCGCACCGTCGACGACGCGCATGCCCTCGACCTGCGGACGTGGGCGATCGACGTCCCGGATGACGATTTCGTCGAGATCTCCTACGACGATGCGTGGGTCGCCGACGACTACGCGGCCTGCCAGGAGCTCGCGGACACCTTGCGCGCGTCCGGCCGCGCCGGCGCAATCGTGCCGAGCGCAGCGCTGCCGGGAACGCGAAACGTCGTTCTGTTCGGCGGACGGGTCACCTCTCCGTGGCTGGCGCGCGAGGTGCGTCCGCTCGAAGCGCGGGCGAGCATCACCGGCGAGCACGGCGCTGCACTCGCCGCCCTCACTCGCGTCGCTCGATTCCGCGGCATGCCTCACCCCGGTGCGGACTTCGAGTTCGCCGAGCCGGATTGGAGCTACGCCTGAACCACAGTTAGTCGGGTGGGCCGTTGCCGGGAAGGCCGTCGTACGGCCGCGCGATCCCGGTCTCGAGGCCGTCGGCCTTCCACGCTTCGAACCCGCCGATCACGTCGCCCACGTCGAGGCCGAGGTCAATGAGCATCGAGGCGGCGAAGACGGTCGAGAACCCGTGGTCGCACACGAGGATCAGCCGCTTGTCGTGGAGCGCCGGGTTGCCGTACTCGTCGGAGGCGACGCGCCACTCGAGCACGGTACGCGGTACGTGGTACGCCCCCGGGATGACGCCGTCGTGCTCGCGCGAGAACCGCTCACGGATGTCGACGAGGACCGCGCCCGCCTGCATGGCGGCCTGCGCCTCCGTGGGCGTGTAGCGCCGGATCCGGCTGCGAGCGCCGTCGAACAGCTCGTTCAGGGACACGCCGTGACCATAGACTGCTTCGCATGTTCGACGACGGCCTCGCCGAGCTCCACACCCATCTCGGCGGCTCGGTTGCTTCGGACATCATGTGGAGCCTCGCGCACGAGCAGGGGATCCATCTGCCGACGCGCGACTACGAGGAGTTCGACCGTCTGGTCACGGTCTCCGACCCGCGTGGTGTTCCCGACCTCGACTCGCTCGACCGGATCTACCACCTCGCCGAGCTGATCCAGAGCTCGCCGCTCGCCGTCGAGCGGAGCGTGCACGCGGCGATCGGGGGCGCGTATCGGTCGCAGCGGATCACGACGCTCGAGCTTCGGTTCAATCCGATGAAGCGCAACCGCGGCGGCGAGCGCGATCTCGATCACATCATCCTCGCGGCGACGCGCGGTCTCGACATTGCGTCGCTCGAGTACCCGCAGGTTCGCGCCGGGTTGATCCTGATGATGGATCGTACGTTCAGTGCCGACCAGAACATGGTGATCATCGAGAAGGCGCTGCGCTACCGGTCGCGCGGAATCGTGGGCGTCGACATCGCCGGCCCGCGGCCCGGCGGCGCGCGGTACGACTACACGCAGATCCGAGAGCACGTCGACCTCGCGCGCGACGGCGGGCTCGGGGTGACGATCCACGTCGGCGAGGAAGGCGGCGACCACGGCGTCGAGGAGATCGGCGAGGTCGTCGAGGCGCTCCGCCCGGACCGGCTTGGCCACGGCATCCTCGCGGCGCGCGACCCGGAGCTCATGTCTGCGATCCGCGCGGCGGACATCACGCTCGAGATCTGCCCGACGTCGAACCTGCTGACGAAGGCGCTCCGCGACGAGGACGAGGTGCGCGAGACGTTCCGCGCCTTCGTCGAGAACGGGGTCGCGTTCACGATCGCAACGGACGGCCCGGAGATGATGCGGACGCATCTGCGCGACGAGTTCGAGCTTCTCCATCGCATCGGTGCGTTGTCGGAGGACGAGCTCACCGCGGCAAATGCGCGCGGGCATGACGCGTCGTTCCTCGGCGGCCGCACGCGCACGCACGCCTGACCCGCGATACACCCTTCGGCCGATACCTAGGCTGGCAACACGGCCGTAGCCTCGGCCCATGCTGGTAATCGGAGACCCAATGGGCATCACCTCCCGCCAGCGCGAGGTGGTCGAGTTGATCGCGCAGGGGCTGTCGAACGAGGAGGTCGGGCAAGAGCTCGGTATCTCTCCGCGGACGGCGAAGGCGCACTGCGACGTGTTGCGACAGAAGCTCGGCGTCCCGCGGCGGCGGCAGATACCGGTCGCCTTCCGGCTGTTGACGGGTGAGGACCCGTTGGCGAGGCGGCTGGCCTCGGCGCGTGCCGAGAACGGGGGCTGACGGCGAAGCGGCGCCTGCGGCGGACCCTCGGCCGCAGGCGCCGGCCCCCCTTTACTTGACGGTCAGTGCGGGCGTAGTTTTGCCGTCTCGGCAACACGCGTTCCGACGAAGCGGGCAGGCAGGCATGGCGGCAAGCGCGGCACAACCGAAGCGCGTTCGCAGGGAGTCGCGGATCATCGAGCGTCCGCGGCTGATCAAGCTGCTCGACGACACTGACGCGCGGACGATCCTGCTACTGGCGCCCGCCGGCTACGGGAAGACGACCCTCGCTCGGCAGTGGGCTAAGACGCTGAACGGGGCGGTTTGGGTGACGCTCTCCAGTGCTCATACCGACGTCGCCTGGCTAGCCGCAGAGATCGCTGAGGCACTCGATGGTAGGGGCGGTGCTGTTTCGCGTGCGATCAACGAGCACATACGTGCGCGCGCCAATCCGCAACGCGCCTCACGAGAACTCGGGGCAGTTCTGGCCGCCCGTCTCGGGAGTGTGGACACGCAATGGCTGATTCTCGACGACTACCACGAGATCAGTCCATCCCCTGAGGCCGAAGGTCTGATTGCGACACTAGAACGCGACGGAGGGGCACGTATCCTCGTCGCATCTCGGGTTCGACCTCGCTGGGCGTCTGGAAGACGGTTCGTCTATGGCGACGTTCTGGAAGTGAATCGCGCGACGCTCGCAATGACGCAGTCAGAAGCATCCCAGGTCCTAGGGGTTAAGCAGTCGGCAGCCGGCTTCTCAGAGCAGGCGGCCGGTTGGCCCGCAGTGATCGGTCTCGCGGCGGCAGCGGAAGCGCCCAACTTTCCGCGTGGGGCAGTTCCCGAGGTTCTGCACCGCTACCTCGCCGAGGAGCTCTTCAATCGAGCATCCTCGGATCTTCGAGACGCCTTACTTAAGCTCGCGCTGCGCGGCAGTCGCGGCACTGCTGCCTTAGATGAATCCTTCGGTCAGAGAGCTTCAGCTCTGATCACGGAAGCAGAACTTCTAGGTTTCAGCTCTAGCGACACGAGCTTTGAACTTCATCCCCTTCTTAGGGAGTTCTTGCTTGAGAAGCTGTCGGCCCGCCCAGACGCAATCGAGCGAGCGAAGGCAGCGCTTCAGGAGTGCGTGCGCGACTCCGCGTGGGACCAGGCACTCGGGCTGATTCTGCGATTCGGCCTCGCCGATCTCATAGAACCGACCGTCTCTGCGGCGTTCAAACCGCTCGTTCGAAGCGGACGGCTTGCGACACTCACCGCCTTCGCGAAGGCCGTGCAGAACAGAAATCAAACGTGGCCATCGGTCGCCGGAGTGCTGGCAGAGGCGGCGTTTCGAGACGGAAACTTCAATCTCGCGGTTGATTTAGCTGAATCCGCACGCTCTAACCTGCCCGATGACCACCCTCTTGGTTCGAGGGTCGCCGCAATCATCGGTCACATCTCCTTTCTCCAAGCGGACTTTTCAGCAGCGGAACCGTCGTTCCGGTCAGCGGGAGACCTCGCGAACGACGAGCGAGACTCGGCCGAAGCCGCTTACGGACTTGCACTAGCGAGAATCTTCGGGGAGAAGGACACCGCCGCGGAGGCGGTGGAGGCACTCCGCCAGGCGAGCAGCCGATCTCCGGTCGATCAACTGCGCTACGTCTCGTCTGCGCTGGCATTTCGCCTGATGGGCAAGCACCCCGCTGGACTCTCGGGGAATCTGCATCTCGAGGCAGCACGCCAAAGTCTGCTCCAGGTCGAAGACCCGCGCGTGCGATCGAGCGCTGCGTACACGATCGCCGGCGCTCTCGCCCAGAAAGCCGAATACGACTCAGCGCGCGCCTGGTTGAGCGAGTTCTTCGCAGCAGCCGATGAGTTCGGTCTCGAGTTCGCAATGCCGTACGCAAACTGGACATTGGCCCAAATCGCGATCGGGCAAAGGCGATTCGGCGAGGCGGAGCGGGCTCTACAGTCAATCGAGGACTGTGCAGCAAAGACCGGCGAACCTCATCACCTTCTCAACGCAAAGTCCCTTCGAGCCCGGCTGCTGCTCCAAAACGGAGAACCTGAGGCTGCATTTCGCCAAGTGATGGAAGCTGCTCCGGCGCCGCTGATTCCCTCATGGCGAGGCGAGTATCTGGCGACACGCGCACTCGTGGCCGCCTGTCTCGGAGATGTCAAAGGCTCCAGGAAGGCGCAGAGTCAGGCGAACAGCATCAGCGCTGCTCTCCAGGTTCGGGGCCTTGTCTCGTCCGCTCGCGCAATATTGGCGTTGGGCGAGGCCCGAGCCGCAAGCCCTCGCATCATGGCGTTGTTCGAAACCGCTGGGCAGGTACAAACTTGGGATCCCGTGGTGTGTGCCCTGCGCTCGGCGCCTGTCTTAGGCGATGCCGCGGCAGCAAACCAATATCTCCGCCCCCAAC
>Ga0070679_100007246_pt1 | contig 10351 bp, 11 predicted proteins | sample KBSC63BmetaG_FD_65652 | JGI IMG/M metagenome (GOLD analysis project Ga0070679, IMG submission 65652) | Corn rhizosphere microbial communities from Kellogg Biological Station, Michigan, USA - KBS C6-3B metaG | ecosystem: Host-associated > Plants > Roots > Rhizosphere | place: USA: Michigan... | reverse complement strand
GCGCCTTCCTGAATGGCTCCGGCGATCTCTTGCATCCGGTGATTGCCTGAGGGCGACCGGACTACCACGCCGATTAAATAAAAAGCGGCCACGAGACCGATCACCGCGCAGACCATCGACAATGGCACGGCGGAAGTAAGGATGTTGAAAGCGAGGAAAATCATGGTCGGATCAGGCTGAAGCGCACGATTCTATAAAGAATTACTGTCGTGGCAACTGCCTTAGTTCAATCTTTCGCGACCGTGCGGTTTCGTTAGGTCAAGCAGCGGACCAATTGGAACGATGCCGGTTGGGTTTATCGCCGTGTGCGTCATGTAGTAATGCCGCTTGATGTGATCCAGGTTGACCGTCTCGGCGATGCCCGGCTGCTGATATAAATCCGTCAGGTAACCTTGCAGATTTGGATAATCGATGATGCGCCGCAGGTTGCATTTGAAATGGCCGTGATAAACCGCGTCAAAACGCACGAGCGTGCAAAATAATCGCCAGTCCGCCTCGACGACGCGGTTCGGGAATAGATATCGGTTTTTCGACAAACGCTGTTCGATCTCATCAAGCGCCTCGAAAACTCTGCGGCACGCGCGCTCGTACGGGCGCTGGCGGATGGCGAATCCTGCTCTGTAAACGCCGTTGTTCACATTTTCGTAGATGAAATCGGAGAGCTTCGCGTGCTCGGCTTGGATTATTTTTGGGAAAAGATCGACGGTTTTATTTCGGGCAAAGTCGTCAAACACGTCGTTGAACATGCGGCAGATGTCGTCCTCGCAATTGTTGACGATCCGCTTTGTTTTCGTGTCCCAGAGTACCGGAACGGTCACCCGCTCGTGGTAATTCGGATCGGTAGCTGTGTAGGCTTCGCTTAAGAACTGGAAGCCGTTAATTGGATCGGTGGATTCAAACGGCGCGCCAGGCGGGATCTCGCCGGAAGTATCGCGAAACGCCCAGCCCAAGTCGTCTCGAACCGGATCAACGACGGTCAAACCAATTGCGTCTTCGAGTCCTTTTAATTTCCGAACGATGACCGTTCGACTTGCCCACGGGCAGGCCAACGAAACGTAAAGATGATAGCGGCCTGCCTCGGCATCATAAGCCGTCGAGCCGTCATTTGATATCCAGTCGCGAAACGCGTCCTCCTGGCGTTTGAATTCTCCGGACTTAGTTTCTTCGTCTGGAAATTGCGCTTCCATACGACCACGAATGAACACGACTGAGCACAAATGCAAAGCCATGAAGTGATTTGCGTCGATGCCAGCGAGGTTCCCCCCGCGTTGACACGGAAAACGGCTAATGATAGCGTCGGCCAAATTTACGCGGAAGTCCGTAAAAGGCGGACGATAACGCGGTTACCGTTCCAGACTTGCACACGTTACTGAACAGTCAGGTGTTGGTGCTCAACCGGCTTTGGCAGGCGGTGAACATCTGCTCTGCTCGCCGCGCCTTTTCGCTCGTATACGCAGGGCACGCCCAAATTGTTTCGTCGGATGACGCGACCAACTTTTCGACCCACGATTTCGAAAGCTGGCGCGATCTGTCCACGAACGCGCCCGATCATGAATTGGTCACGACCATCTCGTTCAAGATCCGGATTCCGCGCGTGATCGTGCTGCTTGTGTTCGATCGGCTTCCAAAGAAGGAAGTAAAATTCACCCGACACAATGTCTTTGAGCGAGACAAGAACACCTGCCAGTACTGCGGCGAACTCTTCGATCGGAGTGATCTTAATCTGGATCACATCGTGCCGCGCGACCGGGGCGGGACGACGACTTGGGAAAACGTGGTTTGCTCGTGTATTCCGTGCAATACGCGCAAAGGCAATCGGCTTCCGCGCGAAGCCCATATGAGCTTGATTCGAAAGCCTAAGCGACCGAAGTGGCGGCCCTTTGTGCAGATCACGTTTGCTGCGCCCCAGCACGATCTCTGGAAGCACTTCGTCGATCTGGCATACTGGAACGTCGAATTGAGCGACTAACTCAAGGAGTGACGGCTTCCCAGCCGTCATGCTCATTTTTCGACGGCTGCCCAAGCCGTCGTTCCCGGTTAGCGCTTCAAGCATTCCGAACGGACGCACAGCGCCGGAGCATCGACGACCCGGCTGGAGTTGTACGGCGATCTGGTTCGGAACTCGCTCCGTCAGTGCTTCAGAGCATCAAGAATGGGTTGCGGATAAATACCCAGGCAAATTGTCGCGACGATCAATGCACTGATAGCCACGCGCGAGAGGCCGTTTACAGGAATGGGGTCGGTATTGGAATCAGACTGCCAGTACATCGCGCGGATAACCTTGAGATAATAGTAGAATCCGCAGCCGACCGTGATTACACCGACAATAACCAGCGCAATCTGGCGTTGGAGAACGGCGGCGTAAAAGATGTAAAACTTGCCGAGGAATCCTGCGGTGAACGGCAAACCCGCGAGCGAAACCATTCCAATCAACATCGCGAAGGCGAGAAATGGCGAACGTTTTGCGAGGCCATCGAAATCGGAAATTTCTTCGCCAGTTTGCTGCGCCACGATTATCAACACTGCAAAACTCAACAGTGTCATCAACAGGTAAGCGACGAGATAGAAGATAACCGCGCGGACGTCGAAACAGAGCACGCCGATGAGCAAATAACCCGCATGCGCAATGCTCGAGTACGCGAGAAGTCGTTTCAGATTAGTCTGCGGCAGCGCTGCAAGATTGCCGTAAATCAAAGTGAGCAGCGCGATCACAAAAATCAGCCGTTCTGTTTGCGGCAAATTCATGAACGGCTGCAAAACCCGTATCAACACGACAAAGCCCGCTGCTTTCGATCCGACGGAGAGATAGGCCGTCACTGGCGTGGGCGCGCCTTGATAAACATCTGGCACCCAGATTTGGAAGGGCACGGCCGCAATCTTGAAACCCAGCGCGACCAGAACAAAAACCACGCCTAACAAAGCTGCACCAGAGTCGGCGCCAGCATTCGCCAGCGACGCCGTCAGCCGATAGAGATTTGTCTGGCCAGTCGAGCCGAAAATCCAAGCAATGCCGTACACAAGGAACGCCGTGGAAAGGGCGCTGAGTATGAGATACTTCGTTCCCGCTTCGAGCGTCATAGGATTGCGTCGGGTAAAACTGACCAGCACATAGAACGACACTGTTACCACCTCGAGCGCGACAAAGATGAAAACAAAGTCGATCGCCGAAACGAGGTACATTAGGCCGGCACAGGTGAAAAGAGGCAGCGCGACAAATTCGCCCAGACCAACCAAGGAGCGACGGCTTTCCAGCCGTCGCGGCTCGTCTTCTGGACGGCTGGGAAGCCGTCCCTCCTTGAATCCCACAAACGAGCTGCTAACAACCGGCGCGTAATCGATCATCATGATCAGCACAAGAATGGTGGTTAATAGCGCGAACTGCTTGAAGAAGATCGCCAGTCGATCCGCTGCGTAGAAACTCCAGAAACCGGTCACGTTAGCCGGCGAGGAAGAGGGAACGAGAAAGAAACTGGCGAGAAGAACTATCGCAAGCCCGGTAATTGCAGCGAAAGCCAGAACCCGTTTATCAATTTTTCCGGCGAACGCTTCGATCATCAGGATCAGCATCCCGAGCACCAGCACTGCAATTTCAAGTAAGGGCGCGGTGATCATCGGATGCTGTAGCCTTGCCCGTGTGGGGCGTTCTCTCGAGACAGCCCAACAGTTTGCAGATGGCGCGTGGTTCCCGGGCTACAAGTCTGCGTATCTGATTTGGCGGAGGTCAAAGTCTCGAATATCGGTGCCACACCTCGCACAAAAAATTGCGGCAAAAATCCAACACAAAGAAGTGCTACCACGAGAAGCATAACCGGTATTCGTAACGCCGGACTAAGGTCGGCCAGCGTTTGCCATTGCTCGCGGATAGAGCCCATGAACGTCGTGCGATAAGCGCGCAACATGTAAACCGTCGACAGCACTACACCCCACAGCGCAAGCACCGTGGCGATTTGGAAAATGTGAAACTGCCCGATTTCCCACCCATTCCTGAACGCGCCAAAAAAGATCATGATTTCGCCGGCGAAATTGGCAAAACCTGGAAGACCGATGGCGGCGAACACGCCAAATCCAAAGGCTAGCCCGGCAAAAGGCATCACTCTCGCTAGTCCTCCGAGCTCATAAAAATCCAAGGTGCCCGTTCGCCGGCGCAATTCTCCTGCGATGCCAAACAGCAACGCGATTGACAGACCGTGAGCGAACATCAACACCACGGCGCCGGTCACGCCAAGCACTCCAAAGCTGGCGATGCCGAGAAAAATATAGCCCATATGCATTACGCTCGAATAGCCCAGCATCCAATCGAGCCGCTTCTGCGCGATGGTAACCAGGCCGACGTAGATGATGTTGCCGAGTAATAGCACGATCAGCAGATTGGCCCAGTGATGAGCGCCTTCGGGCAGCATTGGTACGGCCAGGCGCAAAAGACCGTACAGCCCGAATTTCTTCAAGACCCCTGAGTGCAGCATCGCCGCCGGCGCGGGCGCGGCGGCATATGCTTCGGGCGCCCAGGTATGAAACGGAAAGAGCGAGATGAGAATTCCGAAACCGATAAGTAGCAACAGATAAACATGCCGTTGCGCGTCCGGAGCGATCTGGCCCATTCCAGCTGCAGTTCGCAACACGCGAATATCAAAACTGCGTGAGGGGAGAGGAAAGCTTTGGTAAAGCAAGATCAGGCCGAGCAGCAAAATGAAACTGCCGATTGCCAGGTAGATCGTGATTTTCCACGCCGCTGCGACTCGATTCTCGCTACCCCAGATTCCGATCAATAAAAACGTGGGGATCAGCGCGAGTTCGTGAAACGCATAAAAGAAAAATAGATCGATTGAAGCAAACGCCCCGATCGCGCCGCCAGAGATGAACAGAAGACAGGCATAAAACGCGTTTTCATATCTCTCTATCGAGCCGACGAACCACACCGCAGCTAGCGTGACGATGCTGGCGAGCAGCACCATGATTACGCTCAAGCCATCGACGCCGGTTGTGAAGCTCAATCGCCACTCGGGAGAAATGCTAAACGATGTGACGTGTTGGAAGTCGGCATTGCCGTGGTCGAGAGACGCAAACAAAAATAGCGCCACGGCGAACGTCAAAAAAGACGCGGCCAGTGCAGTCTTCCGTGCGGGCGCGCCAAGCATGATCACGGCGGCCGCAACAATTGGACAGAAAATGAGGAATAAAACCATCAGATGTGATGATCAGGTTTAAAGAGTTCTTTGCCCACGAAGCACACGAAAGATGCGAAAATGTTCAGAGCTGGAGATCGACAGGTTGGTGGTGTCTCCGAAGAAGTCGCTCATATTCGAGTCTCGGATAATGACCGAAGTTCACGAGCAGGCCTAGTTCGCAGTTTGTCGCGCTAAGATAGTTCAGGATCTGAGCGCGATGTTCATCGACTAAGGAGGAAACCGCCTTGATTTCCAGAATGATCTTTTCGTAGCAGAGGAAATCTGGAGAAAACGTTTGAAACAATGTACGTCCGCGATACTGCAAAGTTTGCGGGGGTTTCGACAGGAACGGAATTCCTCGAAATTCTAACTCGATAGCCAAGCACTCGTGGTAAACGGGTTCGAGAAAACCACAGCCCTTGTCTTTGTAAACCACCATGCACGCACCGACAATGGCGTAACTTTCTTCCTTATAAATCAATTCTGGTTCTTCTCCTTTTCGTGTCATTTCGTGTGTTTCGTGGGCAAAATTTCAGGAGCGGAAAATCGCAAAGTAAATGAGAGCGATAACACCGAGACCAAAGAGGAACGCGTACGCTTGAAGATTGCCGACTTGGATTAGTCGCAAGACCGCGCCGATGCCCCAGACACCTCGACTGCTTCCGCCCACCGCGCCTGCGTCGATGATCCAGCGATCAATGAAGGCTGCCACCCGCGCGAGCAGCTCCTGCGTCCAAAAAATGAGCCAGCCATAGAACTCATCGAAATAGAATTTGCGACGCAACAACTCCACTTTGACCGGCTCCGCCGCACGTCCGCGGTAGAGAACAAGGGCGAGTCCAACACCGAGAATCAGTGCAAGGATTGCCAGCACGAGAACAAGGATCCCCGCTTCTTCTCCGGTAGGGAGTGTGAGAAAATTTCGAGCGAAAAATGCAAAACCGCCCACGGCTGCGAGAATTGCGAGCACGATCAACGGCGTTGTCATCACCGGCGGCGATTCGCGGCCTTCGCCCGCGACGTCAGTGCGTGGGTTACCGAAGAAGACAATGACGAGCATCCGAATCACGTAGAAAGCAGTCAGGAATGCGGTGAACAATGCCACGGCGAAAATCGGCAGGTTGTGTTCGTAGGCGACTGCGAGAATCGCGTCCTTACTGAAAAATCCGCTGAACGGCGGACACCCGATCAACGCCAGTGCCCCCGCACCGAAGGTGACAAAAGTGATCGGAAGTCTTTGGCGCAGGCCGCCCATCTTCCAAATGTTCTGCTCGTGGTGAAGCATCACGATGACCGACCCGGCGGCGAGAAATAGGAGCGCCTTAAAAAACGCGTGAGTGAACAGGTGGAACATGGCTGCCTGGTTTGAGGCGAGACCCACAGCCATCACCATGTAACCGAGCTGCGACAGTGTGGAATAGGCAAGAATACGTTTGATATCGTCCTGCTGCGTCGCAATCAAAGCGGCCATTACCGCTGTGATCGTGCCGATCCATGCGACGACCAGAAGCGCCGTCTGTGATGCTTGAATGATGAAGGCAACGCGCACCAGCATGTAAACGCCGGCTGCAACCATCGTGGCGGCGTGAATCAACGCCGAGACTGGCGTCGGACCTTCCATCGCGTCTGGTAACCAAACGTGCAGCGGAAATTGGGCAGATTTTCCGACGGCGCCGCAGAAAATTAAAAGCGCGACAATTGCAACAAACGTCGCATGGCCGCCGAACATTGGCATTCGCGGCGCAATTTCGGCAAACACGACTGAACCGGTGGTCATCCAAATCATCAGGATGCCAGTCATGAATCCGAAATCGCCGATCCGCGTAGTGATGAATGCCTTGTTTGCTGCGTCGGCTGCGGCGTCTCGAAAGAACCAGTGACCGATCAAAACATACGACGTGAACCCGACCAATTCCCAAAAGATGAACAGCATCACGAAATTGTTCGCAAAAACGATCCCGAGCATTGCGAACATGAAGAGTGACAGCGCTGCGAAATAACGCGACTTGCCTTCGTCGTTCCGCATGTAACCGAGCGAATAAATGTGAATGAGCGCTCCTACGCCGGAAACCACAACTGCCATCGTGCGGCTCAATTGATCAATCGTTAGGCCAAACGGCACCCGAAAAAGCGGCGGGAGATCGAGCCACACGAACTCAGATGCCGACGTGGCTGGATGAGCAAAGACGAAGCAACTACAGCAAAAACTTACGAGAACCGCAGTGACGGAAACCGCACTGCTCAATGACTTCCATCGCAGCGTAAAGAGCGTGATGACCGTCGCGCTTGCGAACGGAGCGAGAAGGATCAGCCACGGATAAAATGAGTGCATTGGTCCCCTGATTCGCGTTAGAATTTCAGGCTGGTGATGTCAGCGACATCCGTGGTTTGCCTCGCGCGATATAGCGCGACGAGCAGCGCGAGCCCCACCGCTACTTCAGCCGCCGCCACGGTGATCACGAAAAAAACCAACACCTGCGCGTTGTAATCCGGCAGCCCATTAGCACCGACGCGAAATCGCGAGAAAGCTACGAGCGACAGGTTGGCCGCGTTCAACATTAGCTCGAGCGACATGAAAATAACGATAAGGTTTCGACGTAGCATCACGCCGGCGAAGCCGATCGTGAAAAGGATTGCGCTTACGACCAGATAATCGCCGAGTGTAATCATGCTACCGTGGTTCCCGCCGGCTCAGGAGGACTACCCCAATCGTGGCAACTAGCACCAGAACGCCGATAATTTGGAACGGCAGATTGTAGTTGTTGAAAAGTAACCGGCCGATATGCCACACGTCATCTGTCGTCGATGTTGCCAGCGGCGGAAAAATGCGTCGCGCAGATTGAAAATGCCCTATCACAACGCAGATCTGAACTAGCAAGATCACGGCGACGCCAGTACCTCCCACGGCCGCGACCCAGTTAATCCGACGGCGTTCTTCAACGTGGATATCGAGCAGCATGATGATGAAAAGAAAGAGCACCATTACTGCGCCTGCGTAGACCAATACTTGAATGATGCCGACGAAAAATGCGTCGAGCGACATGAACAGCGCTGACAACCCGAGGAATGAAACAACCAGGCTCAGCGCGCTCGCGACTGGGTTCCGATTGAGAACGACAGCCGCGCCGAATGTCACGGTAAGCACTGCAAAAATCCAGAATAGGAAAGGGGACATCAGTTATTGGAGTCATGGAGTAGTGGAGCAACGGAGTAATGAACAAGTGCCACAAACCAGCACTCCATTACTCCAACACTCCACGACTCCATTTCTACTACTTCCTTTCGTTCCATTTGAGCACCACGCCGTGCATCACTCCGCCGATGTCCAGGAGTTTTTCCTTGTGATGCACCATGTCGGCACGGGTGAAACCGGTGATGGCGTAATCTTTGCGCAGAAAAATCGCCTGCTCGGGACAAACTTCCTCGCACATCCCGCAATAAATGCAGCGGATCATGTCGATATCGAATTCTTCAGGAAATTTTTCGACCTTGGCGAAACGGTCTGCCGAGGGAATCTCGTCGGGAATAATTTTGATCGCGCGCGGTGGACAAATAAATTCGCAAAGTTGGCAAGCCACACAGCGCACGCGTCCATCCGAATCGCGCACCAGGGCTGGGGCGCCACGGTAATGATCCGGCAGGTGACTGTCCCATTTTTGTTCGGGGTATTGCATCGTCACCTTGGTGCGTCCGAACAGCATATTCTTGAAATGCTTAAACGTGATTGCCAGACCGGCGGCAATGGCCGGCAGATACAATCGCTCGCGCCAGTTCAATCTCGGTCGTGGAACAGTGATGGTCATAACCAAAATGACGAATGACGAATGACGAATGACGAATGAATGACGAAGCACGAATCACTGAAGACTTTGCGCCAGCGATCAGCTTTTCGGGCTTCGGTATTTGGATTTGCTTCGAGCTTCGTCATTCGGATTTCCTCATTTACCTGGGTGCAAACATTACCAGCCCCGCAACGATGAAGATGTTCACGAGCGCGATTTCGAAAAAGAAAAGCCAGCCGAGGCGCATCAGTTGATCCCATCGAAATCGCGGAAGCGTCCAGCGCACCCACATAAACAGGAAAATCACCACAGCGACCTTTGCGAAAAAGACTGCAATGTTGATCAGGCCGAAGATCCAGCCGTGGGAGCCATCTGGAATGCCGGGAAAATGCCAGCCGCCAAAAAATAAAGTCACCACAACGGCGGATCCCGTGATCATGGCAGCGTATTCGCCTAGAAAATACAGCGCGAACTTCATCGAGCTGTATTCGGTGTTGTAACCGCCGGCGAGTTCCTGCTCGGCCTCGGGCAAATCGAATGGCAACCGGTTTGTTTCGGCGAAAATTGCGATCATGAACACGAGAAACGAGATGATCATTGGAATCGTGAGCAGCCATTTCCATGGATTCATCCAATCGCCAATGAAAGGCGCAATAAACCAGCCGTGGTCGATCTGGTACTGCACGACGCTCGTCAGCCGCAAACTTCCGACCAGGAGAAAAACCGGAATGACCGCCAGCCCGAGCGAAAGTTCGTAAGACAGCATTTGCGCGCTTGAGCGAACGCCGCCGAGGAACGGATATTTCGAGTTGGACGCCCAGCCGCCGATGACGATTCCGTAAACGCCTAACGAGGAGATCGCGAATACAAAGAAGATTCCGATGTTGACGTCCGCAATTACCATCGGCACACCGAACAGCGTGCTGCCGAACGGCACGACCGCAATCGTGATGATGGCCGGCATGACTGCGAGGCACGGCGCCAGCCAGTAGTAAAACGTGTTTGTGGCCTGCGGCGTGAAATCTTCTTTCAGCAGCAGCTTGAACATGTCCGCGATAGGCTGGAAAAGACCGGCGGGTCCGACGCGATTCGGCCCAACGCGGTCCTGAATAAACGCGCTAACCCGGCGCTCCGCGTACACTGCATAAGACACCATGAACAAGATCACTCCCAGCAGAATGGCGATCTTCAAGAGCGAGGTGATGATAAAAAAAAAGTCCATTGCGGTTGTTGGTTTTACCGCCGACCCGCCGCTTCTGGTTTCAGTTGTCGGACCGTCGATTCTTCGGGATGAGCTTGCGCGTGATCCAAGTCGTGCCGAACACTGCGGCGTGTCGCTTGGACTGCGATCGCTTGTTCGATTGCTTCTTCGTCGCTGGGATGCGTCGGCGGCAATTCTTCAAT
>Ga0070679_100007245_pt1 | contig 10351 bp, 8 predicted proteins | sample KBSC63BmetaG_FD_65652 | JGI IMG/M metagenome (GOLD analysis project Ga0070679, IMG submission 65652) | Corn rhizosphere microbial communities from Kellogg Biological Station, Michigan, USA - KBS C6-3B metaG | ecosystem: Host-associated > Plants > Roots > Rhizosphere | place: USA: Michigan... | reverse complement strand
GCAATATGTCCAACGTGATACGAATCCGCCACACATCGGGAGCGAAACAACGTTTGGAAAACGCTCATAAGGTAATGGGACTGGCTAACCAGCTAAGTGTCCAACTGGAGGGAATATTCAACCACTGGACAAAGGTGCATATCTGCGATGAAGAAGTAAACAAACTCATCCAACTGGCACTTTGCCCCAACAAGGAAACATTGGACGCACTTAAAAAAGGTGCAGACGATGAACTGTCAACCGTGTTTAAAAATATGGTTGAAGATGCCTTTGCCTACGGAATGATGGCAGATACCCAACAGATGAATACCACCAAAGGAACAGTATTCGGGGCATACAATGCCGTAACAGGCTACTATCAGAATGTACGCAATTACAAAGATGACGAAAGCAAGCTGCAATCTATTGTAATGGGTGGTACTGTACAGGCTAAATCACAGAAAGCATTTGAATTGTGTACCGCATTTGCCAAGAACGGAGCGGATATTTTCAATATCAATTAATCAATAACAGGCGGCTGCCTGCTAAGGTGGTCGCCTTTAAAAATTTGGGTTATGAAGACAAAATCAAAAGAAGAAGCGAAAAGTTACGCTAAGACACAAAGCCTGAATAAAGATTACAAGGATGTGCCTTTATATGTCATCCATTGCAACCGGACAAAACTTTTCTATGTAGATACCAATAGCTTAATACGACTGTGGGAGCAACTTATCGGTTACTATATCAACGGAGTATTTACAGATGAAGAATGCCATTCATAAAAGACATTATTAAAACAAGTACAATGGGAACACTCATAAATCTATTATATAAAGCATCCAGCCCTTTACTTTTCTTTATCGGAATAGGTATTAGGCTGTTTATCGGTATGCGACAATTCAACCGCAGAGGCTTAGGCGGCCTGCAGCATTTCAATAACTATTTCGTGGGATTGGTTACGCTTTCTATTGAATGGGTATTGAAGTGGGCAGCTTTATCCCTCATGATGTGGGGGTTGTGGGGCTGGCTTTTTAAATGAGATAGCACAGAAGAAAATCTATACAAGATTGTATGGAATTATTTAATCAAAAAACGTTGAACAATGGAAACAACAAATTTTTTCAGCAGTGTTGCTGCATTAAATATAACAGGCGACCTACAATTAACCATACGGAAAGGAGCAGAAAGCAACTGGTTAGTATCGGTTATCTCCCAAAGCATCGCAACGGCATTCCTTTCCTCGTAGGCGGAAAGCCGTTGCGCTGAGAAGCGGCGCAGCCACTTACCCAAAGCCGGTTCCTGTCCATTTTCATTCCCGGTAATCCATTTTGTGCAACAAGCTGCGGCACTAATTATTATCTTAGTGTTTTAGCTTTTAATCATTTTTAATGCTTGCATTTGTCGTACATCCTGCATATACTTTATATAGGATACGCAGAAGTATTGTGAATAATTTTGCCTTGAAGAAATTGATTGGTGAGATGGACAAAGCGGAAACACAAAACGTTGAATATAAGCTATCGTGGAGAGATGAGTATCTAAAATGGATATGTGGTTTTGCCAATGCGCAAGGTGGAAAAATATTTATAGGAGTTAACGATTATGGTGAAATTGCAGGGGTTGACGACTACAAGAGATTGATGGAGGATATACCTAATAAAACAGTGAATCATTTAGGGATAGTGGTGGATGTAAATCTGCATGTACAAGAAGGGATAAATTACATTGAAATTATTGTACCGGTCAGCAATGTTCCGATAGCTTATCACGGTGTTTATCATTATCGAAGTGGTAGTACAAAGCAGGAATTAAAAGGTATAGCTTTACAGAACTTATTGTTGAAAAAGATGGGAAGAAAATGGGAAGATATGCCCGTCGAAAACGTAAGATTCAAAGACCTGAATGAAAATACAATTCATGCGTTTTTTATTAAGGCTATCGAGAAAGAGCGAATACCCTCGGATGCCTTAACAATGGGTACGGAATTACTTTTAAGAAACCTAAGCCTAATCTCAGAACAAGGTCAGCTTACAAATGCGGCCATACTACTTTTTGGCAAAAGCGTTGTCAGGGCGAGCGTAACTGCCAGCTTTAAAATTGGCAGATTCGGTAAATCGAACCACGACCTTTTATTTCAGGATATCATAGAAACGAACATTTTTGACATGGCTGATAAGGTTATGGAAACTTTGAAAGCAAAATATTTAATTCGACCAATATCTTATAAGGGGTTAGAACGAATGGAACCTTTAGAGTACCCTGAAGCAGCTTTAAGAGAAGCAATCTTGAATGCCATCATTCATAAAGATTATTCCAGTACCTACACTTTCCTTAGGGTTTATGATGACCGGCTGCATATTTGGAATCCTGGCATTTTACCCGAAGAGTTAACCGTTGAGGAATTGAAAAAAGATCATTCTTCTTATCCACGAAACCGCAATATTGCCAACGTCTTTTTTAAAGCCGGTTATATTGAATCGTGGGGAAGAGGTACTAATAAGATTATTGATGCCTGCAGAGAAGCTGGCTTGCCTGAGCCGATAATAGAAGAAGAACAAGGGGGATTTAGTATTACGTTCCTAAAGGATATTTATACGGAGGAATATCTAGCAAGCTTGGGTTTGGAAAAGCCGCTTATAAAAACGCTTTTGTTTATTAAGGAAAATAGACGGATTACCAATGCGCAATATCAAAATCTTTTTAATGTATCCAAGCGAAAGAGCACAAATGACCTCCAATATTTAGTAACCGAAAACTTTATTGAAAAGGTCGGCACAAGAGGTAGAGGAACTTATTATCGTCTAAAAATAAAACGCTAACAGACTAGACTATTGGGCATTAATTGGGCAAAATACACAATAATTGGGCATTTATGACCTATTGCTATAGCAAGTCGCTATAAATTAATAAATGCCCGTTAGCTGTCTTAATATTATATAAAAAGGCCAGGAAAGGTATCAGTAACTCAATTTGTGACCTCGACAAATCTGCAAATGATAGAAAGAACTAAAGTTCAGTGCTTTGAAATGATGTTTCGAACTCACTGTCTATTATGTCAAAAGTTGAACGTTATGATAAGTAGAAATTTGTGAATAGGTGCGATCCAGAGCATTATATGTACGTTCAATTTTTTTCCTTCTCAATGAGAGAAATTAGATAAAGTTTCCAATTATGGGGAGATTTAATCCTAAGCCCTATTTTCCTAGTAAAAACGGATTATAGCAAACATGTCAATCTTTAGCTAGTAAAGCAACTGGAATTGTATATTTTTTACTAAAATATATTTGTATAGTAAAAATATTTTTTTTAATTTTGACTATACGAACCACAACCATTATGAAATTCGGCGAAAAAATAAAGGAGTTGAGACTAAAAAGAGGCTTCTCCATTCAAGTTCTTGCTGATCTTGTGGGTGTCTCAAAACCAGCAATACAACAATACGAAGATAATACCATAAATCCCAGTAGTAAGGTGCTAAAGAAAATTTCAGAAGCACTTGGCGTGGGTGTCTGGCACTTTTTTTCTGGCAAGCAAAAAAAACTGAGCCTAATTGATTTCAGAGACGGATATACACTTGTCAATGAGGACGAAGAAAAGAACATCATTCTGAGTGAGGTGAAAAGCTATGCCCAGAAGTACATTGAGTTGGTCTCAATAATGAACGAAAAAGTGCCTTTCGAAAATCCTATAGAAGATGTCGAAATCAAAAGTTATCCGGACGTAGAGAAGGCGGCAAAGAAGCTACGTAAAAAGTGGAGGATTGGTGATTCGCCAATAGACGACGTTACAAGCCTACTTGAATCTAAAGGGTTTATTATACTTACAGTGGAACGTCCGACAAGTTCACAAGGCGTATGTGGCTATATTGAAGACGAGGGTAATAACATACCCATTATCATTGTAAATACATTTCAGGACAAGGAAGTGACCCGGAAAAGATTTACGATCATCCATGAACTGGGGCATTTGGTTTTAATGTTTCATAAGGAAATGAGCAAAGAACTTCGAGAGCAAATGTGCCACTATTTTGCCTCTGCCATGTTGCTGGTTGAAGATGCCCTGATCTCTTACATTGGCAAAGACAGAACTTCTCTTTCACTAAAAGAGCTTATTTACCTGAAAGAAACTTATGGAATCTCTATACAAGCAATTATCTACCGCTCAAAGAATGTCGGATTAATCAATGACGCCACCAAGTGGAAATGGCTTGACGTATATAATTCCTGGTGTGATAGTAAAAAAGATTTTGGCGCATACGAGAAAAGTGAAGAAAAACCTAGACGATTTGAGAGCCTTATATCAAAAGCCGTTGCTGAAAAACGAATATCTAGGGAGAAAGCTGTGGAGTTGACAGGTATTCCGCTTGATCGACTGGATGACATTTACAATAATAAAATACTAGAAATTCAATAGTGTATATCTTTTATAACATACAACACCTTATTATGCTTGGTCAGCTAAAGCTGCTCCAATCCTTAATTGATGATGGTTATAAAATTATTACATCAGAATATAGACTTTCCTATTATTCTGGCCCTAAGCAATACCAAGTTCGAAGTATGATAGAGAACGGGCTCGTTCAATTAATTGATCAACCCGACGACCTTACTCTGTTTATCGAAGAATTTTCCGAACCGTTTTCGTATGCTGGTGAAGGTGTGCTGTTACTGATGCATTTGTGTAAATGCAGTAACTGTACTTTGGTAATCGAAGAGGATGAGCAAATGATTCTGGATGTAGCAACGTATTTTGGTGTTACTACAATTTCAATCCTTGAATTCTATAAACAAAAAATAAAAGATCCAAAATATCATGGATTCCTCATAAGCGCACATCAAAAATAGAAACAAAACCTAGATCGGTTGATGAATGGATAGTAGAGAGATGGAGTAATACTTTCAATGCAATCCGAAAGTAGTACATCTTTCTCAACTTCCTTCTGTTTTTTCCGATCCATACATTAGGTACCAATCAAGTATCATCCGGCAATCATTTGTAAATTTAAACTATGGCAACTGATAAAAACAAGCATTTAGAATGTGTGTTAGCTTCACACAAGATTAGGAAGAAACAAAATCTCCTGGACAAGCATATTGAAAAGCGTAATGAAATTGTTAATGTTCTTAAAGAAAAATATGAAAGCGATTTGTATGATCCATTCAATTCCGGTTCTTATGCAAAAAACACAGCAGTAAACAAAAAATTTGATTTCGATTTGATCGCACCTTTCAAGAAAGGCGCATTTGATACACTGGAAAAGATGTATACTGCTGTATTTGATTTTCTTTATGAAAAATATAAGGATGTCGCTACAGTGCGAAAACAGAAGGTTTCCATCGGTATTGAGTTCTTCGCAGATAATGATGGTGATATTGTTAGAATAGATGTTGTACCGGGAAGGGAATTAAACCAGGGCCAATATAAGGATGACAACAAGCTAAACCTGTATGTATACAGCCAGTTTGGAAAAATTGATGCAGGGAGTGACCGACTGAGAAGTAATGTCAACGTGCAGATACAAAATATCAAGGACAACGCTGATAAGACATCACTCAGGGAAATTATCCGGCTGCTCAAGGTTTGGAAAATTCACTTAGGCAAGCCGTACAAATCCTTTTTTATTGAACTGATCGCTATTAAAGCGTTCGATAAGAAAGATATTACAGGCGACTTGTGGGAAAGGTTGAAAGCTGTGCTGGAATATATTATGGACAACGTAAAAGAAGTGTCTTTACCTGATCCTGGCAACAGCAACAATGACGTAGCTGATTCACTGAGTGATTTTGATAAAAGCACCTTAAGCGATGACATGAAGTATATGATTGAAAATGTTGAAGCCAATAGCGACAATATAAAATCATACTTTCTTCTAAACAGCGAATTTCCGTGTGAAGAAGAAAAGTCTTCCAATAACAGGTACGGCGAAAAAGCTGCTGGTTTATCTATACCTCCACCAAAACGTTTCGGCTGAGATGAGCAATAGAATTATGGAGATTGAAGCCGTCATTACTGGATTTGCAGGGGCTGCGATCATTTCTTCTTTTGAACAAAGAGGAGAGATAATCTATGGGAGTATTTCAATGACTGAACAAGGGGTCATACTGCCATTTGATGTTGAAATCTATCCGCCATATCCATTTCAGTTTCATGATTCTGAAAGCATACGGTTTATTAACAAGGAACTGATTGCCTATGACCATATAAATGGCGATGGCTCGGTCTGCGTTCACACATTGCATCACCCCGAGTTGTCTGAAAAATTAGTGCTCGACCTGAATGGAGTAAGGCATTGGATAATAAAATACTACATTAACGGTCAACACGATGCAAACTATGAGCATATTGTGGTAAATCATAAGGCCATTAATGGACAAAATAACGTTTTTCTTTTTACCGACGTTGACTATACATTTAAGAAGGGGATGCATGGGCGCTTCACTTACTCGCTATTAAGAGAGGGTAACTGGAAAAAAGAAATATATACTACGTTACTTGTTCAGAAGTTCAAAATAAATGGATATCAACCAGTTTGTAAATGGAGTAGCGCTTACCACCAGATAAAGGAAAATGAAGGTATTTTCTATTTCAATGATACCCCACCTGTTGAAAACAGGCGATTTACTGTCAAAAGCTTCCATCAGTTGGAAGGCTACTTTTCTCAGGAATTTTTACGGACGCTGGATTCAGTAAGAAAACAGATAAGAAACGCGAAGTACATTGAGCATATTCCTTTATTGCTTGGTTATCCAATCGCCGATTCAGAGATTCATTGGCAGGCCATTTTGATACCAATAAATGAATTCCCCAACTATGGAGAAAAAATAACAGGTACCAATACCTGGGTAGGGAGGTTGAAAGAGCAGCCTATTCTCTGGACACAAACCCGTAATTCATCCTATTCCTATTTCTTTGGAAGAGGGGCTTTTCATCCCAAAGTCACAGATGCGAAAATTCTCATTATAGGAATTGGAGCTGTTGGCAGCATGGTCGCCACTACAATTGTAAGGGGTGGTGCAAAAGATGTTTTGGTAGTGGACCATGACCTAAAAGAACCTGAAAATATTTGCCGATCAGAGTATGGGTTTATCCCCGGCCTGACTGCAAAAGCAACGGAGCTTTCCAATAGATTGAGTGCCATTTCTCCTTTTGTGGAAGTTAAAAGCAGTGAAGGGCTGACAGACTTATTCAAACTGGTAATAAACGGAGACGATACCCGATGGCGGGATTCTATTAAAAAACATCTCGATGAATTCGATATCATTTTTGATTGCTCTACTGATAATGACATTGCATTTCTTTTAGGAGACCTTGATTTGGGCGGCGACATATTTTCCCTCTCAATCACTAATCATGCGAAGGAATTGATATGCGGTACGAAACAAAATCTATATGGTTGGCTCCGACAAATATTTCACCAGTTTGACCGCGACACAGAAGACTTGTACGGTCCTGCCGGCTGTTGGAATCCTACTTTCAAAGCCTCTTATAATGATATTGCGGTGTTGTTACAATTTGCTCTACGTCACATTAATTATTGTTATAAAGAATCATTGCCAGTCAGGCACTTTTATTTGTCTTGTACTGAGGAAAATCAGTTTGATATTAAACTTACCCAATTTTGAAATTTGTAAACAAGGAAACAGCGTTAGAACTAATTATTGATGACAAGCTCATTCAGCGAATTGCGGATTATGGAGCTGATAAATATCCTAATGAGTTCGGAGGATTACTGCTGGGTAGATACCTCAATAACCACACGACAGTATCAATAGAAGATACCCTGCTGCCTAAAAAATATAAATCATCGCGGTATTTCTTTGAGCGTGGATCGGAAGGCTTAAGAGAGTCGTTGGAACTGCATTACAATGCCTTGCCCAGTTTAATATATATTGGCGAATGGCATACCCATCCGGATAGCCCAGCCAGACCGAGTGCGCTGGATTTGAAATCGATGAAAGAACTTGCGGATGACAAAAATGTTCTAATTACTAACCCAATACTCATGATCTTTGAAATGAGAAAACGCGCTCATGATATCGGTCTATATTTCCTACACAAGGATCGGTTGCTTCGATATACTTCTATGGAAGAGCAACAAGGGTGGAAAGAAAAAATCGTATATGCAACTTCATAAATATAATTTCATATGGCAGGACAAACATCTTCTATTCTAAAGGGGTTTGATTATCAGCACTTACTTAGCTGGTATCATATTCTTTCCCTTAAAACAAACGATGATATCATCGGGGTGAAGCTGGAGAATGCTTTGGCAGGATCAGTGGACGATCTTACCGTTGAAAAAAAAGATGGTTCAATAGATTTTTATCAAATCAAATATCACGTCAAGACCGGCCACTATTCCATTACTGATCTTCTTACTGGGAGTGACGGACCCAGTCTAATGGAGAAATTCTGGACTACTTGGAACAAGCTCGTTAAACTCCATGCAAAGGAAAAAATCAGATTGATATTATATAGCAATTGGGTAAATCATCAAGATGATCAAATCCTCAAGTGTTTAGATGGAGAAAATGGCCAGTTGGGAGAGACTTTTTTTAAAGCGACACCAAAATCCTCTTGCGGAAAGCAAAGAAGCATATGGCAGAAAAAGCATTCTGCCAACGATGAGGATTTTAATGATTTTACAAGAGCTATAGCCTTTCAATTAGGCAGAAACTTTACAGCAGAAGTCAGACAAATGATTGGTGATAGAATGCAACTTTGTGGGTTGAAGCATGATCAGAATGCAATGCTAGTAGCCATTGGTATTATAAAAGATTGGATTAAAGAGAAGAAGGATAGAATTACTTTATCCCTGCTTGAAGAAAAAATTCAAAAACACGATCTGTATTTACCTGTCAGTGCAGAAAAGTCGGCTTCTATTTATTTTGTTACGGTTAAAAACAGGCGATTCGATCTTGCTCCTGACTATGTGCTTGACTGGCGTCATTATTTTAAGGAGGTTAGCGGAATAGGCAGTCATGAGCTGATCGATGCCACCAACTGGAACAAAGCACTACTACCTGAACTTAGATCAATGGAGGATAAAATTAACAGTACTATAGCCCCTAGGTTGATCCGTGCACGTGGATTTGCAAGGCTATCTGCGTGGTTTGCTTTTGGACATGCGTTTTCGGATGTTTCGGGGTATATCGTCGAAGTCAGCCAGCAAGATAAATTATGGAGAACTGATGAGTCCCCCAATTCCGGTTTTAAGGTAATCAGTGAAAACGGCGATGGAGAAATTATAGATACCGGAAATAAGGTTGTAGCTATTGGAATAAGTGTCACAGGATCTTTGGTAACTGATGTAAGAAAATACCTTTTAGGCAATAGTGGCGTGGATGCTTTACTTTTATTGAGACCTGAAACAGATCTCGGACAAGATTGCTTCCAGGCAGCAGGTGATGTAGCGGCATTTGCAAGACAAGTCAAATCAAAAATACGCGAATTCGTAAAAGTCCATCAGGCGGAAAAAGTACTGCTTTTTTATTTTGGTCCACTAAGCGGCGCTTGCTTTATTGGTCACCAGCTCAATGCAATTTGTAAGGAAATTCAAATAATGGAAAATGTTGCCGGTGGCTATATGGAATCGTTTTCTTTATCTTAATATCAAGATAAAGGTTCTTTTTCAGTATCCCAAACGTACACCCTCGACCTTCGCTGAATCGTTCTATAGCTCCTTGCTAATTCAAGACAGATTTTAAGCTTTTCTAAAATCGGCCCATCTGCATTCCTTTTCGGTAGACGCAAAGCCGTTGTTCGGAGAAGTGGTAGAGCTACTTACTTAAAGCCGGTTTTCTTGTCCATTTCATCCCAGTAATCCGTTTTGTGCAACTAGCCGCAGCATTTTAATATTTTTTTTACTAAAAAGCATCAGCACAAAACAACATAACTCCTTTCTACAACGGAAAGATTTATACTATTCAATGATTTTTTTTAAATTTGTGAAGATCTTTTACGTTTTATGTGATATAGCGAATCATTCAATGAGGTATTGATATTTGGATGTTTACCAGAGATTGAAAAAATTGATGATTGGAATTATAATTTGAATCGCCAGTCATCCGGTTAAATTTTTTGAAGGTGGCAAGAAAGTATGTTAGTGAGTAATTCAGTGAGTATTAGGTTTCAAATTTTTGAAAGTCAATATTAACAACGGTTTTAGCTAATAGTTCGAATCTTGCCGCCCCGACAAGTAGGAGGCTGTTTTAATCAACAGCCTCCTTTTATTTCAGGCAATCCCCGTTTTATAAAAGAAAGGAAATGTCTTCGCCCGGTGTGATTTGCTTTTTTAAGAATCCTTCGGGGTTTGCATCTGAAGTAAAAATTACGCCATCAACCTCTCCAAAATATTTTAAATCATTGTTTG
>Ga0070679_100007244_pt1 | contig 10352 bp, 10 predicted proteins | sample KBSC63BmetaG_FD_65652 | JGI IMG/M metagenome (GOLD analysis project Ga0070679, IMG submission 65652) | Corn rhizosphere microbial communities from Kellogg Biological Station, Michigan, USA - KBS C6-3B metaG | ecosystem: Host-associated > Plants > Roots > Rhizosphere | place: USA: Michigan... | reverse complement strand
GCTCGGCTCCTCGCCCTGCTCCACCTGGTCCGGCTTCTGCCCCGAGAGCCGCCCGTACTCGGGAAAGCTCGCAACGCGGAAGTAGACGTCGCCGCCGGACGCGTACGCGTGATCCGCCGCCACGAGCTCCTCGATGAACGCCACGATCTGCGGAACGCATTCGGTCGCCCGAGGCAGGTGGTCCGGCATGCCGAGGCCGAGGTCCGCGGTGTCCTCGAGATACCACGCGGTCGCGCGCGCGGCGAGCTCCGCGCTCGCGCCGGGCGCGGCCTCGTAGATCTTGTCGTTGATGTCGGTGATGTTGTGGACGAGCTGCGCGTCGTAGCCGCGCGAGCGCAGCCAGGATCGCAGCCACATCCCGACGACGAACGGCCGCGCGTTCCCGATGTGCGCGCGTGCGTAGACGGTCGGCCCGCAGAAGTACATGCGCACCGGCCCGGGCGCGGCCGGCAACTCGACGAGCGAGCGCGAGAACGTGTCGTAGAGGCGCATCCGGTCAGCGTAATGCGCGCCGAAGCGCCTCGTCGCGCGGCAGCGCGCGTACGACCGCCCACAACTCCGGCCCGCGCTCCGCGCCGGTCAACGCGAGGCGCAGCGCCTTCAGGTTCCCGCCCACCGCCTTCAGCTCGCGGATCACGGACTTCGCATCGTCCTTCTCGAGCACGTCCGGAAGCTGCGCCCGCAGCTCCGAGAAGCGCGCCAGCGTCTCCGGACTAAGTAACAGACTGTTACTTGGCGGCTCGAGCACGGCGGCCGCGAGCGCGCGCGCCTCGACGAGGTCGTGCGCGCCGCGCAGGAGCGGCGCCGCCTCGACCGGGACGCCTGCGCGCGCGGCGAGCTCCTCGTCGCCGAGCCCCGCGAGGACGTCGACCGAGAGCGAGCGGATGCGGTCGAGATCGAGCTGCACGTCGTGCTTCGGCAGGCCGAGCTCCACGAGGTAGGCGCGCACCGCCTCCGCCGGGTAGCCGGCGTCGCGGAGCGATGCAACCGTTGCGCCCTCGGCGCGCTTGGAGAGCTTCCTCCCGTCCTCGCCGACGACGAGGCCGTGATGGACGACCGCAGGCGGCGTCGTGCCGAGCGCACGGTGGAGCGAGGCGTGCAGCTCCTCGTTCGCACGGTGATCGGACCCGCGGATGACGTGCGTGATGCCGTAGTCGACGTCGTCGACGACCGTCGCCAGATGGAACGTCGGCGACCCGTCGTCGCGCCAGAGCATCACGCCCTCGAACCGCTGCGGCAGGCCCGCATCCCGCGCCGCCTCCATGTGCCTCGCCGCGCGGTCGCTCTGGCGTACCGGGCCGTCGTCCCATGCGATCCCGAGCCAGCGCAGGTCGTCGAGGATCGCCTCCTCGCCGCCGGGCACGTTGCGGGCGGCATCCGTGTCGTCGATCCTCAGGAGGAGCCAGTCGCCGAAGCCGCGGTTCGCCACCGCGCTCAGGGCGTTGCCGACGTGCAGCGTGCCGGTCGGGCTCGGCGCGAACCGGACGCGGCTCATCAGTCGACGAACGCGACGGACGCCGCGCCTCGTGCGGGGATGAAGCGCGCGAGCACGGCGCCGACGACCGCGATGCCCGCGCTCACCCAGAACGCGGCGATGAACGCCGACTCGGCCGGGATGCTCGAATGGGCGAGCGTGTCCGCGCTGACGATCGCCGCACCGACCTGGCCGCCGATCACCGCGCCGACCGTGCGCATCACGGTGTTCATTCCCGTTGCGACGCCCGTCTCCGACGGCCTGACCGCATCGACGATCAGCTTCGCCATCGCGGCGAACGCGAACGGGACGCCGACGCCGATGAACACCATGCCGAGCGAGATCTCGAGCGGATGCGCGTGCAGGACGGCGAGGAGCGCGATGCCGGCCGCGCTCAGGAGCATCCCCGCAACCAGCGGCAGCCGGGAGCCGTAGCGCGTGCCGAGGCGACCCGCGGCAGGGCCTGCGACGAACCCGAGGACGCCGCCCGGCAGCAGGTACAGCCCCGTCGCGGTGGGTGACAGCCCGAACCCGTAATGGATCGCGCCGCCCGGGTGTGTCTGCATCAGCGACGGCAGCAGCACGAATGCGCCGAACATCGCGAAGCCCGTGAAGATCGCCGTCAGGTTCGTGAAGAGGACGGTGCGCTTCGCCATCATCCGCATGTCGACCATCGGCTCGGGCACGCGCAGCTCCGTGCGCACCCAGAGCAACGAGAGCACGACACTCGCGCCGAAGAGGCCGACGGTGCGCGGCGAGCCCCAGCCCCAGACCGGCCCCTCCGTGAGGGCGAGCAGCAGCGCGACGAGCAGGCCGGAGAGGAGCAGGACGCCCGGTGGGTCGAGCCGCGACGGCGTCTTCACGGGCGACTCGGGGACGTAGCGCCAGACGCCGACGGTTGCCACGCCGACGAAGATCGCACCGACGATGAAGAGCCAGCGCCACGACGCGTAGTCGACGAGCGCACCCGACAGCACGAGACCGAGGCCGCCGCCGACACCCAGGATCGCCGAGACCATCCCGACGCCGGAGCCGACCCGCTCGGGCGGGAACTCGTCGAAGACGATCGCGAACGAGAGCGGGAACACCGCGCCGCCGAAGCCCTGAATGGCGCGGAACGCGATCAAGGACCAGATGTTCCACGCGAAGATCGCCGCGACGCAGCCGACGAAGAAGACGAGCAGGCTGATCAGGAGGAACCGCTCCTTGCCGTACTGGTCGCCGAGCTTCCCGAGCACCGGCGTCGCGACGGCGGAGACGAGCAGGAAGGCCGTGAGGAGCCACGTCGCCCACGCCGTCGAGGTGTGGAGGTCGTGCTGGAGGCTCGGCAGCGCCGGCACGATCATCGTCTGCTGCAGCGAGTACGCGAGCCCGGCGAGCGCGAGGAACGCGAGCGTCACGTTGTGGTTCTGGCGTTCCGCCTCCATTTTGGGACTCTAGCGCCGCCTCCGCGACGCCCGACCGCCCGCGCCGCCGCCGCCCTGACGGGCAGACTCCGCACTATGGCCGCACAGATTCTCCGGCGCGCCCGCGCGGCCGTCCGCTTCATGCGCGCGCATCCCCACCTCTCGAAGACGCTGCAGACGGTTCTCGTCGCCGCGATCCTCGCCGTCTGCGCCTGGGCGGTGCGCGGGCAGTGGGCGAAGGCGGGGCCGCGCCTCGCGCACGCGCAGCCCGGGTTCCTCCTGCTCAGCCTCGCCGCCGTCACGGCCTACTACCTCGTGTTCATCCTCGGCTGGATCCGCATGCTCGCGGCGTGGGGCATCGAGATCTCCTACCGCGTTGGCCTGCAGGCGGAGATGGTCTCCATGCTCGCGAAGTACCTCCCGGGCGGTGTGTGGACGCCGGCCGCGCGCGCGCTCGCGCTGCGCAGGCGCGCCGGCGTGACTGACACGCCGACCGTGCTCGCGTCGATCCTCGTCGAGGCGGGACTCTCTGCGATCTCCGGCGTGATCGTGTTCGTCATCAGTCTCGCCTGGGTGCGCGGCGTCGACGCTCCGCTCTATCCGCTCGTCGGCTTCGGCATCCTCTGCGCGGTCGCGCTGCACCCGCGCATCTTCCAGCCGCTCGCCCAGCGGCTGCTGAAGCCGTTCGGCGCGGAGTCGATCGAGCCGCTGCCGTTCCCGCTGACGCTGCTGCTGCTCGTCTTCTACTGCGGCACCTGGCTGATCAGCGGCCTCGCCGTCTACTTCATGCTGCGCAGCGTCGGCGCGGATCCCGGTCTCGCGACGATTCCGTTCCTCGGCGGCACCTCGGCCGTCGGCGCAATCGTGGCCGTGCTCGCGGTGTTCTCACCGTCGGGTCTCGGCGCGCGCGAGGCGTCGATGTACGGCCTGCTGCTCGCCGTCACGACCGCCGGCCCTGCACTCAGCGTCACGCTCGTGAACCGGCTCGAGATCACGCTCGTCGAGCTCGCCCTCTTCGGCGCGGGCGTCGTCGGCTGGCGCGTCAGCCGGCAGCGCGATGGGTTTTCGCGCGCACAGCAGTCCTAGGGACATGCACCTCGTCACCCAACCCGCCGAGCCCGTGCTCGAGCAGCGCGTACGCGCGTTGCAGGTCGGCGCGGAGCCGGCGCACCGCCGCAGGCCCGTGCCTGCCCGCGAGCGCCTGCGCGCGCGCGGCGCGGAAGAACTGCCAGTGCACGCTGACGAGCAGCCCCGCAGCGATTCGCGCGTCTCGCTCGTCCAGGCCCAGCTCGCTCTGGATGGCCTCGGCCATGACGCGGGAGAAGCGCGCCATGACCTCGAGCTCCTTCGCCTGCAGGGCCGGGGACTCCTCGATGATCCGCGCGAAGTGCGCGAACCCGGAGCTGCACAGCCGCCCACACTCGGCGGCCTGCAGGCTCCGCAAGGCACCGAGCACCGACTCGCCCTCTGCTCGGCCCCGGATCGCCTCGACGAGCGCGGCCTCGCGCGCCGGCACCTCGTCGAAGAAGAGGTCCTCCTTCGTCGGGAAGTAGTTGAACACGGTCTTCTCGGAGACCTCGGCCGCCGCCGCGACCTCCGCGACCGTCACGTGGTCGAAGCCGCGCGTCGCGAAGAGCCGCATCGCCTGATCGGCGATCTCACGCCGTGTGTGCAGCTTCTTGCTCTCGCGCAGGCCCATGCACGAAGTGTAGTCCATAGTACAGTCACCGAAAAAGGTCAGTCTCTGTAAGATTGCTCGAAACCGCCGGAAGGAGATCCGTTTGCTCGCTCGCCTTGCTCACCTCGTCGCACGTCATCGCTGGCCCGTCATCGCGGTCTGGATCGCACTCACCCTCTTCGGCGGCTTCGCCGCCGGCCGCGTCTCGAAGCGCTGGTACCAGAGCTTCTCGATTCCGGGCAAGTCGGCCTACGAGGCGAGCCAGCGCACGCTGAAGACGTTCGGCGTCGGCGTCCGGCCCCCGCAGGTCGTCGTCTTCCACGTCGACGGCGACGCGACGAAGAGCGCGGCAGTGCGGACGGCGATGCAGCGCGCCGCGAAGGCGAATCCCGGCGCGCTCGTGAGCTCGTACTTCTCGACCGGCAGTCTCGCCTACGTCTCACACGACCGGCACACCGCGTTTCAGGAGATCTACCCCGCAGGGCTTGCGAAGTTCGACGCGAAGAGCGGCGCGGACGCGACGCGGAAGGCCGCGGCGGCCGGCCTTCCGGACGGCGTCACCGTCGAGGTGACGGGCCACGACGCGCTCGAGGAGGCGAGCACGCACGGCTCCGGCGGCAACGGCAGCGTGCTGCTCGAGGCGGTGATCGGAGGGCTCGGTGCGCTCGTGATCCTGCTCTTCGTGTTCGGCACGCTGCCTGCGGTGTTGATGCCGATCGTCGTCGCGGTCGCGGCAATCCTGAACACGTTCACGCTCATCTGGGGCCTCACCTACATCACGAACGTCTCGATCATCGTGCAGTTCCTGATCGCACTCGTCGGGCTCGGCGTGGCGATCGACTACGCGCTCCTGATGATCTTCCGCTTCCGCGACGAGCTGCGCGAGGGCGAGGACGTCGAGACGGCGCTCGTCGAGACGATGACGCATGCCGGACGCTCGGTGATCGTCTCGGGCTCGACCGTTGCGGTGGGGCTGTTGTCGCTCGTCATCCTGCCGCTGCCGTTCATCCGGTCGATGGGCATCGGCGGCATGCTCATCCCCGCGGTGTCGGTGATCGCGGCGATCACGCTCCTGCCCGCGATGCTGGCCGTGCTCGGCGAGCGCATCAACAGCGTGCGTGTGATGCCGAAGCGGTTCACCGACGCCGGCCACCCCGAGGACGGCCTCTGGGGCCGTTGGGCGCGCTTCGTGCTCCGGCGCCCGTGGGCGGTCGCGATCGTCGGCATCGCGATCGTCGCCGTGCTCGCGGGGATCGGCACGCAGCTGAACCCGAACGAGTCGCAGCTCAAGAACTTCCCGGGAACCGGCACCGCGATCGCCGGACGCCAGATGCTGCACGACGCCGGTATCAGCCCGGGCGTGATGAAGCCGTTCGACGTCCTCGTCGAGCACGGCGCCGATCCCCATGCGATCGCGGCGAAGGTGAGCAAGGTGGACGGCGTCGCGGGCGCGGCGGTGCCGGCCGGCTGGCAGCGCGGCGAGAGCTCGATCGTGGAGGCATTTCCGGCGATCGACGGCGCCGCCCCGGGCATCCAGGGCATCGTCGACCGGGTCAACGCGTCGCTGCAGGGGACCGGCGGGACGCTCGGCGGCACCGCCGCGACCGACCGTGACTTCGTGCACGCGATCTACGGCAACTTCCCGTACGTGCTCGCATTCGTGCTGATCCTGACGCTGATCCTGCTCGCACGGGCGTTCCGCTCGATCGTGCTGCCGATCAAGGCCGCGGTGCTCAACCTCGTCTCGCTCGCGGCGGCCTTCGGGATCGTCGTCTTCATCTTCCAGGAGGGCCACGGGTCGTCGCTCTGGAACATCACGGCGACGCAGTCGATCACCGCCTGGATCCCGTTGATGATCTTCGCTTTTCTGTTCGGGCTCTCGATGGACTACGAGGTATTCATGCTCACGCGGATGCGCGAGGCCTACGACGAGACCGGCTCGACGGAGAAGGCGATCGAGCTCGGCCTCGCCCGGACCGGCAAGCTCGTGACGAGCGCGGCGCTCATCCTGATGTTCGCCTTCCTCGTGCTGTCGTCGAGCCCGGGCTTCGAGATCAAGGAGTTCGCGATCGGGCTCGCGGCCGGGATCATCTTCGACGCGACGGTGATCCGCGCGCTGCTCGTGCCGGCGCTGATGCGCCTGCTCGGGCCGGCGAACTGGTGGATGCCGCACTGGACGCGCACGGCGCTCTTCCTGCCGAAGGAGGAGCGGCCCCGGAAGCCCGCCGCCGAGGGAGCCTGATGCTTCGTCCTCAGGTCTCGTATTGCCAGCGCGGATGCCAGTCGACGCCGCGGCCCTCGGGGGTCAGGTCGAGGACCTTCCAGATCGGCCACATGTAGTCGACGTGACGCGGATGCTGCCCGTCGTCGCGCGGGGCGGCCACCAGCTCGCTGCTCCAGCGATGGTGGATCGCCCCGCCGGCGCGGGTGAACACGTGCGCGACAGGCAGCTGTCCGCCCTCGTCCGACTCGGCGTTGTAGTCCCGGTTGAAGCTCGAGCGCGCCGATGAGTAGAGCGGCGCAAAACGCCAGCCGCGCTCGCTCCCCCACGCCGCGAACTGCTCGATCGGCGCCTTCGCGACGACGGCCACGTTCACGCGGTCGAGCAGATGCCAGAGGGCGCCGTCCAGGCCGTCGATGATCGACGTACACGACGGGCACGCGACCTCGAGCGGCAGCCCCCGCTCGCCCGGGATGAACATGAAGCTGTAGAGGTACAGCGTGTCCTTGCCGTCCGCGAACAGCTCGGAGAAGCGCACCGGCCCCGACGGCGCATCGAGCTCGTAGTCCTGCTCGAGCCTCCCTCCGAGCGGCAACGCGCGACGCAGCTCGGCGACCGCCTCCTCCTCGCGGCGCAGCGCGACTTCGGCCTGCAGGAGCTCGTCGCGCGCGGCACGGTACTCGGACGACTCGTTCGGCCACCTCACGCCGCGGCCGCCTTCGCGAGCTCGGGCACGAAGCGGTCCCAGCCCTCCGAGTGCGCCTCGACGCCTTTCTCCGTGAGCCCGCCGTGCCGGAGCCGCACGCGCGTCCCTCCGTCGACCGCTTCGAGGTCCCACTCGACGGTCGTCGTTCCGGGCTCGTGCAGCTGGTCGGGGCCCTCCCAGCCCCAGGTGTGCACGACGCGCCGGCCGGGGTCGAGCTCGACGAACGCGCCGCGGACGACGTTCCCGAGGACGCTCACCCGGTAGACGCCGCCGACGTGCGGCTCGTTCCACGACTCGTCGCCGAACCACCTCGTCGTCAGCTCGGGCTCGACGAGGTAGCGATACACCTTCTCCGGCGGCGCGTCGATCCAGATCTCCTTCGTGAGCTCACCCACGTTCGACCTCCCGTTTCAGGCGTTGCAGCTTGTCGTCCCAGAACCCGTCCAGGAACGCGCGCACGTCGTCGAGCCCCTCGGGCCGGGCCCGGTAGTAGCGGCGGGTGCCTTCGCGCCGCTCGCTGACGAGGCCCGCGCTCTTCAGGACGCGCAGGTGCTGCGAGACCGCGGGCCAGGTGATGGGCAGCTCGGCCGCGATCTCGCCCGCGGCACGCTCCTCCGACCGGACGAGCGTGAGGATCCGGCGGCGGCCGGGATCGGCAAGGGCTCGAAGCGCTTCTTCCATCCCGGGATATTAAGTGATCTCTAAATTAAGCGCAAGCTACAGATCATGATCGGGCTCGAGGCTGCCGTTCAGCCGGGCGAGCGCCGTCGTCCGGCTCGTCACGTCGAGCTTGCGGTAGCTGTTCTGCAGGTGCTTGCGCACGGTGGACTCCGACACGTACAGAGCCGCCGCGATCTGCTGGTTCGTCTTGCCGCGCGCCACCCAGCGCATCACGTCCCGCTCCCGCGCGGAGAGCAGCTGCGCGAGCCGGTGATCGAATTCGCTCTCGTTCGGCGGCTCGACGAGCGACGGATCGACGACCACCGGCGTCGGCGCCCCGACCGCGTCTGCAATCGCCGAGGCGAGCGCGGAAGCGTCGCCGACGAACGGCAGGTGGTCCTCGCCCGGCAGCTCGACGTAGCGGGCGCCCGGAATGTTCTCGGCCACGTAGCGGCCATGGTCGACGGAGATCACGCGATCGTCGGTGCGCATGATCACCGTCGTCGGCACTTTGATCTGCGGCAGCAGATCGCGCACGTCGATCTGTGAGTTCATCCGCGCGAGGTCGGCGGCCGCGCCCGGGCTTGCGCCGAGCCGCCGGTACTGTCCCCACCAGCGCACGAAGGACTCGTTGTGCCGCTCGCTCGGCGCGCGCCACTCGACGTCGGCTTCCATGTAGTCCGGGCTGCCCCAGCGCTGCTCGAAGCGCTCGATCACCGCGTCCCACCACTCCGACGTCTCGGCCCACGGGTAGTCGTCCGTCCGGGACGCCTTGGGGAGCGGCCCGTAGAGGACGAGGTGCGTCACACGCTCCGGAAACGCGGCTGCGAAGGAGATCGCGAGCGGCGCTCCTTCGGACACGCCGACGACCGCCGCCTCGCGTGCGCCGGCAGCGTCCATCACCGCACGGAGGTCGTCCATCCGCTCCTCGATTCCCGGCAGCTTCTTGACCCGGTCCGAGAGCCCCGTGCCGCGCTTGTCGAACAGGATCAGGCGCGCGAACGACGTGAACGCCAGGTAGAACGCCGCGAGAGGCGGCCAGTCCCAGGCGAGCTCGAGATTGGAGACGAAGCTCGGGATGAAGACGAGATCGCGCGGTGCGTCGCCGAGCGTCTGATACGCGATGCTCAGGCCGCCACTGTCGGCGTACAACGTCTCCGGCAGGTCGATCTGAGGAGCAAGGGAAGCTCCGCGGCCGCCCGTCACCTGATTCCCCGAACCCACGAGCCTCATCGTCGCCCCGCGGCGAGACCTGTGCAAGCGCCGCGGAGGCGGCCCCGACCGGCGGCCGCCTCCGTGTGCCCCCTCCCTGTGCCCCCTCGGTGCGCTACGCGCTCGTGAGCGAGTAGTACGTGGCGATGCCCCCCGAGACGCTCAGAAACGTCCAGCCGGCAGGTGCAGGCTGGTCGGGCGCAATCGACTTCAGATGGATGATCGTCGTGCTCGTCATGCAGACGCCTTCCCGGAGCGGCTGGTTCTGCTCGATGCCGTCCGTCGTCGGCGGCTGGCCGCCGCCGAGGAACGCCTTGTCCGTAGCATCCGGGCACGCGGCCGGGTCCTGCAGGTACGTCGCAAGCGACTCCCCGAGGACCGTCGGGAAGAAGCCGACGGCGGCGTGCGGAAGGACACAGCTCGCCGTGCAGTCGTGCACGTGCCACGTCGGAGGGAGCTGCGACCCCGACGGCCCTGCTACCGCAACTGCCGCCAGTACCGCGCTGACGGCCGAACAGGCAATGAGTGCGATCGCCTTTCTCACGTGAACCTCCCCAGAGCGACTTCTGCGAACTACCTCGCGAGAGATGCTCGGTGGAACGAAGGCCGTTGTAAATTCGCGCTTCCGCGAATCTTTTCGCACCGCGTTGCTCTCGGCCGAAGCCGCCGCTACCGTCGCGGGTGGGCCGGGTGGGTGTCAGCGCGACGGCGTTCGGATCGCCTCCCGGCCCGAATCAGCGGAGCGGGAGCAGCGCGCCTTCGTGCTCGAGCAGGAAGCGCTTCAGGTGCAGCCCGCCGCCGAAGCCGGTGAGCGATCCGTCCGCACCGATCACCCGGTGGCACGGGAGGACGAGCGGCAGCGGGTTCTGCCCGTTCGCCGCGCCGACCGCCCGCGCCGCGTCCGGCCCGAGCCCGAGCCGGCGTGCCTGCTCGCCGTAGCTGACCGTCTGGCCGTACGGGATCGTCGCGAGCGCGAGCCAGCACTGCCGCTGGAA